>Ga0315289_10003590_pt1 | contig 23391 bp, 16 predicted proteins | sample YL17G11_40_MG_FD_203452 | JGI IMG/M metagenome (GOLD analysis project Ga0315289, IMG submission 203452) | Sediment microbial communities from Yellowstone Lake, YNP, Wyoming, USA - YL17G11_40 | ecosystem: Environmental > Aquatic > Freshwater > Lake > Sediment | place: USA: Wyoming | collected...
GGCGGAGCAGAAAAGCTGCTTTTGGAATTAATTCAGAAAATTGATAAAGATAGATTTGATATTTCTGTTTGCACAGTTAATGGCGCAGGTCCTTTACTTTTGGAATTTGAAAAATTAGGAATTACTTTGAAGATTTTTCAAAAGAAAGCAAAATTAGATTTAGGTGTGATTTGGCAAATTTACGGCTTTTTAAAAGAAATTAAACCTGATATTGTGCATACTCATTTATTTGCTGGCGATACTTGGGGCAGAATTGCTGCCTTTTTAGCCCGAGTGCCTGTTATTATTTCTACTGAACATAATATAAATTTTGATGAAAATTGGCTGAAAAAAATAATAAAATTAATCCTTTCCTGGTTTACTGATAAAATTATCGTTGTTTCCCGGGGAGTGAAAGATTATTCAATTAAGGTTGAAAAAATAAATCCCCAGAAATTAGAGGTTATTTATAATGGTATTGATTTGAATAAATTTGGCTTTAGGGGATATAAACCGATCGAGACAGGCAGGAATATTAATGCTGTTATTGTTGCTCGCTTGGAAAAACAAAAAGGCCATGAATATTTGCTTGGTGCTATGCCAGTAATTATTAAAAAGTACCCAAATTTTGTTTTAAATATAGTTGGTACTGGTTTTTTGCTAAATGATTTAAAGGTCCAGGCTACCAATTTAGGAATTATAAATAAAATTGTTTTTTGGGAGCAGCAGCAGGATATTGAAAAGATATTGTCTAAAATGGATTTATTTATTTTGCCTTCTGTCTGGGAGGGTTTAGGTATTGCTATCATAGAAGCACAAGCAGTCGGTTTGCCAGTTTTAGCTTCAAATATAGGGGGCATTAAAGAATTAATTGAAAATGAAATAACTGGCCTGCTTTTTGAACCTCAAAGTTCAGAGGCGATTTTTAAAAGCATAGATGATTTGCTTTCTACTCCGGAATTAGCTAAAAAGTTAGTTGAGAATGCTTATCAGCAAGTGCAAGAAAAATTTACTATTGAAAAAATGGTTAAAAATTATAGCGATTTGTATTTGGATTTGATAAAATAAAGATTAATATTAATATTATTCCCGGCTTTAGCCGGCCTAATTCCCACTAAAGTGGGGTATAAATTAAAAACCATGAAAGTTTTAATGATCAATAAATTTTTTTACAAAAGAGGCGGTTCAGAGGCCTATATGTTTGATTTGATTGAATTATTGAAGAAGGAAGGCCATCAAGTCATTGAATTTTCTATGCAGGATGAAAAGAATCAACCTTCAAAATATTCTGAATATTTTATTAAAAATATTGATTTTTCCCTAAGAGAAGGGTTTTTGAAAGATTTTAAAAAAGCCTGTCATTTACTTTATTCTTTGGAAGCAAAAAAGAAATTAGAAGCTTTAATTAAAAAAGAAAAGCCAGATATTGCCCATTTGCATAATTTTAGCTTTCATTTAACCCCTTCAATTATCGCTACTTTAAAAAAATATAAGCTGCCAATTGTTTGGACAATGCATGATTATAAATTAATTTGTCCTAATTATCGCTTATTTACCCAAGGCCAAATTTGTGAGAGATGTAAAGTTTATAAATACTATAATAGTTTTAAATACCACTGTTTAAGGAATAATGCTTCGTTTAGCTTCCTGGCCATGCTGGAAATGTACTTGCATAAAATTATCTTAAAAAGTTATGAGAAAATTGATTTATTTGTGGCACCCAGTAAATTTTTAGCTGAAAAGGTTAAAGGGTGGGGGATTAAATATGGGAAAGTAAAACAGCTTTATAATTTTATAGATTTACAAAAATTTCAACCTAGCACGGAACTAGGCGATGGCTTGATTTATTTTGGGCGCTTAACTGAAGAAAAAGGGCTCTTGTTTGTGTTGGAAGCAGTGAAGGACTTAAAAAATATTAATTTAAAGATAGTCGGTATTGGGCCGCAAAAAACTGAACTTGAGAATTTTATCGCTGCCAATAAGTTAAGCAATGTTGAATTGCTCGGTCATAAAGGCGGGCAGGAGCTTTATGACTTAATCAAAAAATCCAGATTAGTGATCATGCCTTCAATTTGGTATGAAAATAACCCGATAGCTGTTTTAGAAGCATTTGCCCTGGCTAAACCGGTTATAGGCACAGATTTAGGTGGTTTGCCAGAATTAATCACTGAAGGGCAGACTGGCTTTTTATTTAGGGCAGGTGATTTGAAGGGTATTCAAAATATTATAAAAGCTAATTATAATAACCAGGATTTACTTTCGGGAATGGGCAAAAAAGCTCGGGAATTTACTGAAAAAAATTGCAGTAATCACGTTCATTTAAACGAAATTATGAAAATATACAAAGATTTAAGTGGACAAAATCTTCCTTGACAAATAATCTATTCCATGCTAAATTTAAATGAAAATTTAAATTAAAAAGAGGATTTATGCCTCTTTTTTCAATTATTTAAGATGCAGCTAAAAAGATATAACAATTTAATTTTGCATATAAAAAGGCATTATCGCTCCTTGTTATCATTCTTGACGCTTAAAAAAACATTGAATATATGCCTTGCTTTGAAGGAAAGAATAGCTAAAGACATAAATTGTTTTTCCAGGCCTTTTATTTTTCGTATTGAAACTTTTTCTTATTGCAATTTAAAGTGTGTTTCTTGTGATACGCCTTATGCCAATACCAAAGAAAAAAGAATTATGGACTTTCCAGATTTGCAGGCAATAATCGCCAAAATAAAAGAATCAGCATTGAGGGTTTCACTCTATGATATGGGCGAGCCTTTATTGAACAAAAATATTTATAAAATAATAAAGCATGTTAGTGATGAAAAAATCAGTACCTGTATCAGCACGAATTTTAATTTGTTTGAGGAAAAAGATATTGAAAAATTATTTGATTCCAAATTAACAGTTTTGGAACCATGTCTAGACGGATATACACAAGAAATATATGAGATATATCGCAAAGGCGGGGATGTTGAAAAAGTAAAGAAAAATATTAAAGCAGTTATGGATTTTAAATTAAAAAATGGTCTTCTTTTGCCAATAGTGGATACCCAAATAATATTATTTGATCATCTTAAAGAAGAACTACCTTTGATTAAAAAATTTTTAAAAGATTGCAAGGTGGATAAAATTACTTATCGGAAAGAGAATCTTAGTTTTAATTCAAAAAATACCTCCAATTTTTATAAAAAGAGTATTTGTAAAAGTGCATGCTTTTGGCTTTATTTAGGCATGATGATTAGACCTGATGGGAATGTTTATCCATGCGATTGCCGGGGTTTTGACCGCCTCCCATATGGCAACATTTTAAATGAAAATTTAAATGAAATCTGGAATAATAAATATTATAGATTCTCTAGAAATTTGTTTAAAAAAGGACCTGACTTGCCTTATGACGAAGAAATGTTGAAGATTCCTTGTTTGACTTGTAAAGTATTTAAAATACAGAGGAAAATGCAAAGTGTTAAAGAATAATTTAGAAAATTTTTAATTTGACATTTCATAATCTTTTTAGTAATTTCAAGTCAGACAACACTGATAAATTAATACTATGGTAAGGGGGAATACCCTTACTTTTATTTTGCGGAGAATTTGCTAATATTAGAGCCAAAAGAGCTATTTTATGGAGCAATCATTGACAAAATTTGACAATTATGCTATTATTTAGGATAAACTATTAATAGCAAATTATTATGAAAATATACTTTATCGGACAAAAAGGCATTCCTGCCATCTATGGTGGCGTGGAAAGCCACGTTCAAGAATTAGCAACTCGTTTAGTTAAAGAAGGCAACGAGGTTTTTGTCTATTGCAGGGACCATTATACCCCTAAAGATTTAAAAGAATATAAAGGCGTTAAATTGCTTCATTTGCCTAGCATTAAAACTAAGCATTTAGACGCTATTACCCATACTTTTTTAGCGACCTTAGATGTTTTAAGAAGGGATGCTGATATTATTCATTATCATGCGATTGGCCCATCTTCTTTACTTTGGATGCTAAAGTCATTTCTACATTCCATTCTGATGATCGTAAGCATAAGAAATGGGGCTATATTGCCCGCAAATTTTTAGGCTTAGGCGCTTACATTTCAGTCAGATGGCCTGATAAGACCATTGCTGTTTCCCAATATCAAAGTAAAGTCCATGGCCAAGAATTTAAAGGTGAATTAGAATATATTCCTAATGGCGTGCCAGCTTTTGACAAAGTTAACCCAAATTTGATTACTGAAAAATGGGACTTAAAGGGCAATGATTACATTCTAGCTGTTTCTCGCTTGATTAAACACAAAGGTTTGCATTATTTAATCAGAGCTTATTCTATTTTAAAGAATGTTGATAAAAAGCTAGTCATTGTTGGCGAAGCAAATTATACTGATAATTACATCAAATATTTGAAAAATTTAGCGGGTGATAATAAAAATATTATTTTTACCGGCAATCAAACTGGCGAGACCTTAGCTGAGCTGTATTCTAATGCTTATTTATTTGTGCAGCCGTCAGAAGCAGAAGGACTTTCTATTGCCTTGCTGGAAGCCATGAGCTATGGCAAAGCTGTTTTATGCAGTGATATTGAGCCAAATAAAGAAGCAGTTGCCAATCTTGCTTTGACTTTTAGAAATAAAAGCATTGTTGATTTAAGTCAGAAATTAAGATATTTGCTTGATCATCCTGAAATTACAGTTGAAATGGGATTAAAATTACAAGAAAGAGCAAGAATAGAATATAATTGGGATAATATTGTTAAGAAAACAATTGCGCTTTATGAATCAGTATTAAATCCAGTAGCTATAGAGCCAAAAGAAATGCAGACTGTTAAAGCTTAAAAAATTCACTCTATAAGATAACCAAAACCCCGCCTGGCATTTTGCTACGGCGGGGTTTTGTATCAGTTGAAAGTGAGCGAGCGACAGTATGGAAATAAAATAAAAATATAGGAATTGATAAGTACAGAGCGATTGAGATTGGTAAAACAAAATGAAAAGTTTTGTGCAAAAGATTGGTACTTTTTGACAGTCCCAACGGGATCCCCTTGGGACAAAAAGTACCACCCGCCTTCGCATATGCTTCGGCTGGGCAGGCAAAAACTGCTGGTGGTGCTCAATGCGCTAGTGCTAATGGTTTGTTTATAGTTCTGATAACGGCGCTTAGTTCGCACCCCCTGGCTCGTCCAAGGCAGGCCAGACCCCATGGTGCAAATAATACGGTCGTTAATAAAAAGTAGTTACTTAAAAAGCCGCTCCGACATATGTCGGAGCGGCTTTTATATTTATAAAAAATTATTTATTTTGAGATTTAAGTGTGTCAGGATTGGGGCAGAAGAGCTTATTATTTATTTTCCATTTATCCACATATTGTCCGATCCCGTAATTATTAGATTTATTTTTAACAGTTGGTTTTTTCTGGGACCATTTGAGCAAGCTTTCAAAATTCAGCTTATAGCGGCCTCGGACCACAATATAGCGCAATTCCTGATTTTTAATAGCGCGCCTGATGGTTTTGGAATCAATGCCAAAAAGTTTGGCAGCTTCAGAAATGGACAGGCGAATGATATTTGTTTGCATAGTAGATTATTAATATTTGACCACGATATCGTGGACAAATATAGGATATCATATGTTTTTATTTTATACAAGATAGGGATAATTGATATTCAGAACTACGAAAAAAATTCACTAAAATTACAAAAATTAGAAAAAGCGATTTTAGTGGAATTTCGTGTTAATTTTTCATATTTTAGCCCCATTTGAACAATAATTTGATTCATGCTAAAATATACTTATTCTATCCAATGTTATAAAAATTTGTAACATTTTTTTAATTACTACGTCTTATATAATGAAAACCCATTTTTTCAAAGAAAAATACCTTTTATTCCGCGCTAAAAATAAGGATTCAGAATCTTACGCGCAGGTTTATGATCTTTACACTGAACGAATCTATCGTTTTATTTTTTTTAAAGTAAATAGTGCGGAAGATGCTCAGGACTTAACTTCAGAAGTTTTTTTAAAAACCTGGCAGTATATTATTGACGGTAAAGAAGTAAAAAATTTGAATGCTTTATTTTACGCTATAGCCAGAAATTTAGTCATAGATTATTACCGCAAATTAAGCAAAAAGGACGTGCCTTTGGCAGAGTATGAAAAAATCGGACAAGATGTAAGAGCTGATAAAAAAGAAATAGAAGAAATTGAAAAGAGTTTGGAGTTTGATAAGGTCACAGAGCAATTGCAAAAATTAAAAGATGAATATCGCGAGGTATTGATTTTAAGATATATTGAGGGCATGTCGACCAAAGAGATTGCTGGAATTATTCAAAAGAAAAAAGGAGCAGTTAGAGTAATTTTGTATCGCGCTTTAAACGCCTTGAAAGAATTAATGGAAGGAAAATAATTTGGCCTGACAATAAGAGTTAACTCAAAATTTTACTACTCAAAATAATGAAAAAACGAGAACTCCTAAAACAACTTCATGATCTAAGGAGAACGATTAAACCCGATTTAAAATGGCAAGAAGCCAATCGGGAGATTTTGCTGTCTCAAATCAAGGCGCAGACAAAATTAAACTTTGTCTTAAGCCATAAGCTCTTGGTCAAGAATTTTTTGGTGGCTGTTTATAAACCAGTCGGTGCAATGATTTTAGTTGCCAGCATCTTATTTGGCACTTGGATTGCGACTGTCGGTGCTGCCAAAAATAGTTTGCCGGGCGACTTTTTATATGGCTTGAAATTAACCACTGAAAGAATGCAGGTTAATTTGACCATGAATGATGAAAAAAGAACTAATTTAGAATTTGCTTTTGCGGAAAGAAGGTTGGATGAGATTAAAAAAACAGCGGCCAAAGATGAATCTTCTAAAAATAAAAAGAATATTGAGGCAACTTTAAAAAAATTTCAAGAAAGTATTAATAATGTCAAAAGTAATTTGGCTAAGCTTGAAATTACTGATAAGCAGGCAGCTTTAAAGGTTGCTGATTTAATTGATCAGAAAGCCAAAGAATATATTGATATTATCAAAGATCAGCAGGCAACCAGTCCGCAACTGGCTGATAACAAAGAGACAGAACAGGCAATTTCTATTTCTAAGGCCACGGCTGATAAGGCCTTAAGTTTAATTGTTAAAGAGTTTGAAAGCGGGGAAAGCGAATTAATTTTAGATCAGGTTAAGGATAAAATAAATGCGCGCATTTTAGATTTGGAAAAGAATTTAATTTCAGTCCAAAGCGAGATAGATTTAATTATTGTTAATAAGAAGTTAGCTGAAGAAAAGGCCAAGGCTGAAGCGGAAAAGCAAGCGGCGGAAGAAAAGGTCCGGCTTGAAGCAGAAAAAGCAGCTGCTATAGCTGAAACAACTAATACTGCTGAAAATACTCCTTCCACTGAAACAAAACCCGAGGGAAATCCCAATACTGTTAATGATTCTAATACTAATACTAATAGCAATGTGGCTCAGCCGGATCCGGCTCCAAATACAAATAGTAATGAAGTTAATGTAGAAAATGTAGAAGAGGCACCGCTAGAGGAAGTTTTGCCTACGATTGAAGAAATCAAAGATAAACCTAAAGAAATTGAAATGCTTATTGCCAAAGCCAAGGGGTATTTACAGAGTAATTCAGTTAGTCAGGCCTTTGATTTTGTTAGGCAGGCAGAGGATGTTATGACTTTGGTTGATAAGGTTATTGAAGCTAATAAGCAATATTTAGATACTCAAATAAATAATGACACAACTTCTTCAGTCGATAATGTGATTGGCAAAGAAGAGGAAGTTAAGGGCTAGTAAAGCTGATCAGAGATAGAAAATTTTAAACTATTATAATTTTTATTTACTTTAATAATTTCCGCCAAAGGCGGATCCGCCTGTCTTGGCCAAGGCCAGGCCTCTGGCGGAAAATAATAAACGGTTAAGTCGCAGCGGGAATTTTACTCTTCGTTAAGACACTTTAGTGTCGCCTTTAAAAACGAACACTAAAGTGTTCGTACGAGGATATGAGAATTTCTGCTGCGGCTTATCCGCGCGCCCCTTAGGGGCAACGCTCAAAGCAATTAATTTTGTTTTGGGTAAACTAATTAACCCTCTTTACATAATTAGCTGGGTTAAAATAAGGAGTTTAGGGCCTGATTCTTAAGAAGAAAAGGTCGATGCAAAGGTCTTCTCCTCCGTCCCGCACAGCGGGACTTCGGAGGATTGACAGGCAGCTTCTTGCGAGCAGGAATAAACTTAGCTTCTTATTCTGGCGATTAGGTAAAGAGTTTAAGAAAGGAAAAAGATTAATATGATTAAACGAATTTTTACTGTTGGCGTGGTAGTATTGACCATTTTTTGGGCTGTAGGTTTGGCTGCTTTTGTTCCAACCGCTCAGGCTGTTACAATCAGCTCTGGCGATTTGATCAAGGCATCATTACCAGCAGTTTATTACTATGGCGCTGACGGCAAAAGATATGTTTTCCCTGATCAGAAAACATATATGACCTGGTATCCTGATTTCTCTGGCGTGAAAACAATCACTGACGGAGAATTAGCTGCTATTTCAATTGGCGGCAATGTCACTTCAAAACCAGGCGCTAAAATGGTGAAAATCACCACTGATCCAAAAGTTTATGCAATCGCTGCCAATGGTACTTTACGCTGGGTTACTACTGAATCAATTGCTTCCTGCTTATATGGTTCCAGCTGGGGTTCAATGATCAATGATGTACCAGATCCATTTTTTGTCAATTACACTGTTGGCGCATCAATCACTGACTGTACCCAGTACAGCCCATCAGCTGCAACTGCTGGTGCCCAATCAATCAATGTTGATAAGGGCTTAGCAGGCGCAACAACCGGCGGTAATTTACAAGTTTCATTAGCATCTGACACCCCAGCTACTTCAACAGTAGCTAACGGTGCTTCTGCTAATTTTACCAAAATTACTTTGGCTGCTGGCGCTCAAGCTGTGAAGGTTAAACAAGTATATGTTACCCGAGCTGGCTTAAGCTCAAACGACAATGTTAATAATATCAAAGTGATTAATTCCATTGGCGCAACCATAGGTGATGTTGGCAGTTTGGGCTCTAACAGCAAGGCACTGATTACTTTTGTGCCTACTTTAGAAATTGCTGCTAATACTTCTGTTTCTTATTGGCTAAGGGCTGGTATCAATGGCGCTCCTGCTGGCAATACTGTTGCTTTAGGCATTGCTGTTAATACTGATGTTGTTTTGGAAGCTGGCACAGTTACTGGCGCTTTCCCAGTCATGGGCAATTACATGAGTGTTGTTGTCTTGACTGATTTGGGTGGTGTTGAAGTCGGCCCGCAAGGAGCTGGCGTTGACAGCCAACCAGATGTTGGTACTAAAAGAGTATTAGTAAGTGAATTCAAAATTTCAAGTATAGCAGTTGCTGGTCAAAGCGATAATTTGACCGTTGAATCATTAAGCGCTATTGAATCTGGTTCTGCTAATACTTCTGATTCAGCAAACATTGAATTATACAGCTTGACAGAAGGTAGAACATTGGGCACTGTGTCTGCTTGGGATGCAAATTCTCGAGCAACTTGGGGCAATTTAGGTGTTGTCATTCCTAAAGGTGCTAATCACATTTTCCAGGTTTATCTTGATGTAATCGGCGGTTCTGGCCAGACAATTGATGTTGATATCACTGACGGCTCTGATGCCTTAGTGACTGTTAAAGGCAATACTTATGGCTTTTATCTGACCCCTGCTATTGCAGTAGGTTGGGATGGCCAAGGTATGGCTGGCGTATTAGGCCAAACAGTAGGTGTTGGTATCTTGAATGTTTCCAAATCAGCATCTTCTCCAGCAACTGGCAATATTACCCAAGCCACTGAACAAGCCATAACAACTTGGGATTTTGAAGTCCGCGGTGAATCAGCTAAAATCACTCAAACTTTAGTGACTTTGACTTTAGGCGGCGGTCTTGCAGTTGCTGATTTAACCAATGCTAAATTGGTTGATGAAAATGGCAATGTTGTGGGCGGTCCAAGAACATTAAGAAATGATGGTGTTGGCGTTGCTGTTTCTGCTGGCGGTTGCGGTAAAGTTGCTGTTTGCGCTGTTTTCACAGAAACAAATATTGTTGCAACCGGTACTCATAAATTTACTCTCAAAATTGATGTTTTGAGCACTGCGCCAAATAACGGTACATTACGAGCTGATATTTCAGCCCCAGGTACTGTCTTGCTTGCTCCAAATGAAATCCAAGCAATTGGCATAAACACTAAAGATAATATGAAAGTATCATCAGCTGCTGCTAATGGTAATCTTCAGACTATTTTAGGCGCTGCTTTAAATGTTACTACATTGACTCAGCCAGCTGCTAGATTAGTTGCTGCAGGTACCCAACAATTTGTCTGGGCAAGTGCTTCTTTAGATGCAACTAATTCTGGTGAAGATATTAGAGTTTCTGCCGTGAGTGTCAGAGATACTTTTGCTGAGGTTGGTGCTGGTAAGGCGGTAAATGCTAATGATTTAACCAATATGGCAATCTGGGCTGATTTAACATCAGCTTCTTCAAGTCGCGGTGATGCTTATGAAACCAAGGTTTCTAATACTGTCCAGCCGGCAAATAGCATTGTTATTCCGACTGATACAGCTATTACCTTAAGCCAGACCATTACAGTAGCAAAAGGAACCTTTGTCAAGATTGCTGTGGTTGCTGATTTGTCATCATTGGGTGATCCAGCAGATACACATACCTTGAAAGCTCTTTCTGTCAATTCATCTGGCAAATCTACTGGTAATCCTCCAACTGTTGCCTATGCTGGTAATGGTCAAACGATGACTATTTCTGGCGCTGGTACCTTGACCATGAGCATTGATGCTTCTTCTCCATCCGCACAGATTTTGGTTAGCGGACAGCAAAAAGTTGCTGTGGGTATCTTAAAATTGGCAGCTAGCAACGTTGAAAACCAGGACTTAGACTCAGTGACGCTTACTGATGCCGGTGTAGGTGGTGTTGTAAACGGTGCAGTTTCTGGCAACTGGTACTTATATAGCAATGTGAGGTCTGATGGCGGTTCAACTGCTGATCCAGTAGCTATTGCCCCAGGCGGCGCATCTGTAAATTTCCAGCTTGCTGATAACACTGTTACTATTCCTGCCAATGGCAGCATAATTTTGACTGTTAAATCTGATGTGGCGCCAGTTGATGGCACTACAGTCCAAAATCTTGATACCTTGCAGGTTCAAACATATGTTACACAGTCAACCGGTAAATCATCAGGCGCTATTATCATTGCTGGTCCTTTAGTCGCCGGCAACCGCGTTATTACAGGCATTTCAGTAGCTAGTCCTACGACGGTTACTACATTTGCTGCACACAATCTAACGAGCGGTGATGTGGTTACTATTACAGGCAGTGATTCTGTCCCATCAATTGATGGCGCATATGTCGCAACTGTTACTGGTGCTGCTACATTTACTATCCCAGTAAATGTTACTGTTGTCGGTACTACTGGTGCATTTGTAGGCGCTACTCCATTGGCTGCTACAATTCATACTGCAATGGCTTCAAGGCCATACTTTAGCTTGAATTCTGGTTCTCCAGCAGGCGCATTAGTCCCAGGTCTTGTAACTTTATTAGGTATCTTTAATGTCCAGGCTGATTCAGCTGATGATATCACTTGGGATGGCGTAGCTGTACCAGGTACTAACGTAAACAACTTAGTTGTTAACTTAAGCGATGCCTCTGCTTGTGTTAATACAATGGACTTAAAAGATGGAGAAGGTAATGTTCTTGATGCTCTCATTGCTCCAGTCGGCGCAGCACCCACATTTACTACTACCTTTGTCTTTGGCACAAGTGATTTTGTCGTTACCAAAGGCGCTACCAAGAAGTTATATGTCTATGGTGATACAACTGGTTGTACTGTTTCTGGTGATACAGTCCAGATTTACTTCACATCAGGAGATACTCTAGATTGGAGTATCAACTATGATGGTGGTTCGTACAATTTGGCTAATGTTATCTTCCGTGGTAACCTTTATGCTAATGCATTGGTTAAAGGCTAATTGAATTGTCACGAAGTGACCACGTTGTGGTTGACTCGTTGAGATACTGATATAAAAACGGCCCCGCGCTCGCGGGGTCGTTTTGTTTTGGGAATTATTTTCCAACCTCCCCTGTCTCCCCTCCTTGTCTAAGGAGGGGATTTCCGTGCTGCGGAATAGAATAGCGAGCCCCCGGTCATTCCAGGTCATTCGACCTGGTAAACGACCGGGGGTTTTGTTTTAGAGCTGGTTATTTCTTGGGTATCACCGAATTTATTCGGTGACCATCGGCGAACGCCGAATGAATTCGGCGTTACCCAATGTGGAGGGAGTAGTTCCACGCCGAATGAATTCGGCGTTACCCCATTACAATTTGTTTAGTTTTTTCTAATTTTTTGGTAAAATTAAGGTGGAAAACAAAAACCTGCCTTCGTCCCGCAGTGCGGGACTACGGCAGGCAGGTAAAAAATGAAAGAATTATTTAAAAATAAATTTCGGGTGGCACCAACGCGGTTGAAAAATTGGAATTATTCACAGCCAGGTTATTATTTTATTACAATTTGCATCCAGGGCCGCAGGTGTTGTTTTGGCGAGGTAAGAAATGGAATAATGGGATTAACGAATGAAGGATTAATTGCCCATGAATTTTGGGCAGAAATCACAAAACATTTTGAAAATATAAATATCGATAAATTTGTTGTCATGCCAAACCATGTGCAAGGCATTTTGCAGATATTAAATATGGATAATATTCCCGATGATAATGAATTTGGTTCTAAAATAGGGGATTTACATTATGACCGTAGAGACGCGATATATCGCGTCTCTACAACATCGTTTGCGGACATGGATGCACCCACAAATTGGGATAAAAATAAATTTGGTCCGTTAAGACCAAATTCATTGTCATTAATTGTTGGCTGTTATAAATCCGCGGTCACGCGCTACTGCAATCAAAATGGTTTGGCGGAATTTGATTGGCAGGAACGATTTTATGACAGGATTATACGAGATGAAGAAGAATTGGCGAATGTCAGGAAATATATACATGATAATCCTGCCAATTGGTGGAAAGACAGAAACAATCCAAACAGTAATAAATCTTAAATTTTAAAAATAAATTTATGTCCAAAAGAATTTTTACAGTCAGCGTGGTAGTCTTAACCATTTTTTTGGCAATGGGCTTGGCTGCTTTTATTCCAAGCGCTCAGGCTGCTACAATCAGCTCCGGCGATCTAATTAAGGCCTCAACTTCAGCGGTTTATTATTATGCCGCTGATGCTAAGCGTTATGTTTTTCCCAATGAGAAAACATACAAAACCTGGTATGCTGATTTTTCTGGCGTCAAAATAATTACTGACGCGGAATTGGCGGCCATTCAAATCAGCGGCAATGTTACTTATCGGCCCGGAGTTAAAATGGTGAAAATCATTACTGATCCCAAAGTGTACGCAGTCGCTACTAATGGCACCTTAAGATGGGTAACCACTGAATCACTGGCTGCTTCACTATATGGTTTAAATTGGCGGACCATGATTGATGATGTGCCAGATGCTTTTTTTATAAATTACAATGTTGGTGCGCCGATCAATAATGTTTCAGACTATAGTCCGGCTGCTGCCACGGCCGCTTCACTTTCAATAAATGCAGATAAAAGCTTAATTGTCCCGACTACAGGCTCGGTTTTAAATATTTTTTTGGCTCCTGATACGCCGGTTGCGGGCAATATTGTTCCGGGTACAGTTATTAATTTTACAAAATTAAATTTACAGGCTAGCGGCGCAGATATTAATATCAGATCAATGGCTGTTTCACGTTTTGGCATCAGTTCCAATAGTGATTTATCAGATATTAAAATCATTAACCAGGCTGGCCAGACAATCGCTAGCGCAGCCAGTTTAAATTCAAATAATAAAGCATTGATAACTTTTAATCCGGTTTTGGTAGTCAGCGCTAATATCACAATTAGTCTGACTTTGCGAGCCAGCGTCTCGGCCAATATTACCAGCGGCCAGACAATTGCTTTGGGCATTGCTGCTTTAAGTGATCTGGACTTGGTTTCTGGCGCTGTCAGCGCTAGTTTCCCAGTAGTTGGTAAAAACATGTCCAGTGGCGCGCTAGTCGTGGCACCAGAGGCTTTAACACCGCCAGAAGGCATTTTAATCGCTGGCCGAAGCAAACAGGGCGTGGCTATTTTTAAAGTCAGCGCAGGCCAAGCTGAAGATATGGATTTAAATAGCGTAATTGTGACTGATACGGGTACTGGCAAGGTGGCAAGTAGCTGGTATTTATATAGCAATCTTCGCTCAGATGGCAAGTCAATTAGCGATCCAATCGCAACGGGCATAATGAATTCCATTACTAAAAAAGTCAGTTTTATTTTGACTGCAGGCACAGTAATTATTCCGGCCAGCGGCAGCGCGTCATTAACAGTTGCTGTTGATGTTATTTTGGTTGATGGCGCCACTGTTAAAAATGGCGATACTTTGCAGGCAATAGTCGCTAATGCCACTGATATTATTGCGACAGGCAAGGCTTCCGGCGCGCAAATTAATGGCAGCGCAGTTACTAATACAACTTTATATAATGTTTTGGCGTCTTGGCCCTATTTTAGTCTTGATCCTGCTTCGCCCAAAAATGTTTTAGTGCCAGGCATTAATACTTTGCTAGCGATTTATGATGTGACTGCGGATGCAGCCGATCAAATAGATTTTTTAAACGCAGCCACAAATAGTTCAGGTTTAGCCAATAAATTGACAGTCAATATTGCTCATAGCTGTACAGCTGGTATTGGCTCTGGCTTTGTCTTGCAGGATGAGGCGGGCAATATTTTGGACAGCCAAGCCGTAGATGTTTGTAATAGTAATAGCGTAACCTTTAGCTTTGGCAATCCTACTAATTTGGGGATTTCAGCAGGCGCGACTAAGAAATTATACATTTATGCTGATACTAGAGGCGCTAAAAATAACGGCGATACTATCCAGCTTTATTTAAGCGATTCAAATCTTGCTAATCTTGATTTTGCGATCAATGGCGCAGGCAATTATCAATTTGCCCAATATGCTTTTAGAAATAATATTTACGCCTCTCCTTTAGCGCGATAAAATATTTTAAAATAAATAATCCAGCCCCATATTTACAGGGCTGGTTTGTTTTTATCCATATATTTTGGCCCCGCACTACGCAGAGTGCGGGGCTTTATATTTTATTAATTGTTTGGTAAAATTAAAGCAGGAAAACAAAAACAAAAATATGGATGAATTTTTTCAAAATAAATTTCGCACCAATTCAATACGATTGCAAGATTGGAATTATGCCTGGCCGGCAATGTATTATGTGACAATTTGCACGAAAGATCGAGCATGTTGTTTGGGTGAAATTAAAGATGAACAGGTTTATTTGTCAGAGATTGGGAAGGTTGCGTTTGAATGTTGGTTGGAAATAATGAACCATTTTGATTTTGTTGAATTGGATGATTGGATCATTATGCCCAATCATTTGCATGGGGTTGTAGAGGTAATAGAGAAAAAAGATTTTGATGATGAAAATTGTAGAGACGCGCCATGGCACGTCTCTACAGGTAATAAATTTGCCCCATTACCATCAAAATCATTACCTTCAATTATTAATCATTTTAAAGGATCGGTTAAACGTTTATGCAATAAAAATGATTTGGCGAAATTTGCATGGCAAGAAAGATATTACGAGCATATTATTGAAAATGATGAAGATAACGCCAGGATTAAAGAATATATTGCCAACAATCCAATAAATTGGGAAATTGATAGGAATAATCCCAAAAATATTAAAAGTTAAAAATATTATAATATTAGATTTAAGGGGGAGATTACAGAGGGGGTTGAAAAAATAACCTCCCCCTGCCTATGCTAAAGCTTCGGCAGGCAGGCCGAACCCATCCTTGGTAAGGAGGGGAGAATCAGAAGAACATTTTATAAATTAAAATTAATTTAATATTTAAAATTAACCATATTTCTATGAAAAAAATTATTTTTTTAATAATTATTTTAGCAGTATTTTTACTGGGCCAAAATGTTTTAGCTTTTGATACCAAATCAATTGTAAATTTAGAGGCGCCTTATGCTACCTTTTATAAGGGTACTTTTGATAATTTGGTCCTAGATTTTAGTTTAATTGTTACTAGCCCAGATACTCTAAAAGCTTTGGAGCTAAAAAATTTAGGGACAGCTGATTATTTACACCATATCAGTTATCTGAAGCTTTGGGCTGATAGCGGGCCAGTTGGCTTTCAAGGCATGGGTATTGATAAAGAATTGGGCAGTTTTACCTATAGCAGTACTTATATCGCCTGGTATCTTGACAACCTAATAGAAAAAATAACTGACAGTCAAAGATTTTTTGTGAGCGCTGATATCTATTCTGGCTTAAGCACTGGAGCTACTATAAATATGCAAATACCGGTTTTAGCGGACGATAATAGTAATGGCAGTTTTGATGTTGGTGATTTGGGCATTTTTATGGATTCTGGCAAGAATGGCCCCACTGATAATTCAATAACTAATAGTAATTCGCAGGTTTTATCAACTCTCAGCGTTGATTCATTAGGACCGAAAATAGTGATAACAAATTTATTTGAAGGAAATATTTTAAACTCTGATCATTTTACGATTCAAGGAATGATACGTGATCAGGGCAATACTTACATCAAAGAATTTAATATAATTATTGATGGTCAACCATTTTCTGTCCAGGAAGTGGATCCAGTTTTATATACTTGGAGCTATGATTGGCAAAATGTTACCAATGGCGCGCATACTATTAGCGTGCAAGGCCGCGATGCCTGGGGCAATAATACTCAAACGGCTGATATTAATATTACTGTCAGCCCGCAGGCATTGTCTTTAACTAATTCCAGCGCCACGATTGATAAAACAGCTATTAAAAATGACGGGCTGGATAAAGCCACCGTCGTAGTAATTTTAAAAGATACCAATAATCAGGCCATAGCTAATCGTCAGATTGTGGTTGAATCAAGTTCTGGCATGATTATTTCTCTGCCTAATAATAATTCTGATACTAACGGCCAGATTGTTTTTGAGGTACGTTCCACATCTTTAGGCATTAAAACAGTAACAATCAAAGCTGATGGTCAGGTTTTAAAAACATTATCTTTGAACGTCATGCCTTCTGTACAAATTGTGCCCGGTATAAATTATGGTGATTTGATTAAAGCTTCTGGGCCGGCAGTTTATTATTATGGCGCTGACGGCAAGCGTTATGTTTTCCCTTATTTAAAAGTTTATAATAGCTGGTATAGCGATTTTTCAAGCGTTAAGACAATTACTGATGAGCAATTAGCAACTATTACTATTGGCGGCAATGTTACTTATAAACCAGGCGTTAAAATGGTTAAAATCAATACTGATCCCAAGGTCTATGCCGTGGCAGCTAAGGGCACTTTAAGATGGATAAAAACAGAACAAATAGCCAAGGAATTATACGGCGATAATTGGGCAAATTTAGTTGAAGACGTGCCCGATGCCTTTTTTGTCAATTATCAAATGGGTGAGCCAATTGAATTATCAAGCGATTTTAATCCTTTACTGGCGCAAACAGTAAATTCCATAAATATTGATAAAGGTTTGCAATAAAATGCAGTTTGAATTTTTTAAATTTTGAGGACTAAAACCCCTCCTGATAAAGGAGGGGTGATTAAATTAAAGAGTTTATTATGAGATTTAAAAGAATAATTTTAGGAATTGCTTTAATCCTATTTTTTGCGGGTAACTTTGCTTTGGCTCAAGAATTAACCCCTAATGACCCTTTTTATAGCCAGCAATGGTATTTAAAAGCATTTGGGTTTGATCAGGTTTGGCCCAATGAAACCGGTAAAAGCCAAGTTGTAATTGCCGTTATTGATTCTGGAGTGGATATCTCCCATCCGGATTTGCACGATAATATCTGGGTAAATCGCGATGAAATTTTAGGCGATGGGCTGGATAATGATCATAATGGCTATATAGATGATATTAATGGTTGGGATTTTTTGGGAAACGATAATGATCCCAGGCCCCAATATGATTTAAACTGTAATGAATTTAATAATTGCATTAAAGAAGCGGTTTTTCACGGCACCATGGTGGCAGGAGTGGCAGCGGCAGTAGGCAATAATAACATCGGTATTACCGGTATCAGCTGGATAACAAAAATTATGCCCTTGCGCGTATTAAGCCAAAATGGGAGTGGTAGCACTTATGAGGTTGTCAAAGCAATTGATTACGCGATAAAAAATAGGGCAGATATAATCAATTTGAGTTTTGTCGGTGATTTTTTTGACAAAGACCTTGATGATGCCTTGATTAGAGCTTGGCAATCTGGCCTAATAATTGTAGCCGCGGCAGGCAACGAGGATTTTGAAGGCAAACAAGTAAATTTAGATCTGCAAAAAAGATATCCGGTTTGCCATTATGGTCTTAATTATGAAAATATAGTTATTGGGGTGGGCGCCAGCGATCAAAAAAATAAATTAGCTATGTTTTCTGATTATGGTTCAAGCTGCGTGGATATAATTGCTCCGGGAGAAAGTTTTTTCGGGACCTTGGTCTATGACCCCATAGTCAATGGTTTTAATCAATATTATGGCGGTGATTTTTCCGGCACCTCATTGGCTGCTCCGATAATTTCCGGTTTGGCCGCCTTAATCAAATCATATAATCCAGCTTTAACTAATGCGCAAATTCGCGATTTGATTTTAAATAATGCCGATAATATTGATAATCTTAATCCTAATTATGCCGGTAAATTGGGCAATGGCTTGGTCGCTCCGATAAAAGTTTTTAATAGTTTGAAAAATTTACAGGCGAATTTAAGTTATGGGCAATTAATTAAGGGGTCAAATAAAAGCATTTTTTACTACGCCAATGATGGGAAGCGCTATGTTTTTCCCGATGAAAAAACTTATTTTTCCTGGTATGATAATTTTAATAATGTTAAAAAAATAACTGACGTTGAATTAGCTCAAATACCCTTGGGTGGCAATGTCACGATTCGTCCGGGCACGTATTTAGTAAAAATTCAAAGCAGCCTGCAGGTTTACGCAGTGTCCAAAGGAGGTATTTTAAGGGCTGTCAGCTCTGAAAGCGTGGCTCGAGATATTTATGGCCTAGATTGGAATAGAAAAATAGTTGATATTTCAGATGCTTTTTTTATAAACTATAAAATAGGTGAACCGATTAATTCAAATAATGGTTATGATCCGTTTAGAGAAAAAAATGAAGTAATTTCCATTGATATTGATAAAGGATTATAAAATGATCAATAAATTTCCAATACTATTTAATAAATTTTTAAAAAGTGAAATTGCCAAGCAATTTGTAAAATTTTGCCTGGTGGGATTTTTAAACACCCTTGTTGATTTTGGCGTTTATTTATTTTTCAGTCGAGTAATAGGATTATACTATCTATATGCCAATCTGCTGGCAGTTTTTGTAGCCATGACTTCAAGTTTTGTCTTGAATAAATATTGGACATTTAAAAATAATGATCATGATTTAAGCAAACAGTATTTAAAATTTACCTTGGTAAATGTTGTTTATTTTTTGCTAAATAATGCTATTTTTTTCAGCGCTGTTCATTATTTAAAATTCTTTGATATCTGGGCTAAGGTTGTGGCGATTGGCATTGGTTTAATTTGGAATTTTTTGGCCAACCGGTACTTTACTTTTAGAAAAAATAGCCGAAGCTGAGAGGGCTTTATTTTTCTGGCAAACTTTGTTAAAATAATAAAAACAAGTGATATTTATAAAATTTAGCATTTTCCGCCAGAGGCGGATCCGCCTTTGGCGGAAATCATTTAACAATTTATTATAAAAAATATGGCTAAAGGCAAAGCATTATTTGAAAAGAAAAACATTCTAGTTTTAGGGGGCGCGGGTTTTATTGGTTCGCATTTATGCGATAAATTAGTAACGGGCAACAAAGTCATTTGTATTGACAATTTTGTAACAGGCAAACGAGAAAATATCGATCACTTGCTGCAAAATGAAAATTTTGTGTTTATCAATGATGATGTTAATAACTTAACTAATTTAGAAAAGTATACAGAATTAGAGCGTTTTCAGATTAAATTTCAAGGCATCCAGGAAATCTATAATTTGGCTTGCCCCACTTCGCCTAAAGATTTTAAAAAAGACGCAATTATTACTGCTCATACAAATTCTCTGGGCACAATCAGGGCTTTAGATTTAGCAGTAAAATACAAAGCTAAATTGTTACATTATTCTTCCTCCGTTGTCTATGGGCCCAGAAGTGAAGAAGACCCGATAATGAAAGAATATAAGTATTATCCCAGCAGTCCGTTAACGCCTAGAGCCTGCTATGATGAAGGCAAAAGATTCGCAGAGACTTTGGCGTATTCATACCGCCAGTATTTGAACGTTGATGCTAAAATTTTAAGAATATTCACAACCTATGGCCCGAGAATGCCTTTATTTGAAGGCCATATGATTCCTGATTTTATTGTCGCTGCCTTGGATAACCAGCCCCTAGTTATTTATGGCGATGAAAATTTTACCACCACGCTTTGCTATATTTCAGATGTGATTGATGCCAGCTTGAAAATGATGGCTTCAAGCGAAGCCGGTCCATTTAATATCGGCAATTCTCAGGAGTATAAAATTGTTGATATTGCGAAGATGATTTTGAAGATGACAGATTCTAAAGCTGAAATCCGTTTTGCTGATCCTTTATTATTCATGTCCCGTTTGGGCATTGCTGATATCAGCATGGCCAAAGAAAAATTACAGTGGTTTCCGGTTACTTTACTGGAAAAAGGTTTGGCTGAGACAGTAGAATATACCAAGGCCAACAAGGTAATAATAGATTGGAGTAAGGTAGAAGAGATTAGGGATTAAATTGTTTTAAAAATTATAAAGGGTGAGATAGCTCCCACCCCTCTATGTCTCCCCCTCAGTTAGGGGGAGATTTTGCTAAGATTATGAATAAACGAGTTGCAATTATAATAGTTAATTATAATGGCCGGCAATATTTGTATGATTGTTTGGCTAGTTTAATTAATTTGGATTATCCCATGGAGAATTATAAAATATTTTTTGTTGATAATGCTTCTAATGATGATTCGCTTGATTTTGTTAGAAATAATTTTTCTCGGGTAGAAATTATTGCCAATAAGGAGAATTTAGGATTTGCCGAAGGAAATAATATTGCTGTCAGAAAAGCTTTGGTTGAAAATTTTGATTATGTTTTACTGATTAATCAAGATACAATTTCGGAAAAGGATTTTTTGAAGAAATTAGTTGAAGCGGCAGAAAGCGATAAGCAAATTGCAGCAGTTCAACCGCGCATTATGTTATATCCTGAAAAAGACAAGGTTAATTCTTTAGGAAACTCAATCCATTATCTGGGCTTTGGTTTTTCCAGCGGCGGATATCAGCAATTTGACGGCAATTTAGAGCCCAAAGAAATTGCTTATGCTTCAGGGGCAGCAGTTTTGTATAAAAAGGCGGCTTTAGAAAAAGTCGGCCTTTTCGATCCAGATTTTTTCATGTATCATGAGGATTTAGATCTTGGCTGGCGCTTGAGAATGGCAGGTTATAAAATTTTAGTTATACCAACGGCGGTTGTTTACCATAAATACCAATTTTCTAAAAGTATAAAGAAATATTATTTTATGGAAAGAAATCGTTTGATTTGCCTTTTGGAAAATTATAAGATAGGTACTTTAATTCTAATTTTTCCTGCTTGGCTGGTGATGGAAATTGGCCTGTTTTTATTTTCGTTAAAATCAAGGTTTTGGAGAGAAAAATTGAGGGTTTATGGATATTTTTTAAAACTTTATGTGTGGCAGAAAGTTGGAAGGGTAAGAAGAGAAAGAAGGGTAATAAGGGTAAGAGAGGATAAGGAAATTGTGAAATTATTCACTGGCAAAATTGAATTTCAGGAAATCGATAATTTTATCCTAAAAAAAATCGCCAATCCGATTTTTAATTTGTATTGGCAAATAGTTAAATTTTTGATAATTTGGTAGAGGGATACTAATATACGAATAATTTGCTAATAATACTAATAGGGAAAGTTTATAATAAATATTCGTAGATTAGTATTTAATTAGTAAATTAGTATCAATATGAAAATAGCACAAATCGTTTGTCGTTTTAATCCTTATAAAGGGGGTATTAGCAATATTGCTTATGAACATGCTTTAGGTTTGTCCAAATTAGGCCATCAGGTTGAGGTTTTTACTCCTTTATATAATCAAAAAGACCAAAATCTTACTGCCACTGATTTTAAGATTAGAAGATTAGTTACTTTGGGCAAAATCGGCAATGGCGCTTTTTTGCCGCAATTATTTTGGGCTGTTAAAAATTTTGATTTAGTGCATCTACACTATCCTTTTTTCGGCGGTGCAGAAGTTGTTTGGCTGGCAAAATTATGGCGCGGCAAAAAGATGAAATTAGTTGTTTCTTATCATATGGATGTAGTCGGCGGAATTTTTATGAGATGGTTTTTTAAATTTCATTCTAAATTCATCATGCCCAGAATTATTAAGGTAGCAGATAAAATTATTATTAGCTCAAAAGATTATATTGAAACATCAGCGATTAAAGAAATTTTTGCCAGTTTCCCAGAAAAATTTGAAATAATTCCGCCTGCAGTTGATTTGGAGAAATTTTATCCCTCGAAAAAAGAAAAATCATTATTATATAAATATAGCATCAATGAACAATTTGACCGTGTCTTGCTTTTTGTCGGAGCTCTGGATAAAGCCCATTATTTCAAGGGCATCCAATTTTTAATTAATTCTTTTTATATTTTGGATTATTCAGGCAGTCAGGATGCGCTTTATCGGATTAAATTATTAATTGTCGGCGAAGGTAATTTGAAAAAAACTTATCAAAATCAAGTTGCTAAGGCAGGGGTGCAAGACAAGATTATTTTCGCCGATCAGGTTTCTGATGCGGATTTACCCAATTATTATAATCTAGCCGATGTAATTATTTTGCCTTCAATTGACCGGTCTGAAGCTTTTGGCATTACTTTAATTGAAGCCATGGCTTGCGCCAAGCCAGTTGTGGCTTCAAATTTGCCCGGCGTGCGCAATGTGATTGATGATGGGATTAATGGCTATATTTTTGATGTCAAGCAGGAAGGGGATTTGGCTAATCGGGTTAATAAGCTATTTAGCGATAATCAATTAAGAGATAAAATGGGGCAGGCAGGGAGAGCTAAAGTAGAAAAATTATTTAACCAAGAAATTTTAGTCCAAAAATTAGAAAGATTATATTTAGAATTGGTTAAATAGTTGATTTTAAAATTTATGAAAATCTGTTTAATAAATAGCTTATATAAACCATATAAGCGCGGGGGAGCAGAAGTGGTTTTTTCCAGTATTGTCAAAGAATTGAAAAAGGATGGCCATGATGTT
>Ga0315289_10003591_pt1 | contig 23389 bp, 29 predicted proteins | sample YL17G11_40_MG_FD_203452 | JGI IMG/M metagenome (GOLD analysis project Ga0315289, IMG submission 203452) | Sediment microbial communities from Yellowstone Lake, YNP, Wyoming, USA - YL17G11_40 | ecosystem: Environmental > Aquatic > Freshwater > Lake > Sediment | place: USA: Wyoming | collected...
ATCGAGGAATTCAATGCCAAGGGTGGCGTGCTCGGCAGAAAGATCGAATACAAGTTCGAGGATACAGAGACCGATCCCTCGGCGGCATCCCGAAAAGCCAAGAGGCTGATCGACAGGGAGCGGGTTGATTTCCTCATCGGCGGCCTCAGCAGTGGGTGCGCCAATGCGATCTCGGAGGTGGCACAACGCACGGGTATCGTCTATTTCAACACCAACAGCAGCTCCGATTCGGTCACGAACGAAAACTGCCACCGAATCAACTTTGCCGTCGATGCCAACAACCACATGTTCAGTTACGCCCTGGGGCCGTGGGTGGCCAAAAACCTGGGGAGGAGGTGGTACTTCGTGACCCATGACTACACCTGGGGAAAGTCAGGGACGGCTGATTATCGAAGGATACTGAAGGCGGAGGGGGGAGAGGAAGTCGGCGAGGTGCTGATCCCCTTCGGGACCCGGGATTTCAGCGCCCACCTGATCAAGATCCTGGCAGCCAAGCCTGAGGTAGTCATGACGACGGTGGCCGGAGCTGATCTGACGGCCCTTTTGGAGCAGGTGCATGAGTTCGGAGCCGACAAGAAGGTCCAGTTCTGCTTCACCCTGAGGGATTATCCGGATGTATGGGGCATGGGTCCGGACAAGAATATTGGAGTATTCGGGATCACGTGGTACCACAAATTGGATTTGCCCGGGGTCAAAGACTTCGTGACGAGATATCAAAAGCGCTGGCCCGACGCCTCAATCCCGGTGCCGGAGAATGTCTGCTATAACGGCTACATCGGAATCAGGGAATTGCTGCGGGGAGTCCAGCGGGCCGGTACGACCCGAAATCACGAGGTGATCAAGGCCCTGGAGGGCTGGACCTTTGCCGACAACATGCGGCATCATCCCACCACGATCCGGGACTTCGATCACTGCTTCATGCAGACCATGTACATCGCCCGGGGCAAGCCGAAGGAGAAGATGAAGGACAAGACCGACCTGTACGAGATCATCGGAATCGTCAAACCGGAGGACGCCGCCGTCAAGAAGCAGGACTGCAAATGCAAGATGGAGCCCTATGTCAATACCCCTGTCTATTCGCTGAAGTGAGGCTTCTCTTAAGATCCTCCCCCTCGATGGGGGAGGAAGGCGGGGCATGGCTGGGGTGATCAGCCTTTCACCCTCCCCTCGCCCCTCCCATCCAGGGAGGGGAGTGAGATGAAGGACCATCCAGGGAGGGGAGTGAGATGGAGGATCCTCAAGGGAGGGGAGTGAGATAGGGTGCTCTCAAGGGAGGGGGAAGGAAAGGGGTGCCATCGAGCGCAGGGAGAAGACCGAGGGCCATTAAGGGAGGGGAGTGAGATAGGGTGCCATCGAAGGAGGGGAAGAAGAGAGAAGGCCATCAAGGGAGGGGGGTCATTGAGAAGCAATTAAGAGGTAAGGGCTGCAAATGTAAACGGGTTCCTATGATGGCACGGAAGTATATGGCTTGAAATGAGGCCTCTTCTGGATTCTCCTCCCCCTTGATGGGGGAGGAAAAAGGAGAGGGTGATCAAGATTTGGTGCAGTATATGAATAGCATTGCTAAGGCCCTCCGCAAGAACCTTACCGATTCTGAGAGGAAACTCTGGAGATACTTGCGCGCAAGACAGCTTGAAGGACTGAAGTTCCGCAGACAAGAGCCCATTGGTGGATACATCGTGGACTTTGTTTGTTTTGAGAAGCACCTGGTCATTGAAGTGGATGGCGGACAGCATGCACAGGAGAAGAATAAGGATGCGGTAAGAGATGCATGGCTAAGAGAACAGGGTTTTCGGGTGCTGAGGTTCTGGGATAATGAGGTGATGGCAAATACCGAAGGAGTATTGGATTCGATCAGGGAAAACCTTTCATATCAGCCCTCCCCCTCGATGGGGGAGGAAAGAGACGAGGGTGACCAGCCATTCACCCTCCCCTCGCCCCTCCCATCAAGGGAGGGGAGTGAGATGGAGGATCCTCAAGGGAGGGGAGTGAGATAGGGTGCTCTCAAGGGAGGGGGAAGGAAAGGGGTGCCATCGAGCGAAGGGAGAAGACCGAGTGCCCTCAAGGGAGGGGAGCCATCGACCGTTTTGCAATCAACGATTTGGCAATGTGAGGAGTTAGGATGCCGAGCCTTTTCGAATTCCTCTCTCAGATCCTGAATGGACTCGTTCTGGGGCTGCTCTATGCCCTGGTTGCCCTGGGCTTCATGCTCATCCTGGGAGTGATGGAGGTCATCAATTTCAGCCACGGCGTTCTCTTCGCCTGGGGGGCCTATTTCGCCTTCACCTTGAGGCCGCTGATCGGGTTTTGGCCGGCCCTTCTCATCAGCCCCCTGATCGTGGGAATCATGGGCTTGATCCTCGAGTTTGCCGTGCGGAGAAGCTATGGGAAGGATCCCCTCTTTGGGCTTCTTTTGACCTATGGCGCGGCCATGGCCCTGGAGGAGATCATCCGGATGATCTGGGGATCGGTCGGCCGGAGCATCGCCGCGCCGGCCTTCGTCGCTGGTCCCATCCACTTGGGCTTCATGCCCTACTCCAAGTATCGCCTCTTTCTCGCCGGGCTGGCCATTTTGCTGATCGGACTCGTCTGGCTCTTTCTGGAAAAGACGCCCTATGGGGCCATCATCAAGGCGGGGGCTTTCGACAGCGAAATGGTCATGGCCTTGGGCATCGATCTGCGGAAGCTGCGCACCTTCGTCTTTGGTCTGGGTGCCGCCCTGGCCGGGATTGCAGGGGTAATCGCGGCTCCCTTGTGGAGCATGAAACCCACGATGGGCGTAGAGGCCGTCATGCCCGCGCTCGTCGTGGTGGTCATCGGAGGGGTTGGAAGCTTCTGGGGAACGATCCTCGGAGGCCTGCTGGTCGGGATGGTCACCGGCATCAGCGTGATGTTCATGCCCCGAGCTTCCCAGATCGTCATGTATATTTTGATGGCCATCATCATCCTGATCCGTCCGCGGGGGATCATGGGCGAAAAGAGCATCCTCGAATAGCATGAAACCGGAGAGACCAAAGAGATGAAGCGATCCATTCTGAGAGCCACCCGCCATCCCATACCCTGGGTCTTCCTCTTCTTCCTGGTCCTTCCCTACCTTTTGCCCTTGGTGGGAGGATATACCTACCTCGGCGTGGAGGTCCTCATCTGGTCGATCTTCGCCCTGGGATTCAATATCCTGTTGGGCTATACGGGCCTGCCCTCTTTCGGGCACGGTGCCTTTTTTGGCATCGGAGCCTTTGCCTTGGGGATCGTGCAACTCCGACTGGTCCAGGGGATGTGGATCCCGATCCTCGCCGGCACATTGGCCGGGGCCTTCTTCGGAGCGTTGGTGGGTCTGTTTCTCGCCAAAAAGAGGGGCATCTATTTTGCCCTCCTGACCATCGCCTTCAGTCAAATGTTCTGGTTTGTTTCCTGGGGATGGGACAGCATGACGGGGGGGGAGGATGGCCTGGCCGGGATCAACAGGCTCCCGATCGGATTACCGGGTCTCTTTGGCATCGATATGGAGAATGTTCTGCATTTCTACTACTTCGTCTATTTTCTGTTCATCCTTTGCACCCTACTGATCTGGATCATCGTCCATTCGCCCTTCGGCAGAACGCTCCAGGCGATTCGTTATAACGAGGTGAGGGCCGGGTCCATCGGGTATAACATCGCGCTCTACAAATGGATCTCTTTTACCCTGTCCTGCGCCTTTTCCGGACTGGCGGGATCGCTCTATGCGCTCCTGCGGAACGCCGCCTTCTCCGATGTGATGCACTGGACCCAATCGGGGAATGTGATCATGATGGTCTTGTTGGGAGGGGGATTGACCAACTTCTTCGGCCCCATCCTGGGGTCCGGAGTCTTCATCGTCTTGAGGGATCTCTTCAGCGCCCACACGGAGCACTGGCTGTTGATCTATGGTTTGCTGTTCATGTGCGTCATCATCTTTATCCCGGAAGGGATCTTGAGCCTCTTCAAAAAGAAAGAGCCGGTGGAAGAATCCCTGGTTTCCGGCAAGAAGCGATGAGGACCGGATCGTGGCAATCCTGAAGACCGAGAATCTGACGAAAAGATTCGGTGGGTTGGTGGCCGTGAATCAGGTGGATCTGGCCATCGAAGAGAGCAAGCTGACCTCGATCATCGGACCGAATGGGGCCGGCAAGACGACCTTTTTCAATCTCTTGAGCGGCTTGATGCACCCGGATGAAGGGAGGATCACTTTCGAGGAGATCGATATCACGGGCTATCCCTCCCATCGAATCACCAAACAGGGCATTGCCCGCTCTTTCCAGCTTTTGAGCATATTCAATGAGTTGACGCTCTTTGAGAATATCCGGATGGCCGTTCAGGCGGAAAAAGGCCATGGGCTGAAGATGCTCTCCTCGATCCGCTCCCTGGGGGACGTGAACGACCGGGCTTGGGAGATCGTCCAAGCCATCGGCCTCGAGGGCAAGGAAAACATTACGGCCAAGAACCTGTCCTATGGAGACCGGAGGATCCTGGACATTGGGATCGGCCTCGCCTCCGACCCGAAGCTCCTGCTCCTCGACGAGCCCACCAGCGGCCTGGCCAGCCGGGAGACGGGGAAGATGGCAGAGTTCATCCAGGGCCTGGCCGGAAACCTGACTCTCGTGCTGATCGAACATGACATGAGCATCGTTCTGTCCATCTCGGATCACATTGCCGTTTTGCATCAGGGCCGGGTGATCGCCGAGGGGACGCCCGCCGAGATCCAGCAGAACGAGGAAGTGCAGGAAGCCTACCTGGGAGGATTATAGGGATGCTCGAGGTGAAGGCCATCCACACCTTCTATGAAGAAGCCCATATCCTGCATGGCGTCTCTCTGCAGGTGGAAAAAGGAGAGACCGTTTCCCTGTTGGGTCGAAATGGGGCGGGGAAGACGACCACCCTGAGAAGCATCATGGGATTAACCCCGGCCAGGACGGGGCAGATCCTGTTCCAGGGGGAAGACATCACGAAGCTCATGCCCCACCTCATTGCCCGAAAGGGCATTGGCTGGGTTCCGGACAATCGGAGGATCTTCCCGACGCTCACGGTGCAGAGAAACCTCGAAATGGCCAAGAGAAGTACGAGCCATCGCGAATGGAATCTGCGCGCGATCTATGCGCACTTTCCCATCCTGGAGAAGCTGAAGAGCCACAAAGGGGAGTATCTGAGCGGCGGGGAGCAGCAAATGCTGGCCATCGCCCGGACCCTGATGGGGAATCCGGATCTGCTGCTGCTGGATGAGCCGTCCCAGGGCCTCGCTCCCAAGATCGTGAAAGAGGTCATGAATATCATCCTGGAGCTAAAGAAGAAGGGGGTCTCGATCCTGCTCGTGGAACAAAACTCCGCCATAGCCCTTGCCATCTCGGACCGATGTTATATCCTGGACGACGGAAAGATCGTTCACGAAAGTCCGGCCAAAGAATTGGACGCCAATCGGGAATTGAAAAAGGAGCTGCTGGGGATTTAGATTGTTTTCCAATAATGACCATGACCACCGTGGCTGCCCATCAGGACCCATCCCATCAAAGCCGCTGGACGAGTACCGCCGCAGTGGCCTGCTACTTCGCAGGGGCCAAGCTGCTCATTCATTTCCTCACCAACGGGCAGTATGGCTACTTCCGCGATGAGCTCTACTTCATCGCCCGCGGTGAGCATCTCGATTGGGGCTATGTCGATCAAGCCCCCCTGGCTCCATGGCTGGCAAGGTTGACCCTCGCGGTCCTGGGGGACTCCCTCTTCGCCCTTCGCTTCCTCCCCGCAGTTGCGGGGGCCGTGAAGGTCCTGCTGACGGGGTTGCTGGCAATTCCGGGGACGCCATACTTGATTCAGCCGACAATTCCTCCAGCAATTCGTATGATCAATCCCGATCACAAATCACAAAACATCGCCTCTTGACAAATACATACTTATAATGCATATTAATGCAGGTATCAGAGCATATTGCCCAAGGAGGATTCTATGAGGACAACGCTAAACATAGAAGACGAACTGCTTGACAAGGCGGCGAAGTTGACCGGCATTAAAGAAAAAACCTCCCTCGTCAAGCTCGGTCTCGAAGCATTGATCGCGAGGGAAAGCGCTAAGCGACTGGCAAAACTGGGAGGAACCGAAAAGAAATTGGAGGCCATACCCCGGAGAAGGCCAGGAAATAGCTAAATGGTTCTCGTTGATACTTCAGTATGGGTGGCCCATCTCCGTGATGGAAGTATCGGCCTGGAAGCGCTTTTGAATGATGGACAGGTTGCCTGCCATTCCTTCATCATCGGGGAGCTCGCATGCGGGAATCTGAAGAACCGATCTGAAGTACTCTCTCTTCTTCACACACTCCCTATGGTAACCCATGCGGAGCATGAGGAAGTGATGCTATTTATAGAGAACTACCGTTTTATGGCGAAAGGGTTGGGTTACATCGATGTGCATCTACTTGCCTCGGCCCTCTTGACTCAGGTTCCCCTGTGGACACTCGACAAGAGCCTGAACGCAGCCTCTTCAATTCTCGGATTGGAGTATCGATCCTCCTGATCAGATAACAACCCAATCCAAAGGAATGAGAGAACTCTATCTCCTCTTTTCTCCGCATTTACTCTCCCTCAAGAATCGGCTGAGGCACCTCCAGCCGGATGCGCTCCTCAAGGCCGCCTTCCTCCTCCTGCTGGGCCTCCTCTTCTGGGCCGGGACCTTCTATGTTGTCTATCGGGTGCTCCTCTACTTCCAGGGGGTGCCGGAGATCGGGGAATACCTGACCCTCAAGCTCCTCTCCATGGTCTTCCTCACCTTCTTCACTATCCTGCTCTTCTCCAATGGGATCATCTCCCTCTCCACCTTCTATCTCTCCGAGGACCTCTTCCTCATCCTCTCCTCGCCCGTCTCCCTGGGCAAGGTCTATCTGAGCAAGTTAGGAGAGACGCTGGCCTCCAGCTCCTGGATGGTCCTCCTCTTCGGGCTCCCGGTCTTCATCGCCTACGGGGCCGTCTATCGCGCCTCCCTCCTCTTCTATCTTCAGTTGGCCGCGACCCTGGTGCCATTCTTGATTTTGCCCTCTGCCCTGGGGATCGGCTGCATCATGGTCTTAGTGAATGCCTTCCCTGCCCGCCGCCTCAAGGACATCCTCCTCCTCCTCTCCCTGGGACTGGTGGCCTCCCTCTATCTCCTCTTCCGCTTCCTCCAGCCGGAGAAGCTGGTGGACCCCGAGGCCTTTAACAACCTGGTGGAGTATTTCGCCCGCATGGGGACCCCCGCCTCCCCCTTGCTGCCCAGCCAGTGGGCCACCGAGGCTCTGGTCCCGCTGTTGCAGAAGAGGGAGGGAGAAGGCCTCTTCCATCTGGGCCTTCTGATGAGCAATGGGGTAGTGGCCCTCCTCTTCGGCGGCTGGCTCTGCCGGAGGCTTTACTTCGAGGGCTGGAGCAAGTCCCAGGAGGGACGGCAGGTCCGCATCTCGAAATCCCCGCTTCTGGAGCGAATCATCGCCCTCCTCGGCCGCCCCCTCTCCTTGCCCTACCGGGCCCTGCTGGCGAAAGACCTCAAGGCCTTTCTCCGGGACCGGACCCAATGGTCCCAGCTCTTCCTCCTGGTCTCCCTGGTGGTGGTCTACCTCTATAATTTCAGCGTTCTCCCTTTGAAAAAATCTCCCATCGGCAGTTTCTACTTACAGAATCTCCTGTCCTTCCTGAACCTGGGCCTGGCCGGCTTCGTCCTCTCGGCGGTGGGGGTCCGCTTCATCTTCCCCGCCGTCAGCCTGGAGCGAAGGTCCTTCTGGATTATCCAATCCTCTCCTCTGGGGCTGAAGGGCTTCTTGTGGGGGAAATTCCTGATGGGCCTCATCCCCCTCCTGGTCCTGGCGGAGCTACTGATCCTCCTCACCAACCTCCTGCTCCACGTCACCCCCTTCATGATGGCCCTCTCCGCGGCCACCATTTTTTTCATGGCCTTCGGGATCACCGGCCTGGGGATCGGCCTGGGTGCCATCTACCCTCGTTTCCGGGTGGAGAATGTCTCCCAGATTGCCACCGGGTTCGGAGGGATCATCTATATGATCTACGCCCTCCTCTTCGTTGGCTCGATCGTGATCCTCGAGGCCTGGCCGGTCTATCTCCTCTTCATGGCCCGATTGGGCTACCGCGCCATCGGCCCCTGGCAGTGGGGGGGGATTGGGCTCGCCTTCGCCCTGATCCTGATCCTCAATGCCATAGCCGTCCTGATCCCCATGAACATGGGCCAGAAGAGACTATCCCAATACGAGATTTGAGGGAAAGGAAAGGGAAAGGGAGGGGTGAAGTCCCTGGCCGACCTGGCGGGCCCGGCGGGGCATCTTTCGGTCCGAGGGCAAAAGGAGCAGGATATCCCTTCCCCCGCCAGGACAGCGGGGGAAGGGGAGGAATGGAAGTACTGTGGCAGCCCCCTACTGGGGAAGGGAACGCAGGAATTGCTCTAATTCAGCATTGAACTTGTCCGGCTCCTCGATCTGCAGCAGGTGTCCGCTGTTGTGGAAGACCACCAGGTTGGCATCGGGGATCTGATTGCGCATATAGACCCCTGCCTTGCTGGAGCGCGGATAGAGCTGGGAGTCGGAGGCCAGGATCAGGGTAGGGACCTTGATCTGGGGCAGGAAGGCCCGGTAGTCCCGCGGGATGAAGTCGTAAAAGAGGGTGACCGCAATCCAGGTCGGGGTCTTGCAGATCATCTGGTAGCGAGCATCCACCGCCTCCTCGGTCGGCGGGTTCTTCCAGATGGTGCGGAGGAAGGTCTTGTGGGTCGCCTCCCGATTCTGCCACAAGCCGATGGCAAAGGCGTGCAGGGCATCCCAGTTGTTATCGTGGAAGGCCCCCGAATTCCAGTACTCCCCGGACATGGGGCAAGGGCTCATGTCCTCCAATACCAATGCCTTCAGCTTATCCCCACCGAATTGGCGGTAATAGTCCAGGGCCACCATGACCCCCATGGAGTGGCCCACCAGGGTCACCTTCTCCAGGCCCATGGCCTCGATGAACTTCCTCACATCCCTCGCCAACTGGGGGATGTTGTTCCCCTCCATCGGCTTGCTGGAGTTGCCGTGGCCGCGGAGATCGATGGCCAGGGCGCGGTAATTCTGGGCGAAGTAGGGAAGCTGATGGCGGGCCCAGATGCTGCTATTCCCGCACCAGCCGTGGACGAAGAGGATGGGATCCCCTTTCCCCCGATCCTCATAGAAGACCTGCAGGTTGTCGTCCAGCTCGATAAAGAGGGCCGAGGCGGAACTGGAGAGGAGCCCGATCAGCAAGATCAGGGCGGAAAGGATAAGCGTGATTCGGCTAAGGCTTCTTTTCATATTTGACCTCCGTCCTAAGGAAGAAAAGCCCAATGGGGCCTCTGTAAAGACCGGGCTGCCGACCCCTTCTGCCCCGTGCCCCCACCCTGGGCCCCGGCGATCTCTGCAGCGCGGGAGTTTATCACAGTGGCTCCTGCCAGGGCAAGGTCAAAATGGGTCTGCCGGGGGGATGGCGCAAAGAAAAGACCCATTGAATTTCCTTACACATTGTGCTAATTCTTTGTTCCACCGCCGCGAAAGGGTTGCGGCGTGTGACGTTCAGAGTTAATAGAAGGGAGTAAGGGATGAACAGACAACAACATTGCTGGATTTGGCTAGGGACGGTCGCCGTCCTCTTGGGCCTTTTGAGTCTGGGCCCGGAGGCCGGCCTCGCCTGGGCGCAGGAATTCTCAGCGGACCAGATGGTGATCACCTCCAACATGAAAGAGGTGGGCACCCTCTACTACCGGCCCGACCGCTGGCGGCTGGAAACCAGGGTTGGAGAATACGAGACCATCTCCGTCTTCCGCCTGGACAAGAAGCTGATCTGGACCCTCCTTCCCAAGGATAAGAAATATATCGAGGTGCCCTTGTTGGACGATGACCTCCCACTGCCCAAGAAGATCGTGGGGGAGATCGAGCGGATCGTGGTGGGGCAGGAGGAGGTGGAGGGATTCCTCTGCGACAAACTGATCGTCCGTTATTCGAAAGGGGACGAGGTCGGCGAGATCCGCTATTGGATCCCCAAGGAACTGGGGATCCCCATCCGCTCCGAGGCCCCGGACCTGAATTGGAGGAACGAGCTAAAGAACATCAGGGGCGGGCCTCAACCAGATCAGCTTTTTGAGGTCCCCTCGGGGTATGAATTGTTCGTCCCGCCCCTGGACTTTATTCGATAAGCCTCCTCCTGTTGGGATCGGGACTGGCCTAAACCGGGATCGAGGAAGGGGAAGGAGGGAGAGAGTTGGGAAAGATCTCCGTCAGGAGGGTAGAGACCAAGGAAGACCTCCACCGCTTCATCTCCCTGCCCTGGAAGATTTATCAAGGCAATCCTCATTGGGTGCCCCCCTTGCTCTCCGAGCAGAAGTTGGTGCTTGACAGGGAGAAGGGGCCCTTCTTCGAGATCGGCCAGGCCGAGTACTTCCTGGCCCTCTGCGAGGGAGAGCCGGTGGGTCGCATCTCGGCCCACACCAACCAGCAATGGAATCAGCACTATCGGGACCAAAAGGGGTTCTTCGGATTCTTCGAGTGCATCGAGGACCCTGAGGCGGCCTCTGCGCTCTTTGAGGCCGCCGAGGGCTGGCTGCGGGATCGGGGAAAGACCTCCATCCTGGGTCCCATGAGCTTCTCCATCTACGACGAGCTGGGCCTCTTGATCGATTGCTTCGATCAGGACCCGGTGGTGCTCCTGACTTATAATCCGCCCTATTATGTGGACCTCATCGAGGGGAGAGGCTTCAATAAGGCGATCGATTGGTATGCCTATCTGATGACCGATCAGGTGGCGGTCAACCCCGTCCTTTTCGAGGTGAGGGATCGAGTCTGCCGGCGGAATGGCCTGGTGATCCGCCATGCCAGGATGAGCCAGTTCAAGGAGGAGGCGGAGAGGGCCAAGTCCATCTTCAATGAGGCCTGGTCGGAGAACTGGGGACACCTCCCCTTCACCGACAGGCAATTCGACCATCTGGCCAAGGGATTGCGAATGATCCTGGATGAGCGGCTTCTCTTCTTCGGGGAGATCCAAGGCAAGGCCATCGGCGTCTGCATCAGCATCCCCGATGTGAACCAGGCCTTGAAGCCCGCTAATGGAAGGCTGCTGCCCTTCGGATGGTTTCACCTCTGGCGAGGCCTCAAGCAAGTGAAGAAGCTACGGACTATCATTATGGGGGTGAAGAAGGAACACCGCCACACCGGGATCGATGTGGCCTTCTATGTGGAGACGATCGAAAAGGGGAAGGCGATAGGCTACACCGAATCGGAGTGCTCCCTGGTGGTGGAGACCAATACCTGGATGCGTAAGGCCCTGGATGATCTGGGGGCCAGGATCTATAAGACCTATCGGCTCTACGAAAAACCTCTATAGGAGGGCGCCCATCAAGGAATCCGCGATTCAATCCCTCCCCAAAGAGGCAAGGACGATAGACCGGGCCATGAGGTGGCTGGGGCAGGCCAGGCCGGTGGAGATCTCCTCCACCTTCTTCATCCTCTTCTTCCTCAGCCTGAACCTCCTCTTCTTCAACCGCATCCCCTCTTCCCAGCTCTTGCTGGTCAAGTACATCGGCCTGCTGCTCCTGATCGTCCTGGCGCGAAGGACCGCGGAGCGGATTGAGAAGAAGGGGTGGGTCCTCTTCCGCGATTTCCTCCCCATCCTCCTCATCTTCGAGGTTTACGACGGCCTCGGCTACATGCTCCATGTGATCAATCCCGCCGATGCCGATTCGTCCTTGATCCGGATCGACCGTCTCCTCTTCGGCGTCGATCCCTCGGTCTGGCTGGAGCGCTTCGCCAGCCCCCTCCTCAACGACCTGATGCACCTGGCCTATTTCTCCTTTTACTTCCTGCCGATCCTCCTGGGAATCATCTTCTGGGTGAAGGGGAAGAGGGGGGCCTTCAATCGGCTGGTCCTGGGGGCCACGGGAGCCTTCTATCTCTGCTACCTCGGATACATCCTGGTGCCTGCCGTCGGCCCCCGCTTCACCCTGGCCCCTCTCTATCGCCTCCCCCTGGAGGGGACGGCGATCACCGACTTCGTCCGGGGGGTCGTGGCCACGGCGGAAAACCTGCAATGGGACTGCTTCCCCAGCGGGCACACCGCGGTCACCCTGGTGGTGCTCTGGTATGCCTTCCGGGAGGAGCACACCGCCTCCTACCTCTTCCTGCCCATCTCTGCCCTATTGCTCCTCTCCACCCTCTATTGCCGATATCACTATGGCATCGACCTAATCGCCGGGGCCGCGGTAGCCGCCGTATCGGTCTGGTCAGCGGACTGGCTGGAATACCTGAGCGTGAAGCGCCGGGAGAGGAGCCGGAGGCGGGTCGAGGCCCCAATGTCTACCGTCCCGCTCTCGCCGAGGGCAGGGAGGTAGACTCCCTCCGTCCTTATCCCTTGGCCACAGAGAGCAGGGCCTCCACATTCCCCGCGGGCACCTCCGGCGGGATGTCGCAGCCGGTCATCAGGATGTAGCCCCCGCCCGGGGCGGCGGCCCCCAGACATCCTTCCGCCTTTTCTTCCACCTCCTGCCTCGTCCCGCGGAGTATGACCTCCACCGGGTGTACATTCCCCGCCACGCAGACCTTGCCCTGGAGGACCCCCTTGGCAGAGGCGAGATCGACCTTATGATCCAGGCTGAAGCAATGAATGCCCGAGTCGGCGAGGAGATCGAGGCGGTCTGCCGTGTTACCGCAGATGTGGAGGAGAAGGAAGGACTCCCGCTCCCGGACCCACTGCGCCATCCGGCGGATCCCCGGCAGGGCGAACTGGGCAAAGGTATCCCTGGAGATCAGGTCCCCGGAGGCGGTGGGGTCGGCCAGGGCCACCCCGTCCACCCATTCCTCCTCCAAGAAGGGCTCCAGAAAGAGACAGAGGGCGCGGGCCGAGATCTCCAGGAGCTCCTGGACCTGATCCGGGGCATCCACCAGCGCCATCATGAGTTGGTTGACCCCCAAGAGCTGACCAGCAAAAGTGAGCGGGCCGTTGGCCACGATGGTGACGAAGGCCCTGGTTCCGAAGGTCCGCTTGACGGAATGAGACGCCTCCCGGATGGTCCGAAGGATCGGATCCTGATCGATCCTCTCCAGGCGTAATCCCTTCCTCTTCTCCAGGCTGGAGAGCACCGGGCCCTCTAACTTCGGCGCGCTGATCCCCTCAAAGCGCAGACTCCCCCCCAGCGCCCCGTAGATGGCGTTCGGATAGCCCGACCCTAAGAATACGATATCCAGGGGAAATCGCTGGTGGGCCAGATCCAGGACCTTGGCCATCTGCGCGCCATCTTTGCTCATCTCCAGCAGCGTGGTGCCCATCATCCTGGCAGTCCACATCCCCCCTCCCCAGAGGGAGACCGGAGGCCGAGGCGGTCTCCCCAGGGAGAGGGCTTCCAGGACGAGCTCTTTAGCATCCATTCTCTCCCTCCTCCTCAATCGGGATAGCCATTGACCACCACCTCCACCTTCCCGGTGGCCAGATCCAGCAAGAGTCCATGGGCGATTACATCCGGGGGGACCAGGGGATGGTGCTTGAAGTTCTCCACCCGTCGCTTGACCTCCTCCCGGGGGTCCTCGAAGGTATTCAGCCAGTTCAGGATCTTCTGCTCCAAGGGCTCGCCCAGCAGGGCCTTTGCCCGCTTGAACCCCTCCTCCCCCAGCCGCTCCCGCATGCGGGCCACGGCTCGTCCTGGATCCTTCTGGATCTTGGTAAGGCCGCAGTCGGTGTGGGTCATGAAGGCGAATTCCTTCATGTTAGCCAGGTAGAGGAGGACGAAGAGGGAGGGCATGTCCGGGACCCCGCCCCGGGTCAAGATCACGCGCTCCACCTCCTCCCCCTCCTTCTTGGGCCGGGCGCCCACCGCTTCCAGGTTGACGCGGGGGTCCATGCAGGTGATGAGGACCCTCTGGCCGGGCAGGATGGTGGTGGGCTGGCGCAGAAAATCGGGCTTGCTGGCGTAGGCCTCGTTCTTCTCCAGGATCTCATCGAGCCATCTCTTGGGCATCTTCCTCCTCCTCTTCTTTCTTCTTGCGGACCTCCTCGGCTTCCTGCCTGAACGCTCGGCGAAACTCGGGAGGGAATTCGATCTTGGCTATCCCGGCCGAGCAAAGGGGAATACTCTCCATCAGATTTTTCATCTTGGGAAAGGGGATGGTCAGAAAGAGCTCCTCCGGGGCAAATCGGCGCATCCGGCGGGCGGTGTAATCGAGGAGCGTGAGGTTGATCTCCCCGGAGACCAAAGGATAGGCGACGGCCATGTAGCAGGCAGCCCCCATCAATTGCACCTTAGGGGGAATGCCCTCCATGAAGGTAGCCAGGGTGAGGAGTCGGCAGGCCTGCTCTGGATTGACCAGGAAAACGACCAGATCCGGCCTTTGTTCCGCGGCCTCCAGGGGGGAGATGAGGATGTGGTCGGCCAGCCCCAGGGGAGGATCCAGGGTGAGGGAGCGTACCCGCTGCAAGGCGGCCAGGGAGCAGAAGAGCTTCTCTCCCTGGGTCAGAAATTTCTTGAGGGCCAGATCTGCCTCCCCGGTCGGGCGAGGGCCCAGGCCCAGATGGAAGGTCCCGCCGCCACAGGCCGAGTTCTCCCGATTCAGGCTGAAGATCTCGCCCTCCCGGGCACGCTGCAGGGCAGAGCAGGCCCAGTGCCGGCCCTGCCTCCCCCTCGGATCGGGCTCCAGCGCATAGGTGACCGCGATGGGGCTCCCTCGAAGGCCCAGGATGGACTTGAGCTCCTCTGTATATCCTCTCCATTCCATGCCTCTTCTCCCTTCCTGTTCGAGTTCCTTGGTGGGTCCTTCCTCTGCTCTCGGGCTCAATCCGGGACCCTGGGGATGAGGAAGGAGACGCGCTTTTGATAGTCGAGATAGTCCTGGCCGAACCGGCGGATTAGACGGGGCTCCTCCACCTTCTTGAGGTAAAGGACTGCGACGGCACAGATGAGGGGATACAAGAGAATCAGGGCCGAGAGGCTGTGAAAGAGAAGGAGGATCCCGAGCAGATTCAGGAAAAACCCGAAGACCATCGGATTTCGGGTGTAGGCGTAAGGGCCCTCGATGACCACCTTTTGGGTGGCCGGCAAGAGTCGATGCCCAAAGGCCTCCTGAGGATGGCCGTGGCCGAGGCGCCAGAGGCTCTGCCAGGCGGCCTTGACCAAGGAGAGGCCTGCCAGGATCAGGATCGCCCCCAGCGTCCAAGATAGGGCCCTCCCGGGGAGGGATGGCCAGTGCAGGAGCCGATCCAGAGAGCGCCCAGCCAGGATCGTAGCACCAGGGATCAAGAAGAGGAAGAGGGCGATTGAGCCCGCGTAGACCAGGACGAGCCGCAGCCGGAACATGAAAGAAAAATAACATACGGGAGGCAATGGCGTAAAGGGAAAACCTGCCTCTTGTTCAAGTCTTCATCTACATTGACAAGCTTTGCTTTTAATGCTAATTGTTTTCAGTGGGAACGAGCTCGGAGGTGGCTGATCCTTCCGTCACGATTATGGGGATGGACGAGAAGAAAGGAGGAGGGCATGGAAACCAAGGACTTAGGAAAGACCACTATCGGGATGGAGGCCAATCTGGCCGGTGCGCTGGCCTATCTGCTGGGGTTGATTACCGGGATCATCTTCTTCGCCATCGAGAAGGAGAACAAGTTTGTCCGGTTTCATGCCATGCAATCCATCTTGTTCTGCGTTGCCTGGATTATCTTGGGCGTGGCGCTTTCTGTTTTGATGATGATCCCCGTCTTGGGCTGGATAATTAGCATATTGGGCTATCTGCTCGTCGGCCTGGGGGGTTTCATTCTCTGGCTCTTTATCATGTATAAGGCCTACCAGGGTGAGCAATACCTATTGCCAGTAGTGGGGGAGATCGCCCTGCGACAGGTGCAAAAGGCTTAGCCTTGAACCGAAATGGGGGGTGGCAGGCCCAAAGGCCATAGAAGTGCCAGAGCCGGCTCGCCCTATTCCTTTTTCCCCTTAAGGCCTACTTGCTCGCCGGACTATCGCCTCGGTTGCCGGTTTAAATGGCTCAGTTGGCCCAATGCCGGGAAGAAGGAGACGCTTGCCCTCAAATGCCCAGCTCCTTCAGCGTCTCCTCATAGACCGCCAGGCCGAACAAGGTGGTCGGAAACCCAGCGTATACGCTCATCCGGAGGATTATCTCCAGGACCTCCTCCTTCTTGGCCCCCAAGCTCTTGATCGTGGCCTTGATGTGATTCTCCACATGAGGCTCTCCGAATGCGGAAATAGGGGCCTTCCCCTTTATTGCACGATATCCCCCCTCGGCCCTCCCGGTTAAGCACATTCTGCAGGAGCGTCCCCGGCCTCGGTCCCCAACGTCCCCCATTTCGTCCCGTCCCCCCATTTCGTCGGGATGCCGGAGGTTCTAACTGTGGAAAAAGACGATAAAGATTATACGGCAGATCATACCTTAGAGAGACTCATGTTTGGCAGAAGGACATTCCTGAAGGCCTTGATCGTGTCCGGGGCAGGCGCCCTGGGGAGCAGCTTGTTGCGGCCCATCCCCGCGATGTCCTCGGGGGGGGGGCGCAGTGCAGAAGGATGGCAATTTTCTGGTGGAGCCGCCCAGGAGGGTTCCTATCATCAGAGAGGTCGATGTTCTGGTGGTGGGAGGGGGGATGGCCGGTGTAGGCGCATCCGTGGCCGCGCGACGGATGGGCCTGAAGACCCTGCTCGTGGAATACTTCGGATGCTTGGGCGGAAACGGAACCTCGGGGATGGTCAATAATTTCTGTGGCTATACCACCTTCGGGAAAGGTCCGGTGCAAATCGTACAAGGGATCGGTGGGGAGGTACACCGGAGGTTGTTCGAACAAAACGGGGTGAAATCGGCAATGAGCTTCACCTTCAACCCGGAGATCCTGAAAAGGGTGTTGGATGAGATGATGGAGGAGGCCGAAGTCGAGCTCTTGTACTATACCCAGATGGTGGATCCTATCTTGGAAGGAGACACTGTCAAGGGAGTGATCGTGGCAAACAAGGCTGGACGGCAGGCCATCCTGGCCAAGAGGGTGTTGGATTGCACCGGGGATGGGGATGTCTGTGCCTCTGCCGATGTGCCATTCGAGCTGGGGGATGGAAAGGGCGGATTCTTGGCCTGCGACATGGCCTTCCACCTGGTGAATGTGAGCGAGAATTTCGACCCAGCCACGATCATGCCGGCAGCGGCCCAAGGCATGAAATCGGGGCAATACAAGATCACCAGGGCCCAGGCCATCATACAGAACATCATGATCCCTGGGGCGTATTGGGTCAATTGGGCGGGAGTTCCCCGGGCAGTGAATGGCATAGACCCCGCCCATCTCACTCGAGCGGCCATCGATGGAAGAAAGGTAATTCGTGAATTGCGGAGGTTTCTGAGAGAGAAGATAGCAGGCATGGAGAACACAGAAGTAATCGACACTGCGGCGAAAGTGGGCCTACGGGAGACCCGAAGGGTGATGGGGGAACACCTGTTGACCGGTGACGAAGTCTTGCAGGGGACGAAGTTCGATGATGGAATTGGGGCCTGCGCCTGGCCCATCGAGATCGTAGACCCGGTCAAGGGAAGGAGGTTCGTCTGGCTGAAGGATGGGGATTACTACCTGATCCCGTACCGGTGTTTGATTCCCAAAGGAGTGGAAAACCTGCTGATGGCGGGACGATTCGTCAGCTGCACGCACGAGGCGCAGGCGTCCGCGCGAGTCATGGGGCCCGCGGTGGTCATGGGCCAGGCGATCGGCACCGCTGCCGCACTGTCCATCCGAGAAGGAGTATCTCCCAGGGGATTGGATGTGAAGCTGCTGCGAGCCGAACTGAAAAAGGCTGGGGCGTTCTTGGGATAAAGGGCCAAGGGCGATCTTCTTTGCCGCCCTATTTCCCATCATCGTCCAGGGAGCACGAACAGCCCGTTCCCGCCGAATCCACAGCGCAGCAGGCCGCAGAGCCTCTTCGCTTCAGCTTGGAGTTGAGCACTGCCACGGCACAGCCCACCCCTACCTGCACACTCAAGGCTTCCGCGGGGCAATTTTTGGCACAGGCCCCACATTCCATGCAGGCATCCCGGTCCGCGATCTGGGCCGTCCCGTTTGTCATGCTCAAAACCGCCTGAGGGCAAACGAGCAGGCACATCCCGCAGCCTGTACATTTCTCCTGATCGAGCCTCAAGGTGACAACATCTTTGAGATAGACCATCTCTCCCATGTTTCAAACTCCCTTCCCCACTAAGTGCGATCCGATCCAGAGAACGAAACCTAAGATTCCCGCACCAATCTGCAGTGGCAAAGCCCAGCGCATCTCTTTCCTCACTCCCGAGAGGGAGGTATAAGTGGAGGCCCCTGTGAAACTCATCGCCAGAAAAGCTGAGACCGCAGGGATGAGAAGGAGCCAGCTCAATATCTCGAGACGCCCTCCTACTGCGGTCCAGTTTCCCCAAGACGAAGAGAAGAGCGCCAGAGCGGCCAAAAACCCCACGATCGCGCCTTTGAGCGAAAAGGCCCTACCGGGCAGCCAGGGCAGAAGCAGCGGTGTCAAAACAGCCCCGGAAATGATAGCAACCAGCATCGCCCCTACAGAGAAGAGGCCATGGTGGGCGGCCCTTGTCGAACCCTCTCCTGCTCTGGCCAAGAAAGCCAGGAGAAAGAGGATGGGAAGAATAATGAGACTCGGCTTCAACGCTCCCACGATCTCCACCGGGACGAGAACCATGCGCTCCCAGGTCGTGAAGGTCTTGCGTCTCATCTCCGGGGTCGCTTTGAGTCCCTTCTCGAAGAAGGCCGGCAGGTCCTTGGCGCGGATGGGTCCATAGATCACTTTGAAACCGGACAACTTCTTGACGAGATGTGCCGCAACCCCTGGGCCCGATAACTGGGGAAGGATCAATTCCCGGTGCGAGACGATTTGGTCCAACCCGGTGGATTGGATTCGGCTGACCAGCTCTGTTGTTCCAAAGGTCCCTTTGCCGGAGGCGCACCAGACATTGATGCCCTTCGTATCCAGGACCAGGATCCATGCATCCTTGCCTGGCAATGCTTCCCGCAGCCTGTCGAAGCTCATCTTATAGTTGGCTGCCACCAACACCGGCGACTTGTCATCTGGATTTCCCAGAGCGTAGAGGCCGGGCTCGACAGTGTAATGCATCCTGCCCATGCCCCAGCGGGCCTTGAAAGCTCCCAAACGATCGGCCCAGGTCAAAGAGGGCGAGACCTGGGGCAGAACACCAACCCGGGTCGAGATCGAACCCGTTACAAAGGGTTGATTCATAGGAGAAGGGCCCAACTGAGCCTCTCCTTTGAGTCAGCCGCATCCCGATTGGGTAAGGCCCTTCGGCTCCTCTGAAAGGCAGCCCCCTGTTTCACTCATGATCGTATCTCCCTTGGCTTGAAGTATCCTCATGCAGTCTTCCGGAACGGAAGCTCAATCGGTAGTCATCTCTTTCATCATGGGACCGAGAAAGCCCTTCACCTGCCCTGCAAGATGTTCTGTCTTGATCAGATAAAGGCAGCAAATCTCTCCTCCCTTGTCCCAACTCACAACCGCCAGCTTATCCCCGGCTCGGATATGGGCCTTTTCTCTCAACTCCTTCGGGAGCACCATCTGCCCTCTTTCGTCGACGCTGACGATCGACTCGACCTTACAGCAGGTCCCCACTTCCTTGCCCGCAGGGGAGGAGGAGGGTCTTTTTGAATTCTTCTTAGTGGGCATCGATCCACCTCCGGCTACAGTAATGACTGATAAAGGTAGATAATCAGAATAATCAGATGTCGCTGATAATAGTCCAGCGGAAGGAGGATGTCAAGTCCTTTTCTTCGCTGCCACTATTCCCTATCACCTAATCTTTTCCCGCTTGACAACCAGTTGTTATCCTAATATTATAAACTACGATATTTATAATACTTAAAGTTTTTAATATAATAGGGCCGATGCCCTAAGTGAGACTTTGGAGGTCGAGGATGCCAATCGTAAAAGTGAAAGAGAATTTCCAAATCACCCTGCCGGCAGCGGTCCGTAAGAAGTTTAAGATCGCCGTAGGGGACTACCTGGAAGCAGAGGATACGAAGGAAGGTATTGTGCTGAAGCCGGTCAAGCTCGTCCGACCCGATCAGGCCTGGTTCTACACAGAAGAGTGGCAGAAAGGCGAACGAGAAGCGGATGAGGCGATCGCCAAAGGAGAGGTGGTGGGACCCTTCGGCAACACCAAGGATGCCCTTGAGGCCTTGAAAAAGGCCAAATTGTGAAACTCCTCTTCACCAAGCCATTTATCAGGAACTACCGGGATCTGCCCCAGCGGATCCAGAAGCTGGCCGACAAGCAGCTGGAACTTCTGTTTGCCAATCCCCGACACCCTTCCTTAGAGATCAAAACGATGCAAGATCCCAGAGAGATATGGGAAGGGCGCCTCACCAAATCGTACCGTTTCACTTTTCAGATCAATGGGGATATCTACGTCCTTAGAAGAATTGGCACCCACGATCTCCTCAAGAATCCTTAGGTGCTATCGAAAAAGGATGCCACCGTGAGCGTTGCCCAGGTCACCAGCGTCATCAATCAGATGGAAGCCGACGGGGTCGTGGACTATGCCCGTCTGCTCCAGTTCGTCGAGGCCGCAGCGACCGACGCGGAACGGTTTCAGCGCATCCTGCAAAGGCACGGCCTGGTTGATCGGTGGCGGACGTTCGAGCGAAGATTCCTTCAAGGCGAGTCATGACTTCTGACCTTCAGCGCATCATCGAGAGCAAGCGCGCCTGGCGTCGCTCGCTGGCGCGGCGGCCGACCATAAACGTTTCGCAAGCTCTAAGGGACGAGCACATTCTTGCTGCACATTTTCGTGGACGCTGATGCCTGCCCGGTAAAGCAGGAAGTGTATCGCGTAGCGAAGCGGTACGATCTCGATGTGACTCTTGTGGCCGACTCTTGGATGCGTATTCCCGACAAGAGCTGGTTAGATCTTCAGGTTGTCAAGGGGGCTCTCGATGCGGCCGACGATTGGATTGTCGAACATGTTGGGCGTGGCGACGTCGTCGTAACAGCGGACATTCCCCTCGCAGCCCGGTGCCTCGAAAAGGGGGCGTCTGTCATTGGGATCAGCGGAAGGCCCTTCATGGACAACAACATCGGCCAGGCGTTGGCAACCCGAAAACTCCTTTTCGACCTTCGAGAGTTTGGTGCCACTACCAGTGGTCCGCCTCCTTTCAGTAAACGAGACCGGTCGCGGTTCCTTCAGGAACTAGACAAGGCGATCAATGCTATCAAGCGCACAGCGCCGTGAAACCACCGGCAAACGGTGGGGCCAAACAATCCGCACAACGATGCAGTCTAACACCTCGCTGGTGTGCCCTGCAAAGACGTCGTCTGCTGACTGGTGGAAGCCCGAAAGTTATGCAACGCAAGAAACAGCGTCCCGAATCCAGCGCCGAGTCCAGTGAAATAACAAGCGCTGTCCCTGTTCCCGGCCGAGCTTATTACCGGGCAATGTTTCAGTCAATGTGTTTCTGGCATTTTCACTTTTACCTTAAGGGTAAAGACAAAACTCTTGACAGCACCAATCTAAAGCGATAGTCTCTTTACCCTAAAGGTAAAAGACGGCGAAATAGGACTTCATAGCCGACAGGTGCGCATGGAAGTCAAATTCCGTACCCGTAAGCTGCAACGCCAATATGAAAACCATGTCGAGGCGGACAAGGCTTATGGGGAAGAGGTCGCCCGCAGGTACATCCAGAGAATTGAACTCATCAAACAGGTTCGGGATCTCGACGAATTGAAGGCGCTTCCCGGTCTGGATTGCCATCCGCTCAAGGGCGACCGGAAAGGCCACTGGGCAATCAGATTGACCGGATTCTATCGGCTGATTGTTAGCCTGCAGGGCGATAACCTCGAAATCGTGCAGATCGAGGAGGTGAGCAAACATTATGGCGACTGAATCCAGGGTGGTGCATTCGGACTTGGCTATACCACCAGGTGAGTACCTGGAGGAGGTAATTGACAGGCTCGGTATGACCAAGGATGAATTGGCGAAGCGCATGGCCCGCCCCGCGTCGAAGCTGAGCCCAATCTTCAAGGGAGATAAGGCCATTACGCCCGACACCGCCCTCCAGCTTGAAAAGGTGGTGGGTGTTCCTGCTCATATCTGGTTGGGACTTGAAGCCGAGTACCGCCTCACCCTGGCCCGTCAACAGGAGCTGAATGAACAGAGGCGTTTGAAGGAAGAGGCGAAGCTGGTTTCGTCCTTCTGTTATCGAGAACTGGTCAGGCTCGGTGTAGTGGCCCGGCGTACGCAGCCAGCCGAGAAGGTACAGGAACTGCAGAAATTCTTTGGGGTGGCTTCCCTCAGTTCGGTGCTCGATGTCCGCCGATATCAAGCCGCCTTCCGTTGTGGCAAGTCCAGAAAATATGGTCGTTGCTCGCAAGCCCTGACGGCCTGGATGCGGCTCGGCGAAATAGAGGCCCAGAAAATTTCCTGTTTCCCTTTTAGCCGGCCATTGCTCCAGAGTTCTCTCAAGACCATCCGGGGGATGACCCTGCAAGCGCCGAAAGATTTCGAGACGCCTTTGCATGAGATCTTAGCCAAGACAGGGGTTGCCATGGTGCTGTGCCCTTCTTTTCCCGGAACCAAGGCCCATGGGGCAACCTTCTGGTTGGGACGGGAAAAGGCCGTGCTCATGCTCAGTCTCCGGGGTAAGTGGGCCGATATTTTTTGGTTCAGCTTGTTCCACGAGTTGGGACACCTTCTCTTGCATGACCGACAGAACGTATTCATCGAAGATGATTACACGGCCCCCGACATGCAGATGATGGAAGCGGAGGCCGACCGCTTTGCCGCAGACCGTCTAATCCCTCCCCGCGAATACGCCAACTTCGTCGGCAGGCACGTTTTCTATCCTGACGCCATCGAGGCCTTCGCCTCTTCCCTTGGTATCGATCCGGGAATCGTCGTTGGGCGCCTGCAGTACGACGGACACCTCAAGAACGAATGGGGTAATGACCTCCGGACACGCTATGAATGGTCGCAGCCGGCGACGGCGTGAGCGCGAGGAGATAGTGGATTCCCGATTGGGCAGGGTTGCGCTTGCCGCCGCAATCACAGGCGAGCCAATTGACACCGCCTCCTCCGCCAGTTGAGGAGTGACGTGATTCAACTTGCAGCCGAACGAAGGACACCGGGTGGCGGCAGTGAAGTTAGGAAGGCGTGCCCTGGATTTGGCCGGAGGCCGCCCTGGACATGGACCGGCGGTTGAGATAGGTACAGTTGCTGGAAGCGAAGCAGGAGCAATACGAAAGACACTGGGAGCTGACAGGCAAGGGTCAGCTCTTAAGAAGCTGTCCAACGGTTGACAATTTCAGGACACCGATAGTGATCAAGATTATCTTAGAATGTGAATTGTTCAAGAAAGGGAAAGGCTGAGTCTTTCCAGTCATCCCTCTTTGG
>Ga0315289_10003592_pt1 | contig 23388 bp, 18 predicted proteins | sample YL17G11_40_MG_FD_203452 | JGI IMG/M metagenome (GOLD analysis project Ga0315289, IMG submission 203452) | Sediment microbial communities from Yellowstone Lake, YNP, Wyoming, USA - YL17G11_40 | ecosystem: Environmental > Aquatic > Freshwater > Lake > Sediment | place: USA: Wyoming | collected...
TCTTTTCTTGTATTTTTTAGCATATTCAAAAGCATCCCGAACTATGTTCTGACAAGCTTTTCTGGTTATTATTCGTAAACTGACCGCAATATCTTCTAAAGAGGTCTTTTCAAATTTCTTCATGGAACTATGATTTTTCAGAAGAACCTCCATCACCTCTTTGGGCAAAGGATGAAATTCCACCCCGGAATAAAGATCTTCGGTATTCTCTCTGAAAACCACTATATCGATGTCATTTTTGTAATTTAAAGGATTGCCGGGATAAGCTTTGCAGGGTCTTAGATTGGTTCGCAAATTGAAAAGCTGACGAAGCTTGACAATTGGACTGGTGTAAACATATCCTTTTCCTTTGAGGCTTAAATCAAGCTCTGCTTCCGCCTCTTCTTTGGGTTTGGAGGTTATGGCTCCGAAAAGACAACAGTCGGTTTTTTTCAAAAGCTCGATGGTCCTTTGGGGCAGGGCATTCCCCTCCTTGCACCAGAATTCCCAGCCAATCTCACCGGGGATATATTCAGCATCCAATTTCAATTCATCTAAAACAATCTTAGCCGCGTTTAAAACATCCTTGCCGATTCCGTCACCGGGCAGCCAAGCAATCTTATATTTTGCCATAGAAACATGCTCCTTTTATTTCATGATTAAATTAGTTCTGTCACAATACGTCCCCCTCACCCTACCCTCTCCCCCAGAGGGAGAGGGAGGAATAAGGAGAAACCAAGCGGATTTGTATTGGAGTGTCTGCCTTATGGTCTTCAACCAAATAAGTTAACATACTCTGCTTCCACATAAGATCAAAGTCTAGTTCTTAGCCACTTTAGTGGCGTTAGCACCTACACCCGACTAAAGTCAGTTAGAATAACCTATGCTTGCAAGAGATGTCAAGCTAATTAGTTGATAACCATTAGGCAGACCAGAGTTCAGAGGATGGTCAAGCTGAAGCTTGACACTCCGGTATTTCACTATATTTCGATGTTCAGAGATACAGAGTGAACATTGCCCAAATTTGATTTGTAGGGCAGGTATCCGTAGTCGATGCTATATTTTTTGAATTTTGCTCCCAGACCGAATGAGAAATCTTTTTCATCATATCCACTCTGGTAACCTAATCTTATTTTCAAGGTTCGGTAAAGACCATATTCCCCGCCCAAATGGATCTTGACTTCATCATCTCTGGGTTTAACCAGATCAAGACCAAAGGTAAAATCGCTATTTAGGTTCTTTTTTTCTACTAAATAGTTTACCCCCACTTTATACTGTGTGGGCAAATAAAATTTCTTTTTCTCAAATTTCATTTTGGAACCAAGATTCAATACCGAAAGCCCAAATTTTAATTTTTCTAAAGGGGAATAAATTCCACCCAAGTCGAATCCCCATCCGCTTGCTGAATGAATATCTATCTTTTCATAAAGCCATTTTGCAGAAAGTCCCAAACCAATTCCTTCCTTTATGCTTCTGGCAAAGGAGAAAGAAAATGCCATATCGTGAGCAACAAAAAGGGCAATCGGTTCAGGGGTCGGCACCTCATCTCTTTTCTGAATATCAGGGATTTCATTCATGGTAAAACAGAAACCCAAAGTGTTTTTGCCAAAATTTAGGGCGGAAGCGAAATGCTCAATCGTTATGTCTTGAAACCACTGGTTGTGCGTGAAACTGACTTGGATTCCTTTGATTCCAGAAAGTCCAGCTGGATTCCACCAGGCGGAGGTGACTTCTCCGGATTGAGCTGTGAAAGCCTCTCCCATCCCCACTGCTCTGGCTCCCATGCCAAATTTCAAAAAGCTCAAACCGGAGGTACCCACCTTATCTGAAGCCTCCACCTTAAAAACAAAAAGTCCCCACATGAACAAAAGGAAAAACAAGATCAAAACTTTTTTGTGTTTCAATTTCCTTTCCTTATTATTGATGGAGTAATAAGAGTGATAAATACAAGTGCTCAATGAATCGAGCCACTTTCTTGCCTGATAATGGTCATCAACTAATTATCGTGACGACCCTACATAGCGTGGTGAGAGGAAACGTAGGGGCGACCCTTGTGGTCGCCCGTAAAACCAGTTCGGGAGGGGACAAGCCCCTCCCCTACATAAGCTTTCTGAGAACAAAATGCTATGTTCACAAAATCTGTCAAATTAAAAAGTTGATAACCATAATCAGGCAACTACAAAAAATACACTGTTGTTTTCACCTCTTAAAATTCAAGCTGAATAGAAATCAGATGATCGGGATCATCTCCCACCCGGCTTGAGACATAGGCATAATCGAAACCCAGAATTGTGGATCTCATCTTCTGCCTTAGCCCCATTCCCAAGGTCAAAGAGCCTTTATCATATCCAGCCCTTGCGGCCAGTTTTTCCAATATCCAACCTTCCAACCCCAGATGAATTTTTTCTTTTTGCTTTTCGCTTTTGTCGATTTCAGAGGAAACCAAGATTCGATCTTTTAACAGAAGAAAGGAAGCTCCGAATCTTAAGTTGACTGGAAAGTCTTCTTTTGAAGAGGAGCCTAAAAGATCAAATTTTTTCCAGTATTCTCCGGAGGTCCAGGAATATTTCATCCCCAAATTCTCCACCGCCGCACCCAATCGCAATTTCCGTATGGGTTTTCCAAATGCGGAGAAACCGAAGCCGATCCCATAGGCGTTAATGTTAGCCAAGTTATATTGGGCATATCCAATGCGGATCCCGATAGATAATTTTTCCAAGATTTTGCGTCCGAAAAAAAGTTCGAGAACGTTCTCGTAGTTTTTGATCTCCTCGGTGATTTCGCCCTTCTCATTTCTCCCTACTACATCGCTTACCCCGGCATTGATCCAACCTAGACTGAGGGTGGCTTCCTCCCGAATGGGCTGGCAGTAAGTTATGTAACTTAGTCTTCGGTCCAGAGTCATTTTTCTAAAAAAAGCTCCGAAGGTGCGCATTTTAATTTGAACCAGACCTGCAGGATTAAAGAATCCTCCAGTGGCATCATCCGCCACCCCCACAAATGCACCTCCCATGCCCAAAGCCCTTGCCCCCAATCCTAATTGCTGGAATGCACCGGCATATCCGCCGTCCCCGGTATCCGCGCATAGATGAGAAGAAGTAAAAAATAGGAATACCAAGCTGGTAATTAAAAAAGATTTCTTAGCCATCATCTCCCTCGATTATTAAATTCCCAACTTTCTAACTTTCGAACTTTTCCCGCAAAGCGGGATCCTTCGGACAAACCTTCAAACCTATTTCAAAATCACCAATTTCCCCCATTCGGTCTGACCTCCAGGGGCTTCCACCTTGAAGAAATAGACTCCGTTGGCAACCATATCCCCTTTATCATTTCTCCCATCCCATTCCTTATCCTGGTCAACTCCTGCCGCTGATTTCTCATCGACTAAAGTTATGACTAAATTCATGGCGAAGTCGTAAATCTTTATAGTCACAGGTCCATCTTTTTGTGGCTTATAATGTATCCTTACCACTCCCCCGGTAGAAAGCAAAGGAGAATAAGGGGAGGGATAAGCGTAAGCAGTTTCGGAACCTTTTGTTCCGATGGGAACAGAAGTGCGATATACGTTCCAGACCGTGTCTTCTCCCACTTTCACGTCCTTGGGAGCTTTTGTCAATCCGTCTTGGTTTCCTGCCCACACTTCCCCATCAATTACGGCAACTGAGGTGAACTCGGTGGAAAAGATTCCGTTTTTGGTTATTTCATCTTTATCCTTCATATAATTGAACTCATCCCAGCTTCCTCCACCATCATACGATCTTTTCAATCCGGAGCTGGTGGCAGCCCAGACCACCGAATCGTCGAATGCAAAATTCCAGACTCGGTCACCCCCAAGGGTGACACTCCAGCTATCCCCGTCATTAGTACTTTTGCTGGCGCCATATCCACCGTAATAGGCGGGCTGAGTCCCTGCCCAGATGATCTTTTTATCATTATATTTTTGAATGGCAGTGCCGACCACAAAGTCGCCGGTTATGCCATTGGAATAGTAATTATAATTGAGCACGGTATCAAAAACGTCCCGATAATTATAGATGAATTTGTAAATTCCCGCAGCCGTTCCAGCCCAGATGGCTTTTTTGAACGACTGGGCGAATTTAATCACCTGCCAGGTTTTACCATCATCTTTTGATTTGACCAACCCATCCACTGTGCCCGCCCAGATGGTAGAATCAGTTACGCACACAGAGGTAAAGTTTGAAGGAATTATTCTTTGTTTAGCTGTATCAAGGATCTCATAAGTATCCCAGTATATTCCGCCATCTTTTGTCCTTTTTAATCCTTGATCCGTAGCCGCCCAGACCGTTGGTCCTTGAAAGGCAAAATCTCGAACGTGAATACCCCCCAGGTAGGTATTCCAAGTTTCCCCTCCGTCTGTGCTCTTATAAGTAAGCGGATCGGTAGGATCAGCAGGTGGCCAGGGACCAAAAGTCTTCAACGAACAGCCGCTCGCCCAAACGGTAGTATAGTTATTATATCGCTGGATTCCTATCGAGACAACTTCAAAAGGCTCTCCAGTTTCATGGTTGAGATAGCGAATGACGGTATCTGCCGAATCACTGGTGGTATAAATGAACTTATATATTCCATTCCCGGTTCCTCCCCAAATTATAGTTGTATCCAGCGAAAAAGTATCTACGGCAACGCTAATAAATATGTCTTTGTTCAGAAGATTGCCTTCCTCATATCTTCTTTTGGCGGAGGTATCTACAAAGACATTTTTCCAGGTTTTCCCCCAATCAAAACTACGAACAAGTCCACCTTTTCCACAGGCAGACCAGATCACGGTATCAGCAATGGCTATCCCGTAAGCAAATTTATCTAGCCCGGTTGCCTGATCTGGTCGGGAGGTGTCCCAACTTGCCCCATAATTAGTAGTATTATTGAAGCCTGCGCCAGTTAAAAAAGGCAAGAATGGAAGCTCATATTCTTTTTCTCCAGTATAAACTCCCACACAAAGGAAAGATGTGGTGTCGGCATCCGAAAAGGAGGTGTAGCCTGCTAAGCTATAAACCCCATTGGCTGTAAGTCCGTTAGAGGTGTCAAAACGAAACCAGGTTTTTCCAGTATCGGCGCTGGAATATAAACCGTTCTGAGTTGCCACCCAGATCAATGTGCCATAACAAGCGATATCATTGATCGAGTTCTTTAATTTTTTCTCTTTCGGGCAAGCGGTGTCCACCACCACCGAAAAGAATCTATTGTTCAAATATTCGTAAAGCCCTCCTTCGTAGTCCTTTCGGGCAAAGGAGTCCACAAAAACATTTTGCCATTTCAGGGTATCGTGATCTATCCAGCTGTGAATTAAACCACCATACCAGCAAGCCGCCCAGACCGAGCTATCATCAAAAGCGATGTCATAAGCGAGTTTTCCGGCATAGTCGACCTGCTCCGGGATGGAAGATTCCCAATCTTTTCCCCGGTTGGTGGTCTTATTGAAGCCTATACCGTAAGGGATAGGTTCGCCTTCATACATTTTTGTATAGGCGCAGGCAACCCACAGCGTAGAATCAAAGACCGCTAAAGCTGAAATGTCATTTGCATTCAAACCATTTGTGTTATTGTATGTAAACCAGGTCTTTCCGCTATCAGGTGAATAGGAAAGCCCGTCTCCGGTTCCTACCCAGATATATTTTCCGTCATACACTATGTCACCCATGCTGTTTCCAGCCAAGCCGGGGTTAGTATCTAAAGAGAAATTCATTATTGCTTCGGTTTTGGTCTGAAAGATGAATAAAGTTGTCACAGCTATTATCAGAGTCAAAATTTTTCTCATCCGATCCTCCTTAATCGTAATCTAGCATCACAAAAAAATAACAATGAAAAAATCCAAGTTGAAATTTTGTCGTAATAAAACAAAAAATCCTTTTTTGTCAAGCAAATTATAAATTTCCGACCCATGAAGGGTCGGCTACGCGTAGCGAAGGCTTCACGCCTTCGCCAATAGATTAATCATTATTTTCTGAAAGCGTGAAGCATCTTCGAACAAAAAGACGTTGTTGAACATGAAATAAATTTGATTATAGCTATTTGTGGCTTGAGACAACTGTCTTGCTTTTGTAGGGACTTGAGCTATCTTTTTGAGCTTTTCTAAATCAGAGTCGGTGTATTTGTAACGGTATCCGGTTTTTCCGTGTAGCCTGAAATATCCAATTTTACCGGGGAAGGGCTCATTTTTAAAAGGGTCGACACAAGGAACAAGATCGAGTTTCTCACACAGACTCAAAATTTCCTTTCTTTCCCATCTTCCCCTCGGCTCCCAGACCAGAAGATAATCTTTTCTTTCTTGTGGTGAGTTTGCCGAACCATTTATGGCTTTAAAAAACTTTTCCAAATTCTTTATATTTTCCGAATTTGACTCAAAACCTGGGGGGACATTGAAAAACTATGATTTTTGGTTTCAAAATCTGCGCCATCTTTTCGGTTTTTTCCCACGCTTCCCAAACTTCGTCGGAGGGCTTGAAAAAACCATAATTTTTCTTTTTAGATTCAGGAATTTTTAACTTAAGCCTTCTATAGGTCGGACTCGAAGCTTCGTGAGTTATCAGTTGCCATGCTTTTAAGGTGAATTCAAAATCATCTGGCGCTTCTTCTCTCCATTTTAAAACCATCTTCTCTTCTGGAGGCTGATAGAAAGTCTTTTGGATCTCTACTACGTCAAAGTTCTTATAATATTTTTCCTTCGAAACCGGAAACCCGCAACAACCGATTTTGACTTGCATCTTGGAATTTGGAGAGTCCCGCCAAAGGCGGAATCAGAACAGGGGAACCTGTCGAAAAATGTCATTCTGAGGCGTTAGCCGAAGAATCTCAACTTTGTAACGGATGAATTCATTAGATTCTTCCCCCGCCAATGGCTCGACTTCGCTCACCATAGAAGGCGGGATCAGAATGACATAAAGAGCATTCTTATGGCTTTTCGACATCCCCAGGGGTTCTGACACCTCAGGAAATCAACTTCGCATCAACAAAGTTGTTCCCTCCTCTACCAAAACCCTTAGCACCGGGTCACACGATTTTCTGAATTTTCTCTCTTATAAGCCTGGTGATAAGCCGCATTCATGGAAAAATATAAAACCGGATGATTGAAGTTGCTGAAAAATCTCTTAAGAATAGAGCTTTTCGAATAAAAATTCTTCCCTATCCAGACAAAACCCTCGGCTAATTGTTCGGGAGTCATCTTTTGGGGTTTAAAGACGACCGTGGTGTGATTGTAGTCGCTCCAATTCCGACTTAAAAGCCTTCCCTCCCTCTCGAACCTTTCAAAAATGCGGGTTCCTGGGTAAGGCGTCAATATATTGAAAGTGACGGTGACAATTCTGTTTTTCATCAAAAACTCCAAAGTCCTCTCAAATATCGAGCTATCATCGTCGTCGAAGCCGAATACCACCGAGGCATGGAACATGATCCCTGAATCTTGGATGATTTTTATGGCATCACTGTTTTCTTTTAAACTCTTCAAGGTTTTAGGCAGACCTTTCAGGGTGTTGGGGGAGACGGATTCAAGTCCAAAAAACAAGGCGATGCATCCGGACTTTTGTGCCAGTCGGAGAAGATTTTTATCCTTGACCAAAGACATTGATGCCTGACCCACCCAGTCAATTTTTAAAGAAGAGAGTGAGATAAACAACTCTTTGGCGAATTTCACATCACCCACGATATTGTCGTCCAAAAAGATGAACTTCTTTTCTTTTATCTGGGTTATTTCCTCCACAATGTCTGCCACTTGCCGGTGTCTTAATTTTTTCCCGTAAAGTTTGCTGACCGAACAGAACTCGCAGTCATAAGGACAGCCGCGAGTGGTGAAGATTGGCTGCATGTGAAAGGGAGTTTTATGGTGGTTTAAATTCCTCTTGGGGATGGGAAAATTAGCTAAGTTGAAATCCAAAGATTTGTAAAACTTTTGCAATCGGTTCTGTTTGAAGTCTTGGATCAGTTGGGGCCAGGTTCCTTCCGCTTCACCGATTACTACTGAATCGCAGTTTGCGATAGCTTCCCGGGGCATCACCGTAGGATGGATTCCCCCCAAAACCACCTTTGCCCCTTTCTTTTTGAAAATCCCAGCCAGCTGATATGCTTTTTGAGCCATCGCGGTCATACAGGAAATTCCCACCAGGTCGTAATATTTCTCAAAGTTGATCCTCTCTGTTTCCTCCTCCACTATATCCACCTCGATTTCGGGAGGAGTGAGCGTAGCTATCACGCTTAAAGTGAGCTGTGGGATTCTGAAGAAATGACTCTTTTTTTCATTACTCGAAGGCGATAGCAGAAGAACACGCATGCGGGATCCTTAAGACTCTAAAATTTTTAACACAGCTGAGCTGAAGAGGGCTAATACAAACACATAAGAATTTTTTACATTCTACTTGTCGAAGATGCATACGCAATTCCCCCTCACCCCCCGCCTCCGGTATGAACCATGCGGTTCATACCTCTTGCGGGATTTTCAACCTTACCCTCTCCCCACAGGGGAGAGGGGGCAACTTCGTATCAGAAATAAATGCGTTTGTATTAGTTTTTATTCTTGACCGATTTTTTTGATGTTTTCGGCTTTGGGTCCTTTATCACCTTTGGCCACATCAAATTCTAACTCGTCCTCTTCCTTCAAAGCGTTGAAGGACGTATTCTGAAGCTCGCTTTGATGAAAGAAAATCTCCCTGCCATCTTCCGCCGCAATGAACCCAAACCCGCGCTCTCTCATAAGTCGTTTGACCTTACCTTTAGCCATATATTTTTCCTTTCAAGAAAAATGTTTCTTTGTTTCCAAAAGACTGTACCTTCACTAAACCCGATATTCTTAACCCTCAATCGTTAATTCTCCATTTTCCTATATAGCCTATTATATTTCAGATGTCAAGTAATACTTTTAATTTTTTTGCCCGTCTGGGTTCAGGGTGGGGGCACGCTGAACCTACGGCTCAAACTAGGTGAAGTGCTCATTCTAACTAGTCGGTCTCCTTGAGGCTCTTCCAAAAATCCTCCCCAGATAGTTCTTCCTCCTGTTGAGTGATTATGTTCAGTCTAAAATATCTTCTCAGCGGTTCACTTTTGCCTACATCAAGCTCTGTGTAATAGAATATCCACTCCTGCTTCGGTCTGATCATAATTTCTTTATTATATTCTCCTCCTATCAGGCATACCTCCACAAAATCGCCACTTTGGCCTGAACCTACAACACATTCTTTGTCTATAATTACCCTTTTATCTACAAAAAGTCTGGAGCTTTTCGAGACCTCTATTCGTACCAGTATTCGAAGCTTCCCCGCCGCCGTCAGACCTCGATAGAGAGCATCCACCGAAGCCCACTCCAAGGCTATTTTCACGTTTTTTAGTTTAAGGGAGAGAAGATCGGTGTGAAGTTGATCAAGATGATTAGAAGTGACCGGGGGAGTCCAAGAAATAGTAGCTTCGTAACTATAGGTAGCCGTTGAGCCGATTATTTCCTCAAGTTTCCCTTCTAAATCCTCGCACCGGTTGCACCCATATCTATTAAGTACTTGGGCTATTGTCTGCCAATCGTCAATTCCTTTCTCGGCATCTTTTCGCACTCCCGTGAACCTATAAGTCCCCGAATTGAACTCCATTGGGGTTTCTGTTTTAGACTGAGACATATAACCAGCACACCCCTCAATTAAAAACATTAGACTAATGCCGACAAGCACAAACTGATACTTCCAATATTTACGTCTCCAAGTAGCAAGAGAACGTATAGTCACTTTTTCTCCGCTCATGTTTTGCCTCCTAAATATTTGCTCGTTTTTTCCTTGAATCTGGACTTTTGTTGATTATTATCTTAACTTATACTTATCCAGTTTCCGATACAACGTCCTTTCGCCGATGCCTAAAAGCTTGGCGGCTTTTTTTCGGTTTCCTTTCGTGTATCTTAAGGTTCTTTCGATCAGCTTCTTTTCCATTTCCTCGATGCTGAAATTATCGCTTATTTCTGTTTCTCTGATCTGACCCGACCAGGTTGAACCTTCGGGTTCAATCCTATACTCTGGTCTAAGCTCCCCTTCAGGATGAACCTTCAGGGTGAATCCTTGACCCAACACCGCCCTTCTTAAATTGATAATTTCAGATCGTAAGCTCAAAATAGCCTGATAGATCAACTCATGCTCCGCAGTCTCCACGGATTTGCCTGTGATCACTGGAAGCTGTCGGTTGTATTGCATCTGTTTCTCAATATATTTTCTTACCTCGGATGCCTCAATCCTTTTATCCGGTGATAAAACCTGCATGCTCTCCAGAAAATTCCTCATCTCCCTCACATTGCCGGGCCAATGATACCTGATCAAAAGCTCCAATGCCTCATCGGTTATCCCCAGAATCTTTCGGGGACTTTCCTGATTTAGCTTTTCGATAAAATTGTAGACTAAAATTGGAATATCCTTAACCCTTTCTCGAAGCGGAGGGACATCAATTTTCACCACAGCTAATCTGAAATAAAGATCAGGTCGGAAAGTCCCCTCCCGGATTTTTTGCTCTAAATTTTGATTAGTGGCCGCGATCACCCGAACATCCACCTTAATATCCGAGGTGCCCCCCACTCGCATAAAGCTTCTTTCCTCCAAAACACGAAGGAGTTTTACCTGGGTGGCGGGTTTAAATTCAGCGATCTCGTCTAAGAATATGGTTCCGGTATGTGCTGTTTCGAAAAGCCCTTGCCTCCGACTGACCGCACCGGTGAAAGCCCCTTTCTCGTGTCCGAAAAGCTCACTTTCTAAAACTCCTTCCGCTAATGCTCCCATGTTGGCAGCGACAAAGGGCTTGTCTTTTCTTGGACTATTTTTGTGAATGGCACGAGCAATCAATTCCTTCCCGGTTCCCGATTCACCGGTGATCAAAACCGTTATATTAGTGGGAGCAACCTGAAGGGCTGACTCGGCAATCCGTTTCAGCTCAATCGACTTCCCCACCAGTCCACACGATTCCAAAAAGCTTCTTTCTTTGAGGAGTTTTTTGATCTTCAGGTGAAACTCTTCTGGTTTCAAGGGCAGCTCAAAAGCTTCGTCTGCACCGCAATCTAAAAATTCCTTCTCCCTATCCTTATCTTTAATTTCTAACCCCACCAAGATGTCTACATAAGAATCTTTGGTGAGAATCCTTTTGATCAAAAGATCACAGGATAAGTCCTTAATCCTGGTGTCAATGACAGTCACATCGAATCTTTCTTCTCTTAGCCTTTTCAGAGCTTCACGGCTTGCATCCGCCCATTTGATCTCTCCAGAAAAATCAGACAGAGTCCTTTTTATCTCTTGGTAAAACCTCTTATCTTGGCTTATCACAAGTATCTTCGCTTCTTGGTTCATTAAACGACCTCGATTTTCATTAGTAGAGATAAGACAACATTAGTCAAATGAAAATTTAAAAAGAAAAGCTTAAAACAACAACTGAAAAATAAGGGTCTTCTCCAATTTAGTGGCTTAATAGGGGTTGACATCTTTAAAGACCTCTCCCCCCGTCCCCTTCAGGGTGAATCCCTTCAGGGTGAACCCCTCTCCTCACTTGTGGAGAGGGGGAAAAAGGGGGTGAGGTCCACCAAGTCAATGGTCATTTTCTACAACTCTTTTAGAGAAGATCCAAAAATAGAAACTCTTCAAAGCTTCTTTATTTAATATAGATGTAATCAAATTCGTTATGTTTTACTTGGTCACCCCTCACCCAATCCTCCTACGGATTTCGCTTCGCTTAATCTCCCCTAAGGGAGAGGGTATTCCCGGGTGTCAGAACAGGGTTCTGACATCTCATAAAATTTTGCATTGTAGTTTGGCGTTTTGCTCTTTTATTTTTTAGTTCTCTTATATTTTTTTACGCTTCTTTTTTTTCTCTTAAATGAAGGATAAAACTTATTATTTGCTAAGACGAAATCTATCTCTTTTTCTTCCTTGTCCACTCTTGTGACTAAAACTTTTACCCTATCCCCGAGTTTGAAGATTTTTTTGTTATGTCTTCCCACCCATCTGTGCCTTCTTTCATCATATATATAGTAATCATCTTCCAGGCTGGAGACCCGCACCAACCCCTCAGCCAAAAGATTATCCAATCGGACAAAGAATCCAAAGGGAACTACACCGGAAATTAGTCCTTCGTATTCTTCCCCTAATTTGTCTTCCATATATTCGATCTGCTTGATCCTTATGGATTCCCTTTCCACCTCATCTGCCATCCTCTCCGTCTGGGAAGTGATCTCTCCGATTCTGGGGAGCCGGTGAAGGAGTTGATTTTGTCTTTCAAATGTATATTTTCCTTTTTCTATCTCTTTTAAAAGCCGGTGCACCAAAAGATCCGGATACCTTCGGATGGGAGAAGTAAAATGAGTGTAATGTGCAAAAGCCAAACCAAAATGCCCAATGTTTTCCGGCTGGTAACATGCCTTTTTCAATGATCTCAATAGAAGTTCATTTATCAGCTCCTTTTCAGGTTTTCCCTCCACCGATTTTAAAAATCTTTGGATCTTTTTGGGACGGATTTTTCCTGAAAATTTAAACGAATAGCCCCGGGTTGCCACAAAATCGGAAAATGCTTGCATCTTTTCAGTATCCGGCTCCTCATGCACTCTATACAAAAACGGCATACCCAGACGGCTCACATGTCTTGCCACAGTTTGATTGGCAAGGAGCATGAACTCCTCAATCAGCCTATGACTTTCTAATCTTGCCACCTCAAATATATCCTGGACTTTTCCATCCTTTCCCAAAACCACCTTCGCCTCCGGGAGATCAAAATCCAAACTTCCCCTGGCAATTCTTTTCTCCAAGAGCTTCTGGCTGAGTTTCTTCATCTCCAAAAGATCATCTTCTAAACCTTTAAGCCGTGCCGTGGATTTCCCACCATCAAAGAAGGTTTGAACCTCATCATAATCCAGTTTAGCTTTGCTTCTGATTACGCTTTCCACAATCTGGTAGTGAACTAATTCTCCATCTGGATCAAGTTCTAAAAGACAGCTGAAGGTCAATCTGTTTCTGTGGGGCTTTAAGCTACACAGATCGTTGGAAAGCCTCTCCGGAAGCATGGGAATCACTCGATCCACTAGATAGATGGAATTTCCCCTCTTCAAAGCTTCTCGATCCAAAGCTGAATTTTCTTTAACATAATAAGAGACTTCCGCAATATGCACGCCCAAAAGATAATTGCCATCTGCTTTTCTTTCCAATGAAACGGCATCATCATGATCTTTGGCATCAAAAGGATCTATGGTGAAACAATTCTTATTTCTGAAATCGATCCGCTCTTCCAATTCCCTTTTCCCAATCTTCTGGGGCAATTTTTCGACCTCCTCTTCTACCTCTTGGGGAAAACTCAAAGGAAGTCCATAGTCTTTTATCAGGGTCAAAATGTCCATTCCCGGATCGTCTGGATAACCCAAAACCTCTACGATCTTCCCTTCCGGTCCCAAGTGTGGATCGCTCCATTCTTCCAGAGAAACCAACACTTTCTGTCCTTCTTGTGGTTCGACAAGCTCACCACCCCGAGTGAAACCGAGGGGTGCTTCTTTAGAGTTGATAGGTGCAATATATATGTCTCTTTTAATTCTCCGATCGTCCGGCTCCACGAAGCTAAAGAACTTCCCTTGATGGTAAGTTCCCACTAAGTTTGTGCGTGCTCTTTTGAGGATTTTTATGATTGCCCCTTCACGGGTGGGTCCCCTTCTTCTGCCATATAACCTGACCACCACCTTATCCCCATGCAGGGCAGTTCCCACATCTTCCGCTCTAATATAAACGTCTTCGCTTTTGTCTTCCGGGACAACGAAGCCATATCCATTTCTGGCAGAGACTAAGTTTCCCACCACCAAATTCAGCTTATCCGGCAATCCCAGTCTTCCCCTTTTTATTTTGACCAATAACCCATCTCTGAGCATAGACCGAACCGTCTTTCTGAAACCGCCGTATTCCTCTTCGGGGATTTTCATGGTTCTTGCCAATTCCCGTAGTTTCAGGGGACGATAAGCCCCGTGGGACATAAACTCTAAAATTTTTTCTTGGTCTATATTCATTTTAATCAAGGGATATTATTAAACAGTATAAAAGTAAGTTCCCCCTCACCCTTTCCCTCTCCCCCAGGGGAGAGGGTTCACCCTAAATGAAAACGAGTTCCCATACGAGGTTATCATAAAAAGCTGACGCCTTAACCTTTTCCGATCTACTTTCATTCTTGTCAAAAGATATTCTGGAAAATACTTTTAATGCCGGGATAAAACAAAATGTTTCCACTTTTTATCTAATCGCTCTATCGTCTCTCCATAAATGTTCTCCAAAGTCTCTTTTCTTCGATCATAAGTTTTCCCCAAACTATAAAGCTCTCTGAATTTGTCCAACCCATAGTTTTCTATCAGGAATTTGACTAAAGAAGACATCAAAGCCGCACTTTCATTGCCTTCGTATTTCTCGGGTCTTAGGATCAAAGTATCCAAAGAGATTTTTGGGTCTTCTGAGATTTTGACCTTTGTCCAGGAAAGCAGGGTGTCGAATGAGAAAAAGGTTGATCCTCCAAGATAATACGCCAACCCTTCATTTAGATACACCTCAGGTAATCTCTTTTCCTCAGGAGGCAAGATTTTAAAAGAGATGACGTGCACTACCTCATGGGGGACGAAATCTTGTATTCCCACCACCACTCCATTTATCATGTCACATCGGGCTAAACTTTTTTCCATATTGAAAAGCATCCCCACTTCCGCGGCTGAATCACATCTGAAATAGTCGATCTTATCCTGATAATCCACATCCAAGAAGCTCACAGTCTTTTCATAAAAGCGATCCATTTTGTCCAGAAGCTTCTGATCTGGTTTGTCCTTATCGGTCTTGAAATGATATACAAAATGCTTGGATTCCTTTTTTAACCAATCTTTGGTGAAAACGAAAATCGGATTCGCCCCCACCATTTTTCCATCTTCCCATATAAAATATCTTATATCTTTTTGAACAGACAAACTATCTCCAGGATAATACCAGTCAACCTGGAGAACTACGTATTCATCTCTTTCTTCTACTTTTTTTATCTTGTAATTCAACCTTTGAAGATTTATTTTTTTAAAAGCCATATCTTTCAACCGCCAGTCATAGTTTTTGTATCTTTCTTTCTCCTCCTTGTTCCAATATTCTTTTGCCTTTTCCTCATCCCCGCTCTTTAATGCTTTTACATAATTCTCAAAGCAAACCTTAGCCTGCTCAATCCTCTGTGAGGACTGAACGTCCGATATTGAATCCATAGGACGAAAATATAATCCAAGCAACCATATCAGGATGAAGATCGAAATTTTCCTTTTCATTTTTATACTCCTAAGGCTGAACCATTCAAAAATATCATTCTCACATGAGGTTGTCAAATGAAAAAATATGCGGTCGTGTAGATACCAAATACAAATCATACACTTTTAGGTCACAAGAAAAGGATAGGTGACTCCACCTGGAGATGATATCTAATCCTATGGATTCTGCGGATAACTCACCCCTTTGATCCCCCTCTCTTTGAGGGTGTGTCAGAATTTCGGTTTTTGTAGCCGCCCCGCTTAGCGGGGCGAAATCGAGATGTTGAATTTCAATGACTTACGTCCATATGGACGGCTACAACCTCAAAACACAATTGTGACACAGTCTCTTTGAAAGAGAGGGGGAGACAGGGGGTGAGTTCTTCTGCCCCGCCAAAGAGAAGACTAAAAATTACTTGACTTCCGGATGAGAACAGATAAAATACATAACAAAAAATATGAGCAACATATCGGATAAGAATAAGTAAGCTGACATTGTCAGCCCAATAAACCACTAAGAGAGGAGGGTTAAGATGCTGAAAGAGTTCAAAGAGTTTGCCATGCGCGGGAATGTGCTCGACATGGCAATCGGGATCATTATTGGGGCGGCGTTTGGCAAGATCATCACCTCGCTGGTCGGTGATGTTTTGATGCCGCCGATTGGGTTGCTCCTGGGTAAGTTAGATTTTTCCAACTTATTTATTAATCTCTCGGGCCAACACTTTGCCTCCTTGACAGATGCAAAGACTGCCGGTGTAGCCACCATCAACTACGGCATATTCTTTAACACCATAATCGACTTTGTCATCGTGGCTTTTGTGATCTTCCTTTTGATTCGACAGGTCAACAAATTGAAGCGTCAGCCGGAACCTGCTCCAGCTGTGCCTACGACCAAAGAGTGCCCGTTTTGTCTGTCTGTTATCCCGATTAAAGCCACACGTTGCCCACACTGCACCTCTGAACTGAAGACAGGGTAAAGCTAACGGCGTTTGAGGAAATAGAGAAGCCGATTATGTAGCTTGGAGGGACAGGGCTTGCTTGCACCGAGACGTTAGCTCGAGGTGTCCCTGTCCAAGTAGAAAGCAGGACAGCCATCCCGCCAAAGGCGGGATCCCTACAAAAGACTCAGAATAACAAAAATAAAGTAAAGGCAAGTTGCACCGTGCCTCTGCCATCTTATTCCACGCAGAGCTTAGTAAACTTATTATAACGATCCCGCTGTCCGACTCCAAAGCTTTTAATTCATATTGCAATCAGTGCGACTTCTCTTTTCTCGCTTGACCAATTCTCTTGTTCACCTTGCTCCAGGAAGGTGTAATGAGGAAACTTTCTTCCATGTTCTCAATCATGCTGCCAAACTTATTTATCGGCAACGAAAAGGTAAGGATCTCCTCGGGGACGCATGGCCGCGCTGAGACATCAAACATTCCGAGAACGCCTCTGGGACGGTCAGAATCCTTTTCGAGGTAAGGATACTGCACCATAGAGCCGCAACCGGCGGCAAAAGGCGCAAATACTCCGTTTGGTTCGGCTTCATCGAAGTTTGTCAGGTAAAAATGCCAGAGAGCACGTCCGGGCGAGCAAAAAAGACAACCACGTCAGGATCCTCCGACTCCTCGAGCATGTCCCATCTCTTGAAAACTATAAATCTGGACGGTGCTTTGAACCTCGGTAATTTTTTCATCGCCTCCCTAACCAGTTCCGGTGATTTTTTATAGCGCTCTCCTTCAAGTTTTCCGGGAATGCCGCAGGAGAGAAAATATTCGAAGTTCGGCCTGATATTTTCAGCAAACCCGAGATACCTTTTTCCCCCAGGACAGCCAACAGAATCGGTGCTAAAAAAGAGGGAGTTTCCCTTTTGCACTGTGGATAAAGCACAAATAACACACCTGTTTTCTGAAGAGGGTTTGGCTTCCTCGACATCTTTTACCTCCTCCGTGTAATAAAAGGCAATGGGAAGGTCTGCTCCCTCAAAATACTTTTTCCAGAGTCGGATAAATTTTTCTTTGATCTCGATATCCATGACCTGTTTCCTCCGTTAGCAATTAAAATAGGAGAGACACTTTACATCGTGTCTTTTCTCTTTAACATATTTCCTTTACGGATTCTAAGAAAGAAAACTGGAAACACGCTGAAAAGAACTATAACTGAAGCTATTAGAAAAACATCGTCAACCGCTTGGATAAAAGCCTGGTTTTGAACAAACGTATATATAAGCGCCTTTGCTTTGCTGAGACTTTCGCTATAGCTTCCGCCGGTAGTCTGGGTTGCAAAATTTTGAAGTTTCAAAATCGTTTGTTTGAAGCTGTCTGAATAGGCGCTCAATTGCTGCCCGTAAACGGCTGAATGGTAAATCGTTCTTTGGGTGAGAAGAGTCCCAAAAAGAGCCACGCCAAAACTGCCGCCGATTTGCCGAATCACATTGATTAATCCCGAAGCCTGAGCCATCTTTTCATGGGTAATTTCAGAAATAGCAATAATCGCCAAAGGCGACATTATCAGTCCCATGGCAATGCCCCGGAGATACAAGGGGAACATTATCTGGGATTTTTCTGAAAGGAAAGAGAGAAAGCTATATTGATAGAGCGTGAAAGCCATCAAAGCCAAGCCGATCATTGCTGGAATTTTAGCATTAAACTTGTCGGAAAACATACCTGCCAATGGAGCCGTCATACCCAGCACTATTCCCATTGGTAAAAAGACAAGACCGGCCTGCAAAGGGGTGTAGCCAAGCGAATTTTGCAAATAAATTGGTAACAGAAAAGTGCTGCCAAACATTCCTAAGCCGAATATAAAGAACACTATATTGCTGATGGTGAAGCCAAAACTTCTAAAGATCCTCAAGTCTATCAAGGGATGTTGGATGCTAAATTCGGTGATTAAAAATATCCCCAGTCCGACGAAAGAAATGGCAAAGTTCGCCAAGATATAAGTGGAAGTCCATCCACCGGTATTCCAGGCGGAATTCCCATTGGAAAGAGCTAAAAGCAGACAGGTAAGAAAGGCAGCCAAGGATAAGAATCCAGCTAAATCGAAGTAGCGCTGGTGTGGAGATTTATAATTTCTCAAAATGATCAGTGAAGCCGCCATCCCCATGATTCCAATGGGAACGTTTATATCGAAGATGCTGTGCCAGGAAAAATGTTCTATTAGGTATCCGCCAGCCGTTGGACCAAGAGCAACCGAGGCGGAAGCGGCCACCGACCAAAATCCCAGGGCAATTCCCCTTTTTTCAGGAGGGAACTCGCGGGTAAGAATCGCCATTCCCACCGGCAATAAAAACCCGGCACCAGCTCCTTGGACCACCCGAAAGACAATCAACATGCTAATATTCCAAGAGAGACTGGACAAAAATGAGCCTAAAGTGAATAAGAAGAGGCCTAATAAGAATGTTGGTTTATATCCCCAACTATCAGCTAACCAGCTGGAGGAAGGCAGCGTGACTGCAAAAATCAATAGATAAGCGGTCACTATCCATTCCACTCTATCTACCGATACGCCAAAGGTGGCCATCAGCTTGGCCAGTGCCACGTTTACGATAGTCGAATCCAATACGGCCATAAAGGTGCCCACCATCACACTTGCCAAAACCAACCAGCGGTAAGTTTCGTTTTCCGGATTCAGCCGGGGAAACTGCTCCAGAAGGCTTTTGCGAAAATGCCGCCATCTTTGAGTCTTCATTATTTATTACCCCGGATGCGAATTTTTACTTCGACTGACATGCCCGGCAGAAGCATGACTGGATCATGTTTATTAGCGGTCATTTTTCTCTCTATGGAAATCTTGATCGGCACTCTCTGGGTGACCTTAGTGAAATTGCCGGAGGCGTTATTGGGTGGAATTAACGAAAATTGAGAGGCTGTAACTGCTCCAATGAGAGTTACCCGGCCCTCGAATTTGATTCCTGGGTGGGCATCTACCGAAATCAGAACTGGATCGTTGAGCCGAATAGATGAGAGCTTAGTCTCCTCGAAATTGGCAGTGACCCACAGGTTCTGCAAATCATAAATGGTGAAAATCGTCTGACCGGGTTGAACGACGTCGCCTGGCATGACCCATTTTTTAGCAATTACACCAGTCATCGGGGACATAATCTTGGTATTCTGTAATTGAGTTTGAACTACGTTCAATTTGGCTTTTGACGTGCTCACTAAAGCGAGTGCAATTCTGTATTGGGCTCTGGCAATAGCCAGAGCCTTTTCAGCATGGTCGAATTGATCCCATGAAACAGTGCTGTCTTTGAACAAAGCGTCTGTGCGGCGAAAATCATTCTCTTCCCGCTGGAGATTGATTTTTGCCAAGGACACGTTTTCCTGATTGAGTGAGATATTTTCCTTCTCCTGAGCTTCCTGAGCCCGCAAATCGCTGTCGTCAAGCTGAACCAAAAGCTCCCCTTGCGTTACCCTGTCTCCTTCATCTTTTGTTAATTCTTTTATGCGTCCCAGAATTTTTGAGCTGACGCCGACCTGATCCGCATCCAAGAAAGCATCCTCGGTCGAAACAAAGTCACGCAAAAACATATACCAATATACCGCTACCAAGATGGCTGCGATTAGCAGAAATAAAACCGGAATGAGTATGCGCTTTTTTCGGTACAATTTTACCTTCTTCTCAGATTCGTCCTTCGATGGCATTCTATTTTCTTCCATGTTAGACATCCCTCTCCTATCTGGCTTTCCAAATTTTCTTAAGATGTTGCTTATTTGGTTATACGCTCGGGCCTTACACTTTTTGGCGTTCGCAGATGGTGTTGGCGTGGCACGTTCCTTCACCTTTGGTTAGAAATGATCCGCTGGCTGGACCATGTTAGAACCTATTTTTCGAATAAAAATTAAATCTGTATTTTAGAAAAAAGATAACTACCTATGGCTAGTATTATGATTGTTAGGATGCTTAAAACGAAAAAGTCAGTAAACAATCCGAAATGCGCTCCGTTTACAAGTGTACCTCGCAGACCGTCGACACCATAAGAAAGCGGATCAATACTGGCAACTAGGAGAAATGCTTTTGGCAGCCCCCGAAGTGGAAATAGGGCGCCCGAAAGGAAAAAAAGCGGCATTAGTAAAAAGTTCATAATGAGCTGGAATCCTTGCATATCCTCTAAGACGGAAGCAATAGCCGTTCCTAATGCGGTGAAGAAAAGCGCAATAAGAGCCATAAAAACAAATGAAAACAAAAGAAAATGAAGACTGGTTGGCCTAAACCCGATGAATAGAGAAATTACGATTATAATGAACCCTTGAATTACAGCGACCGTTCCACCCCCCAGAGTCCTCCCAATCATAATTTTCAAGCGAGAAACGGGCGCAACCAGGGTTTCTTTTAAGAATCCAAACTGCCTATCCCATATTATCTCGATACCTGAAAACACTGCCGTAAAAAGAATTCCCATTGAAATGATCCCGGGCGCCAGAAATTGAATATAATTACCCCCTCCGGCTTTTTGGTATATCGGCCCAAAACCAAAACCCAATGCAAGCAAAAGCAGCAAGGGTTGACCCAGAGAGCCTATTACTCTGGATCTGGAGCGATAATATCTTTTTAATTGTCTTAGCCAAAGAATATGGATTATTCTCATATATTTTAAAGAATCAACGCCTAAAAATTCTCCTATGCATCCTCATTCTATCGACATTACCCACTTCTTCCTCCCGAATGATTTTACCAGTCAGGGCTAAAAATGCATCTTCTAAGAAAGTAGTTTTTGTCTGCTGTTTTAATTCTTGGGGCGTTCCTTGAGCAATAATTTTCCCCCGATCAATAATGGCAATTCTCTGGGCAATCCGCTCGGCTTCATCCATATAATGGGTAGTGAAAAAAACCGTCATTTTTTCTTCTTCATTTAGGTTTTTAATGTAGTTCCAGATATGATTTCTTGTCTGCGGATCTAAGCCCAGCGTTGGCTCGTCTAAAAAGAGAATTTTGGGGTGATGAATTAACCCCCGGGCGACTTCGAGCCGGCGTTTCATTCCGCCAGAAAATTTTTTTACAAGATCATTTCTGCGATCCCAAAGCTCAACGAATTTCAGCAATTGCTCAATCCTTTCTCTGCGAATTTCTTTTGGCACCCCATAAAGTACGCCGTGTAATTCCATATTTTCAAAAGCCGTAAGCTCATCATCCAAACTCGGATCTTGAAACACGATACCAAAAGAACGACGAACTGCATTTTGATTTTTAGCCGGATCACTTCCATTTAAAGAAATTTTTCCGCTGGTGGGACGTAAAAGCGTGGTAAGCATTTTTATAGTAGTAGTTTTTCCTGCGCCATTCGGTCCCAAAAAGGCAAAAATCTCTCCTCTATTGACAGTGAAAGATATATTATCGACTGCAGTAAAATCATTAAACTTTTTCGTTAGATTTGCAACTTCGATCATAATCTTATACAACTTAAAACTGCTTGATTGAGGAGGTGGCGGAAGTAAGCTCCCGAGGCTGGACTCGAACCAGCGACAGGGTGGTTAACAGCCACCTACTCTACCGACTGAGTTACTCGGGAGTGTCAATATTCCTATCGGAACTAAAATATATAAATTTGTGAGGATTTGTCAAGAAAATACAAACGGAAGAACCCAAAAAAATCCAAAGGCTGAATTCTATTTTTCTATGTTCTGGCAGGACTCGAATCCCACCAACGGCGGGAGTGGTTAACAGCCAGTCACCCAAAAAATATAATTAAGCCTTAGCTCCTTTGTCATCCAAGCCATGAAGACTTGGTTACGCGCCCCTTGCATAAATTGCACATTTCATATTTTTTCAAGTCGTGATATTAAGGAAGAAAATTTTATAGCAGATTTTTTCATGGGTTGTAATATTTGATTAAGGATATCCCGATAATTAGGGAATATTCCTGCTTTTCCTGTATCAGATGTAGCAACATAATCTACATAATAAAAATAAGTAGTCTGATCCAAATCTGCCCAGTCACCACTTTTTGGTTCTTTGCCCTGCACTATTAATTCATAAACAACTTTAAAATAGAATTTTAGAAAAATTGAAAAACTTGGAATGACATCGAAATTGTCAATACAAGGTATTTGTCCGGCAAACCCACATCTATCTTTAAATATTGCTTCAACAAACATTTTTCTACGTGCATCATCAAAATTAAACGCCTTATAGAAATCCACGGGATTATTAAGATAACTATTAATATTTCCTAACGAAGGCTTTATGAAACCTATTTCTTCAGAAAGCATTTTGTTAATATTAGATTTCATTTCGGTTAAGCTATTAATGTACCAAGAATCATGTTTTTTCACTTCTTCGTGAAATTCTTCTGGGACTTGATAATTTTCTATAGTTAAAATTCCTTTTCTTATTTGATCAAAACGAGATTCTTGTGAATAATAAGGATTTAGGTATTGAAAATCTTGAGAACTTATAAATGTGTTAAGTTGGTCCACAAGTATCTCATTAGGTGTTTTAGTCACATGTTTACTCAATTTATAACTAATTTCAATCATTTTTTTTGCTTTTGGCTCTTTATTTTCATAACATCTTACAATTTCAAAAAGATTTACAGGGCTAAATAAAACTTCAACGGCGTAGTTATCTACGGCACTAATCAATTTTTCAATATCATCTTGTGAAATTGATTTTCCATCAACCAGATAGTTATAAATGTTACAATCCAAATAGATTTTGATTCGATTCATTTTTTAGAGTTAAACATTTATCAATTTCCTTATAGCTTCCGAAGCAAGACTCGAATCCCGCCAAAGGCGGGAGTGGTTAACAGCCACCTACTCTACCGACTGAGTTACTCGGGAGTATAAACTACCTAATTTTTACGTCAATATATAAGAAATTATGGGCTTGTCAAGAATATTAAACTCATTTTTTGTATCTGGAGTATCTGCCTTTAGGCAGATCATGTTCGGCTGAAGCCGAACACTCCAATGCTTGGAGTGTCTGCCTTTAGGCAGACCTGGTTCGGCTGAAGCTAAACACTCCAATGTTCTGGAGTGTCTGCCTTTAGGCAGACTTGGTTCGGCTGAAGCCGAACACTCCAATGTTCTGGAGTGTCTGCCTTTAGGCAGACCTGGTTCGGCTGAAGCCGAACACTCCAATGTTCTGGAGTGTCTGCCTTTAGGCAGACTTGGTTCGGCTGAAGCCGAACACTCCAATGTGCTGGAGTGTCTGCCTTTAGGCAGACT
>Ga0315289_10003593_pt1 | contig 23386 bp, 19 predicted proteins | sample YL17G11_40_MG_FD_203452 | JGI IMG/M metagenome (GOLD analysis project Ga0315289, IMG submission 203452) | Sediment microbial communities from Yellowstone Lake, YNP, Wyoming, USA - YL17G11_40 | ecosystem: Environmental > Aquatic > Freshwater > Lake > Sediment | place: USA: Wyoming | collected...
TGGCGGCGTGCAGCCGCACCCACTCGTTCTCGCTATTGAGTTCCTGAATCAGCCGCGGCACGGCTCTTTCGTCCCCGAGATGCGCCGCCGCGGCGCGGGCGGCGGCGACGCGCACCACCGGCGCGGGATCGCTCATGGCCTTCAGCACGCCTTCCTTCACCGCCTGGGCCCCGCCGGGCGTCTTGGTGAGGCCCACCACCGCCCAGTAGCGAAACGCAGGATCCGGATCGTCGAGGGCCTGCTTCACCAGCGCGGGGTCGCTGTCCCGGTTGACCGCCTCCACCAGCGCCCGCAGCCGTTCCACATACTTCTCCGAGCCCGGCTGGCGCAGGATGGCGTAGCGGGTGCCGAACTTTTTCTCCCGCTCGGCCACCTCCGGCTCCGGGATCAGACCCAGGTCGCCGGTGCGGATCGCCCATGCGCGGTGCGCGCTGCGCAAGCGTTCCAGAACCGCCTGGTGCTGGGGCGATGAAGCCAGGTTGTTGATCTCGTGAGGATCGTTCTCGACGTCGTAGAGTTCCTCGACCGGCTTCGCGTCACCCATGAAGAGCCGCGCGCCGGGCGGCAGCTTGCCTTCGGAGGCCAGCCGCCGCAGCTCCTGCATGATGAAGCCCTGCTCCATGTAGGACGTGTGCTGGGCGTAAGGCTTGTGCGGCATGTAGTTGCGCAGGTACCGGTAGCGCCGGTCGCGCACCATGCGGACGCTGTCGTAGCGCTCGTCCATGCGGTCGCGAGCGCCGAAGACGAACCGGCGCCCTTCCCCGGGATTCGGCCCCAGGAAGGGATAGCCCTGCATGTGCTTGGGCACGGGTACGCCGGCCAGGTTCAGCACTGTGGGGGCCAGGTCGATGAAGCTGACCAGTTGAGGGTCCGCCGTGCCGGGCTTGCCCTGCGCGCCGGCGCGGAACTTCTCGGGAATGCGGACCACCAGCGGCACGTGCGTGCTGGACTCGTATAGCCAGCGCTTGGCGCGCGGCAGCCCCACGCCGTGATCGCCCCAGTAGAAAACCACGGTGTCTTCCAGAAGACCCGCCTCCTCCAGCTCCTTCAACCGGTCGCCCACCTGGTAGTCCATGGCGGTGACGACTTCGTAGTAGTTGGCCCAGTCGCGGCGGGCGATGGGCGTGTCGGGGTAGTAGGGCGGGAGCTTCAGCTTGCTGGGGTCGCGGCGCTGGCTCGGAGTGAGGCGCGCGGTGACGCGGTCGTATTGGGCGCCGCGCAGGCGCACCTGGCTCTCATGCGTCGTGGTGATGTTGAAGACCGCGAAGAAGGGTTTGCCGGAGGGGCGGTCCCTCCAGTGCGCCTTGTTGCTGATCTCGTCCCAGGCGTCCTTGGGCGGGTCGAAGTTGTAATCGGTCTTGACGTTGTTGGTGCAGTAGTAGCCGGCCTGGCGGAGGTACTCCGGGAAGCACTTGACGAAGTCCGGCAGCCTGATGCGGCAGCGCATGTACTGCGAGCCGAGGGTGGAAGGGTACATCCCGGTGATGATGCCGGAGCGGCTGGGGGCACAGACGCCGGCCACCGTGTAGGCGTGCGTGTAGCGGACGCCCTGGGCGGCCAGGCGGTCGATGCTGGGGGTGATGGCGTGCGGGTCGCCGTAGCAGCCGATTTCCGGACCGGTGTCCTCGCAGGACACCCAAAGAATGTTGGGACGCGGGGCGGCAGCGCTGCTGAAGGCGGCGGCTGCGGCGCCCTGCCCCAGAAATGACCTTCGAGAGAAGTGGCTCACGGTTGACTCCTACGGATGGAAGTCACCCAGGGCTCGTAGTTGCGGCCGAAACGAAGTGTGACCACGTAGCGGGGCGCCGCGGCCGCCTTCGTGCCGAGTCCGGAGAGGGTGTCGGCGAAAGGTAGCGGCACGTAGATCTGTGGAGGCAACAACAGCACGATTGCGCCACGCACGACGCGCGGCGCTCCCAGTGCGTCCACCGCGCGTACCATCGACCGCATGATGACGTGGCGGGCGCGGTCCGGATAGCGCTGGCGCAGCGCCGCCGGATCGCGGCCCACGTCCACGGCGAACAGGCGTGTGCCAGCGCGCGCAGCCGGTGCCTTGTGCTCGAACACTACATAGGCTTCCTTGGGGAGAGGCTTCCGGGAGCGCCTGCCGAGGTCTAAGCCCAACTCGCGGAGCTTGGCCTCGTCGAACCAGTCGCGGCCCGCTTCCACAGGACGGCGGCGCGGGCCCTGCCACTCCATGTCCAGGGCCACGCCGGAATTCTCCTCGCCCAGGCGCACCAAACTGAGTTCCCGCTCGGTCAGCTCGACGACTGCGTCGGGCTCCCCGGCGCGGTTGCGCGCCACCCCGATCAGCAGCCAGGCGTCCGCCAGCGCCACCAAGACCGCAGGGAGGACGAAGGCGCGCAGGTTCATGCGACGCCCTCCGTCAGCCGGCCCCGCAGCCGCTTGAACAGCACCAGCAGCCCCACCGAGATCAGCCCGATGACCAGGAAGAACAAGTACTTGGGCATCCAGTCCCACCACCAGTCCACAAAGCGCGCGTACAGGAGCAGGATGAAGAACCCCGCGCCGAGATACACCACGCCCGCCTGGCGCTGCCGGATTCCCATCCACACCGTGAAGGCCGTTCCGGCCAAACCGGCCACCTGGTAGAAGACCTCGGCGTACTTGTGCTCGACGGGCAGGTAGCTGGCGCGGGCGGTGATCGAGAGCACAAAGACCGCCAGAAAGACCGTGAACAGCCCGGTCAGGTGATAGACGGCCGGGAACTCCGGAGGCGTCCGGCGCGGCGCCAGCCGGGAGGCTCCCAGCACGAGCAGACCGGGGACGATCAGGTTCTCCGGGTTCTCGATGAGGTTGCCCCAGAAGACCCCGGCCAGCAGGGCCAGGAGCGCCGCGCCGTAAATGATTCCGCAGACCAGCCCAGCCAGCAGCAGCAACCGCAGGCGGTAGTGATAGGCCAGCAGCAGGGCGAACAGCGACCAGGCCAGAAACGCGCCCGGCGACGGCGTCACGTTGAAGATCCCGCCCAGGACGGTGAGGTTCGTGACAAAGGCTGCGAAGGCCGCCAGGCAGATCAGCGACGTGAAGTACAAGGTGCGCTCGCGCCGGGCCGCGAACTGCGCGCCGAGCAGACACAGCACCGGCGTGACCGCCAGCAGGGCCACCTGCACCGGCGTCGTGAGCAGCCCCCAGTAGCGGTAGAAGAACAGGTACACGGCCGCGCACAGCGCCAGCGCCCCGATGGTCGAGGCGATGCGCATCCCCCAGGAAACCTGGCGCTGGGATTCGGTGGTGTCAATGTCGAACTGGCGGACCAACTCGGCGAGCTTCTCTTCCAGGTAGGCGTCCAGCCGCTGGCGCTGCTCGCCGGAGAGCTCCAGCGCGCCTTCGCGCTCCAGTGCGCCGAGCTCCTCGCGGAAAGCGCGGATGCGATCGGCGCGCTGCTGCGCCTCGCGCTTGCTGGCCATCTCCCCCATCTGTCGTCTCGCTCATTTTAGTACGATTCAGGATGGAAGCGTATGCGAGCACCCACCCTCCTGCTGGCTGCGCTGGCCTGCTGGGCCCAGCCGCAACCTCCCGACGTCAACTACGACGAAGCCAAGATTCCCCACTACACCCTGCCGGACCCGCTGGTGATGGCCGGCGGCACGCGCGTCACCGGCGCGCAGGCCTGGCGCCAGCACCGCCGGCCGGACATCCTGAAGCTGTTCGAGACCCACATGTACGGGCGCACGCCCGCGCGCCAGAACCGGCTCCGCTTCGAGGTCACGTCGGTGGACCCCCAGGCGCTCGGCGGGAAGGCCGTCCGCAAGGAAGTCTCCCTCTACTTCACGGAGAAGAAAGATGGGCCCAAGATGGACCTGCTCATCTTTCTGCCGGCCGGGGCGAAGAAACCGGTGCCCGTGTTTGTGGGGCTGAACTTCAACGGGAACCACGCCGTGCACCCCGACCCCGCCATCAGGCTCTCGAGGCAGTGGATGCGCAACAACCCGGCAGGCGGCGTGGTGAACAACCGGGCCACCGGGAAGTCCCGCGGCTCGGCCGCCAGCCGCTGGCCGGTCGAGAAGATTCTGGCGCGGGGCTACGGCCTGGCCACCGCCTACTACGGGGACCTCGACCCGGACTACGACGACGGCTTCCAGAACGGCGTGCACCCGCTGTTCTACCGGCCGGGCCAGACGCGGCCCGCGGCGGACGAGTGGGGGGCCATCGGCGCGTGGGCCTGGGGCCTGAGCCGCGCCCTGGACTACTTCGAGAAGGACCGCTCCATCGACGCCCGGCGGGTGGCCGTCCTGGGCCACTCGCGGCTGGGCAAAGCGGCGCTATGGGCGGGCGCCCAGGATGCGCGCTTCGCCCTGGTGATCTCGAACGACTCCGGCTGCGGCGGCGCGGCTCTCAGCCGCCGCCGGTTCGGCGAGACCGTCAAGCGCATCAACACCTCGTTCCCGCACTGGTTCTGCGCCAACTTCAGAAAGTACAACGACCGCGAGGACGACCTGCCCGTGGACCAGCACATGCTGATCGCTCTGATGGCGCCGCGTCCGGTCTACGTAGCGAGCGCCCAGGAAGACCTGTGGGCCGATCCGCGCGGCGAGTTCCTCTCGGCCCAGCACGCCGCTCCGGTCTACCGCCTGCTGGGCGCCGGCGGGATGGGCGTGGCGGAGATGCCCGGCATTCATCAGCCGGTCATGAGCCGCATCGGCTACCACATCCGTGCCGGCAAGCACGACGTCACCGAGTACGACTGGGAACGCTACCTGGACTTCGCCGACCAGCACCTGCGGGGGCGCTAGCGGGCCAGCCGGCGCAGGGCCTGCTCGCGGTCGGCATAGAAGCTGCCCGCGTTGAGCGCGGAATTCTGCAAATACCAGTAAGCCTCCCCGTGCGCCTGGTGGCCGCCCGAGTTGGTCTGCACCAGCACCACCGCCCCGAAACCGCGCCCGAGCTCGGGCGCGAAGTTGTCCCTGAGGATCTGCATCTCCTTTTCCAAGACCACCGGCGCCGCGGTCAAGCGCGGCCGGAGTCGGTCTCGGGGATGGCGCCCAGGTCGCGGGTGTCTTCCATCCACTGGTCGAGGATCCGGCCGAAGCGGCGGAGGAGGGCCTGGTGTTGGGGCGAGGACGCCAGGTTGCGGACTTCGTGCGGGTCGGCGGTGGTGTCGTAGAACTCGACCGGGGGCTTCGTGGGCTGCATGAAGAGCGCCTGCACGGCGCTGAGCTTGCCCTGGGCGTGCAGTTCCTTCAGAACTCGCAGGGTCGGGTACTGCTTCTCGATGTAGTCGTTCCACTGCGTGTAGGGCCGCTCGGGCATGAAGTTGCGGAGGTAGTGGTAGCGGCGGTCGCGCACGGCGCGGATGCGATCCACGGTCATGTCGCAGCGGTCCCGGGCGGTGACGACGTATTCGCGCGGCCGGGCGCGCCCGCCGAACAGCGGGCGGCCGTGGAAGTACTCGGGGAGCGCGATGCCGGCCGCCACCAGCGAAGCCGCCGTGATGTCGAGCGCGATGACCGGGTCCTCGCGGACGCTGGCGGGCTTCAGCACGCCGGGCCAGCGCGCCAGGAGCGGCACGTGCGTACCGGCGTCGTACACCCACTGCTTGCCGCGCAGCAGGCAGCGCCCGTTGTCGCCGAAGAAGAAGATGACGGTGTTCTCGAGCAGCTTGTCCTGCTCGAGTTCCCGCAGCAGCACGCCCACCTTGCGGTCCAGCAGGTTGATGGCGTCCAAGTAGTTGGCCACCTCGTCGCGGACCACCGGGTGGTCCGGGTAGTACGGCGGCAGCGGGACCTGGGCGGGGTCGATCAGGTCCTTCTGCCGGCGGGCCTCGACGAAAGCCTGCCCCTTGTGGGCCTCGGGGAAGTTGACCTGGGCGAAGAAAGGTGCGCCGGGCGGCCGCTGGTTCCAGTGCGTGCCGTCGAAGGGTTTCCGGGCCGTGAAGTTGAAGTCAGTCTTGCCGGCGCCGCGAACGCCTGGGGCGATCTCGAGCACGTTGGCGGTGAAGTAGCCGGCGTCCCGGAAGCGGTCGGTCACCAGCCGGACGCCCTCGGGCAGGCGGTAACCGTCCTTACGGTGGCTGCGGTGGTGGTGCGCGCCGATGCTGGTCTGGTACAGCCCGGTGTTGAACGCCGAGCGGCTGGCCGAGCACACCGGCCCGGTGGTGTGGGCCTGGGTGAAGCGGACGCCCTCGGCGGCCAGCCGGTCCAGGTTGGGCGTGCGCACCAGCGGATAGCCGTAACAGCCGAGCATCGGCCCCAGGTCCTCCGAGATGATCCAGAGGATGTTGGGCCGCTCGGCCGCGCTGCCACTGCGCGCGTGGAGAAAGGCGGGGGCGGCCGCCGCGGCGGCCTGACGGAGCACGGTTCGGCGGGTGATCATCGCAGTCCAATTCTAAACCCCCGCCACCTCCGCCAGGACCGCTACCACCGTCCCCCTCAGCGGGCGCCGCGCTCCCGGCTGAGTTCCACTCCCCGGCTGGACACGTAGTACTTCGCCAGCATGTAAGCCTTCTCCCAGGCCGGCAGCGATTTCGGCGACTTGAGGTACTCGAAGAACTGGTTGGTTACTTGCCCAAAGTGCGCTTCGTGGCCCACCCGGAAGCGGTCCGGGATGAGAAGCCGCGCCTGCTCACCCTGCTCCTGAAGGCTGACGCCCGGGTAAGCCGCCTGGAGGGCCTCGATCCTGCTCTTCAGAGCGGCGAACACCTCCACCTGGAGCGCCGGGCGGTTCGGCGCCACGTAGAGTTCCGGCCGCCAGCGCTCTTCCTGCCCCTGCCTGACCTCGACGCGCGCTCGCGTGCCGCGGAACGCCGCTTCGTAGACGTCACCCCCACCCGCGGGCGCCTCCCACTTCCACCGGGTCTCGAGCTGCGTGTGAATGCCGCGGATGGTGTAGTGGACCCAGTGGTTGCACAGGTAGTGAAGCTGGCCGTCCTGCACCTGCGCCGCCAGAGACGCGGGGAACGCGCTCGCCCCGGTGACCTCCCGGAAACCCTCCCGGCTGATCAGGGTGGGCCAGCGACGGGCGTCCACCAGGTGGATGTCCTTCCGGTAGTCGAGGGGCTGGCCCGGAAACGCCGTCCACTGCACCAGGTCCACCACATGCGTGCCCACGTCGGCGAAGCCCTCGCCGTACTCGACGATGTCGAAGAACCACACCGGCCGGCGGATAGGCACGCCCGCCACCAGCTTCATGACGTGATGAATGCTCCGGGCCGAGATGCCCGGTTCGTCCACCGCGCCCGGCACGGGCTGGCCGAACACCTCCGGGTCATTCACCAGGACGCGCTGGAGGAGCGAGGTGATCTCGTGGCGCTCGGTCATGATGTCGTAGGCCACCAGGCCCTGGCGCTCGGCCGCCTCCAGCGCGGCTTCCAGTTTCGGCAGGTCTGCCGAGGTGATGATCCAGGGCTTGTCGGCCAGCACGTGCATGCCGGCTTCCAGCGACGCCAGGATCCGCTCGATCTTGCCCCGGTTGCGGCCGGCCATCACCACCACGTTGCCCGGCCGGTCCCGCAGCATGCGCGCCAGGAAGTCAGGGCTGCACCGGAGGTCAAGTTCCCAGGCGGTGGGGTTCTCCGGGCGCGCGTTGAACTGCGCTACGCGGCTCAGGTAGTCCACCACCTCCGGCCCCAGCGGCGCGTACACGGCCACGCGCGGGGACACCCAGGGGTACATTTCCTTCTGGATCAGCGCGGCGTGGAAATGGCCGGGATCCAGGCTGATCAGTTTGACGTGCTCCATTCCATCCAGCAGAAACGCTCCCAGAACGTCCCGCCCCTCGGAAATGCAATCGAAGCACCCACCTACACGGTACAATCGTTTCTTCGCTGGGGCGGATTGTACCCCGGACCCGCAGGGGGTGTCAACGACGTGAACGTTCTCGATCGGTTCAGACTCGACGGCAAGATCGCGCTGGTCACCGGCTGCCGGCGCGGCCTGGGCCAGGCTATGGCGCTGGCGCTGGCCGAAGCCGGGGCCGGCATCATCGGCGTCAGCCGCTCGCTCGCCGCCGGCAGCGACGTCGAACGCGCGGTGCTGGCTCTGGGCCGGCGCTTCCAAGGCTACGCCTGCGATTTCTCCGACCGCCCAGCCGTGTATGCGTTCCTCGAGCGCGTGCGCGCCGGCTTCCCCGTGATCGACATTCTGGTCAACAACGCGGGCATCATCCTGCGCCGGCCGGCCGCCGAGCACCCGGATGAGGACTGGGACCAGGTCATCGAGACCAACCTGACCGCGCAGTTCATTCTGGCCCGGGAAATCGGCCAGCGCATGGTGGAGCGCGGCTCGGGCAAGATCATCTTCACGGCGTCGGTGCTGAGCTTCCAGGGCGGTGTCCTGGTGCCGGGCTATGCCGCCAGCAAGGGCGCCATCGCCCAGCTCACCAAGGCGCTGGCCAACGAGTGGGCCGCCCGAGGAGTCCAGGTGAACGCCATCGCCCCGGGCTACATGACCACGGACAATACCACGGCGCTGCGCAATGACCCGGCCCGCGCCCCCGCGATTCTGGCGCGTATTCCCGCCGGCCGCTGGGGCGTTCCCGAAGACCTCCAGGGCGCGGTCGTGTTCCTGGCCTCGGCGGCCTCGGACTACGTCCACGGCGCCATCCTGCCGGTGGACGGCGGCTGGCTGGCGCGCTAAAAAATGGGGACAGTCTGAACTGCCCCCAAAAGATACACTGAGGTGGAGATCATGCCTTTCATTCACGACAACTTCCTGCTGAGGACGCCCGCGGCCCGGCGCCTCTATCACCAGTACGCCGCCGGAGAGCCCATCCTCGACTTCCACTGCCACCTGCCGCCCCAAGACATCGCCGACAACCGGCGCTTCCATAACCTGTGCGAGATCTGGCTGGAAGGCGACCACTACAAGTGGCGCGCCATGCGCGCCAACGGCGTCGAGGAACGCTACTGCACCGGGGACGCTCCGCCCTTCGAGAAATTCATGGCCTGGGCCCGGACCGTGCCGCACACCTTGCGCAACCCGCTCTACCACTGGACCCACCTGGAGCTGAAGCGCTATTTCGGCATCGACGAGCTGCTCGACGAAACCACCGCGCCGGCCATCTGGGAACGCGCCAACGCTCTGCTCGCCACCGGCGAGCTGGCCGCCCAGGGCATCCTCAAGAAGTTCCGCGTGAAGGCGCTGTGCACCACCGACGACCCCACCGACCATCTGGCGCACCACGCGCGCATCGCCGCCTCGGGCCTCGAGACCCGCGTGTTCCCCGCTTTCCGCCCCGACCAGGCCCTGAACGTGCACCTGCCCGAGGCGTTCAATCCCTGGCTGGAGAAGCTCGCCGCCGCCGCGAACATCGACACCGGGAGCTTCGCCGGCTTCCTCGCGGCCCTGCGCCAGCGCCACGACTTCTTCCACGCCCGCGGCTGCCGTCTCTCCGACCACGGCCTCAACCACTGCTTTGCCGAGGTCTACCCGGAGCGCGCGGCCGCGGCCATCTTCGAGCGGACCCGCGCCGGGCAGGCCGCCACGCCCGGCGAGCAGGCGCAATTCGCCTCCTTCCTGATGCTGTTCTTCGGGCGGCTGGACGCCGAGAAGGGCTGGACCAAGCAGCTCCACCTGGGCGCGCGTCGCGGCGTCAACTCGCGCCGGCTGCGGGAACTGGGGCCCGACACGGGCTTCGACTCCATCGGCGACTGGCCCCAGGTGGACGTTCTGGCGGCCTACCTGGACCGCCTCGAACAGGAGAACGCGCTCCCCAGGATCATCGTCTATAACCTCAACCCCGCGGACAACTATGCCTTCGCCGCCCTGATCGGCAACTTCCAGGACGGGCGCATCCCGGGCAAGATCCAGTTCGGCAGCGGCTGGTGGTTCCTGGATCAGAAGGAGGGCATGGAGTGGCAACTGAACGCGCTGTCGAACGCGGGCCTGCTGGCGCGCTTCGTCGGCATGCTGACCGATTCCCGCTCCTTCATGTCCTACCCGCGCCACGAGTACTTCCGCCGCGTGCTGTGCAACCTGATCGGCCAAGACCTCGAGAACGGCGAGCTCCCCGACCGCGACGACCTGCTCGGGCCGATGATCGCCAACATCTGCTATGGCAACGCCCGCGAGTACCTGGGGCTGGAGTCGTAGCGCATGCTTTAGCTTGCGCCTTCACCGTGTGCCGGCTCACCTCCATACGCGCTGCACCACGGCCGCTGCTCAATGGTGCTGGCCAGTCCGACTGCCAGGGGCGACCACCAGCTGAAGCTTGTCCGTAAGCGTCAGAGCAACCCATCTGTTCGCGCGGTGAAGTTGCTGGTGAAGTTGGGGAGTGAGCGAAGAGCAGGTGGGAAAGCTGCGGCGCCGCCGCTGCCGACCACTCCCAGCACCACCTGCCCGAAGGGCGCGGTCTGCGCCAGCACCGTACCGCCGCTCAGGAAGAAGGTTCTGCGCTTCATAGCCCTGATGGTATCGCAGGGCTAAGTTCGCGGACCGGCAACCCCATCCCCGACCAGCCGCTCATCGTGAAACAATGACTTGGCAGGCTGGGCTCTGCTTGCCTGGCCGCGAATTTGCCCGGAGAACCGAACCTGCCGATCATGCCGACACCAAACCGAAGAGAGTTTCTGGCAACCGCCGCCGGCCTGGCGAGCCCGCGCCCGTCGAGACCTCCTAACATCGTGCTGGTCCTGCTGGACGACCTGGGCTCCGGCGACCTGGGCTGCTACGGGCAGAAGCACATCCGCACGCCGAACATCGACCGGGTGGCCGCCGAGGGGCAGCGCTTCACCGATTGCTACGCCGGCGGCGCGGTGTGCGCGCCCTCGCGCAGCGTGCTGATGACGGGCTTGCACACGGGCCACACGCCCATCCGGGCCAACGCCGGAACCGTGCCCCTGGCGGCCCAGGACGTCATCCTGCCCCAGGTGCTCAAGCCCGGCGGCTACGCCACGGGCGCCTTCGGCAAGTGGGCCCTGGGCGACGCCGGTTCCGCCGGCGTGCCCTGGCGCCACGGCATGGACCACTTCTTCGGGTACCTGCATCAGACCCACGCCCATACCTACTACCCGGACTTCCTCTGGGACAACCACCGGAAGCATCTCTTGCCCGGCAATCGCGACGGCCAAGGGAACCAGTACAGCGCGGACCTGATCGCTGAGCGCTCCTTCGAGTTCATCCGCCAGCACCGCGACCGCCCGTTCTTCCTCTACGCCTGCTACACGCTGCCCCACGCCCGGTTCGAGATTCCAAGCGTGGCGCCCTACCAGAACGAACCCTGGCCCCAGGGGCACAAGACCTACGCCGCCATGGTCACTCGCGCCGACGGGTACGTGGGCCGCATCCTGGACCTGCTCACGGAATTCGGCCTCGAGCGCGACACGCTCGTCTTCATCTCGAGCGACAACGGCGCGCACGAGGGCGAACAGAAAGGTTACGAGTTCTTCCGGAGCAACGGCGCGCTGCACGGGCAGAAGGGCCAGCTCTACGAGGGCGGCATCCGCGCGCCCATGATCGTGCGGTGGCCGGGGCGCGTGATGGCCGGCGCCACCAGCAGCTACCCGTGGGCCTTCTGCGACTTCCTGCCCACGGCGGCGGAACTGGCGGGCGTCAAAGCCCCCGGCGGCCTCGACGGCCTCTCCGTGGTCCCGGTGCTCACCGGCCAGCGGGAGCCCCAGCGCGAGTTCCTGTACTGGGAACACAACCTCTGGGACCAGAAAGCCCGCGGCCTGCGCCCGGGCCGGATGTGGCAGGCCGTCCGGATGGGCGACTGGAAAGCCGTCCGCACGAAGCCCGGCGCACCTCTGGAGCTCTACCATTTGCGGCCGGATCCCGGCGAGACCACCGATGTGGCGGCGCAGAACCCCTCGGTGGTGGCGCGCATTGAAGCGTACCTGAAGACCGCCCGCACCCAGCCGCGCCCCCACGACAACGGCTCCTCCCAGTGGGTCACGTAGGATAAGCCTCCCGGCTTGCCCCGCCCGCCGCGCCCGCGCCGCCGCAATCCGCGATAATACCTGTTTACCCGTTTCCGCACATCGCACCCCATGCCCAAGCGTACCGACATCCATAAGGTCATGATCATCGGCTCCGGCCCCATCGTCATCGGCCAGGCCTGCGAGTTCGACTACTCCGGCACCCAGGCCTGCAAGGCCCTGCGCAGCCTGGGCTATGAGATCCTGCTGGTCAACTCCAACCCCGCCACCATCATGACCGACCCCGGCATGGCCGACGTCACCTACATCGAGCCGCTCAACTTGCGGAGCATGATCCAGATCATCGAGCAGGAGCGGCCCGACGCCCTGTTGCCCAACCTGGGCGGCCAGTCCGGCCTCAACCTCTGCGCCGAGCTGGCCCGCGCCGGCGCGCTTGACAAATACGGCGTCAAGGTCATCGGCGTCCAAGTGGACGCCATCGAGCGCGGCGAGGACCGCGTGGCCTTTAAGGAAACCATGGCCCGCCTGGGCATCGAGATGCCGCGCAGCGCCCCGGCCTACGCGGTCGGGGAGGCCGAGCGCATCGCGGCCGGCCTGGGCTACCCCGTGGTCATCCGGCCGGCTTACACGCTGGGCGGCTGGGGCGGCGGGCTGGTCTACAACGTCGAGGAATTGCGCGTGATCGCCAGCCGCGGCATCGCCGCCAGCCTGGTGGGGCAGATCCTGGTCGAGGAGTCCGTCCTGGGCTGGGAGGAGCTCGAGCTGGAGGTCGTGCGCGACGGCAAGAACCAGATGATCACCGTCTGCTTCATCGAGAACGTGGACGCCATGGGCATCCACACCGGCGACTCCTTCTGCACCGCGCCCATGCTGACCATCGCCGAGGACCTCCAGCGCCAGCTTCAGGAGTACTCCTACCGCATCGTCGAGGCCATCCAGGTCATAGGCGGCACCAACATCCAGTTCGCGCACGATCCGGAGACCGGGCGCGTGGTGGTCATCGAGATCAACCCGCGCACCTCGCGCTCCTCGGCCCTGGCCTCCAAGGCCACCGGTTTCCCCATCGCTTTGGTCTCCTCGAAGCTGGCGGCTGGGCTGACCCTGGACGAGATCCCCTACTGGCGCGACGGCACGCTCGAGAAGTACACCCCCTCGGGCGACTACGTGGTGGTGAAGTTCGCCCGCTGGGCCTTCGAGAAGTTCCGCGGCGCCGAGGACAAGCTGGGCACGCAGATGCGCGCCGTGGGCGAGGTCATGAGCATCGGCAAGACTTACAAGGAGGCCTTCCAGAAGTCCATCCGCTCGCTCGAGATCGGGCGCTACGGCCTGGGCTTCGCCAAGGACTTCCACCAGAAAACCCTCGCGCAACTGCTGGAGATGCTCAACCAGCCCAGCAGCGAGCGGCAGTTCATCATGTACGAGGCCCTGCGCCAGGGCGCCGGCATCGACCAGCTCTACCGGAAGACCTACATCAAGCCCTGGTTCATCCAGCAGATGAAGGAGCTGGTCGAGCTGGAGGAGGAGATACTCCACTTCCGGGGCCGGCCGCTGCCTGATGAGTTACTAACTCGTGCCAAGAAGGATGGCTTTGCCGATGGGTACTTAGCCAAGTTAGTGGGCGTTGAGGAACCCGAGATCCGCCGGCAGCGCACGCGCCTGGGCGTGGTCGAGGCTTGGGACGCGGTTCCCGTCAGTGGGGTCGAGAATGCGGCTTACTACTACTCGACCTATAACGGCCCCGACCGCGTGCCGGTGAGCGACCAGAAGAAGGTCATGGTGCTGGGCGGCGGGCCTAACCGCATCGGCCAGGGCATCGAGTTCGACTACTGCTGCGTTCACGCGGCCTTCGCGCTGCGCGACGCGGGCTACGAGTCGATCATGGTCAACTGTAACCCGGAGACCGTCTCGACCGACTACGACACCTCCGACAAGCTCTACTTCGAGCCACTGACCGTCGAGGACGTACTCAGCATTTACGAGAAGGAGCGGCCCGAGGGAGTCATCGTGCAGTTCGGCGGGCAGACGCCGCTGAACATCGCGGGCGAGCTGGCGGCGGCCGGCGTCAAGATCCTGGGCACCACGGTTGAGACCATCGACCTGGCTGAGGACCGCGACCGTTTCCGCCAGGTGATGGCGCGCCTGGGCTTCCCCATGCCGGCTTCCGACATGGCGGTCAGCGTCGAGCAGGCCATCCAGATTGCTCAGCGCATCGGTTACCCGCTCATGGTGCGGCCCTCCTACGTGCTGGGCGGACGCGGCATGGAAGTAGTGCATGACGAGGAGATGCTGCGCCACTACATGGCGGCGGCGGTGGATGTAACTCCCGAGCGGCCTATCTTGATCGACAAATTCCTCGAGAACGCCATCGAGTGCGAGGCGGACGCGATTTCCGATGCCCAGGAGGTCTTCCTGCCCGCGGTGATGGAACACATCGAGTACGCCGGGGTGCACTCGGGCGACTCCGCCTGCGTGATCCCGCCGGTCAGCATCCCGGCCCGGCACCTGGAAACCATCCACGAGTACACGCGGCGCATCGCGCTGGAGCTGCGCGTGGTCGGCCTGATGAACATGCAGTACGCCATCGCCAACGATACGGTCTACGTGCTCGAAGCGAACCCGCGCGCCTCGCGCACCGTCCCGCTGGTTTCCAAGGTCTGCAACATTCAGATGGCGCGCATCGCTACGCAGCTCATGCTGGGCCGCAAGCTGTCCGAGCTGGGCTTGAGGCACAGCCGGATCCCGCACTACGGCGTCAAAGAAGCGGTCTTCCCGTTCAACATGCTGCCGGAGGTAGACCCCATTCTGGGCCCGGAGATGCGCTCGACCGGCGAGGTGCTGGGTCTGGCGGCCACCTTCGGCGAGGCGTTCTTTAAGGCGCAGGAGGCCACGCAACTGGCGCTGCCGCTCCAGGGCACGGTGCTGATCACCGTGGCCGGGCGGGACCGCCCCGCGGTGGTCGAGGCGGCGCGCCAGTTCGCCGAGCTAGGTTTCAAGATCCTGGCCACGCGGGGCACCGCGGCGTGCCTCGCCCAGCACGGCATCTCTTCGGAGGTGATCAATAAGATGCACGAGGGCCGGCCCCACATCGTGGACTTCATCATGAACCGCCAGATACACCTGGTCTTCAACACCCCGGCGGGCAAGGAAAGCGAGCTCGACGACTCCTACATCCGCAAGAACGCCATCAAGTACAAGGTGCCCTACATCACCACCCTGTCCGGCGCCCTGGCCGCCGCCAAAGGCATCGCCGCCCGCCGCCAGCCCGGCGCCGGCTCCGTGCAATCCCTCCAGCGGTACCACGCGGGGATTGGGTAGGCGCGGTGGCGCAGGCGCTTTCGCCTGCGGCGCGGCAGGGCGCCACACACCCCCCCGCCGCGCCTGCCGTTCCTGGCATCAGCCCGTCCCGGCACCGTAGCGCAGGCGGCGCTACTTGAGGTAAAGAGCCTTGAAAGTGTGCTTACGCTGCTCGGGAGTCTCGCCGCCAACGCCGGGGCAGTTATAAGCAGCATGGGCGTCCCAGCCTAAGGGCCAACGCGCGAACTCCTTCTTCCCGCAGGCAGGACAGACAAGGCGAGTGCCGACGAGCCCGAGCGGTGTGCGAGCAGGAGGTCCAACATTGCGTTGGGTTCCCCCGCGGTGATACTTGCGGCCGCTGCCAACGCCCGGATCGCTCCACGCAGCCATGCCAAGTATCCAGCCTTCGATGTCGCGGATGCCGGAGTCCAGCGGGATGGCGGCAGGTACAAGGCCCTTGACGACCTCAAGCAACCCCAGCAGGCCAACAACGGCGTCGAACATGTCCTCGGCGGTGCCGTGATCTCCGAAGCCGGACTCGATGTGTGTGCGCAAATCAGGGGTGAGGGCGAGCTCGTTGGAATCGCACCACGAGAGTATGGTACGCGCTTGGCTCCGGCGGCCCTCCACCCGCCGCTTGCCGAATCCCCGCTCCAGACCGAGATGAGCGTAAGTCTCCGCCGGGTAAGTTTCTGCAACCACAGTTCCGCCAGATTCAAGCAGAGGCGCAAGATCGCCGTGGAAAGGCCAGAGCGCAATCAAGCCATCGCGAAGCGCGGGTGCCAATAAGCCGCTCCAGCCGGCGATAGCGGCCCGCCCGACTTGGTTCGCCCCCAGAGTCCAGAAAAGCTCGCATGCCTTGCTCCGCACCGGGGTTGCGCAGTCGCAGGCTCGAAGGAGGTCAGTCGCCGAGGCAAGGCCCAGCGCGGAGACCAAGAGCTGCTTTTTCGTCCCGCCAGGTTTCTTGGGATAGAAGGGGCGGTAAATGGAAACCTCTTCCGCTGTTGCCGCGGGCTCATAGAAAGCCCGCCACGGTCCGGATCCGAACTGGAATAGAGCCTCAGGAAAGCTGGCGATTCCGGCGCGTTCGGCATACCGCCGCGGCAGCCCGATGGGGAAGTCGAAGCCCGCGAGAATCGGCCCAGTCGGCCCCCACTTTCGCAGTTGTGCCAAGAACGCCTCGAGAGGGCCCACGCGGGAGGGAGCAGCGGCTTGGTAGGTTCCATCCGGGAGCAGTTGTGCCGCCGCGAGCCAGCGCTTCGCGGGGGCGACACTCCAGTCGCAGTGAACCAAAAGGCGCGGGGCGACCACAAGCCGAGTATTGCACGACACGCTGAGGACTCTACAACGACTCCTACATCCGCAAGAACGCCATCAAGTACAAGGTGCCCTACATCACCACCTTGTCCGGAGCCCTGGCCGCCGCCAAAGGCATCGCCGCCCGCCGCCAGCCCGGCGCCGGCTCCGTGCAATCCCTCCAGCGCTACCACGCGGGGATCGAGTGAGGCCGGGCGCGGGTCGCCAGAAAGCCGCAGATGGCCGGCTCAGAATGTCCAGCCTTGCTGCTCGATGAGCCCCAGGAAGTTCATACACGGCACATTGCGAGCGGCGCAGACGTTGGGGATCTTCGGCGTCGCCGGATTCCCGGAGGGCCGTTCCTCCGTGACGACCGCGCAGCCGCTGCGGATGGCCAGCGCGATCACGAACGGATCAGCGTTGACACGGTCCTCGCGATCCTGGACGAGTCCCCGGAAATCGGCCAGGATGGCGCGCACGGCTTGTTGGTGGCCATCGTCAATCTCAATGAAGAGCTCCGTGTGGGCCCTGGCCCATTCGTGGAGATCGTCCTCGATTCTCTCGAGTTCGGCCAGGACCATCTGGCTCGCCCGCAGGTCGTCGAGGCGGATCAGTTGTTCGACACGCGCCCACACGCTGGGGAAGCGCGATAGCGGATAGGCGAACCGCCACGCCCAGATCAGCGAACTGGTGTCGATGCTGTATCCCACCCCGCCCTCTCAGGCCTCCCCCGTCATGGGGTGTACACGGACGCCTCTAACTCCGCGAGGTGCTTCAGCTTGAGCCCGAGGAAACGGGACAGATCCGAGGCCGAAACGCGGCCCTCGTGGAACCCTTCCAACACGCCCCGAGCGTAAAGCCGTCCCAGCCGATTCAGGGCCAGCGCGTGCGGAGCCGCGTAGCCGCCGCGCTGCTGCTCTTCTTGAGCTTGCCGTTCGGCGATGAACTGACGGCGCTTCTCTCGGTAGAATCGCTCGGTGGTGCGGCCCAAGATCAGCAGCCGGCGCAGAATAACCTCGCGGCTGACCGAGTACTGCCTCGCCAGGAAGCGGAGATCGTTATCCATCCAGTCTTCACGCCCGCGCGCGACACGAACACAGTGTTCCGCGAGCAGGCTGTGGGCCGGAACCAGCGCAGCCCCAGCCACCCGGTTACAAAAGACCTCGTGGGTATCGGTGGCGCCCGGCCGCTCCTCCCCGGGCAGGCAGAGGCCGCCGTCGCGAAGGAGGAGGTGGGACAACTCGTGGAACGCAGAGAAACACTTCCCTTGCGCCGCGTCGCCACCGTTCAGCAGGATGATGGGAAGCTCGGCCTCAGCCACCGAGAATCCCCTCATCTCGCGCACGTCCACGCGATTGGTCTGGAACACCAGGACCCCGATGCGCTCCAGCGCCTCGCGCCACCTCCTGAGAGCGAGATCCGCATCCCGCCAGGACTTCTGTTCCTCGAGCGTTACGCCAAGATGCTGCCTTATCAGTGTGCCCGCCGCCTCGGGATCTGTCTCGAGCATGGGCGGGCCAGGCAAGCGTGTTTCAGGAGCATTCGCACCCATCACATCCAGTAAGATCTGCCGACGCGTCTCCCCTAGGCGGATTTCATAGCGGAGCTGGGGGGACAGCGGCGCGAGTTCGATTTCAGGCAGACGCCTGAAGTCCCGAACGGGCGGTGCCTCGGCAGGCGCTGTCGGGAGGTAGAACACGGCCGGGTTGCGCTTGTACACCCGAGAGAGGCTCAGCAACTGCTGGATCGTCGGCCGTTCCTCGCCGGCTTCCCATTGCACTAAGCGTTCTGCCTTCACTCTCAGCTTCCGCGCCGCGACCTCGGTGTCCAGCCCGGCCTCTTGGCGAGCCCACACCAGCACCTCGGGGGTGATCAGCGCTCGTGGCTTTTGTTCTGCCACCTGCATACCGCTTCCAAAACTGTTGCGTCCTTACAGATTCTACCGCCTCAGAGCGCGCGGCGGTCGGGCGCCCTGGCCGCCGCCAAAGGCATCGCCGCTGGCCTCTCCCCGTTGGCGGGGCATGCCCGGCGGTTAGCCGCCCTCCAGCGCTACCACGCCGGCATCGGCTGACCGCAGTGGAATAGGCTTTCCAGCCTGTTTGACGCGCATCACCCTGCTGCCGGCGCTACAATCATGACTATGCACCGCAATGTGGTGGAACTGTTTCGGGAGGCAGCGCAGTTGCCGGACGGGGATCGTGCGACGCTAGCCGGACTGCTCATCGAGTCCCTCGAACCGGCGCCGGAACCGGACGTGGAAGCGGCCTGGTCGAAAGAGATCGCGCGGCGCGTGGCCGAGCTCGATGCCGGAACGGTCGAAACCATCCCGTGGCATGAGGTGCGCGCGGAAGTGTTCGGCCGCCGAAATGACCGTTAGGTTCCATCCGGCGGCTCGTGACGAGCTTCGCCACGCGCGCCTCTGGTACGAGGAGCGCAGCCCTCTAAGCGCGGTCGCTTTCGAGCAAGAGGTCGTCGCTGCCGTGTCCCGCATCGCCGATGCGCTATCCGGTCGCTGAACACGGAACCCGACGCCTGGTGCTTCGGCGGTTTCCGTACAACGTGTTCTTCCGGGCCGGCGCGCTGGCCGCGGCCAAAGGCATCGCCGCCGGCCTCTCCCCGTTGGCGGGGCATGCGCGGCGGTTAGCCGCCCTCCAGCGCTACCACGCGGGAATTCAGTAGGCGCGGTGGCGCAGGCGGTTCCGCCTGCGCCGCGGCAGGTCGGGCGTCAACTGCCGGCGTCCAGCTCCAGCCACGTCCGCAGAGCCATATCGACCCGCGCCATCTCTTCCGGGGTGACGGCGCCTATGCGCTTGCTGATCCTTTCCCGCTTGACCGCCATCGCCTTATCGACCATGATGTGCGTGGGCTTGAACAGGTCGCACTGCACCACCAGCGCCGGCCGCGGCTGGCCCTAATCTCCGGGCGCGCTGCCGATGACCACGTCCCCCGCGCTTCTTTCTCTCTTGCTTTCAGCAAACTACAGTTTCCACACCCTCCCGCCGCAACCGCCGGCGCTTATCCTGGTGACGTAACATGTCCCGGCCCGGCACACTCGAGCAAGCTGCGCCCCGGGTCCCGCGCCCGGCGCCCCGGCCGCGAACATTAAAATTGGCAGAACAGAGCCAATTTCCTCCCTTCGGACGCAGGCTCGCCGAGTTGGGCTTCCGCAGCCTCGCCGCCCGTCCAATCCTGGGTTCCGGTAGTGTGGCAAGTATGGAGCGCGCGCCCCAACCAGAGTACGTCTTTGCCGAGTCGGCCGAGGAGCAGGAACGCCGGCGACTGGCGGCCATGGAGGAGGACTCGGATCCGGGGACCTTCCGGCGCCTCGAACGTCTGGGCCTGGGTCCTGGACACGTCTTCCTGGAGATCGGGCCCGGAGGGGGCTCGCTGGCCCGGTGGGCCTGTGAGCGCGTCGGGGCCGCCGGGCGCGTGGTAGCCATTGACGCGGACCCGCGTTTCGTCAGCGGTCTTCGCTGCCCCAACCTCGAGGTCCGTCCCGGTGACATCCGGACTGCCAACCTGGAAGCGGGCGCCTACGACCTGGTTCACGCCCGCAACGTCCTTCTGCACCTCCCGGACTGCGAGGCCGTGCTTCACCGGCTCGTGGCGGCGGCCCAGCCGGGGGGCTGGCTGCTGATCGAAGACCTGGATCTGACCACGCAGCGCCCCGCCACCGATGACCCTGCCGCCTCCGCACTCATCCAGGGCGTGTTTGGCGCGATCGCACAGTTCCACCGGTCCCTGGGAATCCAGGTGGACCTGGGCCGGCGCCTGCCGTCTCTGTTCCAGCGCGCCGGTCTCCGCGACGTGGGCGCCGAGACGGAGCTGCCCCTGGTTCCCGGAGGCTCGACCACCGCCCGTTCGCTGGCGCTCACCTTACGGGGCATAGCGGAACGGATGACGCAGGCGCGCCTGGCTGCCGAAGATTCCATCCGGCAATTCGTCGCGCTGCTCGAGGATCCGGCTTGCTGGATGATGCACGCAGCCAAGGTCGCGGTGTGGGGAAGAAGGTCTTGAGAGCCCCGCGGTGATAAGATTCTGATGTACTGGCCGAGCCACCAGGAGGCAACCCTATGCTTGTTGTCCACGTGCACGCGCACGTCCAGACCGAGTTCATCGGCGCCTTCAAGCAGGCCACCGTGGCCAACGCCACCGAGAGCGTGAAGGAGCCGGGCGTGGCCCGCTTCGACGTCATCCAGCGGGCGGATGATCCCAGCCGCTTCATCCTGGTCGAGGTCTACCGGACGGCCGAGGCCCCCGCGCACCACAAGGAGACCGCGCACTACCTGGCTTGGCGGGACGCGGTCGCCCCCATGATGGCCGAGCCGCGCACCGCCGTGAAGTACACGAACCTCTTCCCGCCCGACGCGGGCTGGCAGGAAGCCGATGCGGTTTGAGTTTGCCACCGCCACGCGCATCGTCTTCGGTCCGGGAACGGTGCGCGAGGTCGGGCCGGCGGCCCGGGAGATGGGCCGGCGGGCGCTGCTGGTGACGGGGTGCCCGCCGGAGCTGGCGTCCGGCGTGAGGGCTGCCGGTGTGGTGTGCGCGGAGCTGGCCGTCGAGGGCGAGCCCACCGTCGAGCTGGTCCGGCAGGGCCTCGAGCGTGCCCGCCAGCAGGGCTGCGACGTGGTGATCGGCCTCGGCGGCGGCAGCGCCATCGACGCCGGCAAGGCCATCGCTGCGCTGCTCACGAACCCGGGCGATCTGCTGGACTACCTGGAAGTAATCGGCACGGGCCAGAGCCTCACGGCGCCCTCCGCGCCCTTCATCGCCGTTCCGACCACGGCGGGGACGGGCTCCGAAGTCACGCGCAACGCCGTGCTGGCCTCGCCCGAGCACCGGGTCAAGGCCAGCCTGCGCAGCCCCTTGATGCTGCCCCGGCTGGCGGTGGTGGACCCCGAGCTCACGCTCGAGCTGCCCCGGGCGGTGACCGCCTCGACCGGGCTGGACGCGCTGACGCAGCTCGTCGAGCCCTACGTCTCCCTGCGCGCCAACCCCATGACGGACGGGTTCTGCCGGGAGGGCATGCGGCGCGTCGCCGGCGCGCTGGAGCGCGCCTACTTCGAGGGCCGCGACCGGGAGGCCCGCGCGGACATGGCGTGGGCCAGCCTGCTGGGGGGCTTGTCGCTGGCCAACGCCGCCCTGGGCGCGGCGCACGGTTTTGCGGCGGCGATCGGGGGCATGTTTGCCGCCCCGCACGGAGCGGTCTGCGCGGCGCTGCTGCCGCACGTCATGGATGCTAACATCCGCGCCTTGCACGCCCGCGCGCCGGAGAGCGAAGCGCTGCACCGCTACGTAGCCGTCGCGCGCATCCTGACGGCCCGGCCGGACGCCGCCGCGGAAGACGGCGTCGTCTGGGTGGGGGAAACCTGCCGGAGGCTCGCTATCCCGCCGCTCGGCTCCTACGGCATCGGCGAGGCGGACGTGGCGGTGCTCGTCGAAAACGCCGCCCGCGCCAGCAGCACCAAGGGTAACCCCATCGCACTCACCGCCGAAGAGTTGCGCGAGATCCTGACCCGCGCGCTGTAGCGCCTCTGCCCCGCCCCGGACTGAGGTATTGTCGAATGGTTGGGACCGTTGGAGGGAGCCTTATGCGAATCCGCCTTCTGCTGCTGGCCATGCTGCTGGTGGGCCGCCTGCCGGGCGCCGATCGCCCGGAATGGGACGACCCCGCGGTGCTCCAGTGGGGCGCCCAGAAACCCCACGCCACCATGATGGTCTACCCCACGGCCGAGCTGGCCAAGAGCGACGCCCGGGCGAAGTCGCCCTGGTTCCTCTCGCTCAACGGGCAGTGGAAATTCCAGGGCTCGCTCCGGCCGGCCGACCGGCCGCTGGAGTTCCACCGCGGCGATTACGACGACTCGGCCTGGCGCTCGATCCCGGTGCCCTCCGCCTGGCAGATGCACGGCTTCGACGTGCCCATCTACTCGAACATCATCTACCCGTGGCCGCAGGACCGTAACCAGCCACCCAAGGTCCCCTACGAGTTCAATCCGGTCGGCAGCTACCGCACCCGCTTCACCGTGCCCCCCGCCTGGAAGGGCCGCCAGGTGTACCTCCACTTCGAGGGCGTCGATTCGGCGTTCTATGTGTGGGTGAATGGCCGCAAAGTGGGTTACAGCGAAGACAGCCGGACGCCCGCCGAGTTCAATATCACGCCGCACCTCCAGGAGGGCCGGAATCTGCTGGCGGTCGAGGTGTACCGCTTCGGCGACGGCGCCTTTCTGGAGGACCAGGACATGTGGCGCATGAGCGGGATCTACCGCGACGTCTTCCTGTGGTCCGCGGCCGACCGGCACGTGCGCGACTTCGACATCCGCACGGAGCTGGACCAGGAGTACCGCGACGCCGACCTGGTGGTGGACGCCACGGTGACCAACCTGGCCGCCCAACCGGCCAAGGTGTCGCTGGCCATGGCGCTCGCGGACGCCGCGGGCGCCGCCGTGGGCGAGCCGCAGACCAAGAGCCTCGACATCGGCGCCCGGGGCCAGACCCTGCTGCGGCTGTCCGTGCGCGTGGCCAACCCCAAGAAGTGGTCCGCCGAGACGCCCTATCTCTACCAGCTCCTGCTGACGCTCCAGGACGCCTCCGGCGCCGTGCTCGAAGTCATCCCCGCCAGCATCGGTTTCCGCAAGGTGGAAGTCCGCCATGCCCGCCTGCTGGTGAACGGGCGGCCGGTGCTGATCAAGGGCGTCAACCGGCACGAGCACAGCCCGGACACGGCCAAGTACGTCAGCCCCGAGCTGATGCTCGAGGACGTCCGGCTGATGAAGCAGTTCAACGTGAACGCGGTGCGCACCTCGCACTACCCCAACGCGCCGGCCTGGTACCGTCTGTGCGACCGTTACGGCCTGTACGTGATGGACGAGGGCAACCTCGAGGTGCACCACTACGGCAACGACCGCCGCAACCGCCTGAGCAACGACCCGGCCTGGAAGGAAGCGTACGTGGACCGGGTGC
>Ga0315289_10003594_pt1 | contig 23381 bp, 16 predicted proteins | sample YL17G11_40_MG_FD_203452 | JGI IMG/M metagenome (GOLD analysis project Ga0315289, IMG submission 203452) | Sediment microbial communities from Yellowstone Lake, YNP, Wyoming, USA - YL17G11_40 | ecosystem: Environmental > Aquatic > Freshwater > Lake > Sediment | place: USA: Wyoming | collected...
CCCCCCCCTCCTCTCCCCTTTTCTCTCGCTCCCTCAACAGCCGGTCCATCCTCCTCGCCTCCGGCGACGCGGTCGCCCTCCTCCTGTTCTCCGCCATCGGCCGGGCCAACCACGGCGAGAGCATGGCGGCCGGGCCCCTGCTGGGCACGGCCTGGCCGTTCCTGGCCGGGTGGGCGGTCGGCGCAGCCGCGACGGGCGCGCTCGGACCGGGCGCCCGGGCCGACCGCCCGGCCGCCGCGGCGGGGCGGGCCGCCAGGGCGTGGGCCGTGGCGACGCCGGTCTCCCTGACCCTGCGCGCCCTGGCCACGGGCCACCGACCGGAGGGAGCGTTCATCGCGGTCGCCGCGGGCGTCACGCTCGCCCTGCTGGCCGGGTGGCGGGCCGGCCTGGCGGCGGCCGCGCCCACCCGCGCGGCCGGGGGCGGGGGGTCGGGCGGCGCGGCGGGTCGGGGGAACCGCAAGGGGTCGCCGCTCGAGTTTTTCCAGCTGCTGACCAGCCTGACGAAGCGGTGGTGACTGTCTCGGTGTGAGTGAGAGTGTGTGTGTGTGAGTGTGTGTGTGTGAGTGAGTGAGAGAGAGACGAGAGCGAGCGGGAAAGACAAGGTTTTTTGGATCAGGTCACAAAACCAACCCATTCTTCCGACACCTCTCCCCGCTCTCTCGCACCCTCCAAACACGCACAATGGCTGCTGCCCAAGCTCAGCGGGCCCTGACCCCTCTGGCCCTACGCGTGAGCGGCGGGCTGCCGGCGGCGGTGGCGGTGGCGGGGACCGAGGTGAGAGAGCTGGGATGGTTTGAGAGGGGGAGAGGGAGCATGCCCATGGAAAACGCTTTTTCCTACCGTCACACCCGCCCGCGCGGCTGCCCGCCCTGTCCATGCCTCCTGCTCCACCCCAGTGTATGTGGTATGTCATATTGCGTCCACCAAGGGTGTGGGAAGGCCAATGCACGGGCACGGCGGGGCGGCGGGTCGATCAGACGGGTCCCTCTGTCCGCCGGGGTCGGGCGGCGCGTCCTCGTCGGCGCGAGTCCTAGTCGTCGCTCGTGCCCCGCGCGCCGCTGACACGCACTCTCACGCCCCCTTCTCAGGCCACCTCGCCCCGCGCCGAGGCCACTTACGAACACCTGGTCGCGCCCAAGCCCCAGAAGGTAAGAGAAAGGGGCGGGGTTGGGGGCGGCATTGGTGACGGAAGAAAAACCAAACCTCGCTTGGCTGCGGCGGACAACAAAGAAGAAGAAGAAAAAACAAAGGGGAAGGCCCCCGAGGTGTGTGGTGCCTGCACCGCTCCGGTCCCCCATCACGCCCCCAATGCGGGTGCCCATATGGAGCAGTAGCTTTGTCCCTATCGCCCGGTGGGGAGGGAGGGATTCCGGAACGCCCGCACCGGGCCGTCGCCGGCCGAGGGGGAAGGCAGCACAACAAAAAGCGCCCGTTTCTTTTTGGCGCGTTTTTTTTGCCCCCGCACAGCCCGGCAATCAAATACCACCCCTCTCCCGCCCCGCCCTTACCCCTCTCCCCCTCCCCACAGTCCTTCACCATCCACATCGGCGGCAACCTCCGCCTCCCCTCCCGCCCCCGCCCCGCCGTCGCGCCCACCACCGCCGCCGCCCCCGCCCCCACCACCCGCTTCCGCGACGTCTTCGAGGGGGTGCCCCTCGCCGCCTGGGCCGAACGGCTGGGTGCGCGCGTGGTGGCCTCGCCCGCCTACGAGGCGATCCAGGCCGACCAGGCCGCCCAGAAGGCGGCTGTCAGAGCCGGGGCGGCCGCGGAGGCGCCGCCCATGCTCTCCGTCCCGCACCTCCTCCCCTTCACGCGGTGGGCGTCGTCCTCGCCGTCCGTCCGGGCCACGCTGGTCGCGCCGCCAGCAGCCGACCGGCCCAAGGCTCGCCTCTCCTGGTACCACCCGGACGATGGCATGGTGCCCCGTGGCTGGTGGAAGGGCGGCCTGCTCGCGGACCTGGCGTACTACAAGCCGTTTGCGGCGGTGGAGGAGGTGGCGGCTTAGAATGGTGTTTTAGAGAAAACGGACACGAGAAACGAAAACACCACACCTGTGTGCGTCCCCCCCTTTTTGCAGATACTTGCCCGTGCCACTGCTCCCATTCTGATCATTTGCGTGTATAAGTGTGCCTGCCCCCGTCCCCCGTCGGAACACGTCCCTTCACATTTTTGCCGTGTGTGAATGACTTCCATTTCGTTTTGCAGCCACAGCTCCCTCTTGCTCTCACCTCTTCTTCCTCTTCGTTCTCGTGCTCTCTTTTCTCTCACTGGTTGCCGCCACCACCACCCGCCGGCGCGGACGCCCCACTGCGCAGCATGGCCCAGAAGGCGGCCTCGCCAGACGCGGTAGCAGCGGGCTTGGGCGCGGCGGGAGGTGGAGGAGGAGGCGGCGCCGGCGCAGCATGCGGCACGGGCGCGGCCGCTGCTGCCTTGGGCAGCGCCTCGGCCGCCTCCTTGCCGCCCTTCCTCCCGCCGCGCCCCGTCATCCGTGCAACCAGGCCCATCAGCCCGCCCTGCTTGGCAGGGGCAGCCGCAGGGGCGGCAGCAGCGGGTGGCGTCGGGGCGGGAGGCGGTACGGTGGGCGGCGGTGAGGGCGGGGCGGGCACGGGGGCGGGCGCCGGGGTTGGAACGGCCGCCGCGTCCGCCGCGCCTTTCCCGCCACCCCGCGCCCGTCGGCCTTTGGGCGCAGCCGCAGCAGCAGCAGCAGGCGCCGCCACCCCGTCGGCCTGCAGGGAGGCCAGTAGGGCCGCCCCCGACGGCGACGGCGGGGGCGGGGGTGCCTTTGGCCGCGCCCCGCCACCCCCGCCACCCACCCCGAGCACCCGTTTCAGGGCGTCCACGTTGGCCGGCGAGGGCGGGGCGGGCTGGGCCGGCGCGCCCACGGTGAAGCCTTGCAGCTGGGCCAGTAGGGCCGCCCCCGTGGGAGGAAGGGGCGGCGCGCCGGGGGCAGCGCCGGCCGACGGGCGCGGGCCTGCGGCAGCCCGGGGCGCCCCCGGCACGGCCGCCCCGGCCACCACGGCCGCCGCGGTCGGCCGCCCGCCTCGCCCCATCCCAAACCCGCGCGCGTCGGAAGCGGGCGGGTCGGCCGGGCGCGCCCGCTCGGCGGAGACGCCGATCACGCCCCCGCCCAGGCGGCGGGGCTTGGCAGGGGTGGTCGCGGCGGCGGGCGCGCCCGCAGCCGCCGCCCCCTCGACACTCCGCACGACCACGGGCGCGTCCGCCCCGCTCGCCGCCAGGGCGTGCGGCTTGGACAGGTTGAGCAGGGCCTCCGGCGATACGACCGCGCCGGACGCGCCCGCGCACCGGCCGTGCAGGTCGGACCCGCCCGCCCAGGGGCAGTCAAAGAGGACCTCCACGGCTTCCTCCTCGTGCACGCCCACCACAGTGCCCCGCGCCCCAAAGGGCGGGGGCGCGGCGGTCGCGTCCCCGCTGCCGGGGGCGGCGATGGAGGCCACCCGATCGCCCACGTCAAAGGTCCCGCCCGCCAGGGCGGTGGCGGGCCCGGACCGGGAGGCCGGCGGGAGGAGCAGGGCGGGGGCGACATTTGCCATCTCAACCTCCGGCAGGGCGCCCGGCTCGGGGGCGGTGGCCGCGTCGCCCAGCCCACCGCCCGGCATGGTCAGCTGGAGGGCCCGGATAGCGGCTTCGGGGGCCACCCGGGACGTCGTCCTGACCAGGGGGCGCCTGGAGAGGGGCTGGCCCCTCAACCAGGCGGCGGCCGCGGCGACGGCGGCCGCCTGGGCGGCCGGGCCGTCGCCCGGGACGAGGGCCGCGACCGTGTCCGCGTCCGGCCCGCCCCCGCTCCCGGGCCCGCCGTCGGGCGCGTCCGCCAGCGCAAACACCCAGGCGTGCTTCGCCTTGTACGCGCCCAGGGCGTCCAGCAGGGCGGGCGAGTAGAGCCAGCCCCGGTCGTCCGGGGCGGGCGTCGCGTAGTCGGGCACGCACAGCCCCCGGCCGGCGTGCTTGACGCACAAGCCGACGTCGACCTTGTCCGGCCCGAACCGGCCACCCGCCTTGCCACCGGGCAAGGGCACGAAGAAGGGCCCCGTGATGCGGCCCAGCGCGCGCGGGGACAGGCCCAGGCGGCGGGCCACGCTGCCCGACGGCAGGTACTGGACGGACACGGTCGCCAGGATGCGGCGGGCGGCGCCGCCCGCGGCGGCCGCGGCCGCGGACGCGGGCTTCAGGGCGATCGTCAGGCGCTCCACCGCGGGCGCGGCCTTGGCGGCCTTGCCCCCTCCCTGCCTGCCCACGGGCTGGCCACCCTTGAGCACGGTGCACAGGGCACCATAGTGCGCGCGGCCCAGGAACAGGGCGGCCGAGCCGGCCTCCAGCCCCGCCGCGCCCGCCGCCGCCGCCGCGACGGCCGCGTCCAGGCGCGGGGAGGGCGCCGGGTTGGTGCGCAGGATCAGGGAGGGCGGGACGGCCAGCTCCTTGCGCGCAAACCGTTTCTCCACGCTCCCGTCCAGGGCCCGGACGAGGCCCTCCACGGGCCGCACGCACACCAGCATGCCCAGGACGGGGCCCACGTCCACGCCCTGGCGGGTCATCAGCTCGGCCGCCTGCTTGGCGGCCTCCGACCGCCAGGCGTCGGACGCGGCCTGGTCGAGGGCCTCCTCGCCCGCCGCCGTGACGCGCACCCGCCCGTCGCACACGGCCGTGACCGCCGCCTCGACCAGGTAGGGCCACTTGACCCAGCAGCGCTGGCCGATGGCGGCCGCGCCCGCCGCGGAGGCGGCGCCTGGCGGGGAGGGGCAGCCGACGCCGGGCACGGAGGGGCGGAGGATGACGGAGGGGCGGCGCGAGGCGAGGCCGAGCACGTTGACGCCCGCCGCCTGCAGGGTGGCCGTGAAGGGCAGGCCCCGCAGGGTGGGGAACCCGGGCGCGGGCGGGGCGCCCCGCTCAGCCGGCCCGCCCGGCGGCTCCGGCGTGAAGCCGGGCTCGCCGTCCGGCAGGGGCGGCGGCGGGGGCATGCGGACCATGCGGGAATTGCAGGCCGTGACGGAGGCGAGGTGGGCCGGCAGGGTGGACACACAGTCCGGCTCTTGGGCCCCTCTCAGGGGCAGCGCCGCGCCAGGCGCGGGCGGCGGGGGCGGCCCGCCGCTGCCCGGCAGCACGCCCCACACCAGCACATCTCCCGCCGAGTCCCGGCCCCGCTCCTCCGCCGTCAGCGCGCCCCGCGGGATGGACGCGTACGCCGCCAGCAGCCGCCCCTCATCCACAAAGGGGATGAGGACGACCCCCTCCCACTCTGCCCGCTTCCCTTCCATGTCCACCTCGAACTCGGCCGGGTAGAAATCGGCGATTGGCGAGTGCGGGTCCTCCATGAGGCGGCGGAAGGGGGCCGGGAGCAGGGCGGCGGAGGCGGCGGGCTGGACGGCCATCAGCTGCTGGAAGGGCGAGAAGGGCGCGCCCCGGGTGAAAGTCGGCCTGGCCTTGGTGGCGGCCGCGGCCGCGGCGGCCGCCGCCAGTTCGGCAGCCGTCGGCGCAAAGTGGGCGGGGTAGAACCAGGTCCAGGACGCCACCCCCCGGTAATAGTACTCCAGCACCCAGGTGATGCCGGCCAGGTAGGCGTCCGCGATGGCCCGGCGGGACGCGGGCGAGCGGGCGCCCAGCTTGGTCGTCCAGTAGCGGTGCGTCCAGGCGGCGTGGCCAGCCGCCGTGTCGCCCCCCGCAAAGAGGGCCCGCGCCTCCACGGACATCATGGTGGGGCCGGCGGGCGCAGCCGCGGCGCCCGCCGCTGTCTCCACAGGCACACCACCTTCGATGGGCTCCCCCTCCAGGGCGGCCATCAGGGCCAGGTCGGCGGGGCCGGCCGGGTGGGGCAGGGTGGCCGCGGCGAGGTCAACCACGAGCGCCTCGGGTTCTACGGTGCCCGCCTCCCCGTCCGCTTCGTCGGCCAGGGCGGCGAACGCGGAAGCTGCACCGTACCCCTTGGGCGCGGCGGGGGGCGGCGGTGGCGGGCGGGGCCTGGGCGGGGCACGCGGGGGGGCAGGGGCGGCGGCGGCGGCGGTGTTGCTGCCGTACCCGCCACCCGGCCGCCCGTGCCCGCCCCCACCCCCATTCCGGTTGTCCCGCCGCGCCGTCCGGGCCTCATAATCCTCCGCGTCCACGGCCCGGGCGGCCAGAATTTCGCCCTCCAGGGCGGCCAGCTCCGCCAGGAGCGCGCCCAGGCGGCCCCGGTCCAGCGCGCCGGCCTTGGTCAGGTAACCCCCCAGGCGGGGCAGGAGTTTCTTGTAGAGCGCAAACATGGTGTCCAGGGCGCCCTCATTGATGTCCAGGGTGGGCAGGGGGGGCAGGAAGTCATTGCCGACCAGCATGCAGAAGAGCACGAAATCGTCGATGACGCGCTCGTGGTCATACGGGAAGGCGATAGTGGGCGCGCCGGTGGACGGGTGCGTGAAGGCGGCCCGGAACTCGGCGTCCATGTAGTCCCGCACCAGCCCCAACTGGAACAGGATGAAGTGTTCGGCGGACGGGTTTTCCAGGGCCTCCCGGGAGGGCTGGCCCTTCCCGCCGCCCCCGCCGAAGCGGACGACCTCGCGTAGCAGGCAGAAGTTGGGCTCGTGCGTGACAAGGGCCAGCATGATGAGGTCGGCGTCCAGCCCGTACAGGCAGTGGCGCTGGCGGGGGGCGTAGCCGGGCTGCACGCGCGCCCATCGGATGTACTCCATGATCTTGTGCTCGCCCTCGCCCGGCACGTCATGCCCGGACAGGACGATGGCGGGCGCCCGCCAGGCCGGGTCGTCGGCGAGCTTGCGGCGGACGAAGAAGCGGAGGTGGGCGCCCAGGCGGGCCATGAACGGCGTGCCCGGAGTGATGCAGTTGGAGTCAAACGGTGGGGCGGTTGTTGTTGAAGGGGGTGCGCCGCCGTGACCACCGCCACCGCCACCGCCGAACAGGAGCTCGGCTTCCGCCTCGGCCTCGGCGGCCAGGCGCTCCAGGGCGGCTTTGAAGCGGCGGGACCGCTGCTGGTTCATTTTCGCGCGCGGCGCGACGCCGTCAATCGCCATGAAGAGCAGCTTGCGCGGCTGCACGATCGAGAACAGCTTGTCCAGGTAGGCGAAGATGCGGAGGACCATCTGTTCCTCCGTCAGCCGGGTGGTCGGGTCGTTGCCGTGCGTGCAGTTGTGGATGATGCCGTTCATGTCCTGCAAAGTGGGAAAAAAAATGAGTGAGAAAACAGGTGGGTTTTCTTCGCTGTTTTGCGCTGTATGATTGCCTCCCTCTCTCTCTCTCAGCCGGGGTCTCGATGCGTGTGTGACCCTGAGGGCGTGGCGGAGAGAGAGAGAGAAAGAGTGTGCGGGGCCGCGGGCGGCGGTGTGCTCTCCCCCTGCCGCTGGGGCGAGGTTGGAAGAGAGAAAACGCCGCAAGCTCTCTCATCGCCTCCGCCCCGTACTCTCTCTCAACTCACCAGGTACAGATTGTCCACTTCCGGTACGTGCGTGCCCAGGACGGGCTGGTTGACCAGCGGGTACCGCTCGGACAGCCAGCGGTAGAACTTGGGGATGCCTGTGTGTGGAAGCGGAGAGGGAGGAGAAAGAGATGAGCGGCGGCGAAAGAGATCGGTGAGACCGAGAGGGCGTGCTCGAAGGCGGGGCACCGGCGTCCGCGTCTTGACGCGCTGTCACAACACCCCAGACCGCCCAAGGTCCATCTGAGCGTGCGCTAAGGGTGGGCTGGGGAGCGGGCTGCGCGGCGCGGTGCGGCCTTCACGGGGAAGGACGCGCCAGCAGTCGCTGGCCGCATTTGCTCGCCTCCCTCTTGTGCGTGCGTGCGTGCGTGCAAAAGGGGCGGGACGCACCCATGGTGGCGGTCGGGGTGGGGTGCCAGCAGGCGTTCCGGCGGCCAGTGCGAGGCGTGTGCTGGGCGTGGGCGGTGAGCGGCGTTCAAGAGAACGCCTCTGAGCTAGAACGAACGAGTGCAGATGAACCAGGCCAGCAGGGCTGGCCTTAAATCACATTGTGCGCTTCTTTTACACGACACACACACACACACACCAGGGCACCGCACGAGCGCGCGCAACGACGCGCACGCCCGCGAGTTCCCCTAAAGCCATAGAAAAAGGGAATCCTCTAAAAAAAACACGGCACCAGGCAAGGGAAAAATCACGCAGCAGGGGGGGAGCGCAGACAACCGCAGCGCCCCCCCCCCATCATTTCTCACCGCCACGGCGGCCGTCAAAGGAAGAAAAAAATGAGTTTCAAAAAATACACGCACACACACCACGTATCACCGCTTAATTCAGGGAATCAGGGCGTGGCGGTCAGAGAACGAGGCGCCCTCTTCCTTCACTTGGCCCCCGACGCGGCAAAGCCGGCCGCAGGCGGCGCGGCCTTGGCCGCGGCCGCCTTCTTCTCCTGGGGCGACGCCGCCGCGAAGGCGGCGCCGCCCGTCGCCTCGGCCTCGGCCATGGCGGACGCCATCATGGCGACGCCGGAACCGATGCCCACACCCGCGCCGGCGAGCTAAAAAAAGGGGGGAGAGAAAGGAAAGGGGTGAGATTTCGGCTTGCTTCCAGTTTTCCATCCACCCCAGCCAGCACTGTTGTGCGTCGCCCTCTCTCTCTCCTCTCCATATGTCTACACTTTCACTCACCGCGCACAGGCCCAGCAGGGACAGGGAGGCGTTGACGTAGGCAGACATGGTTGGGAGAGGGAAGGAAGGGGGCGGGAGGGCTGTCTAGAGGAGGCTGTGTGATGAGAGAGAGAGACAAGGAAGGGGCAAAAGGGGGTGAGAGGGTCAAAAAAAAAGAGGGCGGCGGCGCTGTGGCAGAGCCCCCCGTATCGCGTCCCAACAGCTGTAGCCGCCATCCAATCTTCCCCCCCTACACGCCGGGCGTAGAGAGCAGGAGCTGGGGCGCCCTGTGCGCGAGGTTGCGCGTGAAAAGCGGGCGTGCCGGGCCCGTGGGAGGCGGCGAATCAGAGGAGGGCACCACCAACGGCCCAGAGGAGGGGGGCGCGCGGCGTTGTGTTCCCACTCCCGCGCCGCCTGTCCCGGAAGGGGGGGACGCCCAGGGCGACACCCCCGTCCACACACACCACTGTGCTCAGCGATGGCTGGGGCACGCTGTAGAGGGGTGAGCGGGGGGGGGTGCCCGTAGGGGGCCAAACGCGCGCCCAAACACAAACACGGGGGCGGCGGGCGCGCGCTGGGGCTGCCCTCTCGTCCGTCCGTCGCGCCCCCCCCCCCTCCGCTGCCTCCGCTTCCTCCGATACCCACACCCCCGCCCACCCCGCCCCGCCCGCCCGGCCGGCGGGGTTGTTTTGTCAGACAACGTGCGGGGCTGATGGTGGGGAAGCGAGGGAGGTGGGGCACCCGGAAGGCCCCCACTGGCCGCACGTCTGTCGCGGATTTCTTACCTTGAAAATGCAGGAGTGAGAGAGCACAGTCCCCACGCGCATCTCAGTCTCTCTTCTTCTATTCTCCGCCGTCCCCCACCCCCGACACGCCCCTCCAACCTCAGCCATGGCCTCCTTTGCCTCCCTGGGAGCCGCCCAGGAGCAGCGCCTGGTCCGCGCCAACACGGCCGCCTTCCTCAAGTCCCGCTTGGAGGCGTTCGTCGAGGCGGGCGTGCTCTCTAAAACTGCCCTCACCGCGCTCGCGGTTGCGGCGCCCGCCTCCACAAACGCCTGGTCCGCCGGCGTGCCCACCACCTTTACGACTCGCCGCCCGGAGTGGGCGTACAAGCACGTCAAATCGGCAGTGCCGGGTGAGTTTTGGGGCGGGGGCAGGGAGGGCAAAGGGGTGGGCGGGCTTGCGGAAGCGGAGAGAGGGAGGCGAGAAGAGAGAGCGCGCAGGCGCGGCCGGCGCTGCCCGCCGCCGCTCCAAAGATTTTCTTCCAACCCGTCCCTCACCACTGTCCCCCCTCACATCCCCCCCCACACACACCCTTACGCGCGCGCATCGCAGTCCCTCGCCCGCACACGTCCGCCGTCGACGCCTGGCTCCTAGGCTCCCGGGTCTCCATGGGCCGGGCCAAGTGGGAGGCCCCGGCCGTGGCGGGCGGGGAGGCGGCGGCCGCGGCCGCCGAGGCGGCCGCCCCGGGCAGCACGCGCGCGTCCATCTTCTCGGTCGCCGACGGCCGGCGCCTGGCCCAGGAGCCCGTCCGCCACCTGACCGCCTTCGAGGCCGCCCGGGCGGCTCGGGTGTCGGAGGCGGCCGTGGACGCGCGCACGCTCGCCGGCCTGCAGCTGCTCCCCCGCTTCACGCCCGGGCGGGCGCTGCTGTGGGGGTCCATCCTGGCGGCCTGGTGCACGGCGGGCGCGGCCGTCGCGGCGGGCCGGTCCCTGGGCGCCCGCACGCTGGAGGACCTCCCCACCGCGATGCGGGCGACCCTGGCGCCCGTGGTTGGCGCCCTGCGCGCCCGGGCGGGGCCGGCCCGGGAGGCCCTGGCGCCCATCTTTTTTGCGGGCGCGCGCGATGGGACGCCCGGGGAGGTGGCCGCGGGCGCGACGGACCTGGCCCAGCGGCTCAAGGGGCGCCTCGCCAGCAGCAGCAGTGCCGCCGTCTAGAGTAGAGGGTGGGGTCGTGCTTTCTCTTTCTATCCATTCTTTCCCGGGGGCGCCTGAGCAGCACCAGGCAGCAGCAACCGTTTTAGAGAGGGGGGGCGGCATTTTTCTCTTACTTTCCACTCTTTCCCTGGAATTTCTAGCCCTGTGCATGGGCGCACGTAGCACGCGCGTGTGGGTCGCGTATCCCCTCAGCTGCCTCTTTCTTTATTCAACTCTCCAGCGTGTGAGTGTGTGTGTGAACAAAAACTAACCGCCCTATTGCATTTCTCTATTCCCGCCGCCGCCTCCGCTCCACCTCTGCGAGCAGCGCCGCCGTTTCGGCTGCCTCCAGGGCGCCAGGATCCTCACCCCTCACCCTCAGCCACACGCCCATCGCGGCGGCCGCGTCCTCGGCCGGGCAGTGCGTGCCGCGCCCCCCAGCCTGGATGGGCGGCAGGCCCGCGGCGGACGCGGCTCTCACCAGGCGCATGCGCGCCAGGTGGTGAGTGTCGGCCAGGGCACACGGCAGGGCGTCTGCGCCGAGGCCCAGGGCGGCCAGGTCGCCTCGGAGCCCATGGCCGACGAGCGTGGTGGCGGGCGGCGGGCCGGCCAGGGCGGCAACCACAGCGGCGCCCGCCTGGCCCGCCCCCAGGCGTGTGCCCTGCGGTGGGGCGGGGCGCTGGCCACGCCTCCCGCTCACGCGCTCCCACCCGCCACCCAGCATGCCATCCGGCGGGTCGATGGTCGCCCACAGGACGGCGACCCCGTCCGCGTCGACGAGCGCGAGCGCGGCGGGGACGCACACCAGGGGCGGCCCGGACCGCTGGGGCGGGTTGCGCCGGGCCGCGGCTTTCCGGGCGGCCCGGCCCTGGCGGGCAATGGCGGGATGGGGAGCTGGTGGTGGGGCTGATGCTGTCCCCGCCGCCGCCGCCCGGTAATGGTCGAACTCGACGTCCAGGGCGAGGACGCGGGTGGTGGAGGGTGCCGAAGGTTGAGGAGGAGGAGGTGGCAGCGGCAGCGCAGGCGGCGCGGAGCCTCGTCCGCTGGGGCCCGCGGCGTGAGGCATGCACGCCCTGTCGCCTCGCCTGGCCAGCATGTCCGGGCCGTGTGTGCGTCGGAGAGCGGGCGCGTGCGTGTGTGTGTGCGCAAGCCACATTGAGAAAAATGAAGAGAGGGGGAGGACGGGCGAAAAAGAGAAGACCCACACAGTCTTGAAACGCCCACGCGCTTCTCCACACCTTTCTCCTCGCGTCGTCCCCCCCCACACACACTCACGGCTGCGTCCCGAGACCACACACACACACACACACTCCTCACCCACCCTCGGGCCAAGCGAGCGAGCGCGCACACACACGGAGAGGCACGCTGCTGCTCTCCTGCTGGCTTTCTCGCGCGCCCGCATCGCTCTTTTCTTGTCATCCCCACACACACGCCCACCATGGCCACCGCCGCGCCCGCCTCCGCCGCCAAGGGCGACCGCCTGCGCGGCCTGTTGTTTGCGGCGGAGGCCGCGGACAAGCGGGGCGACCTGGTGGGGGCGCAGGTGAGGGAGGGCGAAGCAGCTGTCGTCGAAACACCGCCCGCGCGGAAAAAAAAGCGAGCACGCGACCACTCAACTCCTTCTCTCTCTCCCTGTCTCCCCCAGTCGCACTGGCTCCAGCTGCTCCAGTTCCTGCAGGCGGACGGCCTGGCCGACGTGACGACCGCCGCCCACACGGGCCGCCTTGGGCGCCTGTGCACGGCCCGCCTGCACGCGATCGCAGTCCAGCAGATTTCTTGTGGTGGTTCGGGGTGTCCGCAGCCGCCCGCCGTCGCCGCCGCCACCGCTGCCTCGGCCGACGCGGCGGCCGCCCAGGCCACCGACCTGGCGGGCCGCCTGTCCCTGCGGTCGGCCGGGTATGGGTCCCTGTTCGCGGCGGCCAGGGCGGTGGAGGGTGGCGGCGGGTCTGGGGCGGTACCGGCGGACGGGTTCCCGCATCATGCGACCCCCTCTGGCGAGGGGGCCGCCGCCCCTGCTGCTGCGCCGGCGCCCGCGTGGGCGGCGGCTGAGCCCACCCACGCCCGCAAGCGCGCCTTCCCGGGCGCCGAGGGCGGCGGTGGCGGCGACGCGTGGCGGGGTGCTGCCCAACCCGCCGCCGCCCGCCTGCCCCTGGGGCCCAACGCGCACCGCACCAACGCCGGCGGCGGCGGCGGCGGGCCTCCACAGCAGCCGCCCTCCTTCACCTCGGCCCGGGCCAAGCTGCAAATGGACGCCCTGACCAAAGCCGGGGGCGGGCGGGGCGGGGGCCGGGGCGGCGGGCGCGCGGGCAGTGCGGGCTTTGACCCGGCCGCCTATTCCTCGGGAGACATGTTCCCCGGCGGGGCGGGCGCCTTCCACCACGGCGGGCGCGGCGGTGGTGGGGGCGGCGGCGGTGGGGGCCCCCGCCCGGGCTTCGTGCCGCCCTTTGTGGCCAAAGCCCTGGGCGGGCCGCCAGCCCCAGGCGGCGGGGGGGGCGGCGCCGCCGCCGCCGCCCCGCCCGCCGCCGCTCCATCAGATGGCCCCCTCTCCGAGCGCACGCTCCGCCTGCTCGCCCGCCCGGACGGCACCCTGCCCGACGCCCTGGCCCGCCTGGAACCCTCCACCCTGGAGACCATATGCAATGAGGTCATGGACGGCGGGGCTGACGTGGCGTGGGAGGACATCGCGGGCCAGGCGGCCGCCAAGGCGCTCGTCCAGGAGCTCGTCGTGTGGCCGATGCTCAACCCGTCCCTGTTCCAGGGCCCGCGCGCCCCGCCCCGGGGGCTGCTGCTGTTCGGGCCGCCAGGCACGGGCAAGACGCTCCTGGGCCGGGCCGTCGCCTCCAACGTGAAGGCCACCTTCTTCTCCATTTCCGCCTCCTCCCTCACCTCCAAGTGGATTGGGGAGGGCGAGAAGCTGGTCAGGGCGCTCTTTGCGTGCGCGGCCGCGCTGGCGCCCTCTGTCGTCTTCATCGATGAGATCGACTCGCTGCTGTCCGCCCGCCGCGGGGATGGCGGGGAGCACGAGGCGTCCCGCCGCCTGAAGACGGAGATGCTGGTGCAGATGGAGGGGTGCGCGTCCGCACCCGCGCCCGCGGCGCCGACGGCAGGTGCCGCGGCAGGCGGGGCGCCCGGGGGGGGGGGGGGCACCGGCGGCGGCGGCGTGCTCGTCATCGGCGCGACCAACCGCCCGGAGGAGCTGGACGAGGCCGCCCGCCGCCGCATGCCCAAACAGCTGTACGTGCCGCTGCCGTGCGGGGCCGCCCGGGCGGCCATGCTGGACCGGGCCCTGCAACCGCGCGCGGACGCGGGCGGGGGTGGGGGTGGGGGTGGGGGGGCGGGGGTGACCCACGCGCTCAGCCCGGCGGACGTGGGGGTGGTGGTCGCCAGGACCGCCGGCTACTCGGGCTCCGACATGCGGGCCCTCATCCAGGAGGCCTGCCAGGGGCCGGTCCGGGACGCCCTGCGCCGGCCGGCGACGACGGCTGGAGAGGGCGGCGGCAGCGGCGGCGGCGGCGCGCCCGGCGCGCGCCCGCCCCCCCCTGCCCTCGCCGGCCTCACCCCGGCCGACCTGCGCCCTGTCACCCTGCGCGACTTTGCGGCCGCCGCCCGCGTGCAGCGCCCCTCCGTCGCGCCGGAGGAGGTGGCCCGGTACGAGGCGTACGATGCCAAGCATGGGGCCAAGTATGTGGAGGGCGGGGTGGAGGACGTGGAGATGGAGTGGTAAGATTGGAAGATGAGAGCTAAGAGGAGCGCGCCACGCTGCTTTCACACACACACTCATCTGCTGTCTCAAATCGGCGTCTCTCTCTCTCCCACGGCACGCACATCCATGCGCCGCCCAGGCCCGTCGCCTGGCCGGCCGACAGGCGCCGCCAGCCGGGCCCGCCCGCCCCGGCCCGCTGGCGCCCGCGGGCCGCCGGCGGGCACGCTTGCGGTGCACCGCGAGCCCGCGCCGGCGCTGGTTGCAGCCGGGCCGTGGTCGCGCCTCGCCGCGCCCGCCTCCACCTCGGGACGCGCGTGTGCTGCCACCACACGATGCCAGGCCCTGCCCGTCACGGGGCGGGACGCTGCGTTGGACGTGGTGGCGGGGGGAGGGGGCGGCGACGAGGGAGCAGCAGTCTCCGAGGACCCTCCGACCACCCCGGCCCTCGCCGCCCCACCACCGCCCCCACGCCGTTTCACTGCCTTTTCCCCCGCGGACGCCGTCTCCGCCCGCCTGCGGGGCGTGCGCCGCGTCTTCCCCACCTCCAACAACTCGCCAGACCTGTGCGTCCTCGTCACGTCGCTGTCCCTGGACGACGCGCCCACCGCCGCGGCCATCCTGGTGGACTCCTTTGCCGACGCCATGCGCACGCCCGCCTGGGCGCGGGGGTCGCTGGCCGCGCACATCGAGGCTTACGTGGGCGACCACGTGCGCATGGTGCCCCGGGCCCTGTTGCTGGGGGCGCGGCTGGTGCCGGTGGCGGTGGTCGGAGGAGAGAATGGAGAGGCGGGTGACTTTGAGGAGGGTGACTTTGAGGAGGAGGCCGCGGCCGCCGCCAAGGCCGACCCCCTCGCGGCTGCGCTCTCCCCTGCCGAGGCCGCGTTTCCCCTCATCGGGGTGGGCGAGCTGTCCTTTTCCGAGACCACCCGCGTGCGGGGCCTCACCCTGAACCCGCCCACCGATGGCGCCTACCTCTGCAACATGGCCGTCGCGCCCGCCGCCCGGGGGTGCGGCGTGGGCGCGGGCCTGCTCGCGGCGGCCGAGGACGCGGCCGTCGTGGGCGGCGCGCGCGAGGTCTACCTCCACCTGCGCGACCGGGATGGGGACGGCCCGGGGGGGCGGCTGTACGCGCGGGCCGGGTACCGGGCGAGCGGGCGGGACCCGGCGCTGCTGGCGCTGGTGCTGGCGCAGGACCGGCGGTCGCTCATGCGCAAGCGGTTGTGGTAGAGGTGGGAGCTTTGGTTGATCGAGGCAGAGAGAGAGTAGAGATCAGGAAGAAGAAGGAAGATGGGCTAACGAAAACAAAACACGGGCAACGATAACGAAACACACGTCTCTCTCGCCCTCATTAGCGCCTCCCTCCCTCCTCGTTCGCGCCTCGCCTCACTTCTTCTTCCTCTTGGCCGCCACAAACACGGAGCCTTTGTCCCCTCGGCTCACCCTCAAATCGCCGTCGAGGTACGTGGTCTCAATCCAGCCGTTCGGGTTGAAGGCGGTCAGGGGCAACGACAGCAGGGTCCGCCCGCCGCCGCCGCCACCGCCGCCGCCGCCGCCGCCGCCGCCGCTCCCCAACCTCAACGCCAGGCGCGTGAACTTGACGTCCGTCCGCGCCCGGCCGCACGCCCGGCCGACGGCCGGCGTCACTGCCCCGGGTGGCGCGGGGCAAGCCGTGCCCTCCACATCCAGCTCGCCATCCAGGCCGCCGACCAGGCGGAAGGCCGCGACGTTGCTGACGGTGCCCGCGGCCGCGTCGATGCGCTGGGCCGTGCCGGTGGAGGTGACAAACCACTTGCCCACCGGGCGCAAAGCCTGAATGATGGGGCCTTCCAGCCCGCCCGTCCGCTTCTCATAGGCCGACCTGTCGGCCGCGGCCGCCTCGCCCTCCTCGCCCGGGCCGCTGTAGATCAATCCCCACTCGCCGGACAGGCCGCCCGCGTTCAGGGCCGCGTCGGTCGCAGGGGCGGCAGCCTCCAAGGCAGCGACGGCACGCAGGATGGCGACCCGGGCGTTGGGGTCGGCGGTCTTGCCTCGGTCGGTGCCCGCGGCCGCCCGTAGGACTGCAGCCTTGAGGGCGGGCACGTCGAGGGGGGCTGGGGCTGCTGCGACTCGGACAGAGGGGCGGACGGACATCCGCCGCCTGCCTGCGAGGCACCGGGCGGGCCGCGGGTGGGCATGCACGAGAGCTGCCATCGGGAGTATGAAACGAGAAAGTGCTCAGTTCATTCACCGGGCTGCCCTCCTGCGCCCACACACACTTGGAGCACCACACACACACGCCACACACACGCTGCACACGCCAGAACCATGGTCACCACCGTCACCATCCAGTCCCGGTCGGGCGCGACCATCGTGGACAAGCTGCGGGTGGAGGGGGTGAGTTTGAATGATGAGAGAGGAGGAGACAAATGCGCGCACGAGACGCTCTGAGTCAAAATTCAGAGCAGGCCTCTGGCGCGGTCGTTGGCCGTGGTATTGGCGCGCGCTGCCGGGGGCTGCAGTGAGCCCTCAATGGCGTGCATCCACGGGCAGAGTCCTCGGACGCGCAGTCATTGCGGACGCCCGCGGGGAAAGACGCGGCACAAGAGAGCGGGATGCAGCGGGATGCTTTTGGCCGGCTTCTCGCCACAGGGCCACGCCTTGCGCCGGCCCAGCCGGATGCTGCATGGCCTGCCGTAGGGCAAGCGAAATAGACGCATCATCCAGCGGGCTGGAAATTGGGAGGCTACCCGGGTTGCGCGTCTCCGCGCGCAAGCGAAGGCGTGGCCGATCGACACTGCGCGCTCTCAAGACCACCATCACCCTCCATCCGCGCTCTCCATCCAGGCCACCGTCGCCGACCTCCAGGCCGCCTTCGCGTCGGCCAAGCCCAAGTTCTACCCCTCTCGCCAGCGCTTCACCCTGACGACCACCCCTGCCGGCGAGAAGCGGCCGCCCTCCCTGGCCACCAACAAGAAGCTGGCCGACTACGGGGTCGTCGACGGGACGCCCCTCGTCTTCAAGGACCTCGGCCCCCAGATCGGGTACTCCACCGTCTTCTTCTGGGAGTACTTCGGGCCCATGGTCGCGTACGCGCTGGTCTACTTTTTCCCGGGCGCTGTCTACCCCTGGGCCGCGTCGGCGGGCAAGTGGGGCTCGCACTCCACCACCCCGGCCAAGCACCCCGTCCAGGCCATGGCGCTGGCTTACTGGACCTTCCACTACGCCAAGCGCCTGGCCGAGACGTTCTTCGTCCACAAGTTCTCGCACGGGACCATGCCCCTGACCAACCTGTTCAAGAATTGCGCCTACTACTGGGGGTTTGCGGCGTACGTCTCCTACTTCGTCAACCACCCGGCGTACACGCCGCCGCCGACCGCCCTGGCCGCGGGCCTGCTGGCGGCGGCCCTCCTCTGCCAGGCCGCCAACGCGCGGGCGCACGTCATCCTGGCGGGCTTGCGACCGGCGGGCGGGGCGGCGGGCGGGTACGCCATCCCCCGGGGCTTCCCCTTTGACGGGCTGCGCGTCACGTGCGCAAACTACACCGCCGAAATCTGGGGGTGGGTCCTCTTCACGGCGGCCGTCCGCTCCCTCGCGGCCGGCGTCTTCATCACGGCGGGCGCCCTGCAGATGGCGGTGTGGGCGAAAGCCAAGCACGCCCGCCTGCGCCGCATCTTCAACGGCCGGGACGGGGCGGAGGCGTACCCGAAGCGGTGGGTCATGCTGCCCCCCTTCTTTTGATGCTGCCCCCCTTCTTTGAGGGATGGATGGCAATTTTTTGATAATGATGGAAGAACGTTGAAAAATGTGCGTGCTGGTACCTCTCTTTATCCTTTTTCTGTATGTGCCTAAATGTGCGTGCGCGCTCGCGGGAGAGAGAGAGAGAGAGACGGGGCGTGCGTGTCGTTGGAAAATCAAAACACAAAAAAACAAAAAAACAGCTAGCTTCTTGATGGGGCTCTCCTCGTCCTCTGTCGCCCCGGGCCTGCGCGGGGCCCCGGTCCATTGTTCACCCGCGCTCCTTGACGGAGCTCTCCTCGTCCTTTCCAATGTCCACACCCGCGCTCTCGGCGGCCTCCCGCGCCCGCGCCCGCCGCCCGGCGGGCAGCAGATCGCCGACCGGGCCGGCCGCGTTGCGCTTGTTGTCGAAAACTGTGTCCTTTTCCGGGTCGGTCGGGTCGGCCCCGACCATGGCGGCAATTCGGGCGGTAGGGTGAGACTGGGGATCGGCTGGGGGTGGCGCGTGCAGCTCTGCCAGCGGGTCGCGCCGCGCAGGGGCATCGCCGGATTTGAGGAACAGCATGGTCGCTCCCGCCGCAACGAAACCCGCCGTCAGGAGCTGTTGTGAGCGGGATTCCCAGAACCGGGAGGCCTTAGTGGCGGTGGCGGAGGAGGCGGCGGCGCCCATAGCGTAGGGTTTTTCGGGGAGAGGCGAGTAAAAAACCCTCCGTAGGCGGAGGAAATGAAACTTGATGTGAAGCTAGCCGAGAAGCCCACATGCGCGCCGCTCTCCAGCTCTCTCCCTCTCCCCTGCAGACGCACGACCCCACCCACCCACCATCCCACATCAAGCCTTCCTCACGGGCTCCCCCTCCCTCAACCCGGCCGCCAGCTCCCCTAGCATGCGCACCAGCCCAGGCAACCCTTTCACCAACAGGTCCGCCCGGGCCGCGTTGGAGGACCGGGCAAACAGGGACAGCCCGAACGCGATGAGCTGGCCGAAGCCGAGGCGGGCGGACAGGAAGCCCTGCCACAGCGGGGCCGGCAGCGCGAAGAAGGCCGCAAAGAACTGGCGCGTTTCAGCCAGGTTGAGGCGGAGCAGCACGTCCATCCCGAAGCAGAAGAAGGCGCGCTGGCGCTTGCGTTCCGCCGGCCACAGGGCCGCCCACGCCCGGGCTGACGCCTCATCCACGTCCAGCCCGGGGGGTGGGGGTGGGGGTGGGGCGCCACTGGCAGCCGCGGCCGCGGCCGCCCCCGCCGCCCCCCGCCCTGCCAGCCCGGCCGCCAGCGCGTCCACGACCGCGTCCGCCAGCACGGGCGCCGCGCCCAGCATGCGGGCAACCATGTAGCCCGTCGACGGGTGGACCTGGCCGGCCGTGCCGCCCAGGCCCAGGGTGCGCTGGGGCAGCGCCGGCAGGACGCCGCCCATGGGGATCAGACAGTACTCCTCCTCGTGGACCGCCTTCACGCGGATGCCCAGCCAGGCCAGCCGGGCCTCCAGGCGGGCCTTGAGCTCGGGGAAGGGCAGCGCGGGGCGGGCGACCAGGGAGGTCTCCTCCACAAACACCAGGGTCGGCGAGAAGGGCATGGCGTACAGGAAGGTGGGCGTGGCCGCGTTGGAGGCGGCCAGGGCGGGGAAGGGGACGAGGTGGCCCGCCCGCCAGTCCATGAAGAGCATTTCCTCGACGGGGAAGGGGTGGCCGTCGCCCGGCTCCACCTCGATGACCACCCCGTACGCGCCCTGGTAGCCCGGGTCAAAGGGCGCGTCGTACGTGACGAGGCGGCGGGCGTGGCCGGTCGCGTCCAGGACGAGGGCGGCCCGGATGGAAGGGGGAGGTGGGGAGGGGAGGCCCGGGTCGGCGGCGGGCGTGGCCGCGGCCGCCGCCGCCCCCTCCGGTGCCCGTTCCCTGGGCGGGTCGACCCGCAGGGTGGAGCCCGTGCTGTCGTGGTCCACCCCCGAAGCGGCACCCCGCACAAAGGTCACCCCCGCCTCCACGCAGTCCGACAGGAGGCGGGCTTTCAGCGCCGCCCGGTTGACCCGGCCGTATGGCCGGTCCAGGGACCGCTCGCCGGCGGGCCCGTCCGTCAGCCGCACCGCCGCACGCGGCCACACCGTGTCCAGGTACCCTTCTAAGCCCATGGCCTCGAACTCATCCACCCAGACACCGTAATTGTTGGGCCAGGGCGCGAGCGGGGCCGGGTCGACGATGGCGACGCGGAAGCCTGACAGACAAGGTAGAGAAAAAGTGAGAGGTTGAAAAGAAAGCAAGAGCGAGAGCCAAGCCAGGCGTGGGCCCCCCCCTCCCTCTCTCTCTCTCTCCGTCACCTCCTCGTTTACCTGCACGCGCCACCCGGGCAGCAACGGACAGCCCGGACGGTCCTCCACCCGCGACGACCAGGTCCACCGCGCCAGAGGACGGATCGTACGCCGGCAGCGGCCCGCCCGTGAAGGAGGGCACGGGCGGTGGCGGGCGGGCAATCGACGCGGGCGAGGCAGCGGCAGCGGCGGTGGAGGCGGCACCGCGGCGCGAGATGAGCGCGTGACGAGCAGGATGAATGGTGACACTGCTTGGCGCCGGCCGTGCGTGGCGGCCCGGGCGCGTCAGCGGCGGGCAGGGAGAGGAGCACGAGGCGCCGGCGCGGCCGGCGCTGGCCACCAAAATGGGCGTCGTCGCTCCACGCATCTGAATGGGTACAGGAGCTGGCGAGCTAGCTCAGTCCAGCCGGCTGTGAGAGAGGAGAGCGAGAGTAGCCGACGGCTCTTGGTAAGCCCTGGAAATGCGTGACGTGAGGGCGGACAGTGCGTGGCGGACCCCGCAAGAGAGACGCGAAAGTGTGTTTGTGGCGTAGCTTGACCACAAGATGACACCGCTTCTCTCGCTCTCTCCACGCCCCACCCCGCACGCACACACCTCCTCGCAACCTGATCTTTCCCACGCTGGTCAAGTAAAAACAAAATGAAAGGAAGGAACGAAAAATGGCGCACGCGAAAAAGTGACCCCCCCACTCTCTCTCCGTCCCATCACATCCCATCCCCCATCAAATCCTCTTTCACCGCCGCTGCCAGCCCCATCACTCGTATCTTCTTGGACATGGATCAATCAATCAATGATGCGCTCCCCCGTGGCAAATAGGTTGAAGACGACCGTGCCAAAAATGTAGAGCCCGACCGCGACCGCCCACACATCGTTCCACCCGCCGTTTGTCAGAATGAAGCCCGTGGCCGCCGTCCCCAGCACCCCCGCCAGCACGCCCGCGCTGTTGCTCAGGCCCAGCAGGACGCCCGCGTAGCGCGGCGCGATGTCCTGGTGGTTGCTGTACAGCCCGGAATTGGAGCCCAGGGCGTCCAGGCCTTGGGAGGCCATCATGCACGCCACGGCCGCGACCGGCGTGGTCGCGTCGCCCAGGCGGGTCAGGAAAAAGGCGGGCCCCAGGAAGCCGATGGACTGGGCAACCTTGCGCACCAGGGTGACGGACACGCCGCGCGCGACGGCGGAGTCGGCGATGTAGCCGCCGATGTTGGCGGCGAATGCCATGGTCAGCCAGGGCAGGATAGACAGCACGCCTGGAAAAAATAGAGAGAGGTGAAGAAAATGAGAAAAAAACAAAAAATGGGGGAGAAGAAAGAGAAACCCATTCTCAGCTATCCATCAACTCACCCGACTTGACGATGTCCAGACCCAGCGCCTGGTTGTAGTACGTCGGCATCCAGGTCAGCAGGATGAAGGTGCCCCAATTGTGGCAGAAGTGGGCGACTGCATGAGAATGAAGAGAGGATAGAAAAAAAAAATGAGGATGGGGTGGAAATGGAAAGGAAAAGAACCCCGGCCCACCGCCCCGCTCTCTCTCCTCCCCTCCACTCACCAATCAGCGCCCACACCGCCGGCTTGGACAGGATCTCCTTCCACGGGATGGAGGAGGCCGGGCGGGCGGCGACGGCAGACGCCGTGATGTAGCGGCGCTCCTCCTCGGAACATTTTGGGTCTTCCCCCGGCGAGGCGGCCGCGCCGGAGATCCAGGCCAGGTACCAGACGATGCCAAGGGCCCCGAAAATGTAGAACACGGAGGGCCAGCCCGCGGCGTGGATGATGTGCGGGGAGGCGCCCAGGCCGGCGACGGAGCCCGCGTACATGCCCGAGTAGACGAGCGCCAGCGCGCGCGACCGCTCCTGGACGGGGACCCACCGGGAAAGCAGCGTGTTCATGGCCGGCATGGCCACGCCCTCGCCCACGCCCATGGCCGCCCGGGCGGCGAGCAGGGCGGGCAAGCCCGCGGACGCGGCGAGCGGGGTGAGGGCGGTGGCGACGGACCACCAGAGGACGCCCGCCCCGAGCACGCGGGCCCCGCCGTACCGGTCCGCCCACACGCCGCCCAGGACCTGGGTGAGGAGGTAGCCCCAGAAGAAGGAGGACTGAACCAGGCCAATGGTCTGGGTGTCCCACCCGTACTGGGTGGCCATGGGGAGGATGGCTAGGATAAAAAAGGAGGTGGGAGGGAGGGGAGGGAGAGCGATGAGGAACAAAACGGCACGCCCTCTCTTCATGACCACCCTCTCTCTCTCCTCACGGACACACGCCCCGCCTCTCTCCCTCTCTCACACACTCCCGTGCTCACCAATCGACATGTTGACCCGGTCCATGTTGCATAGCATGAACGCCACAAAGCAGGCGCCGACCACCCACAGGCGGCGGGCGACGCCGGAGGAGGCAATGAGGGGCAGGGCGGGCAGGGCAGACGCGGCAGCCGCGGCGGCCGCAGACTCAGCGTCCGAGGGCGGAGGCGGCATGGAGGCAATGCGAGAGGAGGGCCGGCGGGGGGTGGCAGTCCACCTGGTGCCGGCGGGCGCCGCCAGGGCGGGCCGGCCGGACGGGGAGGCGGGGCTGTTGTGTGCAAGGGGATGAGAGGGTGATGAGAGGGTTGAGAAGAGGGGGAGCGCCACCACGGCCTCTTTTTTTTTTTTTTTTTTTCCCATCGCCGGCGCGGGGTCGCTCTGCGTCCCACCCCGCGTCCTCGGCCACACATTCTCAACTCACCCATCCCGGCACCCAGAAGACTCAGCCCGGCCCGCGCCCCGGGGTGGCAAGGCCGACGGGTTGAGCGGGTGGATACCGGGCGGCAGGCCCGAAGGCTGCTGCGGCCGAGCACACAGGCTGGCCGGGCGGCGGAGGCCGCCGAGCGCGGCCGACATTTGAGGCTGCGCTTCGAACACGCGCCGCCTGTTTGCGCCTGAGCTGTGCGGCAGGGAGGGGTGACAGCAGAGTCGGACGGGCTTAAGCTGGAGCCAGGCAATGAGGTGGGCGCGCGTGTGTGGGCTTGGTGGGCCACAAGAGCAGAACCGAAAAAAAAAGCATTTAGGCTTGGATAGGGGGGCCGGTCACTCCTTTGTCTCTCGCTTCCATCAAAACCCCGCCCTTGTTTTGTTTTGTTGCGATGGCCCCACCCCTCGCCTCCACCACCTGCCCATCCACGAGTGCAGGCACGCGGATCAG
>Ga0315289_10003595_pt1 | contig 23381 bp, 25 predicted proteins | sample YL17G11_40_MG_FD_203452 | JGI IMG/M metagenome (GOLD analysis project Ga0315289, IMG submission 203452) | Sediment microbial communities from Yellowstone Lake, YNP, Wyoming, USA - YL17G11_40 | ecosystem: Environmental > Aquatic > Freshwater > Lake > Sediment | place: USA: Wyoming | collected...
ATAGAGAACGACCTCCCCTCGAAGTATTTTTAATAAAAAATCGGGATGCAATTTTATTGGTTATTTTTTTATGCTGGATAGTACCGGACTTAGCAATTTTAGTAGCTGAGCTTAAAAAACAGAGAACATAAACCTCTTTATCGTCCCCAGAAAACAAATAATTTTGTGATTTTTTAAAATGTAATTTTGGCTGATAGAACTTTTTATTCTGTAGAAAAATTTTATATAAAGGACTGGATGTTATAATCTGACTGATTGGGAGCGGAACAGTATAAGAAAAACCCTAGAAAGAAAGAGAGTTATTTTACTTGTAAGCGTTCTTTGTATGAGGTATGATCAAGAATGAAGTTACTTTTTATTTATCCTTCAGCAGGATTTTATTTATCTCCGGATATCGCTGGTCCTAATGCGTTTCTCCCTCCGCTCGGGTTACTATATATTGCTAAAATGGCGGAACTGCAAGGTCATTCGGTTGAAATCATTGATTATGGTGCAGAAAAGTTTGAAGAAATAGCTCTTCAGAGAGCAATTAATTCGTCTGATGCAATTGGAATGACTATATTTAGTGAACGAAAAGATCTTGAAAATTCAACAGTGCTAGCGAAAAAAATCAAACAATTTTCTCCAGATATTCCTCTTATTCTTGGTGGTCCACATTGTTTTCTTTTTCCAGAACAAGCGCTCCGTGATCATAATGCGGATATTGCTGTGAGTAGCGAAGGTGAATTTATTATTGGCCCAATTACAGAAGCTCTTGAAGGAAAACGGTCCTTGTCTTCCATCCCTGGATTGACTTTCAAACAAAACGGCAAAATTCATACGACAAAATCAAGCGAACAAATAATGAATCTTGACACCATCCCATTTCCCTCACGCCATCTTGTACAGAAATATAAATATGGATATATGTTTGGAACGAAAACTATGAAAGGAAAAGTCACCTCTCTTATTAGTTCACGTGGCTGTCCTAATCGCTGTATATTTTGTCAAATATGCTATTTTGAAAAATATAGGAGAAGGTCTGTAGCGAATACTAATCAAGAAATTGATGAACTGGTACTCAAAGGATACAACTCGATTGCGTTTGCAGATGATAATTTTCTTGCCGATAAGAAAAGAGCAGAACAAATAATGGATCACATCATACAGCAGCGGTATGACCTTTCACTTTGGATTCTTGATACCCGTGTAGACTCAGCAGATAGGAAATTATATCAAAAGATGCGAGATGCTGGTGTAAAAATGGTATCATTCGGAATTGAATCTGGAAATCAGGATATCCTTGATTTTTACAACAAAAAAATCACCATAGAACAAATACGTAAAGCAGTTGAATTAAGTAAGGAAATGGGATTTATAATTGATGCAAACTTCATCCTTGGCGCTCCTACTGAAACGAAAAAACAAATCAATAATACCATCATGTTTGCTAAATCACTACCCATCAACCATGCGTTATTTAATCATTTAGAGTATAACGCGGGAACACCACTTTGGGAACAGGCAGTAAAACAAGGAAAAATAAACCGTGAGGAATATTCTGTAAAGAGTGACAAACAGCGAGGTTTGGCATTATATGACGCTAAGGAAATTGATGAATTTTGCAAGAAAGCCAATTTTTCTTTCTATTTTAATCCTCGTTATTTGATTCGAGAAATCATTTTTGCTCTTCGTAACAACAATCCCCTAATTCTTCAACTTACATTAAACAAGTTTTTCAAAAAATTTTGAGAGATAATAATATCTAATGAAAGATTTTTAAATTGCTGGGCATAGGTCATAATCCACTTTCTGCCTGCAAATATTTGATATAGAAAAAACGTATTCCATATTCTTGTGACAAAATACAAACCTAAATTCATTGATGTTGAAACACTCCAGGATGCAAGAAAAGAGATTAAAAAAATAGGTAGCGATCCGCAGAGCATAGAAATCATGGCACCTAAAGCTATTTCCAAGGTTATTAAACTTGAAAACGTACTACTTCAGGATGCCATTATAATTAAACAAGATATGCTCTCACTTGGCGGTGAGGTTGCAGTACCAAAAAATACTTTTGAGTTGCACGACAAAACAGGTGACATACTAGTCATGGGTACCATCAAGCAGTTACACGAACTTGTTGACAAACTAGATAGACATTATCCGAGATTGAAGAATATTGCAAAGGAGTTAGCAGTATTGTTAAGGAGCATCAAATGAGCGTGTTAAAAATCGGTGATAAAACATTTGAACTTGGCAAACGAACTCTGGTCATGGGTATTTTGAATGTTACACCTGATTCGTTTTCAGACGGCGGGAATTATTTTTCACTAGAGCGAGCCGTAGACCATGCTATTTTTATGGAAAAAAATGGTGCGGACATCATTGACATTGGTGGAGAATCTTCACGACCCGGTGCTTTAGCAGTCACCCTTGAAAAAGAGTTGAGTCGTGTTATTCCGGTGATAGAGCAATTAGTTGGAACGCTACATATTCCTATTTCTATTGATACCTATAAATCAGAAGTTGCAAAGAAAGCATTGAAAGTAGGCGTTGGCCTGGTTAATGACATTAGTGCTCTGCAGGGAGATAAACTACTTGCCAATGTCGTTGCAAAGTACGATGTTCCCATTTGTCTTATGCATATGAAAGGAAACCCTAAGGATATGCAGATTAGCCCAGAGTATGATGATGTTGTCATGGAAATACATAATTTTTTGAAAGAAAGAGCGGAATTTGCCATTTTTAACGGAATAAAAAAGGAGAACATACTTGTCGATCCAGGTCTTGGTTTTGGGAAGCGGACTGGCCGTGGTGTTGAAGATAATTGTGAGATTTTAAGTCGCCTTTCTGAGTTAAAAACTCTTGGTTTTCCAATTGTAGTTGGTGCATCTCGAAAGACGTTCATCAGTAATGTTTGTGGTGGTGACAAACCATTGCCGATTCATGAAAGGTTGGAAGGAAGTCTTGCAGCAGCATGTCTTGCCGTTGCCAATGGTGCCGATATTGTTCGTGTCCATGACGTAAAAGAAACACGTCGATGTGTTGATCTCGTTGACCGTGTTGTTAGATAGAATCAATTCCAATTATGATTAGGGTTTCTGGGAATAAAAATCCAAAAGAGAATATACATCAGAATTCCCAATCCCGGTGGAAAAAATACAATAATTACCCAGAGTATACGAATTAAAGTAGGGTCCATTTTGAAGTATTCTGCAACACCTCCACAAATGCCCCCTAGAATTCTATTTTTTCCAGATCTGTAAAGCCGTCTATATTCTCCGGATTCCGAGGTAGACGAAGAATCATCTAAAGATTTCGAATTGCCACTAATTTCTTTTTCGACTTTTTTTCCAATATCCTTGACTTCTTCGCCAAAATTCTTCATTCCTTGTTCAATTGTTTTACCTGCTCTCATTCCAAGTTGTTCAACTTCTTCAGCAAAATCTTCAACCTGTTTTTCTAACGATGGAGTTTTTTTCTGAGTTTTCTTGTATTTCTTTTTTGTACTGGTTAAAGAAGCCCCGCATTTAGTACAATATTCTGCATCTTCATCATTTTCTTTTCCACATTTTGGGCAATAAATCATGGTTTTCTCCCCAAACTATCGTTTTATAACGATTTCTTACTTATAAACTATGCTTCTTTGGAAAAAGAAATTAAGTATTAATTGATTCTTGGATTGGAGATTTAATATGGAGAATGCAGTTTGTCCGCTTGATTTCAGGTATGGTAGAAAGGAAATAAAAGAGATTTTTGGTGAGGAACATCGCCTCCAATTTTTACTTGATGTTGAGGCAGCATTGGCCCGTGCCCATGCAAAAGTTGGTAATATTCCACAAAGTGCTGCTGACGAGATTTCTAAAAAGGCATCAGTAGAATATGTGGATGTCGAACGTGTGAAAAAGATTGAGGCTGAAACAAAACATGACATCATGGCCGTTACTAGAGCGCTTAGCGAAGTATGCAAAAAAGATGCTGGGAAATACGTTCACCTTGGCGCAACAAGTTACGACATCGTTGATACTGCGAATGCATTGCAGTTTGCTGCTGCAACGACCTATATCCAAAAGAGTTTGAAAGACCTGCGAAGAACATTGGTGGATCTTACAAAGAAACACAAGAATACGATTATGCTCGGCAGAACCCATGGGCAGCATACGATTCCAATAACTTTTGGACTTAAGATGGCCGGCTTTGCAATGGAAGTTGAGCGACATCTCGAGCGCATGTATGAGTGCAAAAGTCGTTTGTTGGTTGGTAAACTATCTGGTGCTGTTGGCACTGGTGCTGCTCTTGGAAAAAACGCATTGAAACTTCAAGAGCTCATGCTTAGTGATTTGAAGCTTGGTATTGAGGACGTTTCAACCCAGATTGTTGACCGTGATCGGTACAATGAACTGATTGCTGTTTTGTGTAATATTGCAACGAGTATGGAAAAGTTTGCGACTGAGATTCGTAATCTACAAAGAGATGAAATAGATGAAGTTGCCGAAGCGTTTGAAGCAAAGAAACAAGTTGGTTCTTCGACGATGCCGCACAAACGAAATCCAATTATGTGCGAACAGATCTGTGGTTTGGCTCGGGTGGTTCGCGGTTTTATGACGCCTACTTTTGAGAATGCAATTCAATGGCATGAAAGGGATTTATGCAATTCTGCGGGTGAGCGTTTCATCTTACCACATTCTTTGATTCTGACGGACTGGATTATTTCCCAGACAAATGACGTGTTCAAAAATCTAAAAGTTTTTCCTGAGCGCATGAAGAAAAACATGGAGATCTCAAAAGGTCTTCCCATGGCCGAATCATTGATGACAAAACTTATTGAAAAGGGATTTGGACGAGATGAGGCACATAGTTTGATGCGAAAGTTGTCGATGAAAGCAATTGAGCAAAACAAATCGCTGAAAGAAGTTTTCATACAGGAAAATAAAAAGTTGAAACTGTTAACGTCAAGTGAAATAGACGGAGCTTTAGACCCGAAGAATTATCTAGGTGTTTCTAAGCAAATAGTTGAGCGTGCCATCAAGAAACTTGAGAGATAGATAACATGGACAAATTAGAAAAAATAACAGCCAATGCAGAAGAGATTGTTACAGTTGAAGAGTTAAAGGCTGTTCTTGGTAAATCCAAACCAAAGGGATACATTGGTTTTGAACCGTCCGGTACCGTTCACATTGGCTGGAAGATTTGTACGAACAAGATTAAGGATTTTCTTGATTGTGGTTTTGATTTCACTATACTACTAGCTGATTGGCATGCATACATTAACGATAAACTTGGTGGGGATCTTGAAAAGATTAAACTCTGTGGAAAATACATGGAAGATTGTTTTGCTGCAATGGGTGTTGCAAAAGACAAAGTAAGATTTGTTTATGCGAGCGATTACGTAAGCGACCCGAAATACTGGGAGCTTGTCTTGAAAACAGCTAAAGCCACGTCTGTTGCACGAATGAAACGAGCGATGGATATCATGGGACGTGAAGAGGAAGAAGCGGAAAAAGATGTGTCCAAATTATTCTATCCGGCAATGCAGGTATCCGACATCTTTTATCTTGATTTAGATGTTGCCTATGGTGGAATGGATCAACGTCATGCACATATGCTTGCCAGAGATGTTTCCAAAAAAATTGGAAAGAAATCACCTGTTGCATTGCACACGCCTCTTTTAACTGGACTTCAGGCAGGCGGTCGCATGGACCCGACCGAAGCAAAGATGAGTAAAAGCAAACCTGACTCGATGATTTCTATTCATGACGATCATGAAAGTGTGAAGAAGAAGATCAGTAAGGCTTTCTGTCCTGAAAAGCAGGTTGAAGGAAACCCAATACTTGAGATGTGCAGGTATGTCATTTTTCCTGAATTGAAAAGCGGATCATTTTTGATTGAACGCCCTGAAAAATTTGGTGGAAATCTTGAGTTCGCAAATTATAAAGAATTAGAACAAGCGTTTGTTGGTGGTCTTCATCCCCTTGATTTAAAGAATGCTACAGCAAGTTACATAAACAAGATTCTTGAACCTGTTCATGAGTATTTCGAAAAACATCCTGAAAATTACAGTAAGATGAAAAAGTTGGAGATTATAAAGTAAAATTATTTGGATGGTTTTGGCGGCATCTTATTTAAATCATCAACAATTTTCCTTGATTGCCGTCTAATTTCTGCAACATCTTTTGGAACAAAACGATAATTCTTAATCATCAATTCGGAAGCAAAAATTATCGAGTGGAGAAACACCGCAGGATCTATTTTTTCTTCTTTGAAAATCTTCAAAATTTTATTGACATTTGTAAAAACGTCTTCCATTGAATAGCTATGCGTTTCTTTATCTGCCATGAAATCACACGACCGAGAAAGTACATGCATCATAAATTACTTTCGTAAATTTTCTACAATAATAAAAAATAAATTTTTTATATTCCAACAGCCAAATATTGTAAAAGAAAAAATGAATGATGATATTGAGATATTTTTCAACTAAGAGTTTATTTGGGTTTTATTTTATATTCCTTAGGTACAGTAGTCTTTGGTTCTATCTTGTTTTCTCTTGCTAGCCAACCTAACGCAGAATATACTTCCCTCTCGTCAAGCTGTGTTATATTTGCAATATCGAGCACATCAACCTTTCCTCTCGTCTCAAGCACTTTCCATACTTTGCCTGCATCTGCTCCGACCTTGTTTGTCAAATTGGTTTCACCAAGCTTATACAATGGACCGGTTTTACAAACCTTGTTTTCTCTTGCAAGCCATCCAATCGCAACATAGAATTCGTCTTCTTGAAGTCTAGCATTTTCCATTAACTTGGTTTCCGGAAGAGGCCCATGTGTTTTGAGTGCTTTCCATAACTCGCCCGCATTCCGACCAAATTCCTCTATAATATTTATCATTCAACTCTGCCTCCAAACAAAACAGAAGTATATGATGGAATAATATATATTTTGTGATAGGATACATTTCTGTTGACAAAGTAGTATGTATTAAATTGATGAGGAGGAACAAATGTTAGTCATTGAAACAGAAAAATTGACTAAAAAGTTCGGAAATTTTACCGCCATAGATTCTGTGAACCTTAAAGTTGATAAGGGAGAAATCTACGGACTATTGGGACCAAACGGCTCTGGTAAAACTACTATAATTAAGATGCTCTGTGGTTTGCTCCGTCCAACATCAGGAAACATAAAACTAGGTCAAACTGTTCCGAGCAAAGCTGTGATGCGCGAGATCGGTTACATGCCTCAGGATGTTGCGGTGTATCTCGACAACACAGTGCATGAAAATCTTTTTCTATTCGGAGAAATTGGTGGTTTACCTAAAGAACGCCTAAAGAAACGAGAGCAAGAAATGCTCGAGTTTGTAGATCTTACAGACCGACGTGATGCTATTGTCTCCACATTGAGCGGCGGCATGAGACATCGCTTGAGTCTTGCCTGCGCTTTAATACATGGGCCATCTTTATTATTCCTAGACGAACCCACTGTAGGTGTTGATCCTGAATTAAGAGCAACTTTCTGGAAATACTTTGAAGCAATGGTCAAAAAGGAGATTACTGTAATTATTACCACACATTACATGGATGAGGCAAGTCACTGTTCGAGAGTTGGTCTTCTAAGACAGGGAAAAATTATTGCAGAAGGAGAGCCAAATGACCTAAAAAAGAGGACTGACACCGAATCTTTAGAAGATGCATTTTTAGTTTTAGCTAGGGGGAATAAACCATGAAACTACGACGTACTTTAGCCTTCACCCGTCGCGCCCTTCTACAATTCAGACATGACCGACGCACCTTGGCTTTTGTTTTGTTAATGCCGCTTTTAATGATACTTATTTTTGGATACACATTTGGAGGAGATGTTGGTAACGTAAAGGTAGAGATTACAAACCAAGATGCTGGACTTGAACCTGGAATTTTACCCGCGCTTCCGCAAGGCTTGCACATGGCAAGTAGTGTGATAGATAATCTAAACAAAAATACTCTATCCATCCATAATTCATCAGATCCGCAGGAGGCAAGACAGGTAGTTGACAAAGGGAATGCATGGGCGGCTATTATTTTTCCAGCTAATTTTACCATGACTCTCATCCAGAATTTAAACACTTCACAAGTTTCAGCGCGCCCTATTGTAGAAATATATTTAGATGGTTCCAATCCGACCATTGCATCTGCAGTGATTAAAACTGTATCGCAAGCAATACAAACAACTGTCGGTGAAATAGCGAACAAGCTCAACGTAAAGAGTATCGAGATGCCTATAACAATTAATCAGGTCTATGCCTATGGTGGTGGTGACACCAAGTTCATAGACTATTTTGCACCTGGCGTCATTTCATTTGCTATCATGATGGTCACGACGATGATTACTATCATTCTTTTTGTTAATGAAAGACGTGATGGTACTCTTCAACGTTTGTTAGTATCTCCTGCAAGTGAGACTGAAATTGTTATTGGATATGCACTAGCTTTTGCTGTAATTGGAATCATTCAAAGCATCGTCGTCCTAGTTGCCGCAATTCTACTCTTCAATATTACAATTTTAGGAAATGTACTGTTGGCACTCTTGGTTGTATTGCTTCTTGCCTTTGGACATCAAGGTCTTGGAATTTTACTATCAGCTGGAGCCAAAAATGAACTGCAGGCAATACAGTTCATTCCTTTGATACTCTTTCCTTCGATTCTTCTTGCTGGACTTTTTTGGCCAATAGAATCAATCCCCAGTTATCTACAACCTCTATCCTTCTTCATCCCTCTACGATATTGTATCGATGCTGAGCGATCAATCATGCTGCGTGGTTGGGGCCTTGGCGAAATATGGGTCGATGTTGCAATACTAGTGATTTTTGCCATATTGACTCTGGCAGGAAGCGTGTTACTGCTTAAGAAAAGAGATTAAAAAAGAATTCAACACCTAAAGGTAGTTAATCTCATTATTTTTGTATGTCATCTATGAATCTTTTAATTTTATCAGCATAATCTTCTTTTAAGACGTCCATCACTTCAACATAGAGTGAACCAACTGGTTTCTTTTCACAGAGTTCTTCCATTTGAGAGAATGTAGTTTCAAAATCACTTCCACCCATGGTGCAGAAAAAAGCTACGTTTTTGAAACGATTTTTATTTTGATGGATATACGTTCTAATAGGAGAAGACATGGCACTAGCCCAAACAGGTGTACCGATTATTACAAGGTCGTAGAGAGATGGATCTTTCTTAATACTATTAATCATCGTTAGTTTTTTCTTCTTAGCTTCACGGTTTGAGCGTAAATAACCGAAAGGACCGGATCTCTCTTTAGTATCGATGATTTCTTCAATGTCGCAGCCAAGATTATTTGAAATAGCTTCGGCAATCTTTTTTGTTCGCCCCGTCCGTGAATAATATGCTATGAGCGTTTTCATAATATTCAACCAGATAACATATTTCAAATAAAAGACCTTTGCGATTCAAATAAGATTTGGTAACAAGGCATGCCTTATCAAAAATCACACTTTCTTTGAATCCTTTTTTAGAAAATTGTCAATATCGCCGTGGATGTCTGAAATAGGCTTTTCTCTGTTAACAGACGTTTGTCTTGATGATTCGTTATTTATTTTCATTGTAGAGAACCTGTATATTTGTCCGTGTAACCTGGTAATTTCGCCTCCAAGCTGCTCTTGAAGTTTATGATTCTGATCACGCAGATGACGTATTTCTTCTTCTAGATGCGTTATATAATCGTGAGTTACTTGGTTAACTGGCTCTGGTCTCCCTGGGTTAACCTTCTCCGTTTGTAATTGGTTAACTGGCTGACCTGTAGAGTTGAAATAGTGCCATAATGCATCTCTTAAAAGTTCGCTATGAGTTATACCTTGCTGGTTCAATTGGTTAACTATTCTTTCTTCCTTATCGGTTAACTTTAATGCAATAGCTCTTCCCATATGCATCCCATTCCCGTAAACCATTGGTAAATAACTTCATTGCATATAAATGTTAATGTTTTGTCGTTTGATTCGCATTCGAAAAATACAAATAAAAAGCGGTAGAAGAATTATTTAATTAAGGATTTACATCCTGTACATTTTAAGAACCCAGCCTTTCGTGGGTTTCTCAGTATCTCTCTTATTTTCAACCTTGAGGACATCGCCAACTATTGGATCAGATTTAGCTTTTGATTCAGGTTTCATATCTACAGCTTGCAAGGTGGGTTTACGAGACTCCTCAAGGTAAAACATTATGCGATCGAATTTTTCATCGATTCGCTTAATTGAATCCTTAACCTGGTTGTGATATTCAGTTTGAAGCAAATTATAAGAATCTTTCAAATATTGAACTTCTGCTGCATGTTTGGTCTTCCATTCCTGTGTCTCATTCTCCAGCTGATGCATCCTTGTGTTGAGTTGTTCAATGTAGAGAGCCAGATAGTTATCAGTCCGGTCTACCGGGTTTACCTTTTGGTCTACCAGGTCTACCTTTTGGTTTACCTCTTCTCCTGTAAAGTGGTCTACCACTTGGTCTACCTGGTCTACCGCTTCTCCTGTAAAGCGGTTTACCGGGTCTACTTTTTGGTTTACCTCTTCCCCTGTTAAGTGGTAGACCTTTTGGTCTACCAAATTAAAGTAATGTTTCAACGCATCTCTCAAAAGAATACTATGAGATACGCCTCGCTCACATATCAAATCTATTATTCGTTCCTCATCAGAAGTCAATTTTAAAGATATTGTCTTACCCATGCTGCTGTCCCATCTTATAAATTTAGGAGGATAAATTTGTTCTAATCTTCCCCCTCATCCATATCAACATGTCCAAATTATTAAAATGAAATCAATTAGATGGTACTTATATTTTTTTAGGCAGATTGTTTTGTGTTTTTAACAAAGATGAATAACACAAGAGAACAAATAGATAACAAGAATGCAAAGATGAATGTCGCTTGGGGAGATATCTTGTCCCAAAGAAGACCTAAAATAAATCCTCCAGGGAGAGCTACGATTCCTGTAAAAGTATGGAATGTTCCTAGAGCGGTTCCCTTTAAATTTGGCGGTGCTAGATCAACTACAAATGCCCTTTGAACACCGTCAATCATGGCAAAAAAGATTCCGTATGTTACAAAGAGAATTATTATTGCATAAATCTGAGAAGTCAAGATAAGTCCTATTGCCGTAGCAGAAAACAATACATATCCGACCATAAGAACAGGTTTCCGACCTTTCTTATCAGAAAGGATTCCTGCAGGAATAGTGAATAGAGAATAAACAACATAGAATAAAACGTAGAGAAGAATCGCATTCTCATCTGTAAATCCAATATTTTTTGCTTTTAATAAGAGAAATGCGTATCCAAAATTTCCCAGAGCAAAAATAGTTGAAATTATTACAAAGAGTTTTAAATTCCAAGGCAGTCGTTTCAAACTAACTTGAAATGATTCAGTTTTTTGTTTCTTGATTGTTAAAGGCCTGCGTTCTTCTTTTATTAGTAATACACACAATACGGCTATAACTCCAGGCAAAAATGCAAAAAGGAATATACTTTTAAATCCCATCAAAGGCAGAAGAATGAAAGCAAGAGCCGCACCTGAAACTGATCCAAGACCATCCATTGCTCGCTGAAAGCCATAGGCTTTTCCTCTTACCGATGCATCAGCTGATTCGGCAACGATTGCATCTCGTGGTGCATCTCGAATACCTTTACCAATACGTTCAACCACTCGTACGAAAAGGATGAATGGCCATGAGGTTGTTAACGCAAACAAAGGTTTAGTAATTGATGATAAACTATATCCGACAAAAACAAACGGTTTTCGTCGTTTAATTTTATCAGACCAATAACCTGAAAATACCTTCAATAAAGATGCAGTAGTTTCTGCTGCCCCCTCAACAAGACCAACAACCCATGCACCAGCACCAAGAGATATTAAATATAATGGAATTAGAGGAAATATCATTTGACTGCTTAGATCGGTAAATAGACTAACAAAACCAACAATGATAATGTTTCTTGTAAAGCCTCTCAGAAATGATTTTTTATCCATGTTTTATACTATCCCTTACATCCAAATCACTTACTTTTATTAACAAATCTTCTTTTTATTTTATCACTCGTTAATTCACGAAGTGCATCAGATGCGATCCATTTCGCAGATTTTGAATTGATTTTTTGTATCTCTTTTGCGGTTTCAATAGCTCTTTTGTTTAAATGCATGTTTCTTTTCCCAATGTTTCGTAGCGCCCAATTCACGGCTTTTTTTACGTAGTTACGTTCATCGACAGAATGCTTTATGATAACGGGCAAAAAATCTTCAAATTTTTTATCAGTAGCGGTTTTATCATGCACTGCCAATCCTGCGATAAGAGAAAAGGCTCCTCGTTTCATAAATTCCTTATCGGATTCTGCCCACTGGTACACCTTTTCATATGCAAGCAAAGAAAGATCAAAAAGACTCGTACATGCCTGGTCGCAAATGTCCCATGAATCAAAATCCTCTGCCCATTTATCCATTTGATCTGCGGTTACTTTTTTCGGGTCATCGATAAAACAAGCGAGTAATCTCGCATCATGAATCCTGGAGTCCCATAACTTCAATGCAAGAGGATGACTTCTGCCTATTTCTTTTGCTAGAGGTCTCAATTGATAAATCGATATCCCGAGGTTGTTTTTTGGGTTGATTCCGTATCGTGCCATTCCCTTGACATTTTCTGGGTTTGCAAGTGATTGTAATTTCTGAATGATTTCTTCGTAGTCCATTGTTATCTCCCGCACCTAAAAATATAAGCGATAGATATCAATTTTTTCATCATTAAACCGACGGCTCAATATTATTTCAGATTTTAATCTGGCGTTTGATAGGTATGTATCAAGTTTTTTTCTATCTGAAAGGGAACTAAAGACAAAATATGCACGGCCATTCTTAGTAAGATGTTTATACAGACCTTCGATGAAACGTTTGGTAACAACTAGACCCGTTGCACCTCCATCTGTGGCAACGTCAAACCATCCGCTACCACCGATGCGGTCTTTGGCACGTGTCGGAAGATATGGTGGGTTGAAAATTACTACATCGAACCGTTCACCGGGTTTAACCACAGAAAAAAGATTTCCACATCTAACCTGAACATTTCCTTTCAACAAAGATAAATTTTTCGAATAATTGCTTTGAGTAAGTTCAACTGCATGGGGATTGATGTCTGTACAAACTACCTTTGCCCCTCGACGTGCGCACTCAAGAGCTATAATTCCGCACCCAGTGCCAATTTCAAGAACTCTATCACATTCGTTGGCATCTAGGACTTCTAAAAGTTGAAAAGTATCCTCTGCAGGTTCGTAGATTTCAGAATGAAGCTCGATGGCAAGTCCGTTGTAATGAAAAGTTTTGTTGGAAGGTTTTTTGTTCAACTGGCTAATCACCTAATTTTTATCTTAGCTAGTATTAGTATCGCTTCTTTAATTTTGTTATGCACTTGTATACCTTACAAATTTTTACTTAAATTTTAGTGAGGAAATAGCAAAAGCTCTTTGTACCTCATCAAAGGCAAATAATTTGATTTTTCCCAAAAAAAGTAAAAATAAAAAAATGTAAGGATAAGGAAATACATATCCTTACTCAAATTTTTATTTAGTGTACCTGAACAAATTCCCCAATGCTATTTGATAACTGCCATACTTGTTTTTCATTGCGAGATATTTCATCCCATACATAAATAGGATAAGCGCTTATGGTTAGTGTCCCTTTGATAACAAGTTTTCCGTTTTCAAAGATTAGTATATCAACTTTATAGCTGTTATTTGATAGAACAACTGGCATCTCGATTTCTGCAGTTGAATTTGCCGCAATTTTTCCCATCTCAACTGTATTCTTATATACGGCCAGATTGTCTTTCGTTTCAATGACATATGCAATTACTTTTATTTCTCCAGATTCCTTACTCCAGATGTTTGTGAGATATGGAGTGCATGTTACGTTTACCGTATCATTTGTTTCACTGGTTTTTAGAAGATAGGTAGCATCGACGAAAAGATGTTCATTTGGAAAATTTGGTTGCGCTGTACTTGTTTTCAATATTCCAGTTTCAAACACACCGAATAGCACTACTATTATGACAGATAGAGCTATTACGAACATACCAGCCTTTTTGGTTTTTTTTCTTATTTCCATATTCATATTTATCACAATTTTTATTTGTATTTAAGAATATATAAAAGGTCGGAAAACGTTCGTAAATTTACGAACAAAAACCAATAGTATTTAAATGAATATAACCTGATTAAGGTATAGATATGACAAAAATCTCACTTGAGTTGGATGATATCAAAGCATTAGCGTCAGATTCAAGACTTGAAATTCTTAAAGCACTTGACGGGAAGAAATTGAGCCTAAATAATATATCTGAAATTACAAAATTAAACAAAGCAACTCTTCATGTGCATCTATCGAAGCTTCTTGAGGCAGGATTCATTAAGAAGAATGAACGAGAAGGCCACAAATGGGTATATTATAAACTCACGTGGAAAGGCGAATGCCTCCTTCACCCAGAGAATACTCGAATTGTTGTATTATTTAGCATCACCTTTATTTCGTTCTTTGCAGGTGTTATACAATTAATCAATTTTGCAAAAGGAACAGTTGTAGGATTTGCTCAGACGCTGCCAAAAGCTGAAACTACACAAATATTTGCTGTTCCTAAAGGAGTCAATACAGCACTATTTTCTCAGCAGGTATTTCAAAATGTTGCAGAAGTTCCCACCCACAATCAAACACTTGTTCAACTTTCGCAAGCTATCAATAGTAATGCAAATGTAAAAGGCCTAGTTGGTAATGCATTTTCTGATGATGAGATACAATGGTCTGCTACTCCTCACAGCTCTAATCTCGTAGCCTCAGTTCAAGATCCTACTTTATTATATATTGGCCTTGTTTGTCTTGCTGTCTTTATAATTTTTTTATGTGTAGCTATCTGGAGACTTTGGGAAAACAAAATACCAAAACTATAAGCTTTATATGTATTAAAATTCCTTATAGTCTGCTCCACTGTAGATAGTAGACATCTTCATAAAATTGGAGAAAAGTGAAAAACTTATATTTATTGGTAAAACATACGGTGTTCGAAACATAGCCTTGAATATAGAAGGTGACAAGATATGAAATTCTGTCCAAGATGCGGATCAACAGACATCGGCTGGGTTCTGCCCTACGATCGACAAAAATATGAATGCAAAGATTGCGGATACGTAGGAGCATTAATAGTTGAAGATGGAAAAATGGCAGATGCCATACGAAAAGAATATATTAAAAAAGAACAACTTAAAAATAAGAATAAGATTGAAAAATGAGTGATGATACATAGTGCGTGGTGAGTGGTAGATTATCGCTTAAAAATTTTCATGAATAAACATTGTGGGAGGAAAAGACAATGGTTGCTATTGAAGTGAAAAATCTTGTAAAAAGTTATGGATCAATTGAAGCTGTAAAAGGCGTATCATTTAGCGTTAAAGATGGAGAGATATTTGGACTTATTGGACCAAATGGTGCAGGTAAAACAACTGTATTGCGGGTTGTTTCAACTTTACTTAAAATAACCTCAGGATCAGTAAAAATTACGAACCTTGATGTGGAAAAAGATGCAGACAAAATACGTAAAATTATCAGTTATCTACCTGAAGACGCAGGGGCATACAAAAATCTAACAGGTAGAGCATATCTTCAATTTATCGCAAATTTTTTTGACGCAAAACAAAACCAACAAATGATTCAAAAAGGAATAGAAATAGCAAATCTTGGTGAAAGAATCGACGACAGGGTTGATACGTATAGCAAAGGTATGATGCGACGTCTACTTGTTGGAAGAGCGTTGATGATAAACCCAAAACTTGCAATACTGGATGAACCAACCTCAGGACTTGATGTGATTAACGCTCAGGAGATTAGGAAACTTGTAAAAAATACTGCAAAAAAAGGAACTACAATATTACTATCTTCACACAACATGCTTGAAGTGGAATACCTGTGTGAGCGTATCGCTTTGATATCGGACGGAAGGATCTTGGAAGAAGGTGAACCAAAAACTTTGATGGATAAATACGAAGCAAATAACATAGAAGAAGTTTTTATGAGGGTGGTGCAACAATGAGTGGGCTTGGAAATATAATTAAAAAAGAAATCAAAGAACTGCTCACGCCAGCAACATTTGTACCAATTATTATTGTCGCACTTATTTTTGGCACTATGGGTAGCAGCATTCAAGGAATCCAAGAGCAAGCAAAAGAAAAGCCCGTAATCGGCGTCATCAATATGGATAACGGCAACTTATCTAAGATTGCTACAACTATTTTTAATACCAGTGCTAAAGTCGTTTTCAACTCTTCGTGCATCTGCGACAAACAAGATGGAGTGAATATACTCAAACAAAAAAATGGAGTGGCACTTATTATTATTCCTGAAAATTTCACTGAAAAAATACTTAATGAACAGCCAGGAAAAATTGAGGTATACTGGATTATGAAAGGCGCAGGACTCATGGATACCATTTCATCAAGCATTTTACAATCCTTGATTACCTACATTAACACTAACATCTCCACGGAACTAATCCAAGGTAATTCCTCTGTTAACGCCTCATTTATTCTTACGCCGACACGAAAGGTCGAAACCACGTATTTTAAAGACCGAGAGTTCAAAGACCTGTCACCGGACGCCATCGTCAGTATGCTGTCCTCACAGTCCATGCTTATCCCGATTGTCATGATGATGATTATTATTATGGCAGGAAGCATTGTAATCACCTCGATGGCTCTGGAAAAGGAGAATAAAACCCTTGAGACACTGTTGACATTACCAGTGAATCGAACCAGTATTGTTACAGGAAAAATTGTTGCGGCTGCGGTCATCGGTTTGCTTCTCTCCGTGATCTATATGGTCGGGATGAGTTATTATTTCCAAGGCTTAGGAGTGTCTGGAGGTGTGAATATTGCCAAATATGGCCTGACGCCCACCGCTCAAGATTACATATTGATAGGTATCTCTCTATTCGTCACCCTCATTGCAGGATTAGCCCTCTGCATGCTGCTTGGTACGTTTGCAAAGAACTACAAAAGCGCACAAACCCTCACCTTCCCCATCACAATGCTTGCACTGATTCCCATGTTCATTACCATGTTCACAGATTATGACACGCTTCCGTTCGCACTCAAAATATTCACGTTTGCAATACCGTTTTCCCACCCCATGATGGCACCAAGAGCACTCATATTCCACGATTATATAATTGTAATAGGAGGTATCGTCTACGTCTTAATATTCGCCATTATAACAATCAGCATTGTCGTATGGATTTTCAAAACCGATCGATTGCTCACGGGCAGTACGAGAAGAAAAAAAGGGACAAATTTGAGAGGAAATATCTTTAGAATTCCAAGGTTAAGGTGAAGTTCTTAAGGTCTAGTGGGTATAACTACGAAGCCAGCATAGCCCTCCAAACCTCGCTTATTCTTTTTGATTTTATCCTCAGTCAATTCCAGTTTAACTAATCTAATGCTGGGTATAGGCCATAAGCCTCTTTGCAACAGGAGAAAAAACATATTTTTCTTAATTTTTACGGACAGAAGCAACAGAGCGCATTTCAGCGATAATAGACCAAGAAAAACACCGCTAACGTTTTAGCTCTGCGCATAGAGGATTAACTTCCCCTTCTTTTTTCCTTTAAAAATTAATTTATACGATTTCTAGATAAAAGTCTATTCTCCAGAATAATAACCAATGATATGGACGGAACAACAGCAAAACAAGTTATTGAAAAGTAAAAGATACTAAAAGCTAAATTTTCAAATCCATGACTGAAAAAACCGATACTTAGAAAAATAGAAAAACCTATTGATAAGAAAATTATGGTTTTAAATCTATTCGCTTCGAACAATATTCTAGCTCTATCCAAAAACCAATATCTTGAAGGTTTCGGGTTATGTGGAGTTATCAACGGTCTTCTTCTCATTGCATTTAAATCAATCGTTGAAGAAAGAATAATGAATACAATTAATCCATAGGTGTACATTAAAGCAAAACTCCCATATGTTTTGAAAGTGTTATAATCATTAAAATATGTAAAAGCTAGTTGATATAACCAGAATCCACATAAACCAAGCCGTAAAAACCATGTCATACCGAACAAAGAAAGAACCAGGATACTATCTATAGCATCCATGTCTCTTGGAAGAACGAATTTTCGTTGTGCAAATTTCACCGATATATATCCTAAAAACAGAGTTATTAGTAGTATCACTCCAATGGGAATTTGAAAAAATTCACTGAAATACGAAAGAGGAATAATATCTGGAATATCCATATGTAATAAAATGCCGATTATGTTTAATAAATTTTGGTTACTTTATTAATAACAACTAGATGTTTTTTTGGAGGCGAAAAAATGATATTAAAAGATTATGGGGAAATAGTTGGAACGCTAGAGTATCACAGGGAGAAAAACCCGAAACAGAACGGGTGTAACTGATTTTGTGCTGGGCGTAGGCCGTAAGCCTCTTTCCAGCTACGGAAAACTTTTAACGATGGAAAATATTCATAATTTTGGGAGGTAAAGAAAAATGAAAAAGTATCTAATAATAGGCATAACAATTTTAATGATGGTAACGCCACTAGTTGCAGCATCACCAAACGCAATGTCTGCAGTTAAAACCGATGTAAAACAAGTAAGAATGTCTCAGGAAGATTTTACGCACAAGGTCATGGTTGAATACGGTACAATGACGACATGCCCATACTGTGTTACTGCATCAAGTCAACTCTACAGCATATACAACTCTGGTAATCTTGACTTCTACTATGTATCACTGGTATGGAACAAAGGTAACTCTAACGTACGCGACAGACTCACAGAGTTAGGGGTAACAAGTGTACCGGATGTATATTTCGATGGTGGATACAAAAGAAGGCAAGGTGCACAACAGGATGAACAACCCTACAGGAACGCTATAACACAGTGCGGGGAAAGAACGGTACCAAACATTAACGTGGATGTTAATGTCGAATGGAAAGGAGGAGGAACCCTTAAGATCACAGTCAATGTGTTAAACAATGAACCAACTGATTACAATGGCCATCTACGAGTTTATGTCGTAGAAAAAGAATCAAGATGGGATGATAATGGTGGCAATCCATATCATTTCGGTGTACTAGACATACCAATAGATAGAAGTCTTTCTACTACGTCTCAGCCTCAATCTCAACAGCAGGGTCAATCAAGTCCACTTGGAGGTACTACTTACACATTCGTGAAAACATGGCGTGGAGCGTTATACGGATTTGGAGACATAACCCAGAATAACATATTGGTGGTAGCCTCTGTATTTGATCCTGATTCAGGTTACGCTGTTCAAACAGCCGCGGCTGAGCCGACAAGCGGCGGTGGATCATCAGTTACCCTTTCTCCACAAATGCAACAATTACTTCCATCGATTAAAACACTGTGCAATCAAATGCTATTGAAGGTTTTGTCTAATCATTAAAAAGATTTGACTAGAAGACCACCTCGCCCGTAAATCTCTAGTTGTACTTCAGAGAATGGTTTACCCGGGTAGGTTTTACCCTGTGCCTCGTCGATGATTTTACCAGTTGTAAAATCAACAGAAAGTGTGTCTTTATCATTAATTTTGTTTACAATATCCTCTACAACTAGTATGGGCATTGCACTGTTGATTGCATTCCGCTCATAGATCGCACCAAATGATTCTGCTATTATCACACTAATGCCTAGTGATTTGAAACAATCCACGGCCTGTTGACGGGAACTACCGCAACCAAAGTTCTTTCCGACGACAACAATGTCGCCTTTTTTTGCCTCTTTTGCAAACTTTTCGTAGCCTTTTAAATTATCAAAAGTGTACTGTCCCATCTCATTGATATTCGTAATTGCAAGATACCTATTATGAAATATCATATCTGTATCAATGTTATCTTTTTTAATCACCCATGTGCGTCCCTCGACTTTTAAAAGCGGTGTAGTGATTTTTTCTTTTGCCGTGACTACAGATTTTTTAGCCGCGGGCATAATGACTGATTCAGGTTTATTTGGTATATCGTCAGCAGTGGTAATAACACCAGCAACAAGAGATGCTGCAACTGTAGCTGGAGAAGCTAAATAGATATCACCTTTGCCTTGTTTACCTACAAAGTTTCGATTGCCGGACGATATTGCCACCTCGCCCGTTCCAGTCTGCCCGATCTGCCCGGCAGCACAACCCGCACAACCAGCTGGGCCGACAAGCGCACCAGCGTCCTTAAAAATTTTAATCAAACCCTCTTCAAGACATTGATTCCAGATTTTATCTGTCGCCGGAACAATCTTAAGAATTCTTCCTGGAGCGACTTTTTTCCCATTTAGGATCTTTGCTGCAACTCTCATATCCTCCATACGTCCATTGGTACAAGACCCGATAAAACCTGAATCGACTTTTGTACCTTTTACATCACCAGCGTTTATCACATCTTCAGGATGACCTGGACGTGAAATCTTCGGACCAATTCCTTTGATATCTATCTCGATGGTACGTTCATATTTCGCGTCTTTGTCCGCAGTTATACCAGATGGGAACAATATGATTATACCGCCCATCTCAGTAGCCATAGACGCAATGGTAATCTTTCCATCAAGAGACAACGAATCAGCATAATCTCCGTAAATCTCAGCTGCATAGCCTAATAGTCCATTAGCACCAAAATGTTGCGTCATCTTTAACACAACATCTTTTGGAGAAGCAGATTTTGAAGGTGCACCTTTAAGGATTATTTTAATTGTGGGTGGAACCTTGAACCATACTTTACCATAGGCAAATGCATGGGCAATATCGTTATCACCCATGCCCTGACCAAAAGCACCTATTGCACCCAAAATATTTGCGTGCGAATCTGTTGAAACAATAGTACCACCAGGTTTTGCAATCCCTTCATCAATAACAATATGAGTACCTATTCCCCTTTCAATATCAAATACTTTAATTTCATTCCTTCTTGCAAAAAGTCGACAAATATGCTGATTGGCTGCATATTTCTGATCACATCCACCTGGATTGCAATCAAATGTAAAAAATGTCTTTTTTGGGTCATCAATTGATAAATTATTTTCCTCTAAATTTTTTACAACATTTGCTCCACCAAAATCTCTAGCGACGCGAACATCGATATCAACATCAATTATGTCATCAATGTTGGCTTTGCTTCCAGAATGCTTTTCAAAAATCTTCTGAATTATTGTTTTACCCATTTTTCCACCTTTAGTAAAGATTAAGGAATTTTTCTTGATTCTTTTCCTTTATAAATTCCTTCTGCAAAGTTTATCTGGCGCATGCGAGGTTGTGAAGCAACTTCCTCAAAGTAATGGGCGGATAGACCTGCAATTCTTCCATAAATAAAGAATGCTTTTGCCATCGCAGGATCAAGACCCATGTCTGCCACAATTGCTCCAATCACACCATCGACATTTATCGGTAGACTCATTCCTCTAACCTGTTCAAATATCGTACTGACTATCTTTGAAAGCTGGACATGCTCACCAGCAACACAAGTCTGAGATGCAAAATTCCAAAGAACATCACGGCGTGGATCCTTGGTATGAAGTCTGTGCCCAAGACCTTCGATTCTTTTTCCTTCTTCGATATATTTTTTCATGATTTCTCTGGTGGCCTGAGCAACATCAATTTTCTCTTTTTTTGATTTTACAATACATTCATCAAAAAGCTGTGCAGCTTTTGCACCAGCACCACCGTGAACATCGGTTATTGCACCAACACCATGAGCAACTGCTACTTCATATGGCGTTCTTGTTGATGCTGCGATAATTGTAGCCTGAGCAGATGGTGGAGTGACTCCGTGATCTACACACGCAACAATCATTGCCTCAATCATGCGAGAATGTTTTTCATTAACTGTTGAATTTCCTGTGACAGCACGATAAATTACATGGGAAAAAGGTTCATTTCCATGGAGATTTTCTAAAGCTTTTTCGTTGTTCAATATTGCACCTATGTACCTAGCGGTTCTACCAAGAGCAAATACAGTTTTCTTTACAGCTCCATCGGTTCCTAACTCTGGAAACTTTGCCAGTTCTTCATCTAGAACAAAGTATTTTACCAGAGTTTTTGAGATATCTTCATCTTTAGGGCGCGTAATCTTTGGTACAGGTTTTTTGGCTGCTTCAACGGCAATTCGTCTCATTTCTTCAAGAGTTTTTTTATCTGGAAATTCTCCTTTTACTAAAAGATAAGTAGTTTCAAGGAAACTTTTCCTTTCGACAATGTCTTGTAATGGATAACCAGAAATCAAAAGGTTGTTAGGCATCACTTTTGTAATAAGTGTTCCCCAGCCAGCTTTTTTTGCTGGAGCATCCCATATTGTCTTCATTTTTTTATAGTAATTGTCAACGTCAAAATATGTTTTATTGTTCAGTTTCTTTTTTACTTCAGTAATAAGATCGTACTGGCTATTTACAACAGGTACACCTGCACTTTCAAGTGCTTGTTTCTTTGACTGAAACGTTCCATAGGCTTGTCCTGGTGAAACAATTGCCCCGGCATGACCCATGGTTTTTCCTTCAGGAGCATGCGCTCCAGAAATCAATGCCACAAGTGGTTTTGGGTATTTCTTCGGATTTTTCTTGATATCTTCAGCAAGTAGTTCTTCTTGACAACCACCAATTTCGCCAGCAACAACGACGAGGTCAGTATTTTTGTATTCCATCGCAAGAGGAACAAGATCACGAAATGTGGAACCAATCGCACCATCTCCGCCAACGCCAAGAACTGCGTTTTGTGCAATACCTACACTCGCCAGTGCATCTGAGAGATGATAGAGTATTGCTCCGCTGCGGGAGATAATCGTAACGCCTCTTGGTCCAAATTTTTCTGATGAAACCTCTTCAGGATAAAAAACATCAGGAAGCATACCTGCTTTGATTCCTTCGGGCGGAAAAATAATTCCCGGGGTGTTGCCTCCGATAAGCACTGTTTTATTTTTTCTTGCAGCAACAAGAATATCGCGTACATCTTTGAGTGGTATACCTTCACTGATAAGAACCACAACAGGAATTCCGGCCTCGATAACTTCTATTGTGGCATCTTTTGCTGTTGAGTAGTGTCGCCATACACTTGCTACCGCAACATTAGGATGCTCTTTCAGGCATTCTTTAATACTATCATAAACAGGTATCGTCTCAAGCAATCTCGTTCCACCACGACCTGGTGCAATTCCAGCTGTAATTGTTGTACCATACTGCTGCATTAGTTCAGCATGCCGTGTTCCTTGCCCACCAAGACCTACAACGGCTGTCTCGATTGTTCCTGTTTCTCTGATTTTTTTAGCAATATCGGGACGTTTTTTCTCTATGATGTAGTAAAGCATTCCTTGATCAGGAGCAACCGTTTTCATACCTTC
>Ga0315289_10003596_pt1 | contig 23380 bp, 24 predicted proteins | sample YL17G11_40_MG_FD_203452 | JGI IMG/M metagenome (GOLD analysis project Ga0315289, IMG submission 203452) | Sediment microbial communities from Yellowstone Lake, YNP, Wyoming, USA - YL17G11_40 | ecosystem: Environmental > Aquatic > Freshwater > Lake > Sediment | place: USA: Wyoming | collected...
GGTTTGGCGACCCCGACCCGATGCAAGGTTCGCCCTGGGACAAGGGACAGCGGCTGGCGGATTTGGTGCGGCGCGAAAAGACGTTGCTGTTGCTCGACGGAATGGAGCCACTTCAATCGTTACTCGATTTCGAGCGCGGCAAAGTTAACGACCCCGCGCTCGCAACCCTGATCGCAGAGTTGGCGCGGGAGAATCGAGGGCTGTGCGTCATCACGACGCGCGAAAGTGTGGCTGACCTCGCTCCATTCCCGACGACCACGCGCCAGATAGACCTGGAGCAAATTTCAGCCGAAGCAGGGCGCGCGCTGTTGCGCGTGGGCGGCGCGCAAGGAAGCGACGCCGAACTCGAACAAGCCGCGCGCGATTTCGGTCTTCACGCGCTCGCGCTCAATCTGCTGGCAACCTACCTCCACGAAATCCCAGTCATCACGTCTCGCACGCGTCCAAGATTCCTGACCTGGATGTGCCGTTGGCAGAAGGCAAACACCCGCGCCGCGTGATGGCGGCATTTGCCGCGCGCTTTGGCGACACCGCGGAAGTGGGTTTGCTGCGAATCCTGGGATTGTTCAACAGTCCCGCCGACAAAGACGCGCTTGCCGCGGTGCGCGCTGCTCCGCCGATTCCCAACCTCACCGACCATCTTCAACCAATGTCCGATGCCGCTTGGTTGCAACTCATCAGCAGATTGCGGCGCGTGAAATTGATTGCTCCCGAAACCAAACATCGTCCCGACACTTTGGACGCGCATCCCTTAGTGCGCGAACATTTTGGCAAGCAACTGAAACAGGAACACCCTGCCGCGTGGCGCGAAGCGCACCGCCGCTTGTACGAGTACTACAAATCCACTGCCAAACAATTGCCCGATACGATTCAAGAAATGACGCCGCTTTACGCGGCGGTGATGCACGGTTGTCAGGCGGGGAAACATCAAGAAACGTATGATGAAGTGTACCGAAAGCGGATTCGCAGAGGAAATGAAGATTATGCAATCTGAAAACTTGGAGCGATTGGTTCAGAGCCTGCTACTATCTCCAGCTTCTTTGACCCACCGTGGCAGAAAGCAATAGCAAGTCTTCGCGAACAAAACAGGTCCTGGCTGCTAAATACGGCGGGCTTTGACCTGCGCGCGCTTGGTCGGCTAGCGGAGGCGGCACAGCGGATGCAGGCGGGAATGGAGATGCAACGCGCACAGAAGCATTGGAAGAACGCCGCCGCGCAAGCCAGCAACCTCAGCGAACTCTACCTGACCATCGGCGATGTGAAGCAGGCACTCGATTACGCCAAGCAGAGCGTTGAACTCGCCGACCGCAGTGGCGATGCGTTTTTGCGAATGGTCAGCCGCACAACGCTTGCCGATGCACTGCACCAAGCGGGACGTTTATCGGAAGCCGAAGCCGCGTTCCGCGAGGCGGAGGAGATCCAAAAGCAAGACCAGCCCGAGTTCCCGCTCCTCTACTCTGTGCGGGGTTATCAGTACTGCGACCTGTTGTTGAGTCAGGGCCAGCACGCCGAGGTGCAACGCCGCGCGCGTCAGACGTTGGAATGGGGTAAAGTTGAATACTCACTCATCAGTGCCCCCCTGGATTATCTCTCCCTCGGACGCGCGCACTCGCTTCAATCGCAACGCGAACCCAATCACCCATTCACCGAATCCGCCAATTTCCTGAACCGCGCGGTGGATGGCTTGCGGCAGGTGGGCGCGCAAGAGTTCAGCGCGCGCGGCTTGCTCGCACGCGCGGAGTTTTATCGCATCACAGGCGCGCTGGAGAAGGCGGAGCGGGATTTGGATGAAGCGTTCTCCATCGCCACTCGCGGCGGGATGTGGTTGTTTGAGGCGGATTGCCATTTGGAGTACGCGCGGTTGTGTCTCGCCCACGTGTCACACCTGCCCTTGCGGGCGGTGCAAGGGTTGCGAGGAGCGCAGTCCGTGACGAAGCAATCCCCAAGCCGCGATTTGGAGATTGCTTCGCAAAAAACGCTCGCAATGACACCAGACGCGGCGCGCGGACATCTCGCAATCGCGAAAAAGATGATTGCGGAGATGGGGTATCATTGTAGAGACAAAGAGGTGCAGGAATTGGAAAGGCGTTTGGAACACGAAAACCGCGAAATAACGCGAAAGCCGCGAAACGCGAAAGAGTAGGTTTTCTTTCGCGGCTTTCGTACCTTTCGCGAGTTTCGCGTTCCAATGTCTGTGGAGGGGGTCTATGGCTAAACCATCCAAGCATCAATTCGAGCCGTTGTCGTACAAAGTGATTGCCGCGTGCATTGACGTTCAGCGGCAACTGGGCACGCACTGCATGGAAGTGGACTATCAGCGCGCGCTCGAAATCGCACTGCCCAAATACGGCGGGCAGTTTGAACGCGAAGTTGAAATCTCGATTACGTACGATGGCGTGACTATCGCCAAACGTCGCGTGGATTTCGTCTGTTGGGACGAACACGACCGACTGCTGTTGGAAACCAAAGCCGCGCAGGCCATTCGTCCAGAGGATGCTGAACAGAGTCTGCTCTATGTGACGAAAGGAAACGATAAATTGGTACTGCTCGTCAATTTTGGTGAGAAACCTTTGCGTCCGCGTCGGTTTGTGAAAACGCCGACCGCGAACGCGAAACTCGCAAAATAGAGCGAAAACCGCGAAAAGGGAACGCGCGAAGTTTTCTTTCGCGGCTTTCGCGACCTTTCGTGGCTTTCTTGTTCCAAACCCTTCGTGAGTTTCGTGATCCAATGTTTTCCCAAACGAGGTACCCATGCCCAAACCCAGAGCACGCGATCTAGGAATCCCATTTGAAGGCACGCCAGGAAAAAAGAACGCCATCACTGACGTGGCAGGCGTTGCCGTCGGTCACACTACGTTGATTGCGGGCAAAGGCAAACTGCGCGTCGGCAAAGGACCCGTCCGCACGGGCGTCACCGCGATTTTGCCGCGCGGCAAGAAACCCGAACCCGTTTTCGCGGCGTGGCATACCTTGAACGGTTGCGGCGAAATGACGGGCACGATTTGGGTTGAGGAATCGGGTTTTCTGTACGGACCCGTGATGATTACGAACACGCTCAACGTCAGCACCGTGCGCGACGCGACGATAACCTGGGGCGCGAAGCACGTCAGTTTTTGGTTCTCGCTTCCCGTCGTCGCCGAAACGTACGATGGTTCGCTGAACGATATTCGCGGTCAGCACGTCAAGCCGAAGCACGTGTGGGCGGCGCTCGATTCCGCGTCAACGGGCGCGGTCGCGGAAGGAAACGTCGGCGGCGGTACGGGCATGATTTGTCACGAATTCAAAGGGGGCATCGGCACATCGTCGCGCGCGTTGCCGAAGAGACACGGCGGCTACGCTGCGCGCGTCGGCGTGCTCGTCCAAGCGAATCACGGCTCGCGCAAGGATTTGCGAATCGCAGGCGTGCCCGTCGGCGCGGAAATTTCCGACCTGATGCCAGGAACGCGCGCGAAGAATGGGAACGCGAAATCGAGTTCGATTATTGTCGTCGTCGCAACCGATTGTCCGCTCTTGCCGCATCAACTCAAACGATTAGCCAAACGCGTCCCGCTCGGTATCGCGCGCGTCGGCGGCATCGGCGAGAATCTTTCAGGCGATATTTTCATCGCGTTCTCGACCGCGCGTTTTGGCAAAGCAGACAAGTTCGGCGTTCAGCAGGTCGCGATGTATTCGAATTACGAAATGGATCCGCTCTTTGACGCAACGGTTCAGGCGACCGAAGAAGCGATTATCAACGCGCTCGTCGCGGCGGAAACGATGGAAGGCATCAACGGGTACACCGTCCACGCGCTTCCGCACGACCGACTGCGCGAGGTGATGCGAAAGTACAATCGGCTGGTGGGATGAATTTCCGAAATCCCGCTTATCTCACGCGCGGCAGCGCGCGCCAACAACGCGCCTACCGCGCGCTCCAATCACTCGGCATCTTTCGCATCCTCCGCGCCTTCACACCGATTCTCGCCGGCACGATTCCGCTGAACATTGACATTCGCGGCAGTGATCTCGACATCGTATGCGATGTGCGCGATCTCGATGCGTTCACGCGCACGATAACCGACGCGTTTGGCACACACACGGGATTCTGCATCAAGCGCGAGATAGTCAAAGGGATCGCGTCCGTCATCGCTAATTTCGATTACGCCGGATTTCCGATCGAAATTTCCGGACAGTCCACGCCCGTGCGCGCGCAAAACGCGTATCGGCACATGCTCGTCGAGGCGCGGCTGTTGACAATCGGCGGGGAACGCGCGCGGCGCGCGATTCGCCAACTCAAACGCGCAGGACTGAAGACCGAACCCGCATTCGCGCACTATTTCAATCTGGCGGGCGATCCATACGAGGTGTTGTTGCAGTTGTCGTGGTTGAGTGAGCGGGAATTGCGGAAAATCGTAACTGACCGCTGACCGCCGACAGCGGACGGAAGACGAAAGACCAAAGACGAAGGAGGGAAGACCGTGACGCAACCCTTTGTCTTCCGTCCCGGGTCATTCGTCCCGCGTCTTGTTTTTCAGCAACTCCAGCAATCCATCGGGGTACAAAATCGCGCGACCTGTCTCAAACTCGCGCAAGGACTTCCACACCGCGCGTCCGCGGGTTCCGTTTTCGTCTATGACGATTTCATCGCGCGCGTAAAACGCTGGATCAATCAACGCCGCATCGTGCATCCAGACGATTTCGTGTCCCGGCTTGCCGTCGAACACGAACAAATTCTCCATCACTTGAAGCAAGCGCACGTCCTTGATCGCCGCGCCGATTTCCTCGCGCATCTCGCGGTGGAGCGCATCAACCCCGCGCTCGCCAAATTCCACCGCGCCGCCGAGCGGACGATAAAACGTCTCGCGCTTGAGCGGGTCGTATCCTTCCATCACCAAAATTTCGTCGCCGCGTCGAAACAGCGCGAGCGCGAGCACGCGGATTCTGTCCATCATTCCCTTTCACGATTGTCGTGGTCTTGCGTGGTTTTCGCGTTCCGAATTTCCTCTCGATACGCGCCCCACATTCGCTCCGGCAGCAACCTGCCGATCGCAACCATCACTTGGCGCGCGGCATCCGCATCGCGTTCGTCGCGCGACAACGCGCGCGGCACGCACAGATCGAACGGCGCGCCGAATCGGATCGTGAGGGTGTTGGCATCGTCCTCGAAAATCCCCGCAGGCAAGATCGGAATGTGATCGTATGTGAGGAGAAGCAAAAACAATCCGGCGCCCGGCGGCGGCTTGCGTAACCCCAACCCCGCGCCGGTTTCTCCCTCCGGCGCGATCCCCACGAGTTCCGGGTTTTCTTGGCGCGTCAGCGCAAGCGCGCCGCGAATCGCGAGCGTCCCTTGTCCGCGAAATTCGCCGCTGTCCAGCGCGGGCGGCAGACGAATCGTCCCGTAGGCCTTGCCGATTTGGCCGAAGCACCAACGCGTCAACGGTTGCTTGACCCATTTGCCAAACCCGCGCGGGTACCACCACTCGCGCGCCATCGCGAAATGAATCTCGCGCGGTTCGCGCGTCCGCTGCGCGGCAATCGTCGTAACCAGGACGGCGATTGCCCACCACGCGCCAAAGCCCGGTCGGTCGTAATGATTGATGGTCAAGACGAAGGGCGAATGGGGAGGAATATTTTCGGGAGTCAAAACACGCGGAGAGGGATGCGCGCCCTGGAGAAGCAACGCGGTATCGGCGCTCAACGAGGAACGTCTGCCGCCAAGGGCGCACAGAAAAGGAATCAACAATCGCAGTGAATAACGATAACTCGGCGTCGTCATTTTGACGCACGATCGCGCGTCGCGCGATAGACCAACCACATCCGTTGCAGCGCCGTTACATTCGCAAAAACCGCGAGCAAGCCCAGAACGATCAAGAGCGGCGCGTCGCCGAAAAACGCAGTGGCAATCAGTCCGATCACCACCAGCGCGATGCGTTCAAAGCGCGTCAACATTCCTTCTTGGCACTGCACGCCGATCCCTTCGGCGCGCGCGCGTGTGTAACTCACCATCAGCGAACCGAGCAGCGCGAAGAACACCAGATACGCGACGAACGTCATCCCGCGCTGCAGATACGCGTACAACATTCCGAAGAACAGCGCGCCTTCCGCAAATCGATCCGTCGTCGAATCCAAGAACGCGCCGAACTGGGTCACGCGATTCGTCAGCCGCGCGAGCGTGCCGTCCAGCGCGTCGAAAATTCCTGCGACGATAATCAGCGCGCCGCCGAGCGCGAAATTCCCCAGCGCCAGCACCGCGCCGACTCCGCACATCATCAGGAAACCGATGATCGTCAGCGCGTTGGGCGTCAGTCCGATTGATCCCAGCCAGCGCGCGATGACGTTCAAGCTGGCTTGCGCGCGTTGCCGTATCAGATTACTCAACCCGTCACTCCTTCACGTTTCGCGCATCACGCTTTATTTTTCACACTTTGAACCGCGCGATCCCCAACGCGCGCACATCCACCGTCCGCGCTTCGCCGTCCGCAACCAATTCGCTCACGCACTCGCCGACGGCGGGCGCCAACGCGAACCCGATGCCGCTGAATCCCGCCGCGACAAACAAACCCGCGATGCCCGGCACGCGATCCAAGACCGCGTGACCGTCCGGGCTCATATCGTACACGCCCGCGTGTCCGCGCACGTACCGCGCGTGCGCCATCGCCGGAAGGCGCGCGGCGACGCGTTGCTGCAAATCGGCGACGAAGGTTGGCGAGATGGATTCATCGAAGGAATCGGGATTCGCTTCGTCGGCTGATTTTGGCGCGTTCAGTCCACCCATCGTCAAGCCGAACGTGTGCGGACGAAAATGCGCGCCCGTGCCCCAATCTTCAAACGCGACGTGTCCGGTTTGCAATTCGGCGGGACGATCATAGAAGGCGACCTCAGCGCGCTGCGCGCGAATTCCGATGGCGGCTTTGAGTGGCTTGAGCAAACGATCCGCCCAGGGTCCCGCGATGATGACGACGTTGAGCGCTTCGATCAAGCCGATGTTCGTCTCCACGCCGATCACGCGCCCGTAATCCACGCGAATGCTTTTGACCGTCGTGCCGGTCTTGAACGTCACGCCCGATTCTTTCGCGCGCGCGGCGAGCGCTTGCGTTGCCAAAACGGGGTCGGCGAAACCGGCGTCCGGCTCGTACGCCGCGAGCGTGACATCGTCCACGCGCGTCGCGGGCTGCAGATCGCGCAGTTCGCCGCGCGCGATGATCTGGGTGTTCGCGCCGAATGCTTGTAGTTGCGCGACCTGCTCGCGCAGTTTCGTCGCCTGTTCTTCTCCTTGCGCGACGACGACGAGTCCGGTCTTGGTGAAGCCACTGCTGCCGCCGACGATTTCTTTCCAATTCTGGAAGACTCGGGTACTCGCCACCGCGAGCCGCGCTTCGACAGGGTGTGCCAACTGTGCACGAATCAGCGCACCGCTCCGTTTCGTCATTCCGGACGCGACCGGACCTTTTTCGACGACGAGGACGCGCATCCCTTTGCGCCGCGCGAGATGAAACGCCGCGCTGCATCCCACAATTCCCGCGCCGACGATGATAACGTCAGAAATCAGTCGGCTCATCCGGTCGCCTCGCTGGGACGCGCGGATTTGTTCTGGCGGCGCGGTAATCGCAACAAATGGCGTACCCGCGCGATGCGGCGTTTGCCGGCAGAACGCTTCGATGTGGGGAGCGCGTCGTGTGCGGCGATGAGTTGCTCGTAGTACGCCAGAACGCGCCGCGCGATAATGTCCCAATCGTATTGCACGGCTTTGTATTTGCCTGCCGCGCTCATCTGCGCGCGGCGGGTTGGATCACGCACTAGATCAATTATGGCACGCGCAATGGCTTGTTCGTCTTTGGGTGGCACTAGCACTCCCTCCACGCTGTTTTCGACGACGGAGCGATAGCCGGTAATGTCGCTCGCGACAATCGGCACACCCGCCGCCATCGCTTCGAGCAAGATCATCCCAAAACTTTCAAACCCAGTCGAGGGGGCGCAGAAGACGGTTGCCATGCGATAATAGCGCGGCAAGTCTTGGCGCGAGACCTGACCAACGAAATTTACGCTGCGAAGTCCGAGCGCGCGCGCGTACCGCACGAACGGGGCTTTCTCTTTGTCATTGAACGCGCCGACGACGATCAAGCGCACGTCGGGGATCGCTTGTTTGATGCGCGGAAACGCACGCATTAAATAGCGAAACCCCTTGCGCTTGTCCATCCGACCGACGTATAAAATGTTCGGGCGACCGTCGTCGAATTTTTCGATGGGCTGAATACTGGGATCGCAGAAACGCGCACAATCAATTCCATTGGGGATCAAAGCGTACTCGCCGGGGAAATAACGGGTGATATATTCTCGCACCGCGTCGGACACGAAGATGCGCCCGTCCAGCCGATTGAAGGCGCGCTTGAGTAATTGCTTGCCGACGTCGTACAGCATGTTTTTCTCGCGGTACGCGTGAAACGTGCCGACGTTGACCGCGTGCGAGTGGCGCAGGACGACAAGCGACAGCATCGGCACGGCGGGTTCGTGGACGTGCACCACGTCGAAATTCTCTTGTTTCAAAATCTGTTTGACGCGGCGATACACCGCGGGCGCATAGGCGATGCGCGCCCTCGAGCCGCTGAAGGATACAGGGACGATCGCACCGCTTACTTTGATAACGTGATCGCTCAACACATCTTCGTCCGTACTGGACGCGGCAATGATGCGCGTGTCGTGACCCAACGCGCGAAAATGCTGATCCAGCGCGGTGATGTGCTCATTCACACCGCCCGAATAGGGATAATCGTACGGCGAGACCAGAGCGATTTTCATAATTCAAAATCTTGTCCTGAGCGAAGCCGAAGGATCGAAATTCCAAATTCAAAATTCGACGCTCAACGCGGGCCTTGAATTTCGAATCTAGAATTTCGAATTGCGAATTTACCAGCGCGGCGAATGTGCTTGGTCGGCAACTTGACGAGACTCTGCCACATCTGCGCGGGACCGATGCGCGCGAGATATTTCATTTCTTCCGCCGTCCAATAATGTCCTTCAATCGTCGTCTTTTTTTCTTTGAGCGCGCGTAGCAAATCGTCGGCGGTTACGCCGGGATAAACCGTCGCCGCGCTGCCAATCGTCGGCAGGACGTGTGAATCGCTCCCGGCGGTCTCAGCCAGTTGCAGGACGCGCGCGTTCAACTCGCGCGCCTGTTTCGCGACGACGCGTCCGGCGAGGGAGGGGTTCAGCGCCTCGAAACCGTCAAAGTAAATCAAATCGTCCGGCGTCTTGTGAATCCGCATCAAACCATTGCGTCCAATCGAGCGGATCATCCAACTCATCGGATGCGGCGCGATGACGACGCCGCCTTGCTCGTGCACTTGCGCGATCGTGTTGGCGAGACCTTGCAGCGAGCGCACCGGTTTGTCAATGCCGAGCACGAGCAGGTGACCTTCAATCGTCGTCACTTCCATTCCGGTCAAAACCTGGAAACGATAGTTGCGCCGCGCGGCGAGATTGCGCGCGTCGTCCGCGCCGTCGAACATATCGTGATCGGTGATCGCGATTAGGTCGAGGTCGGTTTCGTTCTCGGCGAAATCAAACACTTGCTGCACGGATGCCATTCCGTCGCTGTGGGTGGTGTGGATGTGTATGTCGGCTTTACCCATTGGCGTATGGCAGATGGGGTATAGAGTAGGGCAAATAGCGCATTGCCATTTGCCGCATGCTATACGCCATTCGCTATTCCTCCCAGATTTTCTGAAACATCAACCATTGATCCGGATATTGGCGGATGTACCTTTCCATTACATCCGCCAATTTTTGAACCCCTTCACGCAGGTCGCGTTGCGCGTCGCCGGACCTGGCAAATTGGAGTGGCGGCTCGATGAACACTTCGCTGCGATTGTCCGGCAGTCTAACGCAAAAGGCGATAATGACTGGCGTACCATATTTGAGTGCGAGTTGCACTGCCCCATCCGGCATTTGCGTCGGCCTGCCGAGAAAATTGACGAAGGGACCGGTCTTGGTAATGTCGCGGTCAAACGCCAAGCCGACGATTTGCTTGTCGTGCAGCGCTTTGATGAGCGCGCGCGGCGCAACGTCAAGCGGCACCATTTCGATGCCTTGGCTCGCGCGCAAGTTGAGAGTGTACTGAAAGAATTTCTCTGGTTTGAGATGTTCGTTCGGGACGACGAAGCGCGTGTCAAGGTACGCCGCGGCTAGGTTGATGAACAAATCCCACGCGCCAAAATGGGCGGATCCGGCAATCACCCCCTTGCCTTGCTTCAGCGCGTCTTCGATGTGCTCGAATCCGTGCAAGCCCGCGAGTTGCGTGCGAATTTCTTCTTTCGAGATGCCGTGCCAGCGAAAGAGATCGAAATAGTTTTTCAGGAGATTTTGAAACGCGCACCGCGCGATAGCGTTCATTTGCGCGGGGCGCGCGTCATCGCCCAAGACGCGGTGCAGGTTGTAAAAGTACGTCGTCTGCTTTTTTGCGGTGAAGAAAAACATCAGGTCGCCGAGCCGCGCGAACAGCCAGTAGCCAAAGCGGGTGGGCAGGCGCGGGCAAAGCCAACCAGCAAATCGGAAAAGGTAGTAGGTCATTGGACATCAACTTGTAGAACCTTGCGAAGGGTGAGGTGCAAGGCGCGAGATGGAAGCGCGAGCAACCTTCACAAGGTTGCCAAATGTGCTAAGAATTGGGCGCTTTGCTGAGACTGGGAATTTTGCGTTTAGCGCTGACACTATCTTTCCACATCGGTCGAAAGATGTACCACTGCTCTGGATGCGCACGAATGAATTCTTCCATCCGCCGCGCGATTTCCTGCATGGTCGTTTGAATATCGTGATGCCGATTGCTGGAGCGCTGTACGATGATCGGCGGAGTGATTTGCGTTTCGATGTGACCGTCGGGCAGGACGTGCGCGTGCCCGACGATGATCGGCGCGCCGGTCAGGAGGGAAAGTTGCGCGGGCCCGGCAGGAAAATTCGTTTCGGTGTTGAAAAAGTGGACGGGCACGGTCGTGATGTCGAAATGATGCGTGACGCCAAAATCGAGCAGGAAGGCGGTCATCTCATTGCGTTTCAACGCTTCGATGATTTTGCGCGGCGCATTTTCGTATGGATAGAGAAAAACCTTTCTGGCTTTGCGAATTTCTGTCAAGAGATCCATCAACTGAGGCGGACGCAGGGTCTCGGCGACGAGCGTCAGCGGCACGTACTTGTGCGCGAGGAGTGCGCCCGGCAGATCCATATTCCCAAAGTGCGCGCTGACGACGATGGCGCCCTTGCGGTGCGCGAGGGCTTGCTCGAAATATTCGCTGTGATGGATGGTGATCCGCTCTTCCAAGTCGCGCACGGACAGACTGGGATAGAGCATCACATCGCGCAACAGCCGCGCAAAGTTCTGAAACGCGACGCGCGCGGTGCGGCGCACCTGGGGATCGTGCGACGGTTTGCCGAGCACGTGCGCAAAGTTGTCGTGGGCGACGCGGCGCCGCAGCGGCATCAGATAATACGCGCTGTTGCCCATGAAGCCAGCCGTTGCCAGACTGAGCCAGCGCGGCGCGATCCCGACCAAAAACATGCCGATGCGCCACACCCAATACAGTGCGATCACTCGCGAACAGACTCCTTGTCAGTTATTGGTTTGCGATGAGCGACTGAAATTGTCGTTCGTAATCTTGCACACGCGCATGATCGAGCGAGCAATGGACTTCGCGACCCGCGCGGTGCATTTGAATCAATCCCGCTTGCTTCAAGCGATGCAGATGCCAAGAGATGAGCGGCTGGCTCATTCGCAAGCCGCGCGCGAGTTCGGTGACGGTGAGTTGGTGCCGCGCTAACTGCTCCAGAATCCGCAAGCGCGTCGCGTCGCTCAACGCGCGATAATAGCCGCGCAGTCCTTTCAATCCCCGAAGGTCCATGGTGGTTTGCATGAGCGCCCTACCACAATATATAAATACTCACTTATATATTATCCGAAATCGTTGCCTTGTCAAGCCACGCCGAACGGGGTATAATCAAAAAAGGAGGCACCGGGTTTCAATGCAGATTCCCTCGTCGTCGCGCTGGGACGTGACCCCGGCGGAGGCAATCGAGATTCAGCGCGAGTTAGCCGCGCGCGTGAGTGAGCAGGATACGCTAGGCGATGTGCGCTTGGTCGCTGGTGTGGACGTTGGCTTTGAGGGCGCGAACAATCAGACGGCGCGCGCGGCTGTCGTCGTCCTCCAATTCCCCGAACTTGTCCCAGTTGATTACGCGACTGCACGCTTGCCAGTCACGTTTCCGTACGTGCCGGGCTTGCTCGCGTTCCGCGAAATCCCCGTCGTTTTGCGCGCATTGGAAAAACTCAAGAGCGATCCGGATGTGATAATTGTGGATGGACACGGGCGCGCGCATCCGCGTCGTCTGGGGATTGCGAGTCATCTGGGCATCTTGCTCGATGCCGTGACGATTGGTTGCGCCAAGTCTGTTCTCTGCGGCGCAGCCGCAGAGCCACCCGATCGCGTCGGCGCGTGGGCGCCGTTGTTGGATCGTGCTGAACAAATCGGCGCGGCGGTGCGAACGCGCGTTGGCACGATGCCGGTCTACGTCAGCATCGGTCATCGCGTCAGTTTGACGCGCGCGCTGGATCTGGTGCTGCGGTGTTGCAAGGGCTATCGTCTGCCGGAGACGACGCGGTACGCGCATCGCGTTGCTGGCGGCGAAACGCTCAAACCGGGTCCGGTTCAAGCGAGTTTGTTGTGATGGGCAACGACCAAAAGATTGTACGAGCGGCAGAACTGATCAAGCACGCCAAACACGCGGTCGCCTTGACGGGCGCCGGGGTTTCGACGCGGTCGGGCATTCCGGATTTTCGCACTCCGGGGTCGGGGTTGTGGAAGCATGTCGATCCGATGACGGTCGCGTCGATCTGGGGCTTTCTGGAGCATCCGGCAGGTTTCTACGATTGGATCAAACCATTGTCAAAGACGATGGTGGAGGCGAAACCGAACCCGGCGCATTTCGCGCTGGCGGAACTCGAAGCGCTGGGGCGATTGCGTGTCGTCATCACACAGAATATTGACGATTTGCATCGGCGCGCCGGGAGCAAGCGCGTGCTTGAAGTGCACGGGCATATGCGCGAGGCGACGTGCATTCGTTGTTGTTATCTTGCCGATGCGCAGCCCTATATCACAAAATTCATCGCGGAGGGGGCGATCCCGACCTGTCCGGTTTGCGGCGGCGTGATGAAGCCGAACGTCATTTTGTTTGGCGAGACGCCGCCAGTGCGGGTGTTGTACGAGGCGCAGCAAGAATCGGAAAAGTGTGACGTGATGCTCGTCGCGGGCTCGTCGTTGGAGGTGCTGCCGGTAGCGGATTTACCCTTGGTGGCGCGACAGCACGGCGCGCAAGTGATCATCGTCAATAATGCCGCGACGGCGCTGGACAAACTCGCCGCCGTGGTTTTGCGCGAAGACGTGGCAATCGCCCTGCCCAAAATTGTGGAGAAGGTGAAAAAGTAAACAAATCGCGTTGCAGATCAGTCGTACCGTTTCCCCGATCCCTCCAACTGCAATTCGCGATGCCGCAATAGAATGCTTTGCGCGATTCCTTCCGCGGCGAAGAGGGTGACGAGCGAACTTCCGCCCGAACTCACAAACGGGAGAGGGATTCCCACCACCGGGATCAAACCCAGATTCATCCCCAAATTCAAGTAACTTTGCACGAACAACATCGCGACCACGCCGACGGCGATCAATTTGCCGAACGGATCGCGCGCGAGCATCGCGACCCGAATCAATCGAAAGAGAATGAAAGCGAAAATCGCCAGCACGAACACGGAGCCGAAGAACCCCAGTTCCTCGCCGATCACTGAAAAAATGAAATCGGTCTGCCGGATGCGGAGAAAGCGCAACTGACTCTGCGGTCCGCCGCAGAAGCCCGTGCCCCACCAGCCGCCCGCCCCGATCGCGATGCGCGCTTGCGTGACGTTGTAGCCCGACCCCAGGGGATCGCGCCCGGGATCGACGAACGTCAAGATGCGTTCCTGCTGATACGGGCGCAAGTTTGCCCAGATGGACGGCGCGAAGACCACTGCAATCGCGAGGATGATCAGCACATCGCGCAGACGCATTCCCGCTGCCAGTGCCATAATGCCCCACGTCGCGCCGATCACGACGGTGGTGCCCAGATCCGGCTGAAAATATACCAACACCATCGGGAGGATGACCACGAGGAATGACATGGCGAGATAACGCCAGCGCGTCATCTCCGCCGCGTGATCGGACATATATTTCGCGGAAACCAGGATCAGCGCGAGTCGGCTCAACTCAGATGGCTGCACGACGAAAAGACGCAAGTCTATCCACCGTTGTGCGCCGTGCGTGATCTGCCCAATGCCGAAAACAATCACCAGCAGACCCAGCGTGGCGATCCAGAGCAGCCAGTGCAGCGACGCGTAGATCCGGTAATCGAGCGCCGTCAAAATCAACATGCCGGCGATGCCGACGAGCGCGTGCAACGATTGACGCACCGTCGGGCTTGCCCAATCGAGCGGCTCACCGGTGATACATTCGGTCGCGCTGTAGATCATCAGAATGCCGATGGCGGTGATGAGGAGGGTCGCGCCGAAAAGCCAAAAGTCAAAGTGGAAAAAACGCGGACGAGAAATCCGATCCATATCCCATCACACTGTCACGCGCGCGCCGCGTGGGCGCGGCGCGACCGGGCGCGCTTGGGGCGTTCCGCCGCCGGAGGCACCGGCGCGCGCGCGGCGATGACAGGAATGTTCGCGATCAGTTGGTCTCCCTGATTGGTATGGGTCATTGAAACCTGCACGTTCGCGCGATCGATTTCGACGTGTTGAGAAATCACGGCGATGATTTCGTCTTTCAAAACATTCAACGTTTCGGAAGAGATATTCGTGCGGTCTTGCGCCAGGACCAACTGCAAGCGTTCTTTGGCGACGCCTGCACTCTCGTGCGAACGACCGAATAATCGTCTCAAGAAATCCATTCCGCCCCCTTGGTCAGTAGACAGTGGACAGTGAACAGCCAACAGTGAAGAGTGTCTACTATTTACTGTTTACGGATTCCGGAACAATCTGGCAAACCGCTCCAGCAAGCCCGGCGATTCATCAAACACTTGGAACGGTACGTCCTCGCCGAGCAAACGCCGCGCGATGCGCGTGAACGCCGCGCCCGCCGCCGAGCGATCCTCCAGCGCGACCGGCTGCCCTTTGTTGGTCGACGTGATAATCGTGTCATCTTCCGGCACGATGCCGATCAGTTCGATGGCGAGGACTTCGAGCACGTCCGCCGTGTCCATCATCTCGCCGCGCTTGACCATGGCGGGACGCAGGCGATTGATGATCAGTTTGGGCGATGGCTTTTCGTTCGCCTCCACCAAACCGATCACCCGATCCGCGTCGCGCACCGCCGAAACTTCAGGCGTCACGATGATCAACAATTCGTCCGCGGGCGCAATCGAGTTTTTGAAGCCCCGTTCGATTCCGGCGGGCGAATCAATCAGCACGAAATCGAATTCCTTTTTCAAATCGTCGCACAATTTGGTCATTTGTTTTTCGTTCACCGCCGATTTATCGCGCGTCTGCGCGGCGGGGAGAAGTTGCAGTTCCGGCAGGCGTTTGTCTTTGATGAGTGCCTGACGCAACCGCGCGCGCCCTTCCACCACGTCCACCAAATCGTACACGATGCGGTTTTCCAAGCCCATCACCACGTCGAGATTGCGCAAGCCAATGTCGGCGTCCACGCACGCGACGCGCTGACCGCGCCGCGCCAACGCGACGCCGATGTTCGCCGTGGCGGTGGTTTTGCCCACGCCACCCTTGCCGGATGTGATGGTGATGACTCGTCCTGGCATTGATTTCCTCCGCGTAGGGGCGTTCAATTAAACGCCCCTACGTTCGATTGAACGCCCCTACGACCCGATCCACGGTTCAACGACGATGTGCCCATCGCGCACGCGCGCGACTTCGGGGAAGTGCCGCGCGCGTCGGTCGTCCGGCGCGCGCGCAATCTGCTTGCCGATGCGTAACTGCGTCGGCGCAAGAATCAGCGCGCCGACAACCGCGTCCTCGTTTCCTGCCGCGCCCGCGTGGACGACGCCGCGCAATTTGCCCCACACGATCACGTCCCCCTCCGCGACGACCTCCGCGCCGGGGTTCACGTCGCCGATGATCACAATCGTGCCGGCGTAATTGAACGTTTGTCCCGAGCGCACGGTGCGATGAATGAGCATGGCTTGCGCTTCGTTCGACGACGCGGTAGGTGCGGGTGTTTCGCGCGTTTCCAACGCGAGCGATTCAGGGGGCGCAGGCATCGCCGCGCGCACCTGGTCGAACGCTTCCTGCGTGCGCGTTTCGCCGCTGACTGACGTGAGCGTCATGCTGTGCTGGGCGAGGAGCGCGATCAATTCTTCCAACCGCAACGCGTCGAGCGCGCGTTCGCCGGTCTCGAGCAAGACGCGCGCGCCTTGAAAAAACGATTGCGCGCTGGGACGATTGAGTTGCGTGGCGAGTTCGTTCAGTATCTCGTGCCACGTTCCTTCGCCCAGGGTGATCGATAACCCCTCGCGGGTGCCTTTGAATGAGACAACACTCATTTTGTTCGATAGTTTGATCGTTGGTTAGTGCGATAGTTTGATTCTCTGAGGATCCAGCGATTGCACTAGCGGTCTATTGCACTAGCCAACTAGTGGGTTGGCACAAACTGTACCGTATACCGCTTGTACGGCACCACTTCTACCAGAAATGATTCTGAACTTGCCGGCGCGACGGTGCGGACGCACCACCGCGCGGAATCTTTCCAGTACAACGCATTAAAATTGAACGCGCCGTTTGCATCGCTTGTGGCGGCAAAGACGACGTTGTTGTCGCACTTGTCGGTGACGACGCGCACGCCGGCAATGCCGCGTCCGCCCGCGTCAATTACCGTGCCGAAAATGCCGGGCTGTTCGTTGTTCCAGCCATCCACGCTGAGCAATTTGCCGGTGTACTTGTGCGCGGGTGCGGCGCCGGTGTTCGGCGCGGGAGTGCCGCGCGGTGCGACGACCGGCGGCGCGGCGGAGGGTGCGGACGCGCTCGCCAGCGGGGAATCGGCGGGCAAGTGGAAGTACGCGCGCAAAATGTCGGCGGCAATCGGCGCGGCGACTTCGGACCCTTCGCCGCCGCCGTAGACGAAAACGGTCACGACGATTTGCGGATTTTCGAATGGCGCGAACGCGGTGAACCACGCGTGGGTCGGCAAATGTCCGTTGACTTTGGGTCCGTAATATTCGGCAGTGCCCGTCTTCGCCGCGACGTTCACGTCGGCGAGATTCACCTTGATCGCGGTACCGCGCGTCACGGCGTCCCGCGTCCCTTCGCGCACCAGCGCGAAATTCTGCGGATCGACGCGCACTTGGCGAATCACTTGCGGCTCGATCGTGCGAAGGATACGACCTTCGGAATCGCGAATGTCGTGGACGAGTTGCGGTTTGTAGAGGGTGCCGCCGTTCGCGACAATCGCGGTCATATCCGCGATTTGCAGCGGTGTTGCCAGTACGTACCCTTGACCGATGCCCATGTTGTACGTATCGCCGATGGTCCAAATGTCGCCAATCGTTTTGCGTTTCCAGGTCGGGTCTGGCACCAGTCCTTGCGCTTCGCCAGACAGATCAATGCCGGTCGCCTCGCCGATGCCAAACATGCGCGCGTACGCGGCGAGGCGTTCTTCGCCGAGACCGGTATCAAAATTCGGCGATTCGCCGCCCGCCAGTTTGTAGAAAAACACATCGGAGGACCAGGTCAAGCCGTCCCGGATCGTGAGCGAGCCGAACCCGGGTTTGTACCAATCGTAAAAGGGCTGCGCGAGTGTGGGATCGTCCGGGTAGTATTTGTTAGGCACCCATATCGTGCCGGGGGTCGTAATGCGCGTGTTGATGTCCACGACCCGTTCTTGCAGCGCCGCGCTGGCGGGAATCAATTTGAACGTCGAGCCCGGCGGATACTGTCCGGTGATCGCGTGGTTGACCAGCGGACGCAGAGGGTCTTGGATCAGGTTGGTGAAATCTTCGGTGGAGATGCCGGTCGCGAACAAATTGTCGTCGTAACTGGGCAGCGAGATTATCGCCAAGATTTCGCCGTTGCGCGGATCGAGCGCGATGGCAACCCCCTGCTGGGCGCGCGCGTTCTGCAATGCCTTTTGCAAGATTGTTTGAACGGTCTTTTGAAATTCCGAATCCAACGTAAGGACAATGTTGTGTCCCGGCAGCGGCGGTTCACTGCCGAGCAGCGCGACTTCGCGCCCGGTGACATCCACCTCGATATACCGCCGCCCCTTGGTGCCGCGCAATTCTGGTTCGAAGGTGGATTCGAGTCCGGTCAAGCCGACTTGGTCGGTCGGCGTGTAACCTTGCGCCTGATATTCGTCAAAACGTTCACGCGGAACGTGCCCGGTGTAACCCAAGATGTGCGAGAGCAGGGAACCTTCGACGTACTCGCGCACTGGTTCCAATCCGACGACGACCCCCGGAAAGTCGAGCCGATTTTCTTCGAGGTAAAACGCAATTTCGCGCGCCACGTTCGATTTGACGAGGACCGGCGTAAACGGATCGCGCTCTCCTTTGGCGACGAGTTCGCGCAAGCCGGGTTTGCGTTTGGGCGGAACGACGACGCGTTCGAGATCGCTCGGCAAACTGCCAACCGCATCCATCGTCACGTTTTCGATTACCGTGTCCATCGGTACTTGGAGGAGCGCGGCGAGTCTTTGGAAGATGCGTTCGGCTTGGTCGTCTGGCAAATCGGCAGGAATAATCGAGACGTTGAAGGATGGAATGTTGCGGACGAGGATCTTGCCTGCACGGTCGTAAATGATGCCGCGTAGCGCGTCGGTGTTGGTGAGTCGAAAGCGATTTTGATCGGCGGCGCGTTTATAGTACTCGCCGTTAACGATTTGAATGTTGGCGAGTTGCAGGGCAAGCAAAATGAACGCGGCGACGATCAAGACGCGCATCAGGCGAAAACTACCGCGCGGGGCTTGTTCCGCTTCCGCGAGTGTCTGGGTAAACGAATATGGGCTTGCTGGATCGTTCACGGGGGAAATTATACTCTAGTTTCGTTCGATTGGCAACGCGACAAAATGCAGGACAAGGTGACGGGGTGACACGGTGATTTGTCACCTTGTTACCCTGTCAACGTGTCATTTTTCAAAATTCGAGTTGCGGGTGCATCCTGTGCGCGATCCATTGCAGAGGAAAATACACGAGCGGCATCACGACCATGTTTAGGATTGCAGAAGGCAGAGTGACGCGGAGCAGATAATCGCCCCAATTGATTTGCCAGTTGGCAAGCGCCAGAATGCCCAGCGTGATGACGTTGTGGACCAGCGTTGCGACGATAATTGCGATCGGCGGCGCGAGCAGATTGCCGCGAAAGAAGGTCGCCTGCCCCCAGCCGATCAGCCAGCCCAGCATCGTCAGTGCAAGGGTGTGGATGCCGAACGGCAAGCCCGACGCGAGATCGAGAAAGACGCCGACGATGAAGCCCCACACTGCCGCTTCGCCGACGGGCGCGAGCAATGCCCACGCGACGACGAGCGCAAGCGCGAGGTCGGGTTTGTAACCCAGGATCGGCACCTGAGGCAGTATCGTGATTTGAATGATCGCGGCGAGCGCGAGGAGTGGAATGAGTATCCAGAGCGGCATGAGATAGTCAATTGGTCCATTAGTGATCAGTCAACTGGTCACCCATTGACCAATCATCAATTGCCTATGGGCTCGGCGTTGGCGTGCGCGTTGGTCGCGGCACTGCGGTCGGCGTCGGCGTGGGCTCTTGCGTGATATCGGCGGGCGTGAATTTTTTGAGGACGAGGACGAATTCGAGGCGCGCGAAATCTACCGTCGGTTGGATGCTCGCTTCTTGGAATAACTCGATGTCGTGTTTGCGAACATCGGTCACTTGACCGATCACCAGGCGTTTTGGAAAACCGCCGCCCATTCCCGAAGTCAAGATCAAATCGCCGGTTTTGATCGCTTCCCCCTGCGGCACGTACTTGATTGTGAGATTGCCATTCACGTCGCCCTGCACGATGCCGGTCGCGCGCGTGGACTGCACGACGGCGTTGACCGAACTCGCCGAGTCAGTAATCAGCAGGGCTTTAGCCCAATGCGTGCCGGTCGCGGTGACGCGTCCCACCAAACCTTGCGGCGTGACGACCGGCATCCCGTTCTTGACGCCTTCCGCGCTTCCCTGGTCTATGATGACATAGCGCGCGAGGTTGGACGGGTCTTGCCCGACGACGCGCGCGAGATCAGGATTGCTTTGCAGAACCGCCGCGCCCAAAATATCAAAATCGGGATTGGCTTGTTTATACGCGAGTTGTTGACGCAGCAGCGTATTTTCGCTTTCGAGTTCGCGGATACGGACGCGCGCGATGGCAAGTTCGGTGACCTGGCTTTGCAGTTGCTTGATTTGCTCGCGTAGCGCGGTCACGTCCGCGACGGTACCGGTCATCGCCTGCGCGCTGGCGCCGATGCCGAGCGCGCCGCGCAGGAACGGCTGAAGCCATCCGAAGGCGAGGTCTTCGAACGGTTGCAACTGCCCAGCCAGATGGAGAATCAGCGCGAGGATCGTAATGACGACGAGGAAAATGAGGATCGTGCTGCGGTTGCGATTCGAAGCATACATCTTAATTTCAGATTTCAGATTTCAGATTTCAGATTGGACGAATCTGCAATCTGCAATCTGAAATCTGAAATCGGACTAGCGCCGCACACTGCGCGCGGGGGTCACGACCTTGTGCAAAGTATCCAGTTCTTCCAGGACTTGGCCCGCGCCGCGCACGACGCATGTGAGCGGATCTTCGGAGACATACACGCGCATCTTGGTTTCTTGCGACAAGCGTTCGGCAATGCCGCCCAGGAGCGCGCCGCCGCCCGCGAGCGCGATGCCATATTGCATCAAGTCGGAGACCAACTCCGGCGGTGTTTCGTCAATCGTCGTTTTGAGCGCATCAATGATTTGATTGAGCGGATTGGCGAGCGCTTCGCGAATCTCGACGGACGAGACTTCGATTTCGGTCGGCAAGCCGGTGATCAAGTTGCGCCCGCGCAGCATTTGTGTTTTTTCTTCCGGCAAGGGGAACGCGGAGCCGATGGCTTTTTTGATTTCCTCCGCCATCCGTTCACCGACGAGGACGTTATATTTTTCGCGCGCATAGCGGATGATTTCTTCGTCCATCTCGTCCCCCGCGACGCGAATCGAGCGGCTAATGACGATGCCGCCGAGCGAGAACACCGCCATTTCGGTCGTGCCGCCGCCGACGTCCACGATCATACTGCCGATGGATTCGGTGATCGGCAAGCCCGACCCAATCGCCGCCGCCATGGGTTCTTCGATCAGAAACACTTCGCGCGCGCCGGCATTCATCGCGGCATCGTGCACGGCGCGCTTTTCCACTTCGGTCACGCCGCTCGGAATGCCGATGACGATGCGCGGGCGGTGCGGCAAGGGCAGCAGCGCTTGATCGTGGACCTTGGTGATGAAATATTCCAGCATCTTCTCCGTCACGTCGAAGTCGGAGATGACGCCATCGCGCAGCGGGCGAATCGCGACGATGTCCGCGGGCGTGCGCCCGACCATCTGTTTCGCTTCGGAGCCGATGGCGAGGACGCGCTTGGATCGTTTTTCGACCGCGACGACGGAGGGCTCGTTGATGACGATGCCCACGCCGCGCACCAGCACGAGCGTATTCGCGGTGCCGAGATCAATTGCAATGTCGCGCGAAAAGATTCCCAGAATCGAGTTCAGAGGGCTGAACATACAGAACCATTATACCACATTCCAGCGGTACGCAAAAAAGCGCGAATTGACTCATCAAGAATGTCGGTGAAATCAATTCGTTGACTCACGGATAAATGTCGGTCAAATGCGCTCGTTGACTCACGAATCGCTTTGCGTGTCGGTGAAAGTGCGACTCGGTTTCAACGCGGCGATGCGCCGATCCAATTCGGCTTTCACCTCCGCCAGGTTCAAACTCTCGTAGGTGACTTTCAGTTTGCGTTTGGCGGCACGACTCAACTGGTCGCTTTCCAGTAACCGCTGACACGGGGTCTTGGGCGCATCGAAAATCTTCTTGACCTTGCTCCCGTCGCGTTGCTTGGCTTGCAACTTCATCACCGGTCTGAAAAAGTTGTTGTGCAACCGCGCTACGGCATAGAGGGCATTCAATTGGTCCACTTGCTTCTGAGTGTCATAGCGACCGTAGCCCGCCAAGCGCCGCACGACCGCCCAGTTTTTCTGTTTAAACTGGACTTCTGTACAGTGACCGTTTTTGCTCAGAATTATATGCAGTGAATTTTGACAATTTGGCGGATGGGATGCATGATTGAAACTAATCTCAATCACGGAGTACAACCATGCCGCGCCGCAAAGTCAAGCTAACCACCAAAGTCAAAATTATGCGCGAGAATTTATGACTCACTGACGCCAAAGCTATCTCACGCAAGTACGGCGTGTCGGAACGCGCCGCATACAACTGGTATCAACGTGTTTTGGATGCACTGCCGGACATCTTAGCGGATGAGCCGCCCGGACCCAAGTCCAAAGACAAGGTCGAGCCAGCACCCCCCTTTTAAGTACTGTGCCTGCGGCACCTTCGGCAGGACAGGCACTCGGTCAGCCGATGAATGATGCCGGCGCCTGGTGGCTCAAAGGCGCTTGGCTTGACCTGGGGATCGGGACCGCCCTGTTGACTGTGATTGAAACAGCGTGCCAACGCTATCGCACCCAGGTGAATGCACCGTCGCTCCGCATCGTGACGCATCCGCAGGAGGTCTTGGTTCGCAAGAACGAGACGCTCGCCTTTCTGCCCTTGTTCGAGAACATGACGCGCCCGCGCCATCTGGACAGCTACGCGGATGACGGACTGGGTTGGCTGACCGAAGCGGCCCAGGTCTATCGCGCGGTGACGATCGAAGGTTACCTGAGCGACTTGACCCGCCTGGGTATCGCGGCGCCGTTAGGTCAGGCCTTCGCGCGCTGCTACTGGCGCGCTTGGTATCAACCCGGCGACATCGCGGATGCGCACGTCTTTTACGTGGACATGCACGACAAAGTCATCTGGACGAACAAACCCAGTCCCGTGGGCTTTGTGAGTGTCCTGCACGAAGTCCACCCGTGTCTGAAGCAGACGTTTGTCCATGGGCGCGGCGGGCATGCCCTTTTCTGTTTCACGTATGCCGCCGATGTGCATCTGAACGAAGTCGTCGCCGCCGTCGCACAGGCGCTCGAACACGCGATCGAACGCCCAGGCGTCCAAGTCATCGTCACCAACCGCGAAGGACTGTCTGCCGAGGTCATCCGCACATTAGCCTTGAAAAACAAGGGTTTTGTGACCTTGTTGAAGTCCAATCAGTACGCCGGGGAGGCCAACTTTGTGCGGCGCGGGCGCTTTCGGCA
>Ga0315289_10003598_pt1 | contig 23375 bp, 22 predicted proteins | sample YL17G11_40_MG_FD_203452 | JGI IMG/M metagenome (GOLD analysis project Ga0315289, IMG submission 203452) | Sediment microbial communities from Yellowstone Lake, YNP, Wyoming, USA - YL17G11_40 | ecosystem: Environmental > Aquatic > Freshwater > Lake > Sediment | place: USA: Wyoming | collected...
TTATTTTGACCACGACTGTTTTCCAGAAGAATTACCCGGGTGTGGCGAGAATTTTGGGGTTGAAGGCGAACCCTATTTGAACAATTTTCCTTGTGATTTCAATGGCCAGCCTTATGTTTACGTGACCCGAAAAGGCGGCGGGGAATGTAAGCAGTGGTTTCGAATTTTTACCAATTTGGAAAACAAGGCCGATCCGGTCATCGATAAAATTCATTGCCGAACTGGCTGCGGGCCGAGTAAAACCAAATGTCTTTATAATTACGGGGTGGCGAGCACCAACACCCAAATTTATCGGAATTGCAGTGATTCTTGGGTGTGCAATCCTGGGGGTGAATGTGAGAGATTTGAAGATCCTTGGATGAGTGGTTGTCCGGCTCAATACGGGACGGAAGAAGCATGTGAGGCCGGTTGTGACAAACATGATCCGGCCACCCACTGTCAGAACGCGAGCGGAAAACAAAAACCTCAGGAATGATGACTAAGAGATTGGTGTTTCTCTTCTGATTTTTTCCTCTTGACAAACTTCTCAAATCCCGATAAACTCATAGATAATTAGTAGGAGTTTATTTCGAGTAAAACGAGAAATTAGGTTCTTATATGTTTGGATTGAATAAAAAAACTGATTACGGCATGGAATTGATGATTGCTTTGGCTAAAAAATATCGCCAGGGTCCTCTTTCTTTGCGCCAGATTGCCAAAGAGAAAAAATTGCCTTTTAAATATCTGGAACAGGTGGTGACGCCTTTACGGAAAGCGAGTTTAATCAAGGCTAAACAGGGCAAGGGCGGTGGTTACTTTCTGAAAAAGAAACCAGAAATGATTTCCGTGAGAGAGGTGGTTGAGGTTTTAGAAGGACCGGTGGAATTAGGGGCTTGTTTTGGTTGTCCGAAAGCGATGGGTTGCGGCCAGAAAGACGTTTGGGCCGAAGTCGGTGATAAAGTTCGAGAGACGATTGAGGAGAAAACCTTAGCGGATTTAATATGATAAAAAAAGTTTATTTCGCCAGAAACGTTTATTTTGCCAGAAAGAAGGTTCTCGCGAAGCGAGGTTCTTACCTTGATCATGCAGCGACCACACCCATCGAACCAAGGGTGTTGGTAGCGATGAGGCCTTATTTGGAGGAAAAGTTTGGTAACCCTTCCTCAATTCATTCTTGGGGAAGAGAAGCCAGGGAAGCGATCGAAAAAGCCCGCCAGCAAGTGGCCAGAATTTTGGGTTGTCTACCGACAGAAGTTTTTTTTACCGGCACCACGACCACCAGTGATAATTTGGCCATTCAGGGGGTGGCGCGGGCAGCCAAAAAAGCCGGCAAGGGCAACCACTTGATTATCTCCGCCATCGAACACCATGCCGTCCTCGATACTGGTCAAGCTTTGGCCAAAGAAGGTTTTCAACTAACCATTTTACCGGTGGATAAAGACGGATTGGTTGATCCCCAAGAGGTGGCAAAAGCAATTAAAAAAGAAACCATTTTAATTTCGATCATGGCCGCCAATAATGAAGTGGGCACGATTGAACCGATTAAAGAAATAAGCCAAATTACCAAGAAAAAAGGCGTTTGGTTGCACACGGATGCGGCCGCCGCCGTGGATTACTTAGAGATCAAAGTGGCTGAATTGGGCGTGGATTTAATGACTTTGGGAGCGCACAAATTTGGCGGACCCAAGGGCGTCGGCCTTCTTTACGTCAAAAAGGGCGTGGCGATTGAACCTTTGACTTATGGCGGTCACCACGAGAAAGGCCTTTGGCCAGGCACGGAGTCACCAGCCTTAATTGTCGGTTTGGCCAAAGCCTTGGCCATCGCCACCCAAGAAAGAGAAGAAGCGGTGAAAAAAGTGACCAAACTGAGAGAAAGATTAACCAAAGGCGTTTTAGACAAGGTTCCTGGTTCTCAGTTAACCGGCCATCCGACCCAGCGACTTCCGGATATCGCTTCTTTTATCATTGAGGGTGTCGAAGGTGAAGCAATGCTTTTAATGCTTTCAGACAAGGGCATTGCCGCTTCTTCAGGCAGTGCCTGCACTTCCGGTGTTTTAGAACCGAGTCATGTTTTGCTGGCCCTGGGAATCTCGCCTGAAAAAGCCCATGGTTCACTGCGCTTTTCTTTAGGCAAAAGAACCACTCAAGAAGAAATTGACTACGTCATCAAAACTTTGCCGGGAATCGTTAAAAAATTAAGAAAAATGGCGCCGAAAGGCATCTAAAATGAAAGACCTTTATCCCAGTTTTTATTCCGAAAAAGTGATGGACCATATCCGCAATCCTCGCAATATGGGAGAAATGAAGGACCCAGATGGGGTGGGCACAGAGGGTAATCCCATCTGTGGTGACACGATGCGGCTCTTTATCAAAGTAGGCAAGAAAAAAGACAAAGAATATATTGAAGACATTAAGTTTCAGACTTTGGGCTGTGGGGCGGCGATATCCAGTTCGAGCATGCTCACGACCATGGTCAAAGGCAAAACGCTTAAAGAAGTGGAAAAGATTTCCCGAGAAGCCATTGCCGCGGAACTGGGTGGTTTACCGCCCGTGAAGATTCACTGTTCGGTTTTGGCCGCAGATGCCTTAAGAAAAGCAATTGAGGATTACCGAAAGAAAAAGAGATAAAAGACGTTTAGTCAGTAAACTCCGGTTGACAAAAATCCTGAATAGAAACCTCTTTAAATTCACTCTTGACCAATTTTTTATCCTCAAAAGTAAAAATGCCGACCAAACCCTTTTTAGTCGCTTCAGACCAGGGTTGGTCAAAGATAAAATTACCTAAAGAATAAACGATTTGACCTTCTTGATAGTCTTCGGTTTCTTGAATGACATGAGGATGGTGCCCCAAGATTAAATCAGTCCCTGTTTCAATCAACTGGTGGGCCAATTCCTTTTGTTTTTGAGTTGGTTTTTGAGCATATTCCATGCCCCAATGAAAAGAAACAATTAAAAGATCCACCTTTGGCTTGGCTTCTTTGACGGCTTCCAGGATTTTTTCTTCTTGATAATCGGAAGTTAAATCAAAGCCTAAGAAGCCCAATTTGGTGTTTTTGATGGTCTTAATCACTAATTCCCCATCTAAAGGATTGATGGTATTTTCTTCAAGAAGTTTTTTGGTAAGACTAACTCCTTCTGAGCCATAATTATTAAGGTGATTATTGGCCAAGTTAGCGATATCAATTCCGGCAAAGACTAAACCTTCAACTGCTTTGGGATCAGCACAAAATTTCATCCCTTCATTGGTAATCGGGCAAAGTTGGTAAAAAGGCGACTCTAGATTAATCAAGGTCAAATCAGCGGTTTGAAGAAAGTCAGCCGTTTTTTGAAAAGGATAGGTAAAATCATTTAAAGATCTCATCTTGGCGTTGACACTCCTCCCCAACATGACGTCACCAACGGCTATCAAAACAATCGGTTCTTCTTTAATTTTTAAGAGTTGGCCAAAAAGAGAGGCGGGAGTAATCTTAGAGAGGGGAGAGATTTTTTTTGTTCGCGACCAAAAAAAAGAAAACAGAATCAGAAAAAAAAGTCCCAAAATCAGAACAATCCTAAACTTTGCTTTCATTAAAAATATTGTACAATAATCTTTAGAAGACAATTTAAGAAAGGGGGTGAGGAAAAGTGAAACTGAAAAAGAAAGATTGGCGAATGATTGCTCAGGCTTTTATGATAGGTTCGGCGCTTTCGGTTTTGGCCGCCGCTTGGGGTTTTCTTTATCAAGACCTACTTTTGGCTTCAACCCAATGGCTTTTGGTGGCCGCGGTTCTGGCCGCTTTTGGCTTGTACGCCAGGATAGAATCTTGAATTTAAACGACAATTCTTCGTTGCTTCTCAAAAAGAGAGATTTGAGTTTTTTTCCCAAAAAAAGAACCCTGGGGTCAAAAACACAAGTTGTGTTTCCAACACCAGGGTCTAACGCGACCAAAATACAGGATTGCTAACCACGCTGTCAGCGGTTTAAGGTGCTTGGTCGGTGGGGTTAGCCGAGAACAGACGCCACGGCGGCTTCGTACTCTAAAGTGGTGAGAGCCCGGCCGAGTTGCGTCTGCATGCCGTAGACGACCCAAAGAGCTTCTTTGCAGTCGTCCCTGATGTTCCGGGTGGCGGCATTCGGATCAAGCTTCAAGAAGGCGGCGATCAAGCCTTCAGTCGGTACCTTGGGGCAATAAAGAGCTCCGCCGGGAACCAACCAGCACAGGTCGCCATCCTTCCAGATGTCCTGCTGCCAACCACTTAAAGACATCGGGCCGTTGTAGTCGTAGGAACCGAAAACTTGGTGACCATTGGCGGCTGTCCAGGACCAAATGAAGCCCACGGTCCCGCCATGAAGATGGTAAGGCCCAGCTGCGTAGGCCCCGCCACCCTTATCCTCGGTCCACAACTCGAAATGAGAGTCACCACCAAGCCACGGTTGGATGCCACCGGCGTCGGCATTGTAGACCTCAATGACGGTGTTCGGCGCCTCGTGGATATCGAACCGGCCCATGGGGACATAGGGGTACTTGACGGCTAAGATTCTCAGGAAGGCCTCGTCCCAGATGAAGATGACTTTGCCTGCGTCATCATAGCCGAAGCACCCGTATTCGGTGCAGAAGCCTGCCTCCGCAAAGTAGCCGAGGTAGCTGTCACCGTAGGCGTAGAAGTCGTAGGCCCCAGGCTGATTGGGGTAGAGGACGTAGTTGATCGGGATGTAGACGTAGAGGGGTGATTCGGCGTAGGCAGCGGCATCTGCGTAAGCGACGATGTCATTGCCCCACCAGAGCCACCACTTGTCACTGTCCTTATCGAAATCCTTGTCCCAGTCCCAGTCAGTGGTCAGATAGTAGCCGGTGTCAGAGTAGATGAGGTTGCCGTTTGGATGGGTGCCGGTGACATAGTACCAGAAGTCAGCTGAGGTACCCGCCTCGGCAAACGCCTTAGCGTAGGTGTCGACGTTCTTGGGCAACCAGTTCCAATACCAATCCTCCCAGCTGACGGCCCAGCCTTGGGCATACGCCCAAGCATAGGCGTCGATGACCACGTAGCCGGAGATGTTGACCGGATCGGCACCGTCCTCATAGATCCAGACCTTGGTGGCGTCCGCGGTCAGGTAGGCATCCACGATGCCGCTGGCGCCGCCCACTACGGTGGTGTCACCGTCACAGCCTACACCCACACAAGCAGCCGCCGGCATCGGCAGGGCCAACAAGATCATCGAGAGAAGCAACCCAACGCTTAAAAACAAACTCAACTTTTTCCTCACGCTTACTCCTTTCTTTTTTTGAGCTTTGAACCTTGACCGACCTTTCACCTTAATCTCGCCATCGAGTTTTCCTGTATTTTGATTTCAACGAACTTGAAAAAAAGATCGCTTATTGACCGTTTTTTCACTAAAACAAAACCCTTTTAAGGGTCAGTTTGTCTTATATTATAAATAAAACGGACTCTTTGTCAACTAGCAATTTATTACAACTGCACCAAGGGTCGATATTTCGACCCGCCGCTCCCTCGAAATTTCGAGGGAGTAGCAATAAGAACCTGTCGAAGTTTCGACAGAACCTTGTTTCTCGCTGCGCTCGAAATGCAGGCGTAAGAAGCCGACACCAGCACGAGAAGGCAGTGGGATTAGCAAAGAAAAACCCAGCATTTGTGCTGGGAAAGGCTTCATTATTTAAAGTGGCACTTATTGAATAAAATTTGGCAATTGGCTATGATGGAGGAAAGATGATCTTTGTTAATTTCAAGACTTATCAGTCAGGTACGGGTGAGAAGGCGGTGGCGTTGGCCAAAATCTGCCAAAAAGTGGCCAAGAAAGCGAAAATAGCGGTCATTCCCGTGGTTCAGGCGGTGGACCTTTTCCGCTTAACCAGCCAGGGATTGGCGGTTTGGGCGCAGCACGTCGACGACATTGATTTTGGCCCGAATACCGGCCAAATTCTCCCACAAGCGGTGGTGGAAGCCGGGGCCAAAGGGACGCTTCTCAATCATTCCGAGAATCAATTACCCCTAGAAATGATCAAAGAAATCATTAAAAAATGTCAACTTCTAAAACTCAAAACTTTGGTTTGCGCGGACAATCTCGAAGAGGCGAAGGCCATTGTTAAAGCCAGACCGGATTTCCTTGTTTATGAGCCGCCAGAGTTTATTGGCAGTCAGACCGCTTCGGTGGCGACCGCTAAACCCGAAGTGATTAAAGATTTTGTCAAAGAAATAAAAAACGTTTCGGTTTTGGTCGGGGCCGGGATTCATTCTCAAAAAGACGTGAAGATTGCTATAAAATTAGGGGCCAAGGGCATTTTGGTATCTTCGGATGTGGTTCTAGCGAAAAATCCGGAAAAAGAATTACTTGATTTAGCCGGAGGTTTCAGGTGAAAAGATATAAAATTTGTATCTCGGGAGGGTCGGAAGGCAAACACGTTCAAAAAGCCTATCCGTTGGCGAGACAGGTGGGCGAAGCCGTGGCGAAAAATGGCCATATCTTGATTACCGGAGCCACCACCGGCGTCCCTTATGAAGCGGCCTTGGCGGCCAAGAAAGCCGGGGGTTCGAACATTGGTTTTTCTCCGGCCGGCAGTGAAATCGAACACAAGAAGAAATATCGACTGCCTGATGAGGGTCTTTTTGACCACATCATTTACACCGAAGCCGGTTATGCCGGCAGAAATCTTCTGATGGTTCGAAGTGCTGACGCCACCATCATGATTGACGGCCGGGTGGGCACCCTCAATGAATTTACGGTTGCTTTTGAAGAAAATGAGATTGTCGGCGTTTTAGAGGGTTCAGGGGGAACGGCCGATGAAGTCAGGCGGATTTTGACCGTCGCCCAAAAGGGCACTCGCAAGGTCATTTTTGAACGAGATCCGGTAAAATTAGTGGAAAAAGTGATTGAAAGGATTAAAAAGGAAAAACGGTGAAACTGCCCAGTGTTAAAGATTTTGATTTAACCGGCAAAACCGTTCTGCTCAGAACGGATTATGATGTCCCTTTGGATGAGGATGGTCGAGTCGATGACGCTACGCGAATCGAAGATTCCCTGCCCACGATTAAGCATCTCCTTGCCCAAAAAACAAAAGTTATTATTATCGCCCATCTTGGCCAACCAAATGGTCAAGAGGTGAAGGGTTTGAGTCTTAAACCGGTGGCCGAAAAATTGAATCTTCTCTTGGATAAAGAAATCCATCTTTCCAACGAAGTCTTGGGAGAAAAAACCAACCTCGCGGTCAAAGAACTGAAACCCAAAGGCATTTTGCTCTTAGAAAATTTGCGCTTTGATCCCCGGGAGGCCAAGAATGACCGGGGTTTTGCCAAGAAGTTGGCTTCTCTGGCGGAGTTTTATGTCAACAACGCCTTTGCGGTTTCTCATCGGGAACACGCTTCGATCGTGGGCGTGCCTCGTTATTTACCTTCGGCTGCGGGTTTGGACCTGGTCGAAGAAGTGACCACTTTGAATCATCTTTTGGAGAACCCGCGTCGGCCGGTGGTGGTTATTTTAGGCGGGGTGAAACCCAGTAAGATTGAGGAGGCGAAGAAGCTCGTGGGTTGGGCCGATTACCTTCTCGTGGGCGGGAAATTGGTGCTTTATGATGGTCTCCCTGAACTCGTTGATCACGAAAAGGTCAGCGGCCACTTGAAGCGGGCCGGGGAGGATATTACCATGGAATCAGTTAAAGAATTTGAGAAAATTATTGCTAAGGCGGGAACGATTATTTGGAGTGGACCAATGGGGGCTTATGAAAAAGGGGAATACAGTCAGGGGACGAGGAGAGTGGCCGAAGCGGTGGTCAAAAGTGGGGCTTACACGGTGATTGGCGGCGGTGACACCGAAGCCGCCCTGACCGACTTCGGCTTGGTCGAGAAAATTAGTTATGTTTCTTCCGGCGGCAGTGCGATGCTTGGGTTTTTAGCGTCAGGGACTTTGCCAGGCATAGAAGCTCTTTTGAAAGGAGGCCAGTCATGATGAGAGTCGCCATTAATGGTTTTGGCCGAATTGGCCGGGTGGCTTTTCGGGTCGCCCGGACTCATTACCCAAAAAAAGTCAAAATTGTGGCCATCAATACTTCCGGCAGTATGCCTATTCAGGGTTGGGCCCAAATGCTGAAGTATGATTCGGTTTACGGAAAATATAAGGAAAATTTTAAAGTGGAGGAGAAGAAAAAGGGGGAGGAGATTGGCGCCTTGGTTTTTGGTCAGGAAAGAATTCCGGTTTTGGCTCAACGGGAGCCAGCCAAACTGCCTTGGAAGAAATATAAAGTGGCGGTGGTAATCGAGGCCACCGGGGTTTTTACCAAAGGAATTGATGCCAAAAAACATATTCACGCCGGGGCCCAAAAAGTGGTTATCTCCGCGCCTTCCGAAGACACGCCGGCCTTGGTCATCGGCGTCAATGAGGAAAAATATCGGGGAACAATGGTCAATAATACCTCCTGCACGACCAATTGCGTGGCTCCAGTCACCAAGATTATTGGGGAGAATTTGGGAATTGAAAAGGCGATGATGAGCACCATTCATGCTTACACCGCCGGTCAGGAATTAGTTGATGGTTCGGGTGAGAGTTTGAGAAGAGCCAGAGCTGCGGCCGTTAATTTGGTGCCGACTTCGACGGGAGCGGCTCGAGCCACGATTCGGGTGATGCCGGAATTGGCCGGTCTTTTTGACGGCCTGGCTTATCGAGTGCCCCTGATTTGTGGGTCCCTGGCTGATTTTGTTTTTTTGGTGACTAAAAGAACTTCGGTGGAAGAAGTCAACAAAATTTTTAAAAAAGCAGCCCGGGGGAAATATAAGGGGATTGTCGAGGTGACGGAAGAGCCTTTGGTTTCCACCGACATCTTAGGGACGACGGCTTCGGCGATTGTCGACCTGAATCTGACGCGAGTGGTCGACCAGGATTTAGTCAAAGTCGTTGCCTGGTACGATAACGAATGGGGTTATTGTTGCCGTTTGTTGGAAGCGGCGATTTTAGTCAGCGGAGGCAAAAAATGAAAAAAAAAGAACTCGCCCAATATCTTGACCTCGCCAATCACCACCCAGACACGACACCCCAAGAGATTCAAGCACTTTGCCAAAAGGTGAAAAAATATGGCTTTCATGCCGCCTTTGTTAACCCCTGTTATGTCTCTTTAGCCAGAGAATTAATGACGGACGGAATCGTTGGCACGGTGATTGGTTTTCCCTTAGGTCAGGAGACGCAAAACATCAAAGTTCTGGCGGCGATTGAAGCGGCCAAACGAGGGGCGGATGAATTGGATGTTTGTCTGAACATTGGCTTGTTTAAAGCAGGCAAAGAGGATCAGGTTTTGGCGGAGATGGAAGCGGTCATCACCGCCGCCAAAAACATCAAAGGCAATGTTTTGATCAAATTTATCATTGAGACAAGCCTTTTAACTGATGAAGAAATTAAAGCCGCCAGTCAACTGGTTTTAAAATCAGGGGCCGATTTTGTTAAAACCAATTCCGGTTTTGGGTCAAGAGGGGCGAGTCTCAAAGACGTCGAGATTATCAGAAAAGAAGTGGGCGGGAAAATTAAAATTAAAGTGGCGGGGGGAATTGATACTTATCAAGAGGCCATCGCTTTTCTGGAAAAAGGGGCCAACCGGATTGGTACTTCCAAGGCGGTGGAGATTATTAAAGGGGCGAAAAAATGAAAACCCAGGAACTCTTAAATCTGGCCAAAAGTGAGGGTTACGCTTTAGGGGCTTTTAATGCCGGTGATTTGGAAATTGTTAAAGGCGTTCTCAAAGCCGGGCTTGAACTCCAATCACCGCTGATTGTGGAAGCTTCACCAGGAGAAATAAAATTCTTCGGTCATCAAAATTTTGAGGCGGTGATTGAAAACTTCAAAAAAGAAACGGGTTTACCCGTTTTAACCAATCTTGATCATTCTTTGGGTTTGGAAGAAGCTCAGGAAGGGATCGAATCGGGTTTTGATTTAATCCATTTTGACGGCTCGGATTTGCCTTACGAGGAAAATATCAAAACCACCAAAACAATTGTGGCCCAAGCCCATGAGAAAGGGATTTTGGTGGAGGGCGAAATCGACAAAATCTTGGGTAGTTCGGTCCCTCATAAAGAAACGGCCGAATCGGTTCAAGCCGGCGGCAATTATACTGATCCGGAAAAAGCCCTTGATTTTGTCAACCAAACCGGGGTGGACATTCTCGCCGCTTTTGTCGGCAACCTTCACGGCACTTACCCCCAATCGCCGAAACTTGATATCGAAAGGTTAAGGATGATGGCCGAGAAATTGCCTTGTTTCCTTTCCTTGCATGGCGGTTCTGGTTTGTTTGAAGAGGATATCAGACAGGCAATCAAATTAGGCAAAGTGGTCAAGATTAATGTCAATACCGAGTTGAGGGTGGCTTATCGGGAGACTTTGGAAAATGTTTTAAAAGGGTCTGAGGAAGTGGCGATTTATAAAATCATGCCCCCGGTCGTGGCCGCTGTCCAAAAAGTGGTTGAAGAAAAAATCCAACTTTTTGGCAGTGCCCAAAAAGCGGCACTTAAAGCCACCGAAAATTCAACCAACGACGATGAAATTTGACACGATTTCTTTCGGTTCTGCCGTGCTTGACGTTTTTCTTGCCTCTCCGGAGATAAAAGTCATTCATTCAAACGAGTTTTTTACCAACAAAGCCATCGCCGTTCCTTACGGAACTAAGACTGAAATTGAACGTTTAGAAATTTGTTCAGGGGGAGGGGGAACTAACACGGCGGTGGGTTTTGCTCGCTTAGGTCTGAAAGCCGCGGTTGTGGCGCGGAGTGGTTGGGATTTTGCCGGCAAAATCATTCGTCAGGAGATTAAAAAAGAAGGGGTTGACGACCGGTTTTTGATACAAGTTGAAGGAGAAGAGACCGATTACTCAACCGTTTTGGTGGCTCCGGACGGCGGCCGAACCATCTTGGTTTATCGGGGAGGGACCCGCTTAGAGAAAGCGATGCTTAACTTCAAAGAACTCAACGCCTTCTGGTTTTATCTTTCTTCTTTAGAAGGTAACCTGGATTTGGTCGAGGCTTTGACCGAACACGCCAAGAAGAACCACGTTAAAATAGCCGTTAATCCCGGTAAAAAAGAATTAGCCCAAAAGAAAAGATTGCTCAAGATTGCCCAAGATTTTGAGGTTTTGATTGTCAACCGGGAAGAAGCGGCCCAACTGCTTGGGTTAACCATCGTGGACGAAAAAGTCTTTGACAAAATTGGTTTGGCTTTACCGAAAACCATGGTCGTGGTGACGGAAGGGGATAAGGGCGCCCAGGTTTGTGTTCCCCAAAAAGGCAAATTAATCATTGACGGTTTTAAAATGAAAATGGTTGATGCCACGGGTGCCGGTGATGGTTTTGGGTCCGGTCTGATTGCCGGTTTAGCTAAAGGTTGGCCGCTGGAAAAAGCCCTGCGGTTAGGGGTTTCTAACGGGGCGGCGGCGGTGACCCAATTTGGAGCCAAAGCCGGGTTAATCAAGGCAAAAGAGATTGATTTTTGGCTAAGTAAAAAGCTTGCTTATCATTGGGAAAAGAAATAAATTTTGAACACTCTCCTTACCCAGAATTTCCTTTGAAACCGTTGACAAATTGCCTCTGAACAAAACCCGAAAATTTTGTTATAATTTTTTTGATGGTAAAAATCAAAGAAAGATTGTGTCGGACGATTCTTTCACCCAGTCAATTACCGGGTTGTGATTATGTGATTAATCCTTACGTGGGTTGTCTTCATGGGTGTCTTTGGTGTTATGCCAGGTTTATGAGAGGTTACACCGGACACGAAATGGAAACCTGGGGGTCTTTTGTGGACGCCAAAATTAATGCCCCCGAAGTTTTGATTAAAGATATCCAGAGGTTGAAAAACAAACCAACCATTTTTCTTTCCTCGGTTTGTGACCCTTATCAACCGATTGAGGCCAAATATCGCTTGACCCGACGTTGTTTAGAGATTCTCGCCCCGTTTCCTTTTCCAGTGGCGATTTTAACTCAATCAAAATTAGTCACCCGGGATATTGATTTGTTTAAGAAATTCAAAGAAATAGAGGTGGGGATGAGTTTTATCACCATGGACGAAAAGGCGACCCGACTTTTTCAACCGGGCGCGGCCTTGCCCAAAGAAAGGGTGGCGGCGTTGAAGCAACTCCATCAAGCCGGGATAAAAACTTACATTCATTTGGGACCAATTTTGCCCCACTTCACTGATTTTGAAGCAATTTTTAAGGCCACCCATCATTATCTTGACTCGGCCATGGGAGAAACCTTGAACACTCGGGGAGAAAACTGGACGGCTTTGGTCAGCGTTTTAAAGAAGGCTTATCCCCAGCTTTTGCCCCTTTTCCAAAAAGAAAAGTTTAAGGACCCTGATTATTTGGGACAGGTAGGGGTTAATTTTGAGAAAGTGGCCAAACGATTTAAAATAAATGTATCAGGAGTTTATCATCATGTCTAAAATTGACAAAGTTTCTTGGGGGAAAGTGAAAGTTGATGGCAAAAATTATCACCAAGTTTTGATGATTGGTGATGAAGTGATTGAAAGAGAAAGTGAAAAACTTCACCAACTTTTTGGCACGACCCATCAAATTGGGGATTGGGAAAAAGAAAAACTGATGGCCAATAAACCGGAAATCATTCTCGTGGCCACCGGTTGGAGCGGTTTGGTCAAAATTGATGATGATTTTAAGAAGAAATTAGCCGCCAAAGAAATTGGCTTAGAAACCGTCTTGACGCCCCAAGTCGCCAAACGCTATCATCAATTGGTCCAAGAAGGCAAACGGGTCAACACTTTAATTCATACCACTTGTTAAGATGGTTTTTAAATTTAAATCCAAAACAGAACAACAAACTCTTCCCGGTGTCCCACCCCTCAAAAAACGAGAAAAAAAAGAAAATCGAGGTGAAGGTCGGAAAACGATTGCCGTTTTGTTTATCATCACCGTTCTCGCCAGTCTTCTTTTTTATCTTCAGGCCGAACTGCCCAAATTCTGGGAGAAGATAACGGCGCCAGCGATTATTTCCAGTTTGCCTCAAGAGCAATTAGCGACTCGTTCGGTTTTAAATCAAATAAAAGATTTGACTCAAGCTTTAAGCGGCACTTATGGAGTTTATGTTTATCGGCTCGATGATGGGGAAGGATACGGTGTCAATGAAGACAAGATTTTTCCCGCCGCCTCTTTGAACAAACTGCCGGTAATGGTGACCGCTTATCAAATGGCCGAAAAAGACGAACTTGATTTGGCCACGCAATACACGCTCAAAGAAGCAGACAAGGTTGAAGGCGCCGGTCTTCTTCAAGCAAAGCCAGCCGGAACAAAATATTCTTATCGTCAGTTAATTGAATCTATGGCTCAAGATTCAGACAACACCGCTTTTAAAGTGATAAACCAAGTGGTTGGCGAAACCGTGGTTGAGCAGATGACCCCCCGAGAAGTGGGAGAAATCTTCAAAAAACTTTATCAGGGTAACTTGCTTAATCAGGAAAATCAGGAGGAATTGCTCCAATTCATGACCAAGACGAGTTTTGAAGACCGGATTCCCAAAGGTGTGCCCGAAGGTGTCAGGGTGGCCCACAAAATCGGTACCTTAACCGGGGTTTATGCCGATGCCGGGATTGTCTACGGCGAAAAGCCTTTTTCTTCCGAAGGAAGGAAGGAGCGAAGTGACTTCATTTTGGTGATTATGACTAAAGAAGCTCAGGAAAAAGAAGCTTTAGAAGTTCTTCCCCGAATCACTCAGGTTGTTTGGGAGTTTGAGACTTCTCTTTGATCTCTTTTACCTTTTCCGGATCACAGTGAGTTTTAGGTTCGGTACCGGGAAGAAATAATTCTTTTTTGCCACCGCAGCCATTGCAAGGCAAGGTACCGGTTAAAGGACAAATTTCCACTTCTTTTAAATCTTCAGGTTGGGGAAATTCTTTATCAGGCGTGTCTTTAATTAAAGCACTGATGATTTGGTTCCAAATGGGTGAAGCGCCGGTGATGCCCGAAGCAACGTAACTCATCGGCGTGTTATCGTTGTTGCCCACCCAAACCGCCACCAGGTAGTCGGGAGTGTAGCCAATCGTCCAGTTATCCCTCATGTTTTGGGTGGTGCCGGTTTTAACGGCCACATGCGGATGGTTAGGGAGGTTGAGGTCGGAATTAGAACCAAAGGCGGGGGTGCGGGCCTGATTATCAGCAAGAATGTTATTAAGAAGATAGGCGATATGAGGGGATAAGACGCGTTGGCTTTCCGGATTGTGGTTTTTTTCTAAAACCTCCCCTTTGTAGTTTTTGACTTCCAAAATGGGGTGAAGCGTCATTTTCATCCCTGAGTTAGCCAAAGTACCGTAAACCACGGCCAGGTCCACCATTTTGACTTCACCGCCACCCAAGGTTAAAGAAAGACCGAACCTTGAGGGGTCTTCCCAAGTGGTGATCCCCATGGCCTGGCCTCTTTGAATCATCCGGTCAACGCCCAGGGCCGAAAGAACTTTAACCGCCGGCACATTGTAAGAAGAAGCGAGAGCGATTCTTAAAGGGACGTTGCCGTGGAAGCGGTTATCATAATTTTTGGGAGAGTAAGGCGGCTGACCAGGAATTTGGTAGGTGATGGGCGTGTCAGGAATGATCGTCGCGGGCGTAAAACCATTTTCCAGGGCGACCGAATAATTGACGGGCTTAATGGCCGAACCGGGTTGACGGGTAGCGGTGGTCACATTGAAATTTCCTTGGAAGTTTTCATCAAAGAAAGAACCTGCCTCACTTCGTTCGGCAGAACCTTGTTTCTTCGCTGACGCTCCGAAATAATCCCGAGAGCCGATCATGGCCAAAATTTCTCCGGTTTGAGGTTGGGTGACCAAAGCCGCCCCATTGGTAATATGAAACCGTCCCAGATTATCAACTTCCTTGCTGACAACACTTTGGGCTTGGTTTTGGATATCTAAATCCAAGGAGGTGGTGACTTCTAAGCCGCCTTCTTCAACTTGTCTCAAACCGTATTGATTGATTAATAATTCCTTAACGTACATGACAAAGTGAGGCGCTTTGATATCGGTTCTTTGAGGGGCAAATTGGAGTTCGGCTTTGGCGACTTCCTCTTCCTCCTCTTGAGCAATAAAACCTTCTTGTTTCATTCTTTTAAGAACGGTCAGTTGCCGGCCCTTGGTTAATTCGGGGTGGGCACCAAAAGGCGAGAAAGTGGCCGGAGAAGCGGGTAAACCGGCGAGTAAGGCGGCTTCGGCGAGATTGATTTCTTTGACGGACTTGCCAAAATACATTTGGGTAGCTTCTTCAGCCCCATAGGCAGCGCCACCATAACCGACTTCATTAAAATACATTTGGAGAATTTCGTCTTTAGAAAACTTGCCTTCCACCCAGAGAGACAAAACAATTTCTTTGAATTTTCGACGCAGCGTTCTTTCCGGAGTTAAAAGGGCGTTTTTCACCAGTTGTTGGGTGATGGTCGAACCGCCATAGAGTTTTCCGGAAAAGAGATTGGCGAGAGAAGCGCGAAGGATGCCTTTGGGAGAGAGACCATGATGATGGTAGAATTCGGCGTCTTCAATGGCAATCGTCGCCTGGACTAAAGAAAGAGGGATTTCCGAGAGGGGAACAAGAGTCCGATTTTGGTCATGATAGATTTTATAGAGTAGTTCTCCATGGCGGTCATAGATTTTGGTGGTGACGATTTGGTCGCGACTCAGGAGACGATCAGGATGAGGTAAATCCTTAAGAACAAACCAATAAACCCAGAAAACGGTGAGAAGGAAAAAAAAGGCGAGTCCTAAAGGAAGCAGCCATTTGAAGGAAAGTTTGGGCAAAGAAGGCCGCGGCCATTTGAGTTGAAAAGGCAGGCCGATTCGAGGCAGTTTAAGTTTAAGGATGAGTTTGGCTAAAAAGAAAAGGAGACGTTTAAAAAGAGAGAAAGTGAAAAGGAAAAAAAAGCCAAAATTCAAAAAGAGCCAGAAAAAAGGACGGCCGATAATTTCAAGGATAAAACCAAACCAACCAAGGGGCGTTTTTGGTTTCTTCATTTTGCCAAAGAAACCCGGAGCCGGCAGTTGCTTTGATCGAAGTTTCTTGGCGGTATAAATGGTGCCTGTCCTCGGTACCGCCATTAAAGCTATTTTACATCGTTTTTCGCTCTTTTTCTAGAGTGAAAAAGAAGACATTGAGCCTACAAGGCGAGATGGATTCATCTTAGCCTCAAAGAAAAGAGTCATTTGATTGACTTTGAAGCTTGGAAATGATATGAGGAAGGGGCTCAATGGTTCCAGAGAGAGAAACACCAACTAGCTTGCCTTCTCAAGACGAGTCTCGTTTATCTTCTCGTCCCACCCTGACTGAACTTCACTCCCAATGGGAAGGGAAAAGAAGAGAGGCTTGGCTTTTACGTCGGGAAAGATTAAGAGATACGATTTTGCTGAGATTAAAAACAGACAGAGATAAGATTGGAGGGCTTAAGCCTTTTCATGGAATTGCTTTTATTGACAAAGAAGGTGATCTTTACGTAACTCAATGGCGGGCGATGGGTTCAATTAAGAATCCTGAACTTTATACAGTTCTTTGGCCCTTACACATCAGTGATGAAAAAACACTACCTTATCTTACTCAAATTCCTCAACAAAGACCTTTTCTTTTTCGTGCCCAGTTAGTTAAAGTGAGAGGAATAGAGAAAGCGATTAGGTTTACTCGTCATGTTCGGGAGGCTTACTTACCGGTGGAAGGAGAAAGAACTGAACGTGCCAGAGAGTTTATTGTCCAGATTAAAAAACTGACAGATACTTTTTCTCAATCTTATCGATTGACGCTGAGGCAGATTGAGGGGCTGACCAGAGAAACCAGAGATTTAATTCAGTCGAGTGAGCTTGACTTTTCCCGCCTTCCCCGAGTTCAAGAAGCAGTGGATCGAGTTTGGCGAGCTTCGACCATGAGAGACCGAACCGGAAGAATCAATCCCACAGCCTGTCGCCAAATGCTTTTTTCTGCCTTATTGGCGATGACTCAAGAATTGGAGTTAAAACACCCTCAGGTGCAAATAAAATATGCTGGTCTTGAGGCGGCGCTGAATTTTGAGAGAGAACAAACGCGTTGGATTTTGGAGCAAGCGAGGCATGGTTTAATTCATTTTCTTCGTTCAAATGTTTTTCGTCAGCCCTATCTTTTAGGAAAAATGTCTCCTAAACAATTGGTGGCTGAAAAGCGGGGAATGATCACTTATATAAAAAAAGTAAGTCAAGAATTGGATAATCAAGTTAAACTCCAACCCTATAAACCAGTGGCCCAAACTGTCATTCTCGGTTTGCAAGGGGGAGAAGAGGCAGAGTATCGAACTGCTGGCTGGCGAGGAGATTCAGCCACGGAATTGATTAGCCAGGGTTATTTTAATCGCGCCCGGGGAAGAATTTGGCATTGTTTCAGAAGAATGGATAATGTTTTAAAGGAATATGAATCAGTTGAGAAAGAGGAAGATTAGGGTGCCGCTGAAGGTCGAGGTGTGGTCAGCAGTTGGTGCGTGGCGGGATTAATAATCATTCTTTCTGTGGGAAAGACGCAATCAAGACAAAAAGGCGTTCCCAAGGGATCATAAATGACCTGATGCTCCTGAATTTCTCGGTTTTCCGGAAGAGTTTTATCGGTCGCCAGTTGGTTGGTGGTTTTATCGACTTCCACAAAACTTTTTAGATTTTCCGTTTCACCAGGAACCGTACCTTGAAGAAAATATTCAAATCGAGTGGCGCAAGGCGCTTCGGGGTTAGGGGCTTTACCCGAGAGGGCACAAATGTTGGCACCGACGACCCCTTCCGGACGCATCGGCCATTCTTGGTCTTTGTCTTTAAGGGCGTAAACCATGATTTGATTCCAAATGGGTGAGGCCCCGGTGATGCCCGAAGCAATGTAACTCATCGGCGTGTTGTCGTTGTTGCCCACCCAAACGGCGACCAACCTAGAGGGGGTAAAACCAATCGTCCAGTTGTCGCGTTTATCGTTGGTGGTGCCGGTTTTGACCGAAACTTCAGGGTGATTTTTAACGTTGAGATAGGAGCTGGCGCCAAAAGCGGCCGAGCGAGCGTTGTTGTCCAAAAGGATATGGGAGATCAAGTAGGCGACTTCCATGGGCAGAACCCGATTGCCTTCCTGCTCCTTTTTTTGGTAAAGAACTTTGCCGTGGCGGTCTTCGACTTTTTCGATGGCATAGACATCCTGGCGAATGCCTAAATTAGGAAAGGCCGAGAAAGCGGTCGCCATATCAATCATTTTGACTTCACCGCCGCCCAAAGTGAGGGAAAGACCGTAATTAGCCGGGTCAGTAAAAGTGGAAATGCCCATGGCCGAAGCAGTGGCGACAAAATCCTCCAGACCATTAAGGGCGAGGACTTTGACCGCCGGTAAATTATAAGAACTGCCCAGGGCAAACCGGGCTTGAACCGGGCCATGAAATTGACCGTCGTAATTAACCGGACAATAAAGTTTTTGACCAGTGACGGCAAAACAAGTAGGAACATCATTGATGACTGTGGCCGGCGTAATCACCCCTTTCATCAAAGCCAAGGCATAATTAAGCGGTTTAATAGAAGAACCGGGTTGGCGAGGACGGAGAGGGACATTAACCTTACCGTCGTGTTCGTCATCAAAATAGTCATGAGAACCAATCATAGACAAGATTTCTCCGGTCTTCGGATTGGTGACCAAAGCGGCGCCATTATGAACCTCAAGTTTTCTTTTTTCCAATTGGGCGACTTCGGTGGCGACCACTTCTTGGGCAAAATTTTGCATTTCCCAATCTAAAGTGGTGGTGACTTTCAGACCGCCTTGTTCCACCAGTCGTTCACCATATTCATCGACTAATAATTCTTTAACATAAAGAACAAAGTGAGGGGCTTTAATGCCGACCGTGGGTGGAGCAAACTTTAATTCTTCCTCTTCGGCTTCTTTTCTTTTCTCTTCCGTGATATAACCATCTTCTTCCATCCGTTTTAAAACCAGTTTTTGTCTGTTTTTGGCGGCGTCAGGGTCAGTGCCAAAAGGAGAGTAACGCGTCGGGGCTTGGGGTAAACCGGCCAGCAGGGCCGCTTCGGCCAAGTCTAAATCTTGGGCGTGCTTGTTGAAATAAGTTTGCGCCGCCGCCTCAACACCATAAGCCGTTCCTCCGTAGGGGACTTGATTGAGATACATTTCCAAGATTTGGTCTTTGGAATAAATCATTTCCGTGATCATGGCCAGGAGAGCTTCTCTGATTTTTCTTCGAATCGTTCTTTCCGGCGTTAAAAGCGCCGTTTTTACCAGTTGTTGAGTGATGGTCGAACCACCCTGAAGCTTTCTTTTAAAGACGATATTGCCGACGGCGCGGGCAATGCCTTCAAAAGCAAACGCCCGGTGTTTATAGAAGTTTTTGTCTTCAATGGCGATGGTGGAGTTTTTGAGATCATCAGGCAGAGCCTCCAATTTAACCGGCACGCGGTTTTTTTCGGTGTAAATTTCGTACAGAATTTGACCGTTTCGATCGAGAATCAACGTTGAGGCCGGCATGGTTTCGGCCCCTAATTGAGTGGGCAAAGGCAGGTCTTTAAAAATGAAAAAATAGGCAAATAAACCGATGACCAGAAAAATTGACAATAAAAGCCAATTTTTTAAAAAGAATTGCTTGGGTCGTTTTTTGAGAGGGAATTTTTCGATTCCCCCCTCCACTTTTCTTTTAATCAGAGACCATTTTGATTTGACTTGATTCATGACTTGACATTAAGCCTCGCTTCGCTCGGATAATGCTTTACATTATAAATGTTTTGCATTATAAACGCTTTGCATTATAGCATCGAAGGGATTAGAATATTCTAAGAGATAATGTTCCAAAAAATTTTCGACAAAATTTTTCATCGGAAACAACTTTCCGTCAAACACGTTTTTGCCCTTTATTGTTTTATTTTTGCTTTTTGGTCTCTTTATCGTTACTTTCCCGAGGGTGTTTTTCCTCTTTGGGTAGAAGAATTAATCCTCAAACCGCTGATTTGGTTGGTGCCCACTTTTTGGTTGGTGTTAAAGGTAGAAAAAGAGAAACTGCTTTCCTTGGGAATTACTAAAAAAAATCTTTTTCCGGCTCTTTACTGGGGAATTGGTTTAGGCATTGTTTTTGCCGCCGAAGGCTTAATCACCAATATCGTCAAATACCGCGGTCTTCAGTTGCCTGAATTAAATTATTCTTTTTTTGAATTAGTGGGCCTGATTTTTCTTTCTTTGGTCACCGCTTTCTCGGAAGAAACGGTTTTCCGCGGTTACATTTTTACCCGCTTATGGCGCCTTGGGCAAAACGAGTGGTTAGCCAATCTGGTTACCTCCTTCCTTTTTACCTTAATCCACTTGCCCATCGGCCTCTTTGTTCTTAGTTATTCGCCCGCGGTAATGATGGCCTATCTTCTCTTTGTTTTTATTTATGGTTTTGGCTCGGCGTTCGTTTTTGCTCGGAGTGAAAATCTGATTTCCTCGATTTTATTGCATTCTTTTTGGAGTTGGCCCATCATTTTATTTAGATAGAGATGGAATGTAAAATTGAGGAAAATTTAAAGCATTGTCCCTGCACTTATCCGGGTTGTGATAAAAAAGGGAAGTGTTGTGATTGTTTGGCTTATCATCTGTCCAGAGAGGAATTGCCGGCCTGCTGTTTTCCGGCGACAGTGGAAAAAACTTATGACAGAAGCATTAAGAAATTGATGGAGATAAAAAGTCAAAGAAGGGAGGTGAATCAATGAAGATTCTTAAAAACGTGACTCTAGTGATGGCTTTGTTAATTTTTGCCTTTGGTATTTTAGGGACATCGATTTGGCGAACGGCCGCCCAATCAGCCAGTGAGAATTACCGGGTGGTAGGGTTGGGAGAAGAAGGCATGGGTGAATCAGTTCAAGGACAGGCAACGGTAGCGGCTGAAGAGGAAGTTAATTATTCCCTCGCTTATCCTGGCATTCTGCCTGATCATCTTCTTTACCCATTAAAAATGGTTCGGGATCGAATCATGCTTTTTTTGACCACTGATCCTTTAAAAAAAGCGGAACTTTATCTTCTTTTTGCCGACAAGCGTTTGGAAGCCGGCAGAATGTTGATTGAGAAAGATAAACTTGATTTGGGTTTGGAGACTTTGACCAAAGCCGAAAAGTATTTGGAGCAAGCCGTCGAGCAAGAAAAGGTGGCCCAACAAGCCGGCAAAAAAACAGAAGATTTTTTGAACAGACTGTCTCTGGCCACCCGTAAACACGAGCAGGTGATGTTAGGGTTTGAGGAAAAAATGACCATCACCGCCCGACCGGTTTATGAAAAAGCGCTTCAATACGTCCGTGAGGGTCAGCAAAGGGTAAGAGAAAGAAGAGAAGAATAATCATCAATCTCTCTCCTGACGTCTTTTGATACATTAGTTGATGATTGACAGTTTCTGAAACCTTGATGTTATATTGACTTACTTCCCGTTTGGAAGTGACTGCTTGGGCAGGTTTTTTTGTTCATTGTTTTATCTCTGTTTTTTATGCCAAAAAAGAAGTTGACCATCAAAAAAATTAAAAAGCGTGACGGTCGAATTGTCCCTTTTAATCAGCGAAAAATCACCACCGCCATTTGGAAAGCGGCGGAAGCGGTGGGGGGGAAAGACGAAAAAAGAGCCCAATGGCTTTCTGATAAAGTGGTGGAGATTTTGGAGAGACGTTTTAATGGTTACACGATGGCCACGGTGGAACAGGTTCAGGACGTGGTCGAAGGCGTCTTGATGCGTCACGGTCACTGCACTACCGCCAAAGCCTACATTCTTTATCGAGATCTTCATAACAAAATTCGAGACGTCAAATCCTTGATTGACTCCGACGAGTTAATCGGCAATTATCTTAACGGCGCTGACTGGCAGATTAAAGAAAACAGTAACATGGCTTACTCGCTTCAAGGACTGAACAACCACGTGGCTTCCACCATTTCCAAACACTATTGGCTCAATCAGTTTTATCCCAAAGACGTTCGCGAAGCTCATCAAAGAGGGGATTTGCATATCCATGACCTCCAACTTTTAGCCCCCTACTGTGTGGGCTGGGATTTGCAAGATTTGTTAATCAAAGGTTTTACTGGTGTTTCTGGCAAAGCCGCCAGTCGGCCGGCGAAACATCTTCGGACCGCCCTCGGCCAGTTGGCCAATTTCTTTTATACCCTTCAGGGTGAGTCGGCCGGCGCCAATGCCATTTCCAATTTTGATACCCTTTTAGCGCCTTTTGTTTGGTCAGACAAGTTGACTTACAAAGAAGTCAGACAGGCCATTCAGGAATATCTTTTTAACATGAACGTGCCCACCCGGGTCGGTTTTCAAACCCCATTTACCAATATTACTTTTGATCTTGTTCCTCCAAAAGGTTTGGCTGAACAGGTGGCCATTGTTGGCGGCAAACCGATAAACAAACAATATCATGATTTTCAAAAAGAAATGAAGATGATTAATAAGGCTTTCGCGGAAGTGATGCTTGAGGGTGATGCCCAGGGCCGGGTTTTTTCCTTTCCCATTCCCACTTACAACATCACCAAAGATTTTGATTGGGACGGCGATTTAGACTACGTCTGGGAGATGACGGCCAAATATGGCATTCCTTACTTTTCTAACTTTGTCAATTCGGATATGAAGCCCGAAGATGCCAGGAGTATGTGCTGCCGATTGAGACTCGATAACCGGGAATTAAGAAAAAGAGGCGGTGGACTTTTTGGGTCTAATCCTCTCACCGGGAGCATCGGTGTCGTCACCCTTAATATGGCGAGAATCGGCTTTTTGGCCAAAGACGAAAAAGATTATTTCGAGCGCTTATCTCGTTTGATGGAGATTTCCCGAGACAGCCTTTTAACCAAGCGTCAGGTTTTGGAAAGGCTGACCGAACAGCATCTTTATCCTTATTCTCGCTTTTATCTGAGCGGGATTAAAAAGCGCTTTGGTGGTTACTGGAAGAACCATTTTAATACGATTGGCATTCACGGTATGAACGAGAGTCTTTTGAATTTTATGGGAGAAGACATTGGTTCCGTCAAAGGCCAGCGTTTTGCCCTTGAAGTGCTCGACTTTATGAGGAAAAAAATTGCTCTTTATCAGGAAAAAGACAACGAACTTTTTAATCTTGAAGCCACCCCAGCCGAAGGGACGACTTACCGTTTTGCCATTCTTGACAAAAAAATCTATCCCGAGATAAAAGTGGCCAACGACAGAGACGTTCAGGAAAACGGCAGTGAACCCTATTACACCAATTCGACTCAATTACCAGTGAGTTACACCGATGACCTTTTTGAAGCTTTGGATCTTCAGGATAAAATCCAGACAAAGTACACCGGCGGCACGGTCCTGCACGGCTTTTTGGGGGAAGCGATTCAAACGGGCGAGATGGCCAAGCTTTTAGTCAGGAAAATTGCCGAAAATTATCACCTGCCTTACTATACTTTAACTCCGAGTTTTAGTATCGTAAGGCA
>Ga0315289_10003599_pt1 | contig 23374 bp, 20 predicted proteins | sample YL17G11_40_MG_FD_203452 | JGI IMG/M metagenome (GOLD analysis project Ga0315289, IMG submission 203452) | Sediment microbial communities from Yellowstone Lake, YNP, Wyoming, USA - YL17G11_40 | ecosystem: Environmental > Aquatic > Freshwater > Lake > Sediment | place: USA: Wyoming | collected...
CTATGGAACTGCGATGCTGCTCGGTGGAGCGGTGCTGTGCTTTCGAAGTCAGGAGAGTGTTCCTGCCGATAAGTGGGTCGGACTCTTCATGGGGTTCAGCGGAGCAGTGAGCATGCTGTTCTTCCTGATCGCGCTGGGGCACATGCCCGGAATAGTCGTGTTCCCGGTGCGGAACCTGGGCAATCTCGTGCTGACAGGGGTAGTATCCATCGCCGCCTGGAAGGAGCATCTGTCTCGCAGTCAGTGGTTGGGAATCGCGCTCTCTCTGGTGGCGATCTGGTTGATCTACTGAGGCCGGGGCAGATGGATCTACATCGGCAGCAGAGATTCTTCGCGTCGCTCAGAATGACAGGCGTCGCGTGCTCCTCAGATCCCCAGCGATGCCTCCGGTCCGGCCTGCGCCGAAGCGATGATCCTGCCACGCTTGACGAGAATGCTGGATGCCATTCCGCCGAGAGCGTTGACGTCCTTCAACTCATGACCCCGTACCTCGATCGCGTTCCGGGCCATCTCAGGAACATCCTCTGTCAGACGGATTTCAGCGCCTTCGGTGTGAATCCTCGGACGGCTGAGCATCTCGCCGGGTGTCATGCCGAAGTCAACCAGCCCGATCACGAACTGAGGTATCAAGCTCGGTATCGTGCGTCCGCCGGGAAGCCCGACGCATCCCACGAGCTTGCCATCAACGGTCAGAATCAGCGGCGACATATTGTGCAGAGGAGACTTCCACGGACCAGGAGAGTTCGGCAGTCCCGGTCTTGGATCGAAGCGAGACATCCCATGCCCGAGGACGATGCCCAGCCCGGGAACAGCGACTCTCGATCCCCAGCCGCCGCCGTGGGTCTGCGTGAGAGCCACCATGTTCCGATCGGCATCGCAGGCCGAGCAATGGATCGTTTCCTTGGCAATATCTACGTCGCCGGGCGCGCTTCCAATTTTTCCGGTGCGTACAAGCTCGGCAAGAGAAGCAGCATACTCCTCGGACAGCAGCCCCCTTATCTTCTCCTGGATGCCCGGGACATCTCCCAGCACGGTAAGCCGATCCCGCCATGCCAGCGTCAACGCGCCTGCCAGATCACCCCAGTGCTCGGGATCATTGGGATCGTACCGCTCAGGATGAAGCTTCGCCAGAATTGCCAGCGCCTGGAGGGCCGTCGGGCTGCCGGTCACGCCTGGCGAGGCATTCAGCCGCACGCCCTTGTACTCAAGTGTCAGGGGCTCGCTGACCTCAGCCCGCATGTCTGCCATGTCCTTCTCGGTAATGATCCCGCCCATCGAGCGTACTCTTTTCGCAATGCGTCGGGCAGGCTTTCCGTGATAGAGGGCGTCCGGGTCATCGGCCAGGACCTCAAGCAGCTTTGCGAGATCGGGCTGGACCCAGGTCTCGCCGGCCTCGGGAGTGCGGCCATCCGGGAAGAACGCCTGCGCTGACTCCGGATCCGTGTTATCCGCAAAGCGCTGAATGTTCTCCGGCAGCGTGTCATAGACTTCGAAGCCGTCTGCCGCCAGTTTCATCGCAGGCTCCAAGACCCTGCGCCATCCGAGGCGGCCGTACTTCTTCTCGGCGAGGGAAAGGCCGGCGATCGTCCCAGGCACGGAGACCGCCAGCGGGCCGAAGGTATTCTTTCGATCCACAACAGGGGGAAACTGGTTCCAACTAACCGGCTCCGACTCTTCGGCCAACTCGTACATATCCGGCGTGACCGCCCTCGGAGCACGGCAGTTGTAGTCAATGGCCACGACTCGTCTCTCGTTCGCCAGATAGATCACCATGCAGCCGCCGTAGCCTGCGATCCCATTCGATGAAGGCTGCACCACACACAGAGCAAGGGCAGTCGCAACCGCCGCGTCAACGGCGTTTCCACCGCTGAGCAGCATCTCCCTGCCGGCAGGCGAGGCAAGCGGGTTGGTGGATGTTACCATCCCCTGCTCAGCGATAACGTCAACGGCCTCGATGCTCATACGTCCTCCAGCTGTGGGTGTAGAACTTGCTCCGGAACGCGTATCCGAAGCAGCGTATTTGAGTATAGGTCACCGCGCTACTCAGTGTCAAACCGCCCGGAAAGCGGACAGGGGAGGAAACCGGAAGAACACACGGCAAAGGCCGCGTCACCTAAGCACCGACCAGAGGAAGCGCCGCCCCGCCCTGCCTGATGACCAGGACCGAGGCATCTTCGCCTTTCAGCTCGAACGCCATATCGAGCGCCTGCTGAGGTGCAGCCGCATATCGGAAGCCAAGCCTCTTGGTGTCCAGTCGGCTGATGCCCGGCGAGATGAGGATTCCGACGCCGTTGTCCTTGATCACTCTACCGACTCGAACGAGGTGCGCCGCGACGATCTTGTCCGCGATGCGGCCGCTCTCCACCAACGATATCGTCTCCCAGGAACGCCGGTAGCCTTCCTGAAGTATGAGGCCATGCGTGCGTGAAACACCCTCCGGGCACGGGCTGACCAGGATAGCCACACCGCCCTTCTTGACGGCAAGCTCGCCGGCGTACAGCGCCTTCGCTCCCTGCCAGAGGTCAATGTCCATCGGGTAGGAGTCAATCACAAGGATATCGGCCGGCTCCGGGATCCGGACGCCGTACACCTGCTTTGACAGTTCAGCTCCGGCTCGATGCGCACCAACGGGATGCCCGACGAACATATCCATCAACCGGCCGTCCGAGTCGCAGACCGCATTCGCGATGGCCGCAAGCCCTACCCTCTCCGCGACGCTCTCTATCTCCAGGCGGACCGGATTGTCGGCAACGCCGAGGATTTCGCTCCCGGGGCACATGGCGCTCCGCCAGTGCGTCTGCGCTGTCGTCTCCTCGCCGCAGATGCCCGGCTGGATGATCTTGCCGCCGCCGCTGAAGCCCGCGATCCGGTGCGGCACGATCTGGCCGATCCCGAAGATGAAGTCCGCCTCTTCCACCGCTCGGTTCACGCGAATCGGCGTTCCGGCCTCCGTGATGCCGTAGTCAACCAGTCGCTCCTGATTTCGCCAGTCATGGTTCAGGATCTCGAAGCTGCGGCAGACGTCCCGGCCGAACTTCGCTGCCACCTCCGCGTCGGTCATCGGCCGGTGGGTGCCGAGAGCGATCAGAATGCGGATATCCGAACGCGAGATTCCGGCCGCGTCCAGTTCCGGGATCAGAGCGGAGAGCACCTCCTTCACGGGAGTCTTGCGCGTGTAATCATCGGTCAGGATGAGGACTCTCTTGGCCCCGCGGGCGAGGTCACTTATGCGCTGGGATTCAATCGGGTTCTCGAACGCCCGGCGAATCAGATCGGACACCGGCGCTCCTGGCTCGACCTCCGGCGGCTGGTATACGCCCAGGAGATTCTTGTCCGGCACATTAACGGGCGGTATGTCGCTGTAATAGGGGAAAGAGATTTCCATGGCTTACGTGATGCGTGACACGTGATACGTGATGGGTGATTCGTGATTCGTGAAAGCCCTTCTCACGTATCACGAATCAGATAATCGCACCCTGGTCGAGCAGGTGCTTCCGCAGAAGGCCCGTATCCAATGCCCTCGGTGTCATGCTTCGCTGGACGCACAACGCTGCCGCGGTGCCGGCTGCCTGGCCGAGCGCCATGCAGTTCGGCATGATGCGCACGGCTCCCTGACCCTCATGGGTCGCAGAAATACATCGGCCCGCAACCAGCAGGTTGTCCACCTCGAGAGGTACAAGGCTGCGATACGGTACCTCATACCAGTCTCCGGGAGGCGGCGTACTGGGCAGCTTGCCGTTGTCCTCCCGCGCGTATCCCTTGCCTATCGGATGATGGATGTCAACCGGATATGCGGATCTGAGCACTGCATCGTCGAACTTACTGCCGGCGATGACATCGTCCGCGGTGAAGATGTACTCGCCGAATATGCGTCTGGTTTCCCGAACGCCTATCTGGACGGCGGTCTGGAGCAGATACGCGCTTTCGAAACCGGGGATGTACTTGCGGAAGAACCTCATCAACGACATGGCCTGCCGGCGACCTTCAATCTCTGCCGTTGTCAAGTCCTCCGATCTCGTGCCGTCAAGCCCTCCGACGTGTGTCGTGTTTACAACCACCTGTCCCGGCGTAGGAAGGCTTATGAAAAACACCATATCCTGCGGCAGCGTGAATTCCCCGTTCGCCCGGGCTTCCTCAACTTCCTTGTAGAAGCCGGCGACGCCCACCGCACCCTGAAGCATACGCTGGACGTCTTCGTCGCTGGCGGGCTTCGGGAAGCGCATTTGATCAGGGTTTTGCTTTGCATATGCCAGCGCCTTACCCACGTACACGCCACCGATCGTAAACATGAGCGTCATGGCCTGGGTCATCCCATGCTCCGGGCTGCCCAACTCATACGGCGCTCCAGCCATTGCCGCAACGTCTGCGTCTCCGGTCGCATCAACTATGACACGACCTATTACCTCGCGATCGCCGGACTTCGTCAACACCTCCACGCCTATCAGATCACTCCCGGATACTCGTGCGCCCGTTACCCATGAGTGCAAGAGCAGAGCCGACCCCGCTTCCAGAACCATTTCCTGGGCACAGAACTTCATCGCCTCCGGGTCAAATGCCCTGCCGAGCATCCCGCCCATGCTGCTCATCCGATCGCAGATCTCCGTAAAGAATCCCCCGACCAGCGGCTTTCCGGTGGAGGTACTAAAACTCATGAACGGGTTGACCAGCCCGGCCGTGCCAAGCCCGCCGAGAAACCCATAGCGCTCAATCAGCAGTGTCCGCGCTCCCATCCTCGCTGAACTGACTGCAGCCGCGACGCCGGCAACGCCTCCGCCTGCTACTACCACATCATACTCATCTGCAAGATCCAACTTCGGTGCACCTCCGTTAGCCCTTTGCTCAGAAACCTACCCTAGAACCGGAAGGCCAAGTTCCGGGTCTCAGGTTTCAGGTTGCAGGTTTCAGGTTGGCGATCCTGCGTCAGCCTGCAACTTGAGACTTGAAACCTGAAACACCTCTCCCGATTCTGCACTAGGGTATTATACACGAACCTGCTCCCGAAGGGAATACGGCCACGGCAATCCTCAGGCCGGGGGCCGACCTCAGCGGTCGAGTGCTCAGCAGCCCCCGAAATGCAGAGCCACACCCCGCCTGCTAAAATTGCCTGTTGACAAGGAGAAATCATGCCGATATACTGAGTGCAGAAAGGAGCAGAATACGTATTTCATTCTGCGCTAAAGCGGAGTACAGCAAGGGGGAAGTTCAAAAGCAGAATGCCAATTGACATCGGAAGCACCGCTGAAGGCACAGTAGTCAAGCTTGCAGAGTACGGTGCTATTGTCAGACTCCAGGACGGCAAGACAGGCCTCATTCACATTTCCGAGATAGCCGACACCTTCGTTCGCGACGTCAAGGATTACTTCAAAGAGCATGACCGCGTCAGGGTCAAGGTTCTCAGCGTCAACAACAAGGGGCGCTATGAACTCTCCACTAAGCAGATCGAGCAGCCTGTCTTGGAACCAGCGCCGCCTCGTGAACGCCGCAAGCCCGCCGAGCACGTTCCGGAGGAGGTAAACCTCGGCCCGGACGGTCCAGGCACGGGCGAACGCCGTGACTCATCTCTGAACTTCGAAGACAGGCTCACGCGGTTCATGAAAGACAGCCAGGAACGCATACTCGACCTGAAGCGCAACATCGAATCCAAGCGCGGCAACAAGAAGCGCTGATTCTCGCCTCACCGTTAATAGTTCACGATTCCTGGCAGTACCGCCGTCTTTGTTACCTCACTGAGCCGGATTTGAAGTCTACGGCCATTTGTGGTATCATATCAAGTAGGTGAACAACCCTACGTCTTCCGCGGGTACACCGCAACCACCTGGGGGGTTTCGGTCATGAAACGAACGTTCGTTCCCTTGCTAACACTTAGTTTGACCGTGCTCCTGCCCTGCAGTCTCGCAGCCCAGAACGTCTCCCTGCCGAAACAGCCGGCGCAGCTTCTGAGCCATGCATCGGCTATCCTAACAGAGGCGGTAAGCCGCGGTGACACAGCATCGCTCGTCCTATACCGCCCCGACGTAGACAAGTTCTCGTTGAAGCACCCTATCTACCGGCCGGGGGTGGACAAGTTCGAGATCAGACACCCCATCTACCGGCCCGGCATAGATCAGTTCAAGATGTATGACCTCAGGAGTCAACCTGGTAGCTTGCTGGAGCGCGCGAATCCGCAGAAACAGAAACAAATGGGTATACGGCCGACGTCTAATATATATGAGCGATCATCCGGGATTACCGGAACGTCTTCATCCGTCCCGGTTGTTGGGAGCGAAAGGAGAGATGCCAAATGCACTGCAAGAAGACAGCGTTCCTGACAGTCGTTTCCCTTCTGATTGCGATTCTGGCCGTGATGTTTGCGGTCACCCCCGATCAGTATGCTTACGCGAAGGGCGCCCGTAAATCGTCCGAGTCTCAGAGCTCTAGCGACAGGAGCTCCAGCGAAAAGAGATCGAGCGATTCAGGCCAAAGGAGTTCGAGCGAGCCCCGGCAAGAGAGCCGCAGCCAACCCGAGCCGAGGTCAGAGGGCTCTTCGCCGCCTCCGCCGAGTGTCACTCGCAGCGAGCCCCGGCAGGAGAGCCGCAGCCAACCCGAACCGAGGTCAGAACGTTCCTCCTCGCCTCCGCCGAGTGTCACTCGCAGTGAGGAGCCTCGGCCGACCTTCTCGTCTGACAGGCTGAAGGGCCATTCTGCGCCGGCACCCAGTCCGACTGTGCGCTCCGAAATCCCGTTCCGGCAGTCGGAACAGCGCGAAGTTCGCAGCACGGACACGAGAGGTTTGTATCGAAAAGATTACGCCGACATCGGCCGTATCTGGAGTGAGCGCCAGGAGCGGCGAGACACGAGATCCGACGATTCGCGCAGGAACCCGAGGACGCATGACGACTACCACGTGAACGTGGGAGTGAACTTCTGGTTCCCGGGCCACTACAGGTACTACTGGTACGACTACACGCCTGGATACTGCTATCCATCCGTGTACTGCTACTACTACGGCATCTTCCCTCCGTACCTGTGCAGCTACAGAGTGATTTACGTGCATCATCCGCACGTCCACTACGTGTACTTTGATCTTCCGATCACCATAGTTGACTACGACTATCCGGCGTACCGCGGCTACTATCTCATGGAGCGGGATTACAGCTCTGTGTCGGAACCTCTGCGTGACATACGGCGCGCATGGGAGTTCGGAGACATTGACCTGCTGATGGACCACGTCAGGCGGGGCTCAACGATCGAGGTGTATCTCCAAGGCGAGTATGCCTACTCACTTGACCGGCAGGATTACTACGAGATGACGTCGGACGCCATGTCGGCCATCAGGACCGCGACCTTCAAGTTCTACCGCGTCCGCCAGCGCGACGACCACAGCGCCGTTGCATACGGCAAGCACGTGTACTACGACGACGAACGCGGCTATTCCGGCTCCGGTCGCCAGAAGACCGTGTACGTGAGCTATACCCTCAAGCGATACGGAGATGATTGGTACATCACCGAGGTAGGCAGTTCTCCCAACCAGCTCTACTAACGACGATCAGATTGGCCCGAGGTCCGCTCCCCGCGGACCTCGGCATTCTCTTACGGCGCGGAAACGTGCCTAATCGCGCTTAAGGAGTACACCCGCATGAAAACGCACAAGCTCTACGCCGTACTGCGTCTGGTGGCAATCGGATTCTTCGCAGTATTCGTGGCCGGAACCCTGCTCACGACACGACCTTTCGCCACCCCGGTCGCGGCCAAGGGAGTTGTGAAGACCCAGCCTCCGGATGAGTCATCCACCGAGGAAAGGGACACCTCATCCACCGAGAAGAAGGAGGAGGCCAAGCAGCCGGAGCAACCGCAGGAGGAGCCGAGGGTGTCGCCGCCGCCGTCTCAGCCACAGCGCGAGGAGAGTCCGCCGTCTCGAACCGATGACAGCGCGTTCACGCGTCGCGAAGAGCGGAGGGATGAGCCTGCAGAGACACCAACCTACTCGCCTTCGCAGGTGAGACCCCAGGGAACGCCGGACGTCCGCGGCCAGATAGTCAAGCGAGAGGAACGCCGTGATCCGGAGTACGAGTTTCGCAGGCGCTACTCTGATCCGTTCTTCTATCCGTACGACTCCGACCTGTACTCGCATTACCCGTACTATGATCGAGGGACCGTCATAATCATTGATCGAGATACATGGGACGAGAGCCGGCACCGCTGGCGCAGAACGTATGAATACCGAGATCCTCATCCCGGCTCGCTCGAAGAAGCTTTGGTTGACATCGAGGCAGCGTGGTGGGAGGAGGATCCCGAACTCCTGATGTGGCACATAGACCACCTGGGCGAGGTGGAGATATATCAGAACGGGAAGTACTCTCACGCTCTCACACCCCGCCAGATATACAAGCTGACCGCGGAAGCCATGGATCGGGCTAGGACGATCGAGTTCCACTTCATCTCCGTGCACAAGCACGGATTCACCGCCCGGGCGCAGGCGCGCCATGAGTATGTGGGACCCGATAGACGGACGCGCACGGCGTACCTCACCTACTACCTCGAAAAGGTCAGGGAGCGGTGGGTGATAGATCGGATAGACATCCGCGAGCATGCCTTCGGTTCGCTGCGCTGCTTCATAGCCACGGCCGCGTTCGGAACACCGATGGAAGAGGAAGTCCTGGTGCTGAGGCAGTTCAGAGAGGATTACCTGCTGACGAACGTACCCGGCAGAGCGCTCGTGGCCGTGTACTACAAGGTCAGCCCGCCGATTGCCGAGTATATCAGAGGCAGTGAATCGGCGCGAGCGGTCGTACGTGCGGTGTTGAAACCGGTGGTTCAGCTCTGTAAAGTGGTGGTTCCGAGCACCCCAAGGTAAGGCGCCGGTTTTGCCGGTGTCCGCGCGGGCTTCCGGGCACACTTGGTAATTCGAATCGTGGCTCCGATATCCCCCGCGATGAGTTCTACACTGTCCATTAGATGCGTGATGCGCTCGAGTACGCCGGAGTGGCCGTTCCCGCCGCTTGATTGTCCCCCGTCACGCACAGCGTCGAGGTCCATGCAAGGGTCGGTTATCTCCACCATCATGTACTCACCCTGGGTAGAGAGCTTTATGGAAAGTCTCCCGTCCTGACCATCGGACGCCGCGTTTATCGAGTTGGCACACACTTCGCTGACGGCCTTCTTTGTTTCCTCAACGTCCTTGCGACTCATGCTGAGCCTGGAGGCGATGCACGATACGATCCTGTGCAGATGCGGCAGGTAAGAGAGGCTTTTCCTAATCTGAACTTCCGTGGTCGTTACGCTCTGCTCATCCATGGCTTCGATCCCTTGATCCGGTTCACTGCTTACTAAGTCGGTCCGTCAGCGAGGGCTGTGCCGCATTGCGGAGAGGTACGCCGCCGCCCGACAGCCTGTTCCTCCGGACGGCGCCGAGGTCGCAAATCCTCCGAGCAAGAACCAATCTAACATAGGGCGTGAGCAGTGTCAATGAAATCCAAGGGGTCGAAACGACTATTTTTCGGCCATAATTTTGGCCTTCGTGGAGCGCAAAGAAGTGCTGGAAAACGGTTGTATCTGCGAGGAACTACACGGTGCCGGCGACGCGCCGTTGGACCAGCTTGATGTCATAAATGTCGGACGAATTTCCCCGTTACGCTTGCTGGTGTGACGTACTTTTCACGGCGCTTTCTCCCGCCTCTCCCAAAGATCCGCAGAAGCATGGGGGCGCGTACGCGATTGGCCGGATCCAACGGTCAGCTTTGGCCTCCACAGGATGCACCGCTGCTGATCCCCTCCCCTAGTGACGCCCCACCGAGGTCATCCTCAACTGCGGTTGCCCTCCGGTCAATCCCGGTTCAAAGGCCATCATGCAAGTTGAGACAATATGCGCCGCGTGTTCTCTATGCTCTGCGCCACGGACTGACCGGCGTCCTCCTCTCCCTCATACTCGATGCTCAAGTAGCCCTGATACCCGGCATCCTTGAGTGACTGCAGGCAGGCACGCAGGTCTACGTCTCCTTCGCCAATGACGGTTCCGGCATATCTCGTGCCGTCGAAAGCCATATAGGTAGTCCCTTTGTAATCGTCGGGCACCGCCTTGAAGTCCTTCAAATGCACGGACACGGTGAACCGCGCCAGGTCGGCGACTGCCTCGTGCGGCGCCTGGTTCACGAGCAGGAAATTGCCCGTGTCAATATTGGCTCCGAGAGCGGGCGACGCGACCCTTTCCAGAATCGTCTTCACCTGATCGGATCGCCCGGCCAGAGCTCCATGATTTTCGAGGCCCAGCACCACCCCATGTGCGATGGCGTACGCCGCCCCCGCGGATAGACCGTCAACGATCCAGCGGAGGGCATCGTCGAAGGAGATCCCCTCCATGAGACTGCCCGAAAACACGCGGACCACCCGGCTGTTGAGGTTCACAGCTTCCTCTACACCGCCTTGGATCGTCCGAAGCGACGCCTCCCGATCGGCGGGGTCCGTGCTGACGAGGTTGTTGCCGACCGCCCACGTGCATACGGGCATGCCGAGGTCGCTGAGCGCGCTCTTGACGGCCCCGATCTCCGCGTTCCGGTCCTTCCAGAAGAAATCGAGAAGCTCGACGCCATCCGCGCCAAGTTCCTTAATCTTGCGCACGAAGCCCTCAGCGTCTATCTTCCCCTCCTGAAAGTCGCCGACGAAGCTCCACATGCTAACGGCTGTTTTCAAGTATGATCTCCTTGATTACCCAACCTACCGTCGTGCGATGTCACTAAGACGCATCGCACGGGCCTCTAGCCCTCAGTTATCGCTCCGCTCGGGCACACCGACTCGCAGGTGCCGCAATCCGTGCATGCCTCCGCGTCAATCACGTATTTCGGGTCACCCTCGGAAATAGCCTCGAACGCACACTCCGGTACGCAGCTTCCGCACATGGTGCATTCATCAGTGATCTTGTATGCCATTGTGAGTACTCCTTTCTGCTATCAACGACATCGCTTCGAAACCGAGTCCGGCAATGCGTCGTGCGGATTCCGACCTCCCGCACACCAAAGAAGGATTATGTACCCGGCCGGCAAACTCCTTCAGCCCAAAAGCATGAATTTCCGCGACCCCGCGGATAGGCAATCGGTATCTCTACTGGTTGGCAACATTGGGCTTGACCGCGCACTTAGCCGTCGAGTTTAGAAGTGGCCTGGTGCGGGTAGACCATTTCCGGTTTCGGGCCGGGTGTCAGCCCGCAATGACAGTCCTACAGGAACAGCCGGGCAGGTTAGTGCCTCTCGGTCCCTGCGGTCGTCTCTCCGCGGTGACAGCTGCCTGGCCTCATGCGCCTTGTGACTTCCAGGAAAGTGGCTCGCTCTCCATAGCACCCCGAGTGAGGAGGAAACAGAACAATGACCGTACAGGATGAAGCTCTGACAGTCAGAGTAAGAAACGCTCTGAGCATGGACAAGCGGCTCAGCGGCCTGCCGATCGGCGTACGAGTCTCGAATGGCGAAGTGTTCCTCAAGGGAACCGCGGAGTCATTGGAACAGGTGGACGTTGTGCAGTTCATAGTCACCGGCATTCCCGGAGTGCGCCACGTCAATGTGCAGGAGCTTGAAGTCAAGAGGCAGGCCGATGAGTGAATACGGTCACTTCTCGGAAGACGGCAGAGAGTACGTGATAACCCGACCGGATACGCCTCGGCCCTGGATCAACTACCTTTGCAACGAGAAGTTCTGCTCGCTCTGCTCGCACACGGGCGGAGGGTACTCGTTCTACGAAACGTCCGGCTACAATAGAATAACCAAAGAGTACCCACCGTTCATCCTGTTCCGCGACAGGCCGGGGCGGTTCGTATATCTGCGCGACGCAGACACAGGCGACTACTGGAATGTGAATTGGCAGCCCGTGGCGAAGAAGGGCATGCGCTGGGAGTCCCGGCATGGTATGGGTTGGACGTCACTTTCCTCGGCCTACAGCGAGATCGAAGGACACATCACCTACTTCGTACCCAGAAAGGACGACGTCGAGGTCTGGATGGTTCGCATCAAGAACGCCGGCAGCCGCCCTCGGAGAATCACGTCGTTCTCCTACGTCGAATGGTCACTCGGCAACTATGAGTTCAACCTCACCGAGGCGGCATTTGCCCAGCTGTTCAATGAGGTCAGCTTCGAGGACAACATCATCCTGGTCACTACTCGGTTCTGGAACGTGGCGCCTGCGGGCGGCGGCAATCCAAATCTGCGGTGGGACAAATACGCCTTCTTCACGTCAAGTCTCCCGCCCGACGGATACGACTGCCTGGAGGAAGAGTTCATCGGACTATACAGGGACTGGGAGAACCCGGTGGTTGTCGAAAGGGGCCTCTGCTCGAACAGCATAGGCGACGGCCGCGAGATGGTAGGCGCTCTTCAGCACAATCTGGAGCTGGCGCCGGATGAAGAGAAACGCTTCATCATTCTCCTGGGGATCGCCCATCATAAGGAAGACGCGCACAGGCTCAGGCAGCGCTACGACCAGTGGGAAGAGGCCGAGCATGCGCTGCGCGAGGTAAAGCAATACTGGGACGCCTATCTCGACCGCACTACCTGCAGCAGCCCTGACCGCAACTTCTGCCTGTCCTTCAACATCTGGAATAAGTATCAGGCGTGGGTCACGTCCAGATGGTCCAGGATGGATTCTTACTACATCGGCGGCGCATCCATAATCGGATTCCGGGATAGCTGGCAGGACATGCTCGCCATTCTGGCAAACGACGTGGACTGGGCACGCCAGAGAACGCTCTATATGCTTGAGCATCAGTACCCGGACGGCAGTACTCTGCATAACTGGGATCCTCTCACAAACATTGGCCCGAAGACCGGACACAGTGATGATCCTTTATGGCTCGTGCTGGGAGTTATCGAATACATAAAGGAAACGGGTGACCTGTCCTTTCTGGACGAGCCCGCAGCCTATTATGACGGCGGCATGGAAACGGTGCGGCAGCACTTGATCCACGCGCTGGACTACTCGCTATCCCGGATGAGCTCCAGGCACATTCCGCTGATTGAGGCCGCCGACTGGAATGACGGCCTGGATCAGGTCGGCCGGCAGGGACGCGGAGAGAGCACGATGGTCGCCGAGCATCTTGTCTGGATGCTGCGGGAAGCGGGCGATCTGCTCCGACGAACCGGCCGGGAGGATCTCTCTGACCAGTATGATCGAGCCAGAGAAGAGATAATCCAGGCGACAAACGAACACCTGTGGGATGGCGAGTGGTACGCTCGGGGTACCAGGGATGACGGGCAGCTTCTCGGCAGCGCGAGAAACGAAGAGGGGAAGATATATCTGAACGCGCAGAGCTGGGCGGTTATGAGCGGCCTGGCGCGTGATGACCGTGCCCTCATCTGCATGGACTCCGTGGAAAAGCACCTTGACACGGAGTTCGGGCCGGCGCTGTTCCTGCCGGCATACTCGGAGCCGAACTCGAAAATCGGCATCATCACCCGGTTTGCGCCGGGCACGAAGGAGAACGGTACCATCTTCAACCACCCGGTCTGCTGGGCGATCATGGCGGAATGCATCCTCGGCAGAGGCGATAGAGCATACGATCTGTGGCACAGGACTTCCTTCCTTACCCGCGGCGAGCAGCCCGAGATATATAAAGGAGAACCATACGTGTACGCCGAATACATCCATGGACCCGATTCAGTTACCTTCGGACAGGCGGAATTCACCTGGATGACGGGGACTGCGACGTGGATGTGGAAGGTGTCGCTGGAGTGGATTCTGGGCGTGCGTCCGCTTCTGGACGGCCTGCTGATAGACCCTTGTATTCCGAGAGACTGGGGCCATTTCGAGATCAAGCGCCACTTCAGAGATTCCCTATACCGATTCTCAGTCGAGAATCCCGAGCACGTCTGCAAGGGAGTCAAGAAGGTGACATTGGACGGCACCGAACATCCAACCAATCTCATCCCTCCGTTCAGAGACAGCAAAACCCATGAAGTCCACGTCATCATGGGTCGAAGTTGACAAGCCGCTTCGCGTAGGTGGAAATCATCCATGTTCAAAGACTATGAAGACCTAGTGAGACAAATGGAGTTCGAGATGCAGAGATGCTCGGCCGAGGCGATGCGCCGCCTGCTTGAACTTCCGGACGATGCTCAAGAGTTCTGGCTGCCCAAAGCGGACGTTTACGAAACCGAGAACGAGCTGGTAGTGAGAGTAGAAGTGGCCGGCATGCAGCGCGAATCGCTGAACGTGACGCTGTCAGCCGACCGCCGAATCCTGAGCCTGCGCGGTACCCGGTCCGAACGCCACATTGATCAAAGAGACAAGATCAGATACCACCAGCTCGAGGTCTATTTCGGATCCTTCGAGAGGGACATTCTGCTGCCTCGCGACGCAACGGTAGACCCGGACGGACTCACAGCGACTTACCGCGAGGGGTTTCTGGTGGTGACGCTGCCAAAGACTTCACAGACTCAGGTTTCGAGGACCATCCCGATTGCTGAAGAGGAGGATGAGGCGCCCGCCTAGGAACGCGGCTTCGCCCAGCGGATTCCCACTATTGGAGAGCAGGCATGTCGGACAAAGGGCAACTGAAGATGTCAAAGATGGCTGAGGATGCCATAGATAAGATACTCAACGCCACGGGCGACGCGGGGAAGTTGATTGTCCCTGAGGAGATCAGCCTGCTCCCTCTGCGCGACACGGTGCTGTTTCCCATGGTGGTAAGCCCGCTGAGCGCGGGGAGAGAGAGCTCCATAAAACTGATAGATGATGCAGTGACATCGGGAAACCGTGTGATCGCCGTGGCGGCGACGCGCAATCCCGAAATCGAGCATCCGTCCGTCGAAGACATCTTCCCGATCGGAACTGCCGTCGTGATCCACACGATGATGCGGCTGCCGGAAGTCATGCGACTCATCGTGCAGGGGATACAGAGGGTGCGCATCAAGGAGGCAATCGCGACCGAACCCTATCTCAAGGTCAAGGTCGAGGTGCTGCCTGAGAAAACCGACTACAGTCCCGAGGAACTGACGGAGATTGAAGCTCTCCGCCGAAATGTCGGCAACCTTTTTCAAAGGGTGGTGGCTCTCTCACCCAACATTCCCGACGAGCTGCAGTCCCTGCCGGCGACGATCACCCGCCCGAGTCTGCTCGCAGATTCGATAGCCACAAACCTGCCTCTCCCCGCTGCCGAGAAGCAGCAACTTCTTGAGGTGGTTGACCTCCGCGAGCGGCTCACCCGTCTGATGTCCATCCTCTCGCGCGAAGTTGAAGTCCTCGAGCTGGGAAGCCGGATACAGTCGCAGATACAAAGTGAGATGACCAAGACGCAGCGCGAGTACTACCTGCGCGAGCAGCTCAAGGCGATCCAGCGCGAACTCGGGGAGGCGGATGAGCGCACAGCCGAGATCGAGGAACTGAAGGAAAAGATCGCGACGGCAAAAATGCCGGAGGAAGCCGAGAAGGCCGCCTTGCGCGAGCTGGACCGTCTCCAGCGCATGCCTCCCGCAGCGCCTGAGTACTCCGTATCGCGGACTTACATTGACTGGCTGGTTGCGCTGCCGTGGAGCGTTGCCACGGAGGACAATCTCGATATACTCCACGTAAAGCGCATCCTCGACGAGGACCACTACGGCCTTGACAAGGTGAAGCAGAGGGTCCTCGAGTACCTATCCGTGCGGAAGTTCAAGGCAACAGGTGAGGTACGCCAGCCGATTCTGTGCTTCGTAGGTCCACCCGGTGTAGGCAAGACCTCGCTTGGCATGTCCATCGCGCGCGCCCTCGGCAGAAAGTTCGTTCGAACGTCACTGGGAGGTATTCGCGACGAGGCGGAGATACGCGGGCACAGGCGCACTTACGTCGGAGCGCTTCCGGGTCAGATAATTCAGGGCATCCGGCGCGCAGGCTCGAACAACCCCGTTTTCATGATGGACGAAGTAGATAAGGTGGGCGCGGATTTCCGCGGGGACCCCTCAGCCGCGCTGCTCGAAGTCCTGGATCCGGAGCAGAATGTCGAGTTCCGCGACCATTACGTGGAGGTCCCGTTCGACTTGTCGAAGACACTCTTCATCACCACAGCGAACCTGCTGGATCCGATTCTTCCTCCTCTCAAAGACAGGATGGAGGTTCTGGAACTCGCGGGCTACACCGAGGAAGAGAAGCTCATGATTGCGAAGCGCCACCTGGTGCCGAAGCAATTGGCGGAGCACGGCCTGGAGCTCGAGAAGCACGTCACGTGTACCGATGACGTGTTCAGAACGATGATTCGAGGCTACACAAGGGAGGCCGGGGTCAGGAATCTGGAACGAGAGATTGCCGCCGTCTGCCGCAAAGTGACCCGTCAATTCGCCGAAGGACGAACCGAGCTCGTGCACGTGGATGCAGACAAGCTGACCGAGTACCTCGGTGCGCCGAGGTTCCAATACGAGGAGGTCCTTCAGCGCACCCGGGTCCCGGGGGTGGCAACTGCGCTGGCATGGACACCCGCGGGCGGGGACGTAATGTTCGTGGAGGCAACGCGGATGCCGGGACGGCGCGAGCTGATGCTGACAGGCATGCTCGGCGACGTAATGAAGGAATCGGCACAGGCGGCTCTGTCGTACGTGCGATCTCACACGACCGAGCTTGAGGTGGATCCGCAGTTCTTCTCACGAAGCGACATTCACCTACACGTGCCGGCCGGCGCCATACCGAAGGACGGCCCGTCTGCCGGGATAACCATGGCCGCCGCGCTGGCATCCATGGTGACAGGACGGCAGGTTAAGCCCGAGATCGCCATGACCGGCGAGATAACCCTGACCGGTCGCGTTCTGCCTGTAGGCGGCATCAAGGAAAAAGTGCTTGCTGCACACAGAGCCGGAATAAAGACCGTGATCCTCCCCACAGACAACAGAAAGGACGTGGCGGAGGACATCCCTGACGAAGTCCGGAAAGAGCTCAACTTCGAGTTCGTGGAGAGCGTTGATGAAGTATTCAGGATCGCCCTCGAGCCTGAGAAAGCGGAGGGCAAGCCTGCAGCATAGAATCGGACCCGCGCAGGCCGATTCGACGGCATATAGAGCCGATCCGAGCAAACAACACGCATATGGGTGCTTACTGTAGTCAGGGCAGAGCGAACGCTCTGCCCTGAGTCGTTTCGACGGCTCCACAAGCAGAAGGGTGGCAGCATGGCCAATACGAGCGACGACTCAATCACGGGCAATATCATCGCCGCGTTTGCCGCCAGTCCTTGCGTTCGCGCAGCCGATTTGCGAGTGCATACGGCTCGGGGCTGGGTGCGCCTTGAAGGAGTAGTTGACAGTCTGGAGGAAAAGACAGCCGCCGAGGAGGTCGCACGCACCGTGAAGGGCGTCCTGGCGATCGAGAACGACCTCGTGATTAGCCGGGACGGATGGGCCTCGGATCTCGACCTCGACCGCGAAGTTGCCGATCACCTCGCGAAGGCAGGACTTGCCGAAGTCGGGGTGAGAGTCAAGGCAGGAGCAGCCTTCCTGATGGGAGTGGTTTCGAGTCTGGCCGTCAAACAGAAGGCTGTGCGGGCGGCCGCCTCCGTAAAGGGCGTCCGAACCGTAGTCAGCGAATTGGAGATCGCGGCCGGAGAGCCGGTTGACGATACCATGCTCGCAAACGACGTGTCGGAGGCGCTATCCGATGACCCCGAATTGGAGATCATGGACCTCCGTGTGCAGGCTGAGGATGGCCTGGTACTGATCGGGGGCAATGTCAGCAGGGAAAGTCAACTGGCAATCGCAACTGCCGTCGCGGAAGCTGTTCCGGGAGTACGGTACGTGGAGAATCGTCTGAGAGTTCATCGGCCGACGTTTTGAATCGCACGTTTGCGGAACTCGGGCATCGGGTAGAAACTCGCTGACTGCAGTGGGAGGTGAGAGAGAATGACGGACGGTTACGCAGTATGTCCGACTTGCGGCTGCCCGATGCAGGGCGCGTGGCAGGGCACACCGATGGGGATGTCGCGCGGCGGAGCAATGTGGTCCGGCCCGGCGTGGGGCGGTCCTTCCATGGCCCGAGGCGGCATGGGACCCGCCGCGGGTCCCGGCTGGGGCGCAGGTCCTGGTTGGGGCTACGCGCCGCCCTATACGCCTGCCTACTACGGAGGACTCCCGACGGATTCCGAGATCGAGGAGATGATCTATGACTCGATTGACGCGGATCCGCTGATCCCGTTCGACGCGAACATAGACATCAGCGTCGAGGCGGGTACCGTCTATCTCCGAGGCGAAGTGCCCAGCAAGAGGATCAAGCACGCAGCGGGCGATGATGCCTGGTGGGTGGCAGGAGTAGTTGACGTACACAATGAGATAAAGGTGGCTGCTCGCAAGCGTGCCAAGCCGGGTGCTCCCGCGGGACAGCAGCAGGAGCAACAGGCCTGACAGCGTCGGTTCCCGGCACTCGGCTGGCAAAACGGAGCGATCCACATCCTGGATGCTGGAGGCCACAGGTCGGACGCCGGATTGCCCGAGCAATCCCTGTCATCGAGCCTCCGATTTCCGGAGTGGGTCGCTCCGTTCTCATAAGTTGGCTAATCGGCGTCGGATCTCCCGTCCGGCGCTAACATGCCCTCGATCCTGTAGCTCACGGACTTGGCAATCGCATCGGCATCCAGCCTGACGGTACGGTTTGACATCCAGGCTGAGACAAGATGAAATGCCAGCTCAGCGGCAACGACCGCCTGCAGCTTGTCGGTGTAATCCGTCACGATATAGTAGTGGTTCTTGATCCCGCGCTCTTGATCTACCGATCTTTGCCCCGAGAACCCGCCGCATCGGCCATTGGACCGACCCAGCAGGTGCAGGATCACGTGTTCGAGCAGATGGACAACCGTCGTGCCCCGCTCGATCTCCTCCCGGAAGGCGTGCTGCGCCTCACCGGTACCGCACATATGGGCATACATGTCGTCCGATTGTGGGAATATCCCCGGGAGCGCAGTCTCCAGCTTCGCCGCCAAATCCGGTATCTCGCTCGTCCGCAAACCCTCTTCGCCTTTCAGGTCGAGCACGAGAACCATTCTTCCGGCGTGTTCGACGCGATCGGATTGCGACCCCTGGTCGTTGCGCTCCTCGAATATCATTCTCAGAATCTTCAGTATACAGTCCTCCTTGGCGGAGCCGGCCTTCCGCCCCGTTTATAATTATAGCATATAGCTCATCTATGCGCTACTGGCACGGGGTCTGTGGCACTCGGGCCACGCGCATCGCAGTAAGCGCGGGCGTCCAGTCCACTTAGGTTAACGCCGCATCCGATCCATACAGGGAACCGCCTGGGACTTCAAGCGCTTGTCAAACCATGAGAAGGTTTGATATACTATGACCGGCGGTTGTGTACCGCCCACGTTTTGCCTGCTGGCGCTATCTTCGCCTGCGTCAGCGGCAGAGAAGCCGGCGTGAATCCCGGGCAACCTGGAGACCGCGGACAGGCGGACCCGCGGGTTCTGCTAAGTGTCTCCAGCTATAAAAGTTATCAGCAGGCGGCGGACTCTCCAGGCAATCAGTTCCGCTGCAACCGAGAAAGGGCTGTTGACAAAGTGATTATCGTTCAGAAGTACGGCGGCAGCTCCGTGGCAAGCACTGAGAAGATCTGCAACGTGGCCAAGCGGATTCAGAAAGCCGCGCAGGAGAGCCAGGTTGTAGTCGTTGTATCTGCTATGGGAGATACAACCGATGAACTGATCGCCATGGCGAAAGCCATCAGCAAAGTCCCCAACGAGCGGGAGCTCGACAAGCTGCTTGCCACCGGAGAACAGGCGAGCAGCGCGCTCCTGACCATGGCCTTGCACGAGCTCGGCGTTCCGGCGGTGTCGCTGACGGGCGGACAGGCCGGCATCATAACGGAGAAGACTCCGGGCAAGGCGAGGATCGTGAAGATAGACTCCCACAGAGTGCGGAGTGAGCTCGCCGACGGACAGGTGGTCGTCGTAGCCGGCTTCCAGGGCATCACGGATAGCGCAACATGGGCTGACATAACCACCCTCGGCCGGGGAGGATCCGATACGACAGCCGTGGCCCTTGCTGCAGCACTCAAAGCCGACAAGTGCGAGATCTATACCGACGTAGACGGCGTGTTCACCGCCGATCCCAGAGTCGTGCTGACTGCACGAAAGCTCGACCGCATCTCCTACGAAGAGATGCTCGAACTCGCCGGTCAGGGCGCGCGTGTCATGCACTCGAGAGCAGTGGAACTGGCGGAGATTCACGGCGTCAACATCCTGGTGGCCCACAGCGTGAGAGAAGTTCCCGGAACCGTCATCACAAGGGAGGATCAGATTATGGAGGCACGAAATCCTGTTCGAGGGATCGCACACGATACTGACGTCGCAAGGATAACGGTGGCGGCGGTGCCGGATCGCCCGGGCATCGCATACCAGATATTCCACGCCCTCGCAGAGGCAGACATCAACGTGGACGTGATCGTCCAAAACGTCAGCGTGCAGGGCGTTACCGATCTCTCGTTCACGGTCAACCTCGCAGAGCTGGCAAGGGCGGAGAAGGTGCTCGCACCCGTCATCCGAAACATCGGCGCAAAGCAGATGTCCACTTCCGTGGACCTGGCGAAGGTCTCCATCGTGGGCACCGGCATCCGCAGCCATCCGGGATACGCCGATAAGATGTTCGGCGCCCTCGCCCGGGAAGGCATTAACATCGTATCCATTACCACCAGCGAGATCCGGATCACCTGCCTGATTGAGAAAGCCGACGTCCAGAAGGCAGTCCAGGCGCTTCACACCGCTTTTGAGCTGGAGAAGCCTGAGGGAGAGGCCAAGGGCGCCATCGGTTAGACGGACGTCCCGCAGCGCCTGTCAGAGTCCCGTCAACGGCGGCAGATTCCCCCGCCGTTTGCCATGTGCCAAAGAGTGGATACGCATCACCTTTGCGCGATAGGCTTTGTTCACGGGTGGTTATCCCGATCAACTGGGATCCTGCCCGTGCGGTTGAAACCACGGCTACGAATGCACGAAGTCCCCCTACGGGGACTATGTCCACAGTGTCCACAGGGACACTTTGTGCCTTCGTTGCCGTGAATTCATTCGCAGGGGCACGATCTGCACTTCCACGCGCTCGCGCAAATACAGTTGCAAAACTCCAATGCAACTGTTATAATACCTGGACGCTGCGCTTGCAGCGGTCCCGCAATCCTGCGGGACGAACGCCGGAATCCCGCAGATTTCGGCGTCCTTCCTGCTCCGGGCACGGACCCGGAGCCGACCAGCCCGAGGGGAGGTGAAAGAATGGTTCGTTCCTACGAAGCCCTGTACATCGTCCACCCTGACCTCTCCGACGAAGAAGTTGCTCCTATTACGGAGAAATACAAGAAAGTGGTAGAGGATCAGAGCGGCGAGGTCGAAAGCGTCAACCGCTGGGAAAAGCGGCGACTGGCATACGAGGTCAAGGGCCAGAGGGAAGGCATCTACGTACTGATGAACTTCAAGAGCGAGGCGAAGGCTACCGCAGAGCTGGACAGGCTGCTGAAGATAGGCGACGACGTGCTGCGCCACATTATCGTCCGCCTGGACGAAGAGTAGAAACTGGTCGGGCTGTATGAGTGAGCCTAGAGAGAGTATACTACTACCGGATGCAGGGATCCGCGTCATGTTGTAGGGGCGACCCTCTGCGGTCGCCCGCGCTTCGGGAGGCGGCAGAGCGCCTCCCCTACATGGAACGCGGGTTTACGCAAGCAGGTACTGGCTTTTGGTAACAGCCCGTGAATAGGAGGAACACGGTATGTTGAACCGAGTGGTGTTGATTGGAAGGCTTGCGAACGATCCTGAGTTGAAGTACACGGCGAGCGGCATCGCCGTCGCCAACTTCCGCATTGCAGTGGATCGGATCCCGAATGCGCAGGGTGAGCGACAGGCCGATTTCATTCCGATAGTTGCCTGGCGCCAGCGTGCGGAGTTTGCCGCCAACTATCTGACAAAGGGCCGTCTGGTCGCCGTTGACGGCAAGCTCCAGGTGAGATCGTGGGTTGCCCAGGACGGCTCCCGGCGTTATGCGACTGAGGTGATTGCCGATAACCTGGAGTCACTCGACAGACCCAAGGAGCACGCTGAGGCCGCAGCGCCGGTTGTGGAAGAGCCGGTCGGCGAGGGTGAGGTCGCTCAAGGCGAGGAGCCCGAGGATCCGTTTGCTGACGAGTAACATGCCGCGTAGAGACAGCGGCATTGACGCCGCGGGCATGAGCGCAGCGGCAATTGACTTGGCTTCGAGGAGGTCTTGGACACATGCAACGCAGAACCGGTAGTAGGCCGGACAGAACCGGTAGTAGGCCGGGAAGGTTTAGGAGAGCCCGACGAAGAGTCTGCGCATTCTGCGTGGACAAAGTCGAGAGTGTAGATTACAAGAACGCAGCAAAGCTGCGGAAGTATATCTCCGACAGAGGAAAGATTCTGCCGAGGAGAGCGACCGGCACGTGCGCGTCACATCAGAGAATCCTGACGCGTGCGATCAAGAGAGCAAGAGAGATCGCTCTCCTGCCATTCACCGCGGAATAGCGTACAGTCGGCAGGTGAAAGAGTGAAAACAGCGTGGGCGGTATGCCAAGCCCACGCTGTTTTGGCATACAGGTCAGTCTCCTTCGCGACGGCGGAGCTGACCGCAGGCGGCAGAGACCGCATGGCCGCGCTCGACGCGCTGGGTCACACTGATTCCGGCGCGCTGGATGACCGAACGAAATGCCCGCACATGCGCCTGTGACGGCCTGCTGAGTGGAAGGTCTTCGATCGCGTTATAGGGAATGAGATTCACGTTGCAGAGGATGCCCTTCAGCAACGCGGCAAGTTCGTGTGCCAGGGACAGCGAGTCATTCAGCCCGCGGATGAGCAGGTACTCGAAAGTTGTCCGACGGTGCGTGGATTCGGCATACTGCCTGCATGCCTCCATGAGTTCCTTCAACGGAAAGCGCTCAGCGATCGGGATGATGCGACGTCGAAGGGAATCGGTCGGCGCGTGCAGCGACACGGCAAGTGTGAGCTGGAGTTTCTCACCGGCGAGCTGCTTGATCCTCGGGGTAATGCCGACCGTCGAGATCGTGATGTGCCTCATTGCGATCCCAACTTCCTCGTTGAGGATGCGGACACTCTTCAGGACGTGGTCGTAGTTCAGCAGCGGCTCGCCCATGCCCATATAGACGATGTGACTGATGCGGCGCGGCGTTTCCTGCTGGAGAGTGAGCACCTCGTCAACTATCTCGCCGGCCGTCAGGTTGCGCGCCAGCCCTCCGATGGCGGTCGCGCAGAACGTACACCCGACCGCGCAGCCGACCTGAGTGGATACGCATGCGGAAACCCGCCCCTCGTAAGGGAGCAAGACGGCCTCGATTCGCCGACCGTCTTCGAGCTGAAGAAGGGATTTCGTGGCGCCATCCGGGGACTTGCTGCGTGCGACGATACCTGAGCGGCAGAGCACGGTCTTCTCGTTGACCTGGGAGCGGAAATCAGCGG
>Ga0315289_10003600_pt1 | contig 23373 bp, 19 predicted proteins | sample YL17G11_40_MG_FD_203452 | JGI IMG/M metagenome (GOLD analysis project Ga0315289, IMG submission 203452) | Sediment microbial communities from Yellowstone Lake, YNP, Wyoming, USA - YL17G11_40 | ecosystem: Environmental > Aquatic > Freshwater > Lake > Sediment | place: USA: Wyoming | collected...
GGGGATACATCGCTTCAGCACATCCGATCGCTCCGATGCACTGGATGCCTGCTACGTGGCCCCCTGGCGGTTACCACGACCGGACTTGCACCGGTGAGCAGACGATGACTTGGCAGGGCACACCAGCCCCTTGTTCTCGGTGGGCGCCGCCAGTTTCGACCCAGTGACCCCCATGTGGGGGAATCTTGAGCACTTGGTCCCCTTGGGTTTGCGTTGATCGATGCCAGCCCGACGGGAAACCCCCCTCACGGTTTACCCGCACCACAAGGATCCTCCTCATCTCTCCTTAGCACTCTATCACTTACGCTCCTTGCCCCCCGCCCCTCGATCCCAGGTGTCGGTCGTGACGCCCTCTTCGCGCAGTTTGGCCTTTTGCGTGCGCTGGGTGGCGGTCTTGGGCAGTTGATCCATGATCCGCACATAACGGGGGGCCATGAAATAGGCCATCCGTTCATGGCAGAAGGCAATCAGCTCCTCCGGAACGAAGGTCCGTCCTGGCTTGAGCATCAGGCAGATCATGATCTCGTCCTCACCCAGCTCCGATTTCACGGCCACCGCCGCCGACTCCAAGACCGCCTCGTGGGAGTTGACCACCTTCTCCACTTCATAGGAGGAGATGTTCTCTCCCCGGCGCCGCAGGGCGTCCTTCTTCCGATCGACGAAATAGTAAAACCCATCCTCATCACGGCGGGCGTAGTCGCCGGTGTGAAACCAGAGATTTCGCCAGGCCTCCACGGTTTTTTCCGGCATCTTGTAGTATTCGAGCTGCATGCAATAGGGCTTCAGAGGCCGGACCACGATCTCCCCCACCGTATTGGGTCCCACCTCGAGGCCATTGTCATCCGCGAGCTTGACGGCGTACTCGGGAAAGGGCTTGCCGCAGCTGCCTGCCCTTCGCGCCTGGAAATTGCTGAGCAAGGGCATTCCGATCTCCACCATACCGTAGCCCTCGATCAGCGTCAGGGCAAACCGTTTCTCGAAGATCTCAAACAGATCCTTCGGGGCTGCGGCGCCAAACATCTTCTTGATCGGGTTGTCCGCGTCATCGGGCTTGGGATCGGCCTTGCAAAGGATCGGCACGATGCTGCCGATGTAGTTGAACTCCGTGCATCCGTACTGCCTCACCTCATCCCAGAACTTGCTGGCGGAAAAGCGCTCCGCCAGAACGGTGCGGGCCCCACTCATCAGGCCTGGCATGAAGGAGAGCACCTGGGCATTGCCATGAAAGAGGGGCAGGGCATTATAGAGGCAGTCCTCCTCGGTGTAGGCGACGGCTTGGATGACCGACTCACCCATGAACAGGGCGTAGTTTTGGGGCATCAGGGCGCCTTTGGAGGGGCCGGTGGTCCCGGAAGTAAACAGGATCCCGAAGGGATCAGACCAGAGCACCTCGCAGGGCTCATGGCGGCCCTCGTTGTCGATCACTTGGGACCAGTCCACAACGGGCCGGTCGAGCTTCGGCGTCCCCTCTCCAGACGGATCGAAGACGACGATCTTCTTGACCTTGGGGATTCGACCCAGGATAGGCTCGACCTGACTTAGGTATTGCCTGTCCACCAGCAGCAGGCTGGAGTCGGAAAAATCCAAAAAGTAAACGAGGAGGTCTCCCTTGTGAGCGATGTTGATGGGCACCTCAATCGCGCCTAACTTTGACAATCCAAACCACAAGAAAAGGAACTCCGGGCAGTTGTTCATCATGATGGCGACCTTGTCGCCCTTGCTGATCCCCAGCTTCTGCAGGCCGCAGGCGACCCGGTTGGCGGCCTGGTCGAAGTCCTGGTAGCCGAAGGCCTGATCCTCGAAGTAGAGAAAAGTGCGGTTGCCGTATTTCGCCACTTGCTGCTCCAAGACCCTATGGATTAAGCGTTCGCGGGTTGGGTCGTCAGGCACTGCCGATCTCCTTTCCATGCCCGTCTCATGCCATTTGCCAAATCTTGATCACCCTCGCCCTTCCCTCCCCCCCTCAAGGGGGAGGACGCAATTTCCGGAAGAGCCTATGTCTTGAAGATATGCACGCCAACGGCCCCGGACTCCAGGCCGGCTACATAGCCTCCCACCACCTGGGCCAAGGCTACCTTCGCCCCTGGCACCTGGCGTTGGCCTGCCTTGCCCCTCAGCTGCCAGAGGCTCTCCACGATCTGCGCTACTCCCGTAGCAGACAGAGGATGCCCCTTGCTCAACAAACCACCGCTTGGATTGACCGGAATTTTCCCGCCGAGCCCAGTAGCACCAGACTCAATCAGCCTCCCCCCCTCGCCTTTCTCGCAGAGACCCAAGTCTTCATAATGCATCAGCTCCGAGATGGTAAATGGATCATGAAGCTCAATGCAATCAAGATCCTCAGGTCCGCAGCCTGCCATTTCATAAGCCTGCCCTGCCGCCTTGTGGCTCATATCGGAAAAAGTCGCGTCCTTCCAACGATGCAGATAATCACCGGATCTCAGTACGGAAGCCGCGACCGTCACCGGTTTACTCACATACTTTTTCGCTATCCGGCTCGCGCATAAGACCACCGCTGCTGCACCATCTGTATTCGGGCAGCATTGCAACAGGGTCAAAGGCTCGCAGATCATTCTCGAATTCAGGATCTCCTCCGAAGTGAGTTCTTTCTTATACTGAGAATAGGGGTTCAGTGCCCCGTGGCGGTGATTCTTGACCGAAACCTCGGCCGCCTGCTTCAGCGTCGTTCCAAATTCATGCATGTGCCTCTTCATCATCAGGGCAAAAAAAATGGGCACTGTAAGGCCCAATCGCCCATCCAGATCATCCGGGGGAGGCTCTATCAGCTTACCAGCGATGGGACTGGTGGTCATTGACTCTACGCCGACGGCAATCGCGACATCACACTGGCCCGTGGCGATTCTGAGCCAGCTTTCCCTGAAGGCGGTCGCACCGCCAGCACAGGCGTTCTCCACGTTTACGATCTCTGTGCCGGTGATCCCCACTTCCTTCAGTACCCGCTGACCCATGCAGTATCCGCCGAAGACGGTGGCGCAGGAGGCGAATTCTACATCCTTGGGGCGGATCCCGGCGTCCTCGATTGCTGCTCGGACGGCCTCCTTCCCGAGGTCTTCGCACGACCGGTTCGGCAGTTTGCCAAAAACGGTACTACCACCCCCGATGACTGTAACTTCTCTCATGGAATTCTAAACGCTTTCTTCGTATCTGGGTCTGCGGGCAACGAGCGGGCGGTCAGTGAGCGGGCCTGTACTTATAACCCACTACCCTTCCGTTCGCTTCCTGCCAAAGTTCATCGATCACCAACTCCATCTCCATGCCGACCTGAAGCACTTGCCCTTCGGTTTTCTTGATGGGGGAAAAAATCCTGACGCCCTCCATCAGATCGATCCAGCCCACGGTATAGGGTGGCTGGAAGTGAGTGGAGGGCATATGGGAAGTGGTGAAAGAGTAGAGTTTCCCTCTATTGCCCAGCGTGATGGTTTCCATCTTTTGGCTAGAACAGTGGAAGCAGAACGCCCGGGGGGGGAAGAAAACCTGCCCGCAATCTTCACATCGATTCCCGATCAAATAAGCCTTATCGCCCTCCTGCGCGAATAGCCCTTCCCTGACCGGGATGCTTTCCTTCGTCTCTTCTTCCATTTGGCTCCCGAAAGATCTCTATCAAATCAGTTGCGAAGTGGCCATAGAGGCCTACTCTTTCTCTCCGGGCCAGGGTCCATAGTAGGTGAACGATTTATAATGCGTGATCGGCCATTCCCCATAAAACTGCAGTGCCTCCGGGCTCGGCGTCTGCTTCAACCACTCCTTCTCGAATTCCGCATACTTCATGCCTCGCCTCTTCCGGTCGGCCCTCTCCTGGTCACGGAGCGCCTTGGTTTTCTCCTCGTCTGCCACGAGCGTTTCCTCATCGTAGGCCACCTTGTAGATGTCTTTGGCGGCCCTATGAGAGATGATCCCATTCTCCAGATCCTTTATCACCAGCTGGGGATCCCTCTCGATCGGGTCCCCGTAGCCTCCACCACCCCCGTGGCCTCCCACGACAACATCCCATCCGGCAGTGGGCATAGGAGGAGAGGGGTAGATTCCGGGATGATAGGCCCCCTCAATGGCTTTCTCGTCGAAAGTCATTCGGTTTGAGCTGGGCACCCTCTCGTCCGATCGGGCCATGAGCTCCTTCAGGTTCGTATTCGAAATGCGCGTGAAGGGAAGCGCGGGAATGCTATAGCCGCCATAGAGCCCTTGCGTCACCGGAACTTTGGATGCATAACCCCAGGAACCCAAGAAGATCATGGGCACATCATGCACCGCGATTGCCCACTCCATTCCTGCCCCGCCCCTGAATTTGCCGTTGCCGGGGCTATCCCGATGAAAGCCTCGATACAGATAGAGCAGCGGAAGTTCAGCCTCCAGGTGCTCAACCTCCCCGGGCTCAGAGGTCATGGGCGCAAAATAGGCCCCTGCCACATCGACCCCATCCTTGTCGCCTCGTGCTCCAAACCCGCAGGCATTGAGCTCTGCGCCTGCATCGGCGAAGGGGGCTCCATACTGATTCAGTCCACCATAAATAATGGTAGAAAAGGTTCGGGCGCCCGTGCATTCGGCAATCTCAGGGTTCGTAGAGAATGTTGCCTTTTGGAGAAGCTGCTGTACGGTTTGGGAAGTCGTTTCCATGGAATTGGGAGAACCGGCTTTCGGGGATTCACGCCCCGCATTGACGATACTGCCCACCGGGAACTTGAATCGAATCGACTCCAGCACGCCGGCGTTATGCGGCAAATCATGGAACAGATGGCCCAACCAATAGACCATGTTGATGCCGATCGCCCCCAAGGAATGGCAGTTGGCCACCCGATCAACCACTTCCGGAGAAGTGCCATCGAAATCGAAGTACAGACAATCATCTCTCTTCTCTAATGTGATCGCGACCTTCAGCAAGCGTGACACGGGTCCTACATGATCCAGAAATTGAATGTGCCGGAATTTTCCGTCATTCCATTGCCTGATTCGCTTCCGGGCTCCCTCGCCGGTGATCTGAATCATATATCGGAGGACCCCCTTCAGATGCTTCGGTGAGGATTTCTCCAGGACGGAATGGATTCTTCTCTCCACGACTCGCAGGGCGGCCATCCTGGCCTTGATGTCCAGGGTCATGGCCCGGGGGTCACGGGTCATGTGATTGAGAACATTGAGGACATCCTGTTTTAGCAGGTAGTTTTCAGCGATTTTTACCGGCGCGACCTGCAACCCCTCGTCATAGATGCTTCGGGAAGTGCTGGGCATGCCACCCGGTTCGCAGGCGCCACATTCGCCGCTATGAACCAGGGCCCCGAGCCAGCAGACCAATTGGTCTTGGTGGAAAACAGGAGCAAATATGCCCATATCGGGGGCATGTACCCCCAGGTAAAACGGATCGTTGCAGAAAAAAGCGTCACCCGGTTTGACGCCGACGCTGGGCTCGTCCAGCCAATGTTTCACGATGTACTTCACACCGGTTGAGCCCAGGACCGCATGAAAATACAAGCCGGTTGCGCACACGGCGTTATCGCCCGAGGTCGTGTATATGGCCAGCGCCGTATCTCCCCAACGACAGCCTGTCGTGGCCCCCAGCTTGATCAGCGTCTCATTACCCTCACTTGTTACGGTGAATAGCTTGTTGACGAATATCCCCGTCAAGGTGGGGTCGAGGCCTTTCATGTACTCCAATTCCTCTTTCGTCGGAGGCTCCGGATGAAACCTCGTCCTGATCCCGTAGTCAATTCCTCCTGCCATGGCTCGCCTCCTCTCCTCACTTATTGTAGGTCAATATCCCATTCCCGTATGAGTCCATCTTGAATGTCCATTCTGGTTCTATCACGACTGTCGTAGCCTCGGCCTCGATGACGGAAGGTCCCTGAATCAAATTGCCCGGCTTCAGGTCTTCCCAGGCGTAAATCTTGGTTTTTGAAAAGCCGCCGAGAGCCTCCCAGTAGCAATCTCTTTCCGCCTTCATGGCCCCCTGGTCCGGGGTTTCGCCTGCCATCTCCTCCCGCCTCACGGCAAAGTGCGGCAATTCAAGCTCCACAAACAACCGGAAGGCCTCCAGCTCGATCCCTGCCTCGGGAAAGGAGGCCTCCCCTCCGTACATATGCTTGAACTCTTCGGTGAAATGATCGCAGATCTTCACCACATCCTCTTTCCGCTCAATGAAAAGCACAGGAGATTCTATGTGCGTATATCGCCACTGCATGCCGTATCTCATCTCCAACTCCAGCCGGAAGCGGGCTTGGTCCTCGGAAAAACCCTCCAGCCGGATCTCCCGCAATTCCAATTCTCTCAAATCGCGCACGATGGAGTTGAAGGTCTCGAACTCGCTGAAGTGGGTGGAAGTGGCATAGTCGAAAAGGCGAATATGATGGGATCTCTCGTACTTGTGTACGATATTCAGGCTGGATGCGCCGAATGCGCCGAAGACCGGAGCGACGGGAGGGATGTAACAGACTTTCATATCGGCGGCGGCAGCCACACCGCAGCAGTGCGTCGGTCCGGCGCCGCCACAGGCGAAGACCACAAACTCCGTCGGCTCATAGCCCTTATAAGCCACCTCTTTGAAGATCTCCTGGCCCATCTTGGCGTCCACGACTTTTTTGATCATCAAGGCTGCCGTCACTTCGTCCCAACCTGCCTGATCGCCTATCTTCTTGACTGCCTTCAGGGCCTTTTCTTTGCTCAAGGCCATCTTCCCGCCCAGGTAATAGTCCGGGTTAATGTAACCCAGCACCACATCCGCATCCGTCACGGTTGGCTCCTCTCCTCCCAATTCATAACACGCAGGACCGGGTATGGCGCCAGCGCTTTTGGGCCCTACCTCCAACCGATTGCCCAGCAGAGGATTGAGCCAGGCGACGGAGCCGCCTCCTGCACCAATCGAGGAGGTCTGGATGGCCGTGGCCTGTGTTCGCCATCGGTCGATGGCAGGGTACAGGTCATAGAAGCGAAGGGCGCCTTCTGCAATGACCCCGATATCGAAGCTCGTTCCTCCTACATCGGTGTAAACGATGTTGGGCAAATTGAATTGCCTTCCCACGGAGGATGCGCCGCATAGGCCAGCCACGGGGCTGGAATTGTGGGTACTGACGGCGATGGTCCGGGAGGCTTTGGTGCATCCACCTAAATTGTCAACCAGAAGGAGAGGTCTCTTGTAGCCATTATCATTTAAGGCGCTGCTCAAATAGGAGAGCTGATCCACAAACTCATGGTGGATGTAAGCATTGACGATGGAGGTCATGGCCCTCACATATTCCCCTCCCTTGGGTGAGATTTCAGAGGAGAGCACGACGGGCATGTTTCCCAGATAGATCTCGGGAAACTCCTCCTCGATGATGGCCTTGACCTGTCTTTCATGTTCAGGATTCATAAAGGACCACAAGAGACAAACAACGAATCCGCGAACCCCTTTATCCACGAGGTATCTCACTTTTCCCAGGACGTCCTCTTTCACCAGCGGCATGATGACGTTGCCCCGGTAATCGATGCGTTCCCGAATTCCTACCACCAGCTTTCGTGCGATCAGTGGAGCGGGCTTCTCGATCCTGGTGATATTCTGAACATCCGCAGGAGGCAGCCCGTCGGCCCACTGACGTCCCCTCCCTATGAATATGGTGTCTTCGAACCCGCGAGTGGTCAGGAGGCCCAACTTCGGCCCGCTGCGCTGGATCAGCGTATTCGTCCCTATGGTGGTGCTGTATTTGATCACATCCGTCTTGCCGAGGAAGTCGGCCAGGGTTTCACCGGATTTCTCCGCAATCCCTTCCAGACCTTTCATGAACCCGACGCGCAAGTCATAGGCGGTCGTTGGCACTTTATTCGTTATATATTCGGCGTCCTTGCTCACAAAGAAGTCAATAAAAGTACCGCCCACATCCACATTCACCATATATCCCATTGGCTCTCCTCCTTGGACAGACCAAGCTCAGAAACTATAAACCCGATGCCTCTTGCGTAAAAAAAAGCCCTGTAGCAAGAGGTGAACGGCACACTACGTCTTGACGGTTTTCATGAGATCGTGCATGGTTTCAAAGGATACATCAGAGCGAACTTCACCATCCGTGGTATAGAAAAATCCGTTTGGCCCACATCCTCTCAAGAACGATTCCATCATTTCGAACTGCTCCCGCAATGCCTTTTCGCCACCCAACCCGACAGGAAGCGGCAGACCAAAGGAAACTCGCAGTGAGTCCGACAACTGCTTCAGGGATTTGAGATAGGGTTCACTGAATTGCCTACCCAAAAATACTACCCCGTTGGGTTTGAGCACTTCACAAAGCTTTCTGAGTGCGTCCAAATTGATGTCCCTGACCACCAGCACGGGATAGGCATTGTAGAACCTTACAATGTTGAACAATGTTCGGTATACGGAGCCATATATCTCCTGATCAGGCTCGATCTCTCCCCAGATCCCTTCTCCAATGATGTCTTCCCTAAAGAAAACGGAATCAACCTTCAGTTCTGATAACGCCCTTACTAATCTGGTAATCAAGGCTCCCACCTGAGAGATATGGTCCTGCATCAGGGCATCTTCGAAGAGAGGACAATGCAGCTGCAAAGTCCTGGCGAGGGTGCAGGGCCCGCTGACGACTCCGACGATGGCCGTCTCCCTGCCCAAGGAGATCACCATTCGCTTGGTGGCCTCCAGGATGATCGGGATCCTGCCCGAAGCAAGAAACTCCTCGGGTGTTAAGCCTCGGATATTACTGATCTCCCCGACCAGGTTGGGCTCTCCCAAGTCACCGTTCCAAACCACGCCACACCCACAAGACTCCGCCTCTATGCTTGAGTCATAACAATTGACTATGGCATCCAGTTGGAAGAGCTTGTGAGAGGCCTCCAGAGAATGGGCATAATAGGCAGGATTGTAGACCATCTCTTTCAGTGGCAGCTGCGTGACCTTAGCGGCGAGCCCGTACAAAAAGGGAACGAATACCCTCTGGTCGGTGTTCTTCAGCTGTAGCGTATTTCTGAACGCGGTCTTTGCCGTCATGTCTTCACTTCAGATATTTCTCTTTGAGCTTATTGATGTTCAGCTCTATGTCCTGGGGTATTGGATGGCCCGGAGGTAAGTACTGAACTTCAACTTGGGATCCACATTCCGGACAGTAGAATTCGAGGATCCTGACGAGATTGGGATCTGGGGCATAGCTCACCCATGCGCCTTCGCCGACTTCCGCAGGAGGCCCGTACACCTCAGTTGCCGGTCTCTCGTGAACGAGACATCCCTTCATATAGGAGTCCCTCGCCGAGTAAAGCTCGGCACCGCACCGATTGCAGCGCCATACCTCCTTCTCCAGATCGATGTCCAGATACTCCGTCACCCTGATTTTTTCCATCGTTACGCCTCCTTAATGATTCCGTTGCAGAACTCATCGACAGAAAGGGACCTATCGGACGGGATCACATAGGTCGTATCTCTTGCCTCGATGATTGCCGGACCGACAACGAGATTGCCAGGCAATAATCGATCTCTCTCATAGATGGGGGTGGCAATAGGGCCAAACTCAGGGGACCAGAATACGCTTCGTTTCGCTTTTAGGGCCCTGGTTGGGTCTTGCGATGTTAAAGGATGCTTCTTGAGCTCAAAATGTGGCATCGGGACGACTGCATTCAGGACGATCGTGGAAACGGTCACTTTCTTGACCTGTGAGCCGATCGCCTTTCTAAACTCGCTGCAGATTCTTTGGATATCGCTTTCCGATTGAATCAAAGGACTCTTGATCGTGATGCGAACTCCACCCAGTTCATTATCTCCCACCAGATCGAGATAGAAGAAGGCGTCGTCCAGGGAAAAGCCCTCCCCCTGAATATCTCTTTTTGCGAATTCCATGTTCTCCTTCACCACCTGGTTGAATGCGTCATATTCAGTCAGATAATTGACGCCATCACATAGAGTGATCTGAACGTGTTTGGTATACATATGCAATAGATCCGTGGTTGAGGATCCGAAAGCGCTAAACACGGAAGAATACGGGCTGATGAGAATTTGACTAAATCCCAGACGATCAGGGAATCCGCAACAATGGGTAGGCCCGGCTCCCCCAAACACGATGAGAGCCATGTGGCTTTGTTCAAATTCCTGTACCCCCTGTCTCTTTAGAAATTCCCGTATTTCGTTCTCTATCCTTTTTTCCGCTGTGATCCTGATCAGATGGGCCGCTTCATCCACGCTGATCTTCAAAGGATCTGCTATCTTTGCCCTGATCGCCGAGAGGGAACGATCCTTGCTCAATTTCACCCTGCCACCCAGAAAGTAATCAGGATCCAGCAAGCCCAAAGCCACATCTGCGTCCGTCACGGTTGGCTCTAACCCTCCCAGGTTAAAGCAGGCTGGACCTGGTCGCGCCCCCGCGCTTTGGGGGCCGATTTGGAGATTCTTTGATCCATCCAGATGCGCTATGGATCCACTCGCCAAGGGACGAGAAACCGTGTAAATCATGGGCACATTGACCGGAAGTCCGGATATCTGAGGATTGTAGCTATAGGGAAGGGTGCCATGTCTAATCAACCCCAGATCCAGACTCGTCCCCCCGTTGTCCACTGTCATTACACCTTCCAGTTGATATAACTTACCCATCTTTGCCGCACCGAGTAACCCCAAAACCGGCCCCGAGGAGAAGGTGTCGATCGCTCGGGTCTTTGCGACCCTGGCCACGCCCCCGTGGGAATGGGCGATCATCAAGGAGTGTTTGTACAGGTTCACCTTCAACTCATCTTCCGCCTTATAGAGATATCTGACCAGGGAATCGTGGATATATCCGTTGATGACCACTGCATTCGTTCGGTAGAAATCACCAGGTTGGTCAGAGATTTCAGAGGCCAGGAATACCCGGACACTACCCAGATAGAAGTTGGGGTACTGTTCTTTTATCATTTTCTTGATCTGTTTCTCGTGGACCGGGTTTAGATGGGAATTCTTCAGGCTGACCGCGATCGCCCTGGCGCCCATATCGATCAAGTATTGCATGCTCTCTATGACCTTATCCTTATTCAAGGAATTAGTTATGCCCCCTTTATCGTTAACGCCCTCCTGCACCTCGATAACCATGTCACGGGAGATCAGATCAAATATCGGCGCAGCCTCTTTTTGATCCTTGGCGTAGATGGTATCCTTGGACCCTTTGGTCACGATGAGCCCGATTTTAGCCCCGGTTCGTGTAATTAAGGTATTAACCCCAATGGTGCTCGAATATCTCACCACGGCCGTATTCGATAATAGTTCCGTAACCGGGAGGTTCAACTGTTTGGCGGCTTCCCTGATGCAGTCGGCAAAACAGACCGTCAAATCATGTGGTGTTGACAATACCTTGACCGTGTTAAGCTCCCCATCTTGGGTGATAAAACCATCTGTAAAGGTGCCACCCGTATCTATATCAATCGTAAACATAAGCACCCCTCCTCTCCATGCGACCAAATTTTTTGAGAATAACCCCCGGCTCTGTTAGATAGCAACAAGCGGTGCAGCGATAGGGATGTCCAACGACTCATTAAAACCCCCTCGGGCTGGGCTCAGAAAGAGGACGATCTATTTCCATAACGATCAAATCCCCAGATAGGCCTTTCTCAGATGCTCGTTCGCCAGGAGTCCTTTCGCCTCTCCCTGTAAGGTGATCCTCCCATTCTCCATCACATAGCCCCGCCTCGCCAGGGCCAGGGATTTCTGGACATCCTGCTCCACCAGGAGGATGGTGGTCCCCTGGCGATTAATCTCCTCGATGGCCGCGAAGATCGATTTGACCATGATAGGGGCCAGGCCCAGAGAGGGCTCATCCAGCATAAGCAGCCGGGGGACCGCCATCAATCCTCTCCCAATGGCCAACATCTGCTGCTCTCCTCCGCTCAGGGTGCCTGCCAACTGGTTCCTTCGCTCCTCCAAAACGGGAAAGAGCGAAAAAACCTGGCCGAGAGAATCACCTGACCTCTTCCTGGCCGCGGGGGTGTAAGAGCCCAACTCCAGATTCTCCAGGGCAGTCATGTAAGGAAAGAGTTGACGACCCTCCGGGATCTGCACAATCCCCAGGTTCACGATCGAATGGGCGGGTAGATCGTTGAGCCTCCTCCCGCAAAAGAGGATTTGACCGGATCTGGGCTTGAGGAGGCCGGAGATTGCTTTGAGGGCGGTGCTCTTCCCTGCCCCGTTAGCCCCTACCAGGCTGACGATCTCGCCCTGTTCCACCTCCAGGGATACCTCAGAGAGGGCCAGGGCATCCCCGTATCGCACCTCGATTTTCTCTACGCTAAGAAATAACATACTCTTCCCCGAGATAGGCCTTGATCACCCGCTCATCCTTCGCCACTTCCTGCGGGGTCCCCTCCATGATCTTCTCTCCGTGATGGAGGATGGCGATGCGATCCGAAAGGGACATGATGGCATGCATGACATGCTCCACCACAAAGAGGGTCACTCCCCCTTCCCGGATCTTGCGGATCAGGGAGAGGGTCTCATCGACTTCATGCGGGGTCAGGCCGGCCATCACCTCGTCGAGGAGAAGAAGTTCGGGCTTGGTGGCCAAGGCCCGGGCCAACTCAAGGCGCTTTCGATCCGGTAGGGTGAGGCTCTTGGCCAGCATCTCTTTCCTGTCTCCCATCCCCATCCAGTCCAGGATCTCGGACGCTTCTTTGCACGCTTGCTCCGCGCTTCTGATCTTGGAAAAGACTCCGATCATGACATTTTCCAGCACGGTCAAATTGCCAAAGGGCTTCACCACCTGAAAGGTGCGGCCAATTCCCAACTGGCAGACCTGATGGGGGCGTCGAATCCCGGAGAATCCTTTGCCCTGGAATTCGATGGCCCCGGAATTTGGCCGATAGACGCCGGAGATCAAGTTGAAGAGGGTGGTCTTTCCGGCCCCGTTCGGGCCGATCAGGCCGAAAATCTCCCCCCTCCTCACCTCCAGGTCCACCTCCTTGACCGCGGCCAGGCCACCGAAGTATTTTGTCACCTTGCTGGTGCGCAGGATTACCGGACGGGCATCAAGGCCCATGCCCATGCCTCCGCCCCTCTCTTCTCCTCATGTAGCCGATGCCTCCATAGCTTGCTCCAGTAAATCACCGCCCGCGGAAATCTCTCACTTCCCCTTGGCCCGCTCTTCCCAAGTGGGCAAGGGGAGCACCATCTCCTTCACGGCAGCCTCGGCAGGCCACACCGTGTATTGCTCCTGATTGAACCATTGCATCACCACGGGCTTGGCCCGCAGATCCGTTCCCTGGTTCGGATGTCCCGGAGGGGCGAATTTCACCCCCCACCCCGTGGGCGTGGTGCCTTCGGGGATGTCGGTCTCCATGGCGGCCTTGCGGATCGCCTCCGGATCCATGGATTTCGCCCTCTTGATCACATCCCAGAGGACTCTCACCCCCATGTAAGCCCTCAGCGAATGGCCGGAGCGCGGCGGGTAACCGAAGAGCTTCTCGTATCGCCGGGCAAACTCCTTCACCCCCGGGCAGAATTTCTCATTGACATTTCTCGGTTGGGTGATATCCACGTTCAGGATGTAGTTGATGTCGTTTCCCAGGGCATCGGCCGTGTCCTTGAGCCCATGCCCTCCACCATTTCCAATCATGGCCTTGACATTGAGGTTCAATTCCCTGGCCTGCCGCCAGAACAGGATCGCATCATTGGCGTAGGAGGTGGCCATGAGAATGTCCGGTTGGGCAGACTTCAATTTCATCACCAGCGAGGAGAGGTCCACGGCCTTCGCATTGTAAGGCTCCTCCGCAACCACCCGGAAGCCTCTCGCTTTGGCCGTTTTTACGGCGGAGGTCCCCACCGAGGTCCCATAAAGCGTGTCCTCGTAGATGACCGCCACCTTGGTGTCCTGGGGCTTCAATTTCAGTGCAGGGCAAATCTTTTTCTCGCATAACTCCACGTCCATGATGCCGAAATCGGATGCCAGGGGACTAATGCGAAACAGATAGTTGAATCCCCTCTGGGTGAGGGCGTCGGCGATGCCACCCATCTCGAAGCAGACCACCTTATATTTCTCCGCCACAGCAGTGGAGGCATAGGCGATGGAGCTGGAATAGGAGCCGACGATTACCTTCACCTTTTCGACGGTGATCAAGCGTTCCGCTTCCGCCGTAGCCGCCTTGGCATCCGGGGCATCAGCCTTGACAAATTCAATCTTCTTCCCCAGCACCCCGCCTTTCTCGTTTTGAGCTACCCGGGCTACCTCAGCGCCCCTCCACTCTTCATTCCCCAGCAAGGCTAACGGTCCGCTCATGGGATAGAGGGTGCCGATTCGGATCACGTCCTCGGCCAGGGCCGGGATGGCAGACAAGAAAATCAAGGAAAGACAGAAGATAAGTAAGCACGGGACGAACAAATTTCTCTTCATGGCTCCTCCTCGTGAGCTGAATGAAAGCCAGTACCCCCGCCCAGCGGATTGGGCAAGGACAGTTTCTTCGGTCTCTAACCCTCCACCGCGCGGTCCTCTTGGGGAATCGACCCAGATGAAGGTCTCTTTTCCCCATAAGCGAACCTCCCCTTGATCAGCCCCAGGATCCCCTGGGGCATAAAGATCACGACCAGCATCAGGATGCACCCGTAGATCACCAGGTGCAAGCCGGCATAACTCCCCCCCAGCCAGGACCGGAGGAGCTCTTGCAGGGGGGTCAAAACGAAGGAGCCGATAATCGGCCCTGCCGCAGTCCCCATGCCGCCGATCATGGGCACCAGGGCAAATTGAATGGAAAAATCCAGAGAGAATTCGCTGTAGGGCTCGATAAAAAGGATGTATTGGGCGTAAAAGACCCCTCCGATGGAAGTCAGGGCGGCACTGAGCACGGCCGCCTTCAGCTTGGATCTCGTGGTGTTCACCCCCAGGGACTCCGCAGCATCCTCGTCCTCCCGCAGGGCAGCCAGGTCGTAACCGAACCGCGATTTCTGAATGAAATAGGAGATGAGAAACACCCCTGCTGCGAAGGTCAGGACGATGTAAAGATAGGGGGCCTTTTCCCGGAACGCAAAATTCGCCAGCCCCATCTTCTGCGGGATAGTGATCCCCACCGAACCCTTGGTAAAACCCTTAAAGTAGATGACCAGGATGCGGAGGACCTCTGCAAAGGCGATGGTGGCCAGGGTGAAGAACGGACCGCGCAGCCGAAAGCAAGGATAGCTGATCGCCGCGGCGAAGGCTGAGGTAATCAACATGCCGACCACCATTCCAACCCAGGGGTTCAGGCCCGTATAAAGATTGAGGAGGATGCAGCTGTAGGCCCCTACGCCAAAGAAGGCCGCATGGCCTAAAGAGAGCTGGCCGGCAAAGCCGCCGATGATATTCCAGGCCCCTCCCAACGCGGCGTAGAAGAGGATCATAATGAGGAGGTGGAGCACGAAGGGATTCTGCACCACCAGCGGGAAGAGGATCAAGGCAACCAGGCCAAGGAGGGAGAGATATCCCTTGGGATGCCTCAGCCACTGAAAGAGGGGCCGGCTCATTTTTCCCCCATTTCCTCCGACCCGACAATGCCGAAGAGGCCGGAGGGCTTTAGCAGAAGGACCAAGATGAAGATGGCAAAGTAGACCGCTTCTTTCAACTGGGTCGCCAGGTAGAAGCCGCTGTAAGACTCCACCACTCCGATAATCAGCCCGCCGATAAAAGCGCCGGTGATGTTTCCCATCCCGCCCAGGACAACCACCACAAAGGCGGTCAGGACGAACAGGCCCCCCACCGTAGGAAAGACATAATAGACCGGCATCAACAGGCCTCCGGCCATGCCCACCAGGGCGGTCCCCAGGCCGAAGGTGAAGAGGTAGATCCTCCGGATATCGATTCCCATCAGGGTACTGGCGGTTCGGTTCTGGGCTACGGCCCTGATTGCCCTTCCGATATAGGTCTTCTTGAGAAGCAAGAAGAGGCCAAGACTGATCAGGATGGAGGCGATAAAGGCAACCAGGCGCGGGAAGCTGATCAAGAGTCCGGAAGCCAGTAGAGTTCTGGTCGAATAGGAGGTCCTGATGGACCGGTAGTCTGCGCTGAAGAAGAAGAGGGCCGCGTTTTGCAGGGCCACGGAGAGGCCGACAGTGGAAAAGATCTGCATGAAGGAAGGGGCGTTCAAAATGGGATGGATCACCAGCCGCTCAGCGATGAGGCCCAAAACAAAAAGCAAGGGGGTGACGATCAAGAGGGAGAGGTAGGGATCCATCCCGGCCAGATGGAAAAGGAAGTAGGTCGCATACATGGCGAGCATGAGGAATTCGCCATGAGCGAAATTGACAATACGGGTCACGCCGAAGATCAGCGTCAGACCGATGCTGATGAGAGAATAAATGCCGCCCTGCAGAAGTCCGTTGACCGTTAGTTGGGTGAACTCACGCAGCATTTGGGCCCCTCTGGCGGATCGGTTTCTTATCCTTAGTTTTACAAGGGCGCACTAAATCAGAACCAATTCGATTTGTAAAGAAAAAAATCCCTTCTTGGCTGCGATCCCCCCCCCTACCCCGTATTGATCTGATCCTTTTCATTTGACAATCAAGCCTCCTGCGCCGATAATTGACCTCGCTGCGGGCCGATTGGGCCAATTTTCGAGAAACGACCCGGTCTTTGGCCCGACTTAGGGCTTGCGCAAGAGACGGCGGAGGGGTCGATGCGATACGATCTCGATCAGGTGAGGGAGAGGCGCGGAAGCGACAGCCTCAAGTGGCAAAGGTACGGCGAAGAGGTGCTCCCTTTATGGGTGGCGGACATGGATTTCGTCTGCGCGGAGCCCATCCTTCAAGCGCTGCGGCTGCGGGTGGACCACGGCTTCTTCGGATACACCCAGCCGCCCGAGGGGCTGCGGCAGGCTATCCGGGAGCGCCTGCAAAGGCTATACGGCTGGCCCATCCCGGATGAGGAACTCCTCTTCTTGCCCAGCCTGGTCACCGGCCTCAACCTCTCCTTCCTCGCCTTCACCGCCCCCGGAGATGGCGTCCTGGTTCAGCCGCCCGTCTATCCCCATTTTGTGAAGGACCCGGTTATCCATGGCCGGGCCCTGGTCGACCCTCCTTTGATGCGAAAGGGCGATATCTACGAGATCGACTTCGACGCCTTTGAAGGTGCCATTACCGACCGAACCAAGGTCTTCATTCTCTGCAATCCACACAACCCGGTGGGCCGGGTCTACACCTCGCACGAGCTGGAGAGGATGGCCCAGATCTGCCTGCGCCATGGGCTAATCATCTGCTCTGATGAGATCCACTGCGATCTGCTCTATCCCCCCTCCCGCCACCTCCCGATCGCCACCTTGAGCCCGGAGGTGGCGGACCGAACCGTCACCCTCATGTCCCTCAGCAAGACCTACAACCTGCCTGGCCTCGGGTGCGCATTTGCCATCATCAAGAACCCGGAGTTGCAGAGGATCTGGAAGGATGCCAGCCAGGGGATCGTCCCCCAGGCGACCATCATGGGGCATGTGGCGGCCCTCGCCGCCGTGAGAGAGGGCGGGGAATGGCTGGCCCAGGTCCTGCTGCACTTGAGGGAGAACCGGGATTTCCTGTGCCAGTATGTGAAAGAGAATCTCCCCGGCATCCACATGACTAAGATGGAGGCCACCTATCTGGCCTGGCTCGATTGCCGCGAGGCCGGCATCAGCGGGAACCCCTTTGACTTCTTCCTCAAGGAGGCTAAAGTCGCCCTGATGGACGGGAGGGAGTTTGGGAAAGGAGGAGACGCGTTCGTCCGGCTGAACTTTGCCTGCCCCCGCAAAACCTTGACCGAGGCGCTCGAACGGATGGCTTCTGCGCTGAAGAGGCTCTGATGCAGGAAATGAAACCCCCAACAGCCACAATGCGATCTAAACCCAATCGAGGAGGAGGAAGCCATGAGGGAATTGACCTTGGTGGAAGTGGAAACCCTGTTGAAAGAGGCGATCGCCTACAGCCAGTCCATCGGGCGGCCCAGCTCGGTGGCGGTCGTGGACATGGGAGGGAACCTGCGTGGGGCCTTGCGGCCAGAGAAGGGCCGGATCTCCAACATCCTCATTGCGCAGAAAAAGGCCTGGACCGCAGTCGCCTTCCAGCGACCCACCGACATGGTGCGGGAGATCATGATCCCGGGGGCCATGGGCTATGGGTTGCAGCATACCGATGACCGGATCTGCATGGTGGGCGGAGGATATCCACTGATTGATGAGGAGGGCGATGTGATCGGCGGGATCGGGGTTAGCGGCGGCTTGGTGGAGGAAGATCGGGAGGGTTGCTTTGCCGGCATGAGCAAATTGGGATTCAAGACCGAGTTTGCCAATCCCCTGGCTCCAAAGAAATGATTCTGAGCGCTCGGGGTCTGTCCTATGTCTTCTCTCTCCCGCAATAAGGCAGATTCCCCTTTTTTCGCGCGATTCTCCTAACAGCCCTTGCGGTCCTTGCGGCACTCACATTCCGGGTTGGGACACTCACATACTTGCTTATCTTCGTTCTTCACGATGGAAACCCTACCCTCTTCAATAGGGAAAAGCCCCCGGAGTTACGACCTCATCCAATACCGGCTTTCGCGCCTTCGCCGTAATTCAGTCCCTCAAGCTTAACCGGGCGTCGGCCCCAATCAGACTCCAGGCAATATCGAAACAGGTTCTCCATATACTGCTCCACCCGCGGAGGGTGGATTCCATGCGGATCCAGAAGCTCGCGAGCCACAGTGGTGTCAAAGACCATCTTCGTACTGAAATAGGGACGGTAGACCTTTCCGGTGCGAAGGATTCTCCTGCGCTTCCCCCAGATCACGGCCAGGAAAAGGGGCCTCAATAAGGCCAGGAAGAGCACGGGGTTCACAAAGCGTGGGGGAGGCAGGTGGAAGAAATCCGCCGCCGATTGAGCGATCTGCGCCACCGAGGCGGACCGTTGGGGCCCGGCACATAGGTGGATGGTGCGGCCCAGGGCGCACTTTTCGAACGCAAGATAAGCAGTGGCGTCCGCCACAAAATCCACGGGAACCATGTCGACAATCGCCTCAGGGAAGCCCGGCACGATGCGCCAGCGTCTATTGGCGTACACTTTAAGCGGCCAGTAGAGGGCCTTAAAGCTCGTGGTCACGCCGCTCCGGGAATCTCCTACGATGATGCTCGGGCGCACCACCACCGTCGGGACCTCGTCCCTGGCCTCTCGAACCAGCTTCTCCGCCTCGAATTTCGAACGCTCGTAGGCGTTTCTGAACTCCTGTCCCGCCTCTAACTCGTCTTCCCGGATGATGCCTTCTCTCGTACCCGCCACAAAGGCGGTGCTGACATGAGTAAAGCTCTTGAGACTTCCCGCCCGACGCCCCAAGGCTGCGTATTCCAATAGATTGCGCGCACCCTCCACGTTGATGCGGGCTGACTCGGCCAGCGATCGGTCGAAACGGACCTCGGCCGCTGCATGGATGATCCGCGTCTCCTCTCGGGCGCATCTTTCGTACTTTTCGGCCGGCAGACCCAGATTTTTCTGAGTTAGATCCGCCGCAACCACTTCGATGTGCTCCAGGACCTTCTTTCGTTCTTCCGGCGGGAAGGAGTGGGCCACCAATCTGGTGACTCTCTGATCTGGCCCTTGGCCATGTTTGGCCCGCACGGGCAGCCGGAAGCGGGTAGCCGGATACTGCCGGTACAGGCGGAGGAATACCTGCCATCCGAGAAATCCGGTGGCCCCAGTGACCAGTATGCGCTCGCCCGCCCCCCGGGCCTCCGGGGCCGAGGACTCGTCCACCTCGATCCCTGACATCAACTCGCACCGCCGCTTCGTGCCGCAAGTCTCTCACGGAAATCACGACGCGACATGCGACAGGAGGGAGAATGCCCTTCGTAGAGTTTGTCGGTGACCATCGACCGCCATATCTCAGAAAGCGGCTGCATTCGGATGTTGCCGAACGAATACGGGGTAAAATCGCAGGGGGAGACATCCCCGTTCGCTCGCAGGTGAACTTGCACTACTCCCGCCGGACATCCCTCCGCGATACATGGATAGGCCATGCTCATGAACATGGTCTGGTGGATGATTCTCGGATATTCAGGCTTCTCGTTGTAGAATCGGCGGAGGTTCCAGATCGCCTTGACCTCCTCCTCACCCAGCGCGCACTCGTGTGCCTCGTGAAGTCGCCCCGTGGGAATGGCATCGAAAATAAACATCTCCAGTGCTTTGAGTTTACGACCAAGCTCCATCAGGGCATCGATCTGACCGGATTCGATCTTCTCCTTGGTGGCATAGGTTGAGATCCCGGTCAGAATGCCCGCCTCCTGACACCGCCGGATCCCCTCCACCGCCTTGGTGAAGATGCCGGGGCGCCTTCGGTTCTGGTCGTGGAGCCCTGGATCCGCATAGTCCAGGCTGACGAAGGCCCCGAACAGGCCTGCGTCTTTCAGTTCTTTCACGACTGCAGGAGCGAGAAGCTCACCGTTGGTGAACAGGGTGCAGACGCTGCGCCTCTTGTCCACGCTGCGTATCAGATCGTACAGGTTGGGGTAAAGAAGGGGCTCGCCTCCTGTCAGGACGACGCAGGTGGTGCCCAGCTCGACCGCCTGCTCAATGGCGCCGCTCAATTCGGTGAAGCTCAGGGCGCTATGGCTCTGCGCCACTTCTTCGCGATATTGATGGGCCGAGCAATGGAGGCAGTCGCACTGACAATCATAAGTAATCGCAGCGGTGATGGTATGGGGGATGCGTTTGCCCCATGGATCCCGCTTTCCAGTCCCAGGCAAGGCAACTGGCGTCGTCAGGTTCTCCGCAATGATTCGTAGCCTTCGCTTGGCAGCCGGCGATCCCAGTGGTGGACTGAGCAGGGAGAAGGCCTTGAGGCCCGGACCCACTTCGATGAGGGGCCGGCCCTCGATGAAGTAGTTCTCCAGCGCCTCGCGATAGCTCCTCATCTTGCTTCGTATCTGACTGCTCTTCCACCTCTTCAGGACATGGTTCATGGCTTCCTCCGATCGATACGCCGGTTGGCGGTCGCGAACTCCCGCCCGTTTTTATAGAAAAAACCCAGGAAGCAAGGACAAAATACGGATCCCCGCTCCCTGGGGCAGGAATGACCCCTCGCTTCTTCCCCCTTTTCCTGACTGATCGATCAGCAGAGCAACGGAAGATTACAGACCCCACCCGAGGCGGAAGGGGTCACTCCTCTTCCCCCTCCGGGATCTGCTCCGGATAGGGATTGGGCGGGGGCGGAGCGGCCCCGGGGCCCAGGAGGGAAAGGACCTGCTCCCGGACTACTGGGTCCGGATCGGAGAGGCCCTCCTGCAGCCGTTGATGCACCGCCGCCTCCCCTTGCAGAGGGGCCAGGGCCTGGAAGGCCGACCGGCGCCTCTCCGGATCCGGGTGGTGGGTCGATCTTAGTAGCCCCTCTGAAGCCCCTGGGCCAGAGTCCCGGGGCACCTCGCCTCCCTCCTCGGCTCCGACCTGCGGCGGCGCCGAGGATCCCTGTCCCGGGGTGGAGCCCAGCAGGATGAGGCGCTGCAGCCGGTCTCCCCGATACACGAGGCTATAGCTGCACTGCCCTCGCTTGAGAATGAGCTCCAGGACCTGATCCAGCCTGGCCTGTTGGCACTGAAGGGAAACCTTAGATCCGGTGGCGGGGAGGGTGCCGACCAGCTCAAATCCCGCCTGGGCGGCCAGGGTGGAGAGGAGGACCTGAACCGGAACCCCCTGGGCCCGGAGGGCCCATCCTTTGGTCTTCCCGTCATAGGCACAAGAGCACCCAGCAGTACCAGCCAGGGACCGGGGAGGGACAATCAGCAGCAGGAGCAGGATCATGAGACCCAGCATCAGTGGTTTTCTAACATCGCTCATGGAGAGAGCCCCTATTTCAGGTTGAGGTTCTTGGCCCAGGCCACCTCCTTCAACAGCGCCTCTTTCAGGGCGGAATCGCGGATCCAGACGGGGATCTGGGAGGCCTGCCCCCAGAACCATTGCTCGTAATCCCTCTTGGGGATGCTCGCCGATTGGACCAGGACCCCCCGGCCTTCCCGCCGGAGGAGTCGCAGGACCTGATAGCCCTCGGACCACTCGATGACCTCCGGGCAGAGCTGCCCCGGCCGGATCCGGGAGAGAGAACTGATCAGCCGCTTGGCCTCCTCCAGATGGGCCTGGGAGGGGGCTTCGCTCCGGCCAGATTCCCCTTTCCCCTCGGGACGAATCCCCTCTCCGGGAGAGATGCGGAGGCGCGCGACCTCTGCGCCCCTCTGTTTGGCGATGCGGGAGAAGGAGGCAGGGGAGCGAAGGGCCTCCTTCAGGAGCCCCTCTGCCCGCTCATGGGTGGCACGGTGGATCTCCGGGGAGGGGAGGAAGACCTCGTGATAGAGGACCCGCTCCGCGTAGACCGTCCGCACGAAGGATTGCAGGTAGGCTTCCTGGTCGCCCTGATAGACCTCTTTGATCTTTTGGAGCAGCTCCGGGGCCTGGGTCTCCTCATCGATCCGCCGGGACTCGCCCTTCACGGTCGCCTCGTCCACCGCCTGCCCCAGGGACTTCAGCACCCCCAGGGAGAGATAGCCCTTGATCAGCTGGGAAAGGGCCACATAGCGCTGGCCGGAGCCGGGATAGTAGAGATCCGAGACCCGCGCCTGCCGGGAGAGGTCCTGATCGGTGATGGGAATCTCCCCCACCCTGGCCACCTCGGGGCGGCAGGCCAGGAACAGGAGGGGGAGTAAGAATACGGTGAAATACCTTCTCTTCATGCGGCCCCCGTTAGAAGGCGTGCCCGACATCGTGGACTCCCCGGCCATGGCCCCTGCCCAGGGGCAAGGACTAAGGGGTATAGCGGCCCCCGGTGTCCAGGCGGCTGCTGTCGTTGGACCCACCCCAGACGATCATCTTACTGCCGGTCCAGACCGCGCTGTGGAACCAGCGTCCGGTCGGGGCGCCGGTGTTGGAGGTGGGGGACCAAGTGTTGGCGACCGGGTCGTAGCGAGCACCGGTCTTGAAATACTGGCTGCCCTTAAGCCCGCCCCAGACGATCATCTGGGTCCCGGTCCAGACCGCGGTGTGGCCCTCCCTGGCCTCGGGCGCGGCCATGGAGAAGGTGGCGGCCCAGGTGTTGGAGGCCGGGTCGTAGCGGCCCCCGGTCTTGAGGTAGACACCGCTTCCGTATCCACCCCAGACGATCATCTGGCTGCCGGTCCTGACCGCGGTGTGCCAGCGCCTCCCGGTCGGGGCGCCGGAGGTGGCCGTTCCAAACCACTTGTCGGTGGCGGGATTGTAGCGGCCCCCGCTCTGGAGGTAGCTGCTGCCGTTATAGCCGCCCCAGACCACCATCTTGTTGCCGGCCCAGACCGCGGTGTGGTTAACCCTTCCGGTCGGGGCGCCGGTGGTGGAGGTCGCGGACCAGGAATCGCCGGAGGGGTCGTAGCGGGCCCCGGTACCGAGGTAGGTGCCGGCCCAGCCGCCCCAGAGGATCATCTGAGTCCCGGTCCAGACCGCGGTGTGGTTCTGCCTTCCGGTTGGGG
>Ga0315289_10003601_pt1 | contig 23370 bp, 39 predicted proteins | sample YL17G11_40_MG_FD_203452 | JGI IMG/M metagenome (GOLD analysis project Ga0315289, IMG submission 203452) | Sediment microbial communities from Yellowstone Lake, YNP, Wyoming, USA - YL17G11_40 | ecosystem: Environmental > Aquatic > Freshwater > Lake > Sediment | place: USA: Wyoming | collected...
GGCAAGTGGGGGCTAAGTCAGCCTGGGTGGAGTTGGCTGACGATGTGCACCTGACGGACACGAAGCTGGTGTCCTATCGAGTCTCGAAGAAGCAACGTCTGCCGACTGAAGCTAACGGCGCTAGCTGTCTGCAGACACAGCTAGTCACTGGGCCGCAGGCCGAGGCGCTCGAAGCTGCCAAGAAGCTGGCGAAGGAGTTCGTCGGATGGAAGAGCTGAAGAAGGAAGAAGGCAAGGGAGAGCTGGGGATCAAAAAGTGGCTGAGCGATAGCCCGCACTGCACGAGCTACGCGTATGGCTCGGCCGGAGAACGGTACAAGGAGCGATACAGTGGGGTGTGGGAGAACGTGTTCGGGGTCTCCTTCGAGCTGTTCAATGGCGAGTTGGAGCCTTGCTGCATCGATGCTGACATCGATGATGCCGACGACATCGCCAATGCCCTGGAGGCTATCACCAGGGTACGTGCGGTCCTCACGTTCCTGGAAGACAAGCTCCTCGAGAGAAAGAGGGGGGAGTCAAAATGATCTGCCGCTTGTCGTTGGGGCACCTACCGCCGGATGGATTCGTGGATATCGTGCTGTGCTACGGCAGTAGAGAGGACAGGCACGATGACTGCTGGAGCAGAGTCATTGCATTCGACGGCCCAGTCGCTGGTGAATACATGGCCATCGATGTCCCGTACTACCCAGAGCAAGATGGGCTTACGCTAAAGAGGCTAAGCGTCAAGGTGCATAGCGCGGCGCTAGGCACCTGGCAGAACAGCCTGGAAGCAAAAGACGGCCGGCTGCCACAGCAGGACATGCTGACGGTTGATGCGCCCTCGCTCACAACTCCGGTCCCGGCTTCAGCCTCGGGGCAAGTTCCGGCAGTGCGATTCGGCTGCGCATGTTCGGAGTGCGTAGCCATAGGCTGCGGTTCAGGGATCTACGAGGTAAAAAGAGGCAATCCGCACCATGCAGCCTGCAAGTGCTCACGATGCGTACTGCAGAGGGGCCGAGGGACCTTCTACAGCATGAAGGACCATCGCGAGTGCGGGTACAGTGCTGCGCACAACGCCCTAGGCGTAGAGCCCAAGCACCTCGTCTATGCCTGGCGACGGGACCCACCGTGGGATCCTGAGGACGTGGGAAGTGATGACTGATGGCTAACGAAGACGTCGAGAAGATCATCGAGATGGCCTGCGGGCACGGAGAGATGTCCGAGCCTGAGATGGAAGTAGGAGACTTGCAGCAGGCCCTGCGAATCGTGTGGAGGGCGCTGACTGGATACCAGCAAGAAGTGCTGCTGGTGCGAGTCATGAACGAGGTCTTCACCGGAGAGGACTGGCGCTCAACGTCGGACCTAACGCTGGAGCCAAAGCCTGATGATGGCTCAGGCTCGGTGCGGTCATGAGAAAGATCTACAAGTACGTCATCCCACAAGCTGCATTCGAGTCAGGGATCTGTAGCATCGCGATGCCACGTGACTCCACCATCTTGAGCTTTGGCTCAGACGTTAATGGGCAGCTCTGCATCTGGGCGGCAGTCAACCCAGATTCGCTACCGGCGAAGCGCAGGATCGCCTGTAGGTTCACTGGAGAGGAATCCCCAGCTACATATCAAGCTTTCATCGGCACGCACGTGGACAGGCTAGTCTACCACTGCTTCGCCTGCGGCTGGGAAGGCGAGATGACAGGAGTTTGAGCATGAGGCTAGTTATCAAGACGATAGCCAGAAAAGACATTGGCCTGCTAGGGTTCCAATGGTTCATTGGTGGCTACCCGCAGGTAATTGGTCTCTCACTGACGCTGTGTGGTACAGCGTATGACATAACTATAGCGAGAGGGCCAGCGGTCCCGGGGTATGATACCCCGAGGCCAATGACGATAGACGAAGAAGCATTCCTTCGTCGATAGGCGCGCAAGGGTCATAAAGGAAGGAAATAGCAAGTGAGAACATCCGACACGCACCAACCAATGAACCTCGAGCTACGAGCTCTCGGGAAGCCCGGCAAGACCGAGTGGCGGCTGTGGACCAACCTCCTGCGAGCACACATGCTGCTGACGATGTTTCAGCACGGGAGACGCAGCTGGGTGCTACGCCTCGCGCTGGAGCCACCGAAGATCCTGCTCGACGTCCTGATCGAGCTAGCCAGCCCGAGCTTCGTGAAGGAAGAGCAGGCGCGGATCAAGAGGAGCAGAAGCTGATGACGCACATAAAGATCTCGTACCCAGTTCCGCCGAAGGACGCTCCAGGCTGTACAACAGATGCAGGGGCTCTATTCGACCCGAGGCTCGAAGTGGCTATCGAGCGCGTTGTAGAGGGGAACTTCGCCTCTTTGGGGCCATGGCATCTTGTCGGTAGGCGATGGGTAGCTGTTGTCAACTGCAGCAGCGCCGCTCGCAAAGACGTTATCCGCGCGATGAAGGTATCGTTCGGAGGCTACGTGAGGGTAGTCTGATGAGACGTTGTGAAATCCAAGCTCGGGGCGAAGCCCGCTGCCGCTGCGTCATAGCCGAGGAGAACGTACAGCCCCACGCCGTCTATACCGAGGACGGTCTCGGTCCGTACATCATCTGCGAGAACCATCTCAAGGTCGTCCGGCGCGGGCATCAGCTCCGCACACGCGATGGGAAGCGCTGGCGTGGCTACTGGTCGTCGAGAGGCGTGTGGTTGATACCAATGCTAGCAAGCTGTGCCGATGAGCTTGGAGAGGGGGGCTAGATGCTAGGCATTGCTAGAGCAGTAAGCAAAGTGCTAGATAGCTTGCATGCGGACGCGTATAAGCGCCAAGGCATGCTAGTCAGGCTAAGCACCGATTTTGAAATGGAGTATGGCAGCATGCTGCTCCGCTGCAGAATCGTCCTCTCCTGTATCGATGCAGCCATTGGAGCCGTGACGGTGCAGGCAGCGCTGGTAAAGACTGCAGATACAATCCTGTGGAGGATGACGTGAAACAGGCATTCAAGGCCAAGCGGTTCCGGGCTGATGCTCTCGAGCGCATCGAGGTGTGCAACGCGATCATTGAGAAGTACCAGGAGCAGGATTTAAGGCTTAGCCTGCGACAATTATATTACGTGTTGGTATCCTCGAACGTCATCACCAACGAGGAGAAGAGCTACAAGAACCTCGGGTCGCTTGTGAGCGACGCCAGGATGGCCGGGCTGATTGACTGGGGCGCCATCGAGGACCGCGTACGTCAGCCACGCGTGCCGTCGGACTTTGCCTCGATCAAGGAGCTAGTAAACGTAGCATTGCTGTCGTACAGGCTGCCGCGATGGGAGGGACAAGAGAACTATGCTGAACTTTGGGTCGAGAAGGACGCACTTGCCGGCGTGCTGCGTCCCCTAGCCTCACGGTGGCATGTGACCTTGATGGTCAACAGGGGCTATTCGAGCACCAGTGCAATGTACGAGTCAGCAATGCGGTTCATCAGGAACTGCTATGAGGAGTATGATGGAGACGACGCCGCCATTGAGGACGACGAGTTCAAGGAGGATGAGGATGAGGACGAGGACGAGGACGCCGGCCGCAGTGACGATGCCTACAACGATGCGTTGAGTGCGCCACGTCGGCTGCTTACCGTAAGGCAGCCAATCTTGCTCTATCTCGGGGACCACGATCCCAGCGGGGAGGACATGGTCAGGGATGTGGGTGAACGTCTCAAGCTGATGGGCGTGAAAGACCTCGAGGTGCGCAAGCTCGCGTTGACGATGGCCCAGGTCGAGCAGTACAAGCCACCGCCCAATCCTACAAAGAAGTCTGACTCGCGGGCCGCCAAGTACATGCGCAAGTTTGGTACGTCGTCGTGGGAGGTTGACGCCCTGCCGCCGGAGGTGCTGCAGGATCTCATCGAGAAAGCGATCAGGGGACTGGTTGACGTCGACAAGATGGACGTCATCAAGGACAGAGAGACTCGAGACAAAGAGAAGCTGCGCAGGGCGGCCAACCGCATGGCCGCGGAGTAGACGAAGTGCAAACCAGAAGGAAAGGAGGGATTGACTTGAGCAGCCTGATCATCATGGGGCTGACAATCTCAGCCAACAGCAAGACAGGCAAATCAATCAACGTCAGTCGGAAGAGCTGTAGGCCAACTGCGCTGTGCAGGAAGCGATGCTACGGTGAAAAGATAACACTGGAGGACATTGCCAGGATGGAAGCCGCGGGTATCGACGTCAGGTGCCTGCGGCCGAATGCTGGGCCCATCACGTGGGATAAGTCCCAGGAGACCTACGAGAGGAACTTCAACGTCCTCCAGGCGGCGTACAAGGAGGGCTGGCTAGATGAGCTCGCGGCCGAGGTGTCGGCGTACTGGATTCGACATCAGCCCGAGGAAGTGCTGAGGGGAAATGGGCTCGGCGACCTCTGGCCGCCGCTCTGCGATTTCTACGCTCGGCTGGCTATGCACGGCGTGCCCGTGTTCTTGTTCTCGCGGAAGGCAGAAATGATCAGCCGGCTGCGCGAGACGTGCAATCTGCTGGAGGTCGAGTATGACCGAAGGCCTTGGGTCATCGGGTCGGTAGACCCGTCGACGGAGAAGGAGGACCTGAGCAAGCTGCAGACCGAGACACTCAGGATGAATGGGCAAGTCACTCTGGCAGCCACGTGGTATGACCCGACGGACAGGCTGCTCTGGCACGAGCCTCTGGAGAACTGGCAGGTTCATGAGGCCGGTGTGAGAGTGATTTTTGGTTATCATACAAACTTCCACCACACGCGTGTGCCGCAGGCACTGCAGAAGAACGAGTGCCCAGCAACAGCTGGGCTGAAGACGACCTGCAGAGAATGCAGGAAATGTTTTGGGAGGCATGCATGACCAAGTCTAGGAAGTGTGGATGCGGGCCGATTCCAGGTGTGCTATTCCCGATCAACGAGCCGGCAGAGCGACAGGTGCAGCGGTGCGACGACTGCGGGCTGTACGAGGATGATGAAGCCGCGGGGCTGGCTCTCGAGCGGGCATGCGAAGAGCTGAAGATCGACGCCATGCAGGTCGTGAACGAGGAAGACGGTACCGTGCATATGGTGCCGACCTGCGCGCAGCAGCGAGACTGCATCGAGAGCAGCGCCGAGTCAGCGCAGCGCTGGGCGTTAGCTACTGCATACAAGATCAAGGAGAAGACCCGCAAGCAGGAGCGGCGAAAGGCTCAAGCCAGGTCGACCCTGCTTGTGTACGGGAGCGAGAACAGACGCGCCTACGACGAGCAGGTAGCAGCGTTCAAGAAGGATCCTAAGTACCACGTCAAGACGGGGACTCGAGCCGTGCGATTTGGCAACCTCAACGCCATTGCCTATTGCCTGCTCGTGACGGAGAATGAAGCATGAGACGTGCTCGGTTCAAGATCAGAGCCAAGCTCGATAGGGCCTTTCCTGAGGAAGGCACCGTGGAGATAGACCGCGAGGCCAGTCTGTTCTCGGTGAGGCCCAAGAGAAGGCGCAAGCGGTACGAGCTCACTCTCGAGAAGGTAGCCTCGATGGTCGTAGCCTCAGTCTGTCGAGCCGAGGCTGCAGAGCTGAAGAAGGCCAAGGCAGAAGCAAGGAGGAAGAAGTGATCAGGAGCATTGTTCGCTGCGATTTGTGCGGGCACGCAGAGGAGCTCAGCAGCGACTGGGCTCCCACGCATGCTCTAGAGATGCTGCTACAAATGGCACAGTTTCGGCTGTGGGCAATCAGCGAGCTAACTTACGCAGTTCAAACCGGGCCCGGCGTTGTTGAGATCCAAGTACTCAAGCAGCTTCTTTGCCCAGCCTGTAAGAAAGCCGTCTGGGACCTCAATGATGAAAGAAGGAGGAAGAGGTGATCTTGTACATCACGTGCATTGCCAAACCGGGCAACGAGGATGGATATGACTACATCTTCGGCGTCAATCTGCTAGAGGGGGTAGTACATAGCCAGCAGCTATGTAGGTTCAAGCTGCCAATGGATGCTCCGCTCTCCAAGCGCGCCATCGTTGAGCAGGCCTTGGAGACAATAGGATCGCCTAACAAGGTGGAGCGAGTTAAGTTGAGCAGCGAGGTGCTAGAGCTGGTTAAGCGCTGGAGACGCGGCGAGCTACTTCGCATTGCTACTGGCAATATTGAAACAGCAGCTCAGCTAGCTGACTGCATCGACTGGGACCTCTTTGAGGAGAAACATGGCTAGCAAGCAGGCAATCAGCCTCAGGGAAAACAGGGCCTTGTTCAAGGAAGGCAAGCGTCGGTGCAAGGACTGCCGGAAGGCGCTAGCCCTGAAGCACTTCTACAATCAAGTCAGGCATGGACTGATTCTACCCGGGCCACAGGGGTATCAGCACGTCTGCAAGAAGTGTATGGCCAAACGGTCCATCGCCTGGATAGCAGAGAACAAGGAGAGACATGCCAAGTACGAGAAGGCTTCTCGTGAGCGGAAGAAGCAGCGGAAAGAAGCCGAAGAAGGCGCCTGAACGCTGTCAGTACTGCGGTGACCTCAGGCCACGCGGTGCGCTAGACAGGCTACGCTGCCCCCGCTGCGGCAGGGAAGGCTGTCGCAGCTGCATGCCTGCCGGGCAAGGGTTCATCTGCCCTGAGTGCGAGTTCCCAGAAGGGACAGAGTAATGGACATCATCGTCAACATCAAGCAGGAGAAGGAAGGCGAGCTCTGCATCACAGCTGCCTCGGGGCCGACGCAGTGGGCCCTGAAATGGCCTACGTCGGAGATCCTCTTCCCGCAGCAGATCGTGAAACTGCTCGTCGAGGCAATACCCGAAGGGGCCAAGCAGGAGGAAGGTGAGCCCGTCAAGTTCACGTTCGACGATGACGCAGTGCTGGCCATCACGTCCTCGTGCCTCGTGTTCAGCCTGACCGCGGGGCTGCTGGAGCTGACGTGCGAGAGCGGAGGTTCACAACGAAAGGAGGCAATCATCAGAGACCTCGCTGCGCTGCTCGCGCCGGCCATTGGAGCCGCGATCGTGGATGTGGCAGAGGGCATCTTCAAGGAAGGAAAGTCTGATGCAACGGAAGCAACCGGGGCACAAGCGGACAAAACTGAAGATCAGTAGCCGCCACGCCCAAAGGAGGCTCGTACAGCGAGCACCTGGGCTCTCGTTCTACGAGCTCGAGCACATGGTGTTTCGAGGGGAGTACAAGACGCTCTGCAGGCAAAGCTGCACTCGATCACTGTGCAAAGCAGATGGGCCTGATGGCACTGTCTACTTCATCCTCAACAGGGAAAGACGGTCCATCGTCACGGTGCTAACAGCAAAGCAAGCCAGCCTCTGGTTGGCTCAGGTCAACGACAAAGTGAAGGAGGGAACAGATGGATAGCCAGCAGCAGTACATCCCAGATAATTCCGGCACGGTTGTAGTGTCAGCTGACGCAACGGCTGTGGCTCGATTCAAGACGGCCAAGGCGTTCTTCGATCAGCTCGAGGAGACGGTGGACGCAGCCAAGGAGTCTTTCCGATCCATGGCCAAGGAGGTGCTGGCACGTGCGGCGCCCGGAGCGCTGCGGGTCCTGTTCTCGGACAAGGCCGGCGGCGGAGTTATGTGTCCACGAAATGATCCGGAGAGCATGGCCTCCTACACGGACCTCGCGGCGAAGGAGACCGCGTCGACCCTAGCCAAGGCCGGAGGCCTCTCTGCCCTCGAGACCGCGGGGCTCAAGCTCACTGACATCGTCGACACGACGGAGAGTGTGACGCTGCAGGCCTCTGGGCCCTGGGCAGTTTGGTTCAAGAGTCAGATCTCGGCGTTCCTTCAGTCCAAGTCTGTCACCGAGGAGGTCGCGGCCAAGGGCGTCAAGTGGAGCACCACGATGAAGCTCAAGCCCACAGCCATCGCCAAGCTCCGAGAGCTGGCCCTGCTCAACACCGAGGCGGGCAAGGTCGCGCGTGTCCTCCTCGACGTGGGCCTGCGCAAGATCTCCGTGGATGTGAAGTGAGGCGCCTATGGGCGTAAAACATTGCGACCGTGCCGGCTGCGACGAGATCATGTGCAGCTGGACAGTCCTTGGGGACAAGTACTACATCTGCTACGACTGCCTCGAGGAGCTACGATCTGCTTGGAAGCGAGCGCCATCTGTGCTCACGACGAAAGCTGTTGAGGCTTGGGTAGCAGAGTTCATGAACACGGAGAAACGTACAGAAGAGCAATCTCTAACTCAAGATGTCATAGACATCTTCGAGAGGCTGCTTGATGCGAGAGACAAATAAATGAGCAAGGACGAACTGCAAATCGTTGAAGATAGAAACGGTAGCTATCAGATCCAATGGTATATATCAAACGAGGATGATATGGGCGCAGTCCTTGGAGAAGATTGCGGTTGTGACCCTCAGCCATTACTCCTACAAATGGCATGTAGCCTAGATCGCGGAGAGGCTGCTAGCGAGGATGCAGAGCATTTCGCTGCTACCGTGGGTGCCGCGTCTCATCCTCTTACTGAAATGGGAGACGGCTTCGGGTTTCACTGGCCATCCAAGAGCGCAGCGCAGCAGGCGTTGCGATTAGCCAACTTGAGAATCAAGGAGGCTAAGTCCAAAATTCCTTGGCCGCAATGGGCTCGGGACGCAGTAGCTAACGGCTGGAAGCCGCCAAAGGGCTGGACGCCAGCATGAGCCAAAGTAGGAAAGAAGGCTGCTTCTGCTTGGTCCTGCTAGCCGTGATGATCCTCATGGCCTTGCGAGACTGCGCCTTGCTCGAATGGAGATAGCATATGGAGTTAAAACCAATACGGGTGCTATGTGTCAAGTGCGGTAAACAAGCTACGCATGCAGCTGAATACTCGAAGAAGGTAGCTATACCATTATGCGAAGCCTGCATCAAGTCACCGATTCGCATAGCAGTGCTGCCAACCCACGAGCCTAGCACGCTTGAGCCAGCAAACAAGTTTCCACCGAGAAAAGGAGAATGGTTCAATACGCCAGACGGAAACTTGGTACTTGGCTGCCCGCAATGCGGCAGTGTCGTGTCCACTACTAGTATACATAAAGTGGAATCGGGCAAACTCAAGCCGTCATTCATCTGCCCAGAGTGCAAGCTGCACTTGTTCCTCTCGCTAGCTGAATGGCAACTGTAAGCTGGAGGTGATAGATGGGCTTCAAGGAAGACCTGCAAGTCCGCCTCGAGCAGCTCGGGCTGAAGGGCTGGAAGGTAGTTGAGTACTTCAAGCCCAAGCTCGAGCTGAAGCTAGCTGATGAGAATGCGCTAGAGGAAGGCATAGACGCCTTCGGCATTAGAGCCACTGCAAAGATCGACGTGGCTGAAGCAAGACAAGAAGGCAAGAACTGGCCAAGCTGTTTTGCCTTTGCAGCGCATGTAGACGATCTGGAAGGATGGAATGATCGAAGGGCATACGGCCTATTCTGCCAGATGGCCGTAGACTGGGATCCTGAGTCCTTTGTTGAGGCTTTGCCTTTAGCTATGGCTGGGGAGGTACTGGAAGTACCAGCCAGCGTACGCATTGACGGCGCTCAAGCAGTGGAGGAGCAGTTGTCAAAGCCCTGGTTCAAGCCGCCAGTCAACGACGAGAACAAAGCCTGGATGACGTACATCGACGAGGTGCTTCCTGGTTTCATAGAGCTGTACTGCTGGCCAGACGAGGACGAAGCGACATTCCTATCACGAGCAGCGCGTGTAGTGCACTTGCACGACATTGCCATATGCGTGACAAGCGGATGACTCCTCAAGAAGCTGAAGGCCTCTTCAGCACGTGGGTCATGCTCTCCATGGCCTGTGTGAAGCTCGAGGCAGGAAGGCACCAGGAGTGGGTGCTACACGTCACGGGGACCTGCGGGCTAGCCGGGCACGGTGTGTCCTTTCGAGTCACATCGAATAGCCTCCAAGCCATCTGGCCTGAAGCCATGAAGGCACTCGACTTCACCGACGCTGAGCTTGATCAGCTCAAGAAACTCAATAAAAGCGCTTGACAGCTTTTTAGAAAGGGTATAGCCTGAAAGGCAGGTTGGGCCGTGGTGATGGATAGATAGCTATATCCTCTAAACTACAAGGAAAGCCATGAATGGTCGACTGACGATCTTCTGCTGCGACCCCTGGGAGAGCTACATGGGTCAGCTCGAAGCGGAGACGGAGCAGGCACAGTGGGAATACGAGCTAGAGCTCGACCTCAGGATCGCCGCGCGCCGCAGAAACCGGCGTCCATTGCGCACGTGGCATGCGTTGATCCCAGCAGAGCTTGTGTCGAGCTGGGATGCCTATCGCGGGGCGCCCCCATGCGAGTAGCTTGGCGCTGCAATCCTTACCCGGCCTGCTTCGTCACCGTGGCAGCTGAGACGGCCGAGGCTGCTAGCCTGGTAGCGGAGCGCAGGTTCGGAATCACCGATCTAGCACTGCGCAAGCTGATGGGCCCGCCAGCACGGGTGCCGCAGGACGATGAGACGGCGGCGAAGTGCACTGTGGATACCGTCCTTCGAATCGAGGAGTACTGACCATGTTTTGGTATCACCTCTCTGACCACGCATGCCCAAGTACCTCACAGGAGGAAGGGCATGCAACACGGGATCAGGACCAAGTACCACCTTCTCGATCCTGGCTGGAACTACGGAGAGCTGAAGTGGATGACCCACAGCTGGGGCCGTGGGTATGTGGGCAACGACCGCAAGGCCATCAAGTGGTACAAGAGGCAATTCGCTCGCGCGGAGCGGCGCCGCGGGGTGCGAGAGGCCAGCTTCAGCTAGCTTCAGCTAGCCTCGCCTAGCCCAGGCAGGGATGTCCTCGTAGGTTTGGGCGATCTCTTCCTCGTCGGGCTCGTCTCGGCGATGATGGCGGGCGCGGCGCTTGTCCTGCTCGGACTCGACAACGGGCAATGGGGCCGGCAGGTCGTTGATTCTCAAATCTGAGGAGCCAGGACCGACCACGCCGGCAGCTAGCTGGGGGAGGATGAACTGCTGGATGTAGCGCAGGCCCTGAACGACCGAGTCCATCTCGTCGTCGTGCTTCGTGGGGAAGGAGAGGATCTGGTGCCGCAGGGCATGGAAGGCCTCGGCCACCTCGCCGGAGGGGAGCTCCACGACGAACGGCTCGGGCTGCGGGTCAATGACGCTTGGATGGAAGTACACCACCGAGCGCTCGCCCTCGGGGCGAACCAGCAGGTTGGTGATCGAGACTAGGCGCTGCCCCTTGGAGATCGTGGCCGGCATGGGGATGATGCACTCGCCAGGGATCGTGCTCTGCTCGGCGAGAGCCCCGGCAAGCGCCTGCATGCCCTGGTCCTCAACGACGACATAGAGCGGCTGCCAGGCATGGTAGAGCTGCTCCATGAGAGCGACTTGCATCCCGGAAGAGATGCGCGTGCTGTAGCAGACCACGATGAAGATCTCGAATGCGCCCGTGTCGTAGTCCGGGACCAGGAGCAGCACAGACGGAGAGAAGTAGTCCAGCTTGCCCTTGTGCAGGTCCTTGCCTGAGGCCGGGTCCGCAGAGAGGATCGCGATGGCCCTGGCGAGCTTCTCGACGGTGAGCAAGGACCCGGTGTAGGGCACGAGCGCCTCGGGAGGGACAATGACTGTATCCTTTGTGACGGCCTTACAAAGGCGACTCCGTGCATAGTTGATGTCCCCCTCCTCGAGCCGCAAGGCCATCAGAGTCTCTCTAGGAAACAGCTCGGGGAAGATAGAGAAGTACGGGTCGCCGTCTTTTCCGTGGCAGAAGAGGCTATACTGCCATCTGCTTGTCCTCTTCAGATAGGCATTTCCGTCCTCATCTGACCATGGTGTGAAAATGGATACGATTCTACCACGGCGTGGCTCAAGCGTAGGTAACCAGTCGCCACGAATTTTATCTACAACTTGACTCCGCATTTGCGGATTGAGTACGCTGTTTCTATATGAACAGCAATCATCAAACACTATCTCGTCGGCACGACCGCCCGTGCCGGATGATAGAATTCCAATAGCCTCGATAGTGGGCTCAGGCGTCTTGGTAGTGCGGACGACATGCAGCTGGGTATTGTTGTTTGTCTTCTTCTTGTCGATCTGGATATTGGGGAAGACGGCCTGATATAGGGGGGAAACGATATGGTCCCTTAGGGCCTTGAGGCGCTTGGCAGCCTCATCATCATCTGAGCTAATCCACTTGATTCTAGTGTTAGGGTTGCGGCCCAGTCTCCAAAGTGTGTAAGCCAAAAGGAAACTTGTCTTACTTACGCCTCTCGCGGCCTCTATCAGGTTCTTCCTGAAGTGGGTCAGGTTGTAGTTCCACACCTCGTGGAACGGCTTGATGATGACTTCGTTGCCAAGGTCGTCTGAGAAGCAGAGCTTGTAGAGACCGAGGGGGCTCTTGCGCGCAGCCTCGATGTCCATCATGAGCTGTGCGCCCATGCGAGCTAGCGCGAGGCTGTCTTGCTCTTCTTCCTTCGTGGGTGGAGAGAGCGGAGGGTTTGTCTCAGTCATCAATGGGCTCTGGGTCTGGGAGGATGACGTCCTCGGACTCGTTAAGGATCAAGTTGTCTTCCTGGTCTTGATTGTCTGCCTCGGTGAAGTCCGCGTCGATGGGCGCTTGAAGGAGGTGGCCGCGGAGCTCCGGAGGGAGCTTGCCAGTCCTGACGAAGTACTCCTTGGCCTCAGGCGGCAGCCTCACGAGCATCGAGGCTACACGCCACTCGATGGACCGCTCGGGCTCGCCCGCGGTGAAGCGGGAGAGGCGAACGATCGTGTCCATGAACCTCGAGACCTTCTCTGCAGAGACGGCGAGCTTGCTGAACTTGTCGATGGTGAGCTTCTCACCCAGGTCGATGCCGTCGGCAGCCTCGGCCATCTCGCGCATCTTGTGCGCGAGCTTGAGGAAGGAGCGACCCACGTCCATGCCTGCTTCTAGCAGGACCTGAGCAGCGGCAGCTTCCTTCGTGGCTCGATCCGTGATGGCCTCGCGAAGGGCAGGAGCGTCTTGCAGCAGCTGCTCCGTAGGAAGCTCGGCGAGCCGCGTGTTGACCACCGTGTAGTCGATGGCATGCACGCGGATGGGCGGGAGCTGAAGGCGGGTGAGCCCATGGTCCAGGAGATAGATGACAGTCCTCTGAGGAAGGCCTGTCTCCTTGGATATGGCCGCGGGGTCTCCCGTTGTGGCATATGCCTTATAGATCGCGGCATAGTCTCTATACCCAGCGCGCTCCTCGACAGCTGAATCGTACACGCTGCGGTCGGCTGGGCCGGTGCCAGAGGCGAGCCGTCCGCGAAAGCCTCGAGCACTGATGACGGGATCAGGCTGGCCTTCTTCCTCGAGGGAGCTACCATCTTCTTCTGGGACCGGCTCTGCCGGAATGAGTGGAGATCTTTCCATGAAACTCGACTTTGTCTCGTCCGTTGTCGCGAGAATCACTGCTGATGCTGCAGTGCTCTCTCACATCGAGAGTACTTTGGACGCGGGTCTCGGTCAAGAAAGACAGCAGCTGCCCATCTACGCACGGCGAGGCTCGCAAGTTCTGGAGGTGCTGAGCGGCGCCGCGGTGTGGCTCTACCATCAGCGGCTGCTGGACGGCGACTTGAGTGGGGGGCAGGGGCCAGGCGTCGTGCACCCGGAGATCATCAAGGACCTGGCGCTCCGAGACCATCAGCAGATCGCCGTCTACAAGGCGCTCACCACGTGGATGGGTCGAGGGATCCTGCAGCTGCCCCCCGGAGCAGGGAAGACTAGAATATGCGGAGCCATCGCCGGGGCAAGCGCGCTCGAGCGCTGGCTCTACCTCGTACCAAACGAGGAACTCGCCCGGCAAACCGAGGATGCCGTCGGCGAAGCGGTGTCGCGGGCGGGCAGCCAGCTGGTCTGCCGGTCGTTCGGGTCTGTGACGCAGCTCGAGCTCGAGGAGGCAGAGGGCCTGCTCATCGACGAGGTTCATACCCTGGGGGCCAAGGGTCGCGCTCTGGTCGTGGCCGGGGCCTCGAACGCCGAGATGAGGATCGGGCTCTCGGCCACCGCGCTCGATCGTCAGGACCAAGGGAACAGCCTGGTGGTCGGACTGACAGGACCCATCATTTTTTCATTAGGATGCGAGGTCCTGGTAGACCGCGGGGTGCTAGCCAAGGGGCATGTAACGCGCATTGCAGTCCCGTACTAAACGGTGTGACAGGCTGGCGCAAGATCATTAAATATTGCATGATAGTTGCGCTCCAGTTCTTACTTTCCAGGTGCCGGTTCTAGAGTCGCGCAGGTTTCTGGAAAGTAGTAAAAAAAGAGTATATAACTATATAGAATATATACTGATTGTTATAATACACCCCCTCAGGTAGGATACTGTAGGACTGGAGGTTGAATGCCTAATGAATCCAGTACCTTGATATTTTGCACCTGGGTAGCGGACTTCCTGGCTGACCATGGCGAGCCTGGATTCTGGCCGTGCATAGTATTCGCCGATACAAAAGCACTTGCTGCTGAGCTAGCTACGGCTGCTAGTACCAAGCTGGGGTACGAAGTACCAGTCGTCACGGGCGACCTGGCGGTCAAGAAGCGCGAGGAGACCGCGGAGGACCTGCGGACTGGGAAGCTGCAGCTGGTCATCTCCACGCCGGTCTGGTCGCAGGGGATCGACATCCCTGGGCTGGCCACCGTCGTGCTGACGGGGCAAGGATCGGCGCCGATCAAGCTCATTCAGCAGGCGGGCCGCGGAGCTCGTCCGGCCAAGCCGTCGTTCAACATCGTGGTGCTCGCGCGGCCGGGTCATGCAGAAGCGGTGGGTCAGAAGGTGAAGCGCTTGGTCGAAGAGGGCTACGAGCTGGGAGACACGCCCTTCGTTCGAGAGCTGCTGGACCACGTTCCGCAGGAGAAAGGGAGAAAGTCAGCAGCCATAAGAAATAAAGGAAATAATAAGTCAACAGACGTGTTGATTGAGCCTTCCTTTCTGGGCGAGAGTATGGTAATTATGACCGGAAAGTGGATGCCGCGATGGCTCAAGCTTACTGCGGATCTGCTGATAATCGCAGGCGTAATTGCCAGTATCCTTGCCAAGTAAGGAGAATGAAAAATGAGTGAAGTCGCGAAGGAAATGTGCGTCCGTTGCATCAAGCGGAAGGTCGCTGTCAAGCAGGCCCCAACAGGCTGGGTCACGGCAGAGGGCTGCCCCGCTGGGCATGGCGCCGGGACGCCGACCGGTGCTCTCATCGACCTCTGCATGTCTTGCAGCCAGGCCGAAGAGGAGAAGATCCAGATCGTCAAGCACGAGGACGGGCAGGAGGTTCAACTGAACGCCCCGGGGCAAATCACAGGCGAGGCCCCGCCAGCCAACGCCGTGACGGACGCGCCGCCCGACCCGTTCAGGCAGCTCGAGGACGCGACGACGCCTCCAGCGCCTGCAGCGCCGCCTCCCGCGCCCCCGGCAGCGACGGTAGCGCCTCCGACTGCGCCCGCTGCAGCTCCGTTGCCCACTGCGGCTCCGCTCGTTGTCGAGCAGGCCGCGGCGCTTCCTCCAGCGACGGTTCCTCCGCCTAGCCCGCCGCAAGCTGATGGCATCCCGCAGGCTGCAGCTGTGGCTGCGCCGCCCGTCTTGACAGCAGCGACGCTTGGCCCTCAGCTCGCGCCGGCAGCAGCTCCGACGTTGCCCACGGCAACTGTGCCTCCGCCCATCTCGCAGCCGGCGTTGAGCGAAGCTCCTGCCCTCATGATGCAGGCAGCACCGCCGCAGCAATCTGATACTGCCATAGGCAGTATCAGTATCGGGTCATTGCAGGACCCGGAGAGCTCCAGCAAGGTCAGGATCGACGACATCCTCTCCAAGATGGAAGGATATATAGGAGGCCCGTCGGTAGGCGGGTTCTCCTCGCATATCCTGGGAGACTTCCAGAGGTGCGACCGACTGTGGCATCTATCCTATGGTCTGGGATACGAGAGTGTTGAGGAAAAGGCGGCAATGGCCTTCGGGTCACTCGGGCACGCGTGCCTCGCGCTGAAGTACAGCCGCGGGCTGGAGTTCGCGCAGCTGCCTATCCAAGCTGCCATTCAGGGCGGAAGGGCAGAGATGGCGCACGAGGCTGCCGCGCTGCTTCAGGGCGCCCACGAGTGCTACGGCTGGGAAGAGTACTACACCTGGTGCGTTCGCGACGTGGAGAAGAACGTCGTGTGCTGGACCGCGCCGATCAAGATCGGTGACGAGACAGTACGACTGCCGCTCTCGGTGCGCATGGATCTCATCCTCGCGGTGAAGGAGAAGGACCAGCCCGCTCCGCAGCTGGGGCCTTGCCCTCAGGGCGTTTATTTGGTTGATCACAAGTTCGTCGGCTCGATGACTCGAGACCTGGTGGAAGGCTACGGCAACGACTTTCAGTTCCAGTTCTACACGATGGTCTTCCACCTCGCTGGCCTGAAGCAGCAGTACGGTGAGCTTCAGGGCGTCAAGGTGAACTTGCTCATCCGGCACAAGAAGATCACGAAGGACTCGTTCTTCCGCGCTGGAGCTCAATTCTCGCTGGACTCGACCAACGAGTTCTACCGCACGCAGGCCATCCCGCTGGCCACGGAGCTCTGGGCTCGCTTGCGCAATCCGGCCTACAACGACACGTCGATGTGGCCCAAGAAGAACACGCAGTGCGTAGGTCGCTATGGCCTCTGCGAGTTCTTCCGCGTGTGCAGCGGCGACAGGTCGATCGACGACACGACATGCTACCGCGTCAACCCGGACAATATCTTTAGCCTCGACAAGCTCGAGCCCTGCCCTACGCAGCCCATGGACGGGGACATCACGATCCCTCGAAAGAAGTCGGCTACCGACTCGGCCAACGAGGCCAAGGCTCAGGAGAAGGAAGCCAAGAAGGCGAGCAAGAAGAAGTTCCAGGACATCATCGCCAAGTCCATAGCTAGGATGTTCGCTCAGCAGGCAGACACCGTGGCTGACTGGGCACCTATCGGACGCAAGGTGCACCTCGTCCCGGGGCACACCGAGAAGTCGGTGAAGACGCAGCTGCCCGAGTCGCTCAAGGCCTTCACGGCGCCGTGGGTCATCGGCAACGTCAAGTTCCCCATCGGCATCATCGACGAGACTGGCGGGCAACACCCTTGCGAGCTGACAGCCAAGAAGAATGGCCTCGCCTGGGCCCTGAAGGACCTCGGCCTCGACGGCACGGTGACGTGGAAAATGCTAGCGAACGAAATATGCGATGAATGCTGGTTCAACGTTTCTGCAGTGCTCCGTCAATAGAAATGCAATGAAGCATATAGGAAAAAAGGCGTGGGGAATATTAGTAGACAGATTTATGTCTGTGATGATGAACATTCCATACCCTACCGATGATAAGTGCTGGGAATGGCCAAACGTAAAGTCATATGGTGTACTATCTACAAGAGGCACTAGAATAGGCGCGCATGTGCTCTCGTTTAGGTTATTCTCTGGTCAGGTACCACATGGAATGTTTGTTTGCCATAAGTGTGATAACCCGCCATGTTGTAGACCTGACCACTTGTTCTTAGGAACTTGTTCTGATAATTCCTTAGACGCTCTTGCAAAGGGAAGAATATCCATACAGCAGCTTAGGCGCGCGAGCTTAGCAGGCGGGCGAACAAGGCGGAAGCTTACAGACGCGCAAGTAAAAGAAGCGAGAAGGCTACACGCTACTGGCTGGGGCATTAGAAGCCTAGAAAGAAAATACAAGATTAGCCATAGGCCCATGTGGCTAATCATACATGGCGAGACATACAAGTGAATCAAGCCAAACTCAGAGACCTGCTTCTCAAGCTCAATGAAGACCAGCTTGCCGTCGCGAACAAGGGGGCAGGGCCCGCTGCTGTGTCTGCAGCTCCAGGGGCAGGGAAGACTCTCTGCGTGGTAGCCAGGATTGCTCGGGTCATCCGCGACGGCATGGACCCGAAGCACATCTTGGCTGTGACATTCACCCGTGCAGCCGCTGGTGAGATGAACGAGCGGCTGGAAGCGCTGGGCATCGACGGCTGCCGGGTGGGCACGTTGCACTCCGTCTGCAATCAGCTCCTCGTCGAGGAAGGCATTACCAGCGGCCTACGCTTGATGGAGAGCGACTACTACGAGCTGAACATGCTCAAGTCAGTCGTGGGCGATATGCGCAAGCATGGCGAGATAGAGCGTCGGCGCAAGGGCCGCGACGGGATCGACGTCGAGCAGATGGCCAAGTACGTTGCCGACTGCAAAGCTACTGGCCTCTGCTACATCGCCTATGACCCGCTATCCCTGAACAAGTGGGCCGTGGGCCATATCCATTCTAAGGCCAATGACTTCACCGAGGCTGCGGGCTGCACTCCTGAGGTGCTAGTCAAGCTCTACGAGAACCTCGAGAGAAGGCGCTCCTCGCAGGACCTGTACTCATATGATGACATGCAGCTTTGGAGCTACATGGCACTAATAGCCAAGGAGGAGAAGCGAAAGCGCTGGCGCTGCAGATGGAGCATGGTGCTAATGGATGAGGCTCCTGATTCCAGCCCGGTGCAATGGGATCTTGTTCGTCTTCTAACAGGAATGAAAAGCTGTATCCCCATTGTCAATAAGATGGATAAGCCGCCAGTAGAAGACGAGTATGACCACAACCTAATGGTTGTTGGAGACGTGGCGCAATCATGTTACAGTTTTAGGAGTGCAGCGCCAAAAGAGTTCCTAGACTTCGCTGCAACGCCTGGAGTTGAATCATTCAAGCTCCCGAGGAACTATCGGTCGGTTCCTGGTATATGCACCGCGGGAAGTAGGATAGCCAAGGGTTGGGACTGGAATCTCATAGGCGACATCATCCCTGACAGGCAAGGGCCTGCAGAGGCAGTAACGACCCATGAGTTCCCCAACCCGATAGAGGAAGCCAACTGGGTCATCAGCACATGCATAGGGCTCGACCCAAAGAACTGCGTCATCCTCGCTCGCCTGTCGGCGTCTCTGACGCTGCTCGAGGTCGAGTGTATCAGAAACAGGTTGCCCTATGTCAAGCGATCAGCAGGGACGTTTACTGAAAGCAAAGAGATCCTCGACCTGATGTCCTATCTCCGCGTGGCGCACGGCGTGGATATAGATGGCAAGCAGCTCTATCGAGCCATCAACGCGCCGTACAGGTACATAGGGAAGGCTACCATTCAGTCCTCGGTAGAAGACGCTAGGCGCCTAGTGGCGTCTGGCTGCACGGTGGACAGCCCCTATGCTTGGTCGAAGCTCGTGCTCAACACCGTGCGGGAGGCGAACGGTCTCTCGTTCAAGCAGAGCTCGGACGTGAGCGAGCTCATCTCGATCATCGAGGAGCTGCACGACAACGCGGTCCTGCCAGCCGAGGACTACCGCCGGATGAAGCCAGCAGAGCAGATAGGCTACGTCCTGCGGGAGACGCGCTACCTCGAGCGAGCGAAGCAGGACGTCGACCTGCTCACCCTCGACGACTCCAAGCAGGCCATCATCGGGGAGCTGCTGCGCATCGCCGAGCGGTTCTCCGACGGGATCGAGTTCATCACCTACATAGACCAGCTTACCGCGGCGATCAAGGTCGGCCAGCGGAAGTTTCGCTTGAAGGAGAAGCGTGGCGAGCCCGGGCAGAAGGGGTCTCTCGTACTATCCACAATTCATCGATGCGTCCACCCAGCTACATTTACTGAGACAGAAGAGGGCCTACTACAAATAGCTAGGATAAATCAAGCCGGGAAGATTGGCTATGGAGACGGCGCAGCTGATTACTCGAGCAAGGTAGAATACTCTATTGGGCCAGCGATTCGGATTGTAACGGAGGGCGGATACGAATTGGTAGCAACGCCAAATCACGGCCTGATGGCTTGGAATGGAACATACTATACACGCGTTGAAGCATCTAGGCTACGAATCGGGCAGTTCCTGCGGTTGCCATTAGGCCCCAGGATTGAACCCAAGCAGCTCTCGAGACTACCTCTGCCTCCAGTTGCTGGAGATGTAAGAGAAGTAGAACATAGTATACCATCTGCTTGCACGGAGGACGTAGCAGAGTTTCTTGGGCTCATGGTAGCAGATGGCACTGTGTACCATGCCGGGTTTCGATACGTAAAGCATGATCTGGATGTAGTAGAGCGGTTTTCCACATTGTGCAGAATCCTATTCGGCGTGGACCTAGATATCATGCCAAGAAGCGACTGCGATGCTTGGAGCGCAGAATGCAATTCTGTGTACCTTTCAAGGTGGCTTCTTTCTATAGGAGGCCTGGCGCCCTGGAATAAGTACATTCCAGAATGTGTGCTTCGATCTGCGCTTTCTATACAAGGAAGATTCTTGCGTGGGCTTTGCGAGGATGGAGGTGTCAACGTGCGGCATGGACGCATGATTGACCATGTTGCTTATAGCTCTAGCTATTCAGAGCTTGCTCGCATTGTGCAAGTAATGCTACTACGCTTTGGTATCATAAGTAGAAGATTTCCAAGCGCGCATGGCAGCTGGCGCGTAGATATGTCTGGTAGGAACGCCGAACGATTCGGAACACGTATCGGCTTTATAGCAAAACGCAAACAGGACCAATTAGACACTGGCCAGTATCCAAGCGAGCGAATGCACTCCATTCCAATAAGCCTAGAGCAAACACAGCAGCTACATGGAAAGAGCGCAAAGGCCAATGCGCGCATACGCGGCTGCCTCAGTCGTGCCACGATAGAAAAAGAATCTGGATCGAATGGCAAGCTTAGCAGCCTGCTCCTGTGGCATCACGCAAGGATCAAGAGGCTTGAACCTTGCATGGCGCCATCGATGTGCGTAGAAGTACCAGAAGCCGGCAGATTTCTACAGAATGGCTTCGACGGCTGCAACAGCAAAGGTTTGGAGTTCCCGCACGTCTTCCTTGTCGATGTTGTTCAGGGCAGGTTCCCCTGCAGCCGGGCCGAGAGCTACGACGAGGAAGTCAGGCTCTTCTACGTCGCCGTGACCCGGGCTATGGAGTCCTGCTCGATCTCCTACACCTGGAACGGCAAGAAACCAACAAAAGATAATCACAAATTGAGTGATGATACAGACGTTGGTGAGCCAGTCAAGTCCTCGCTGTTAGTCCTCCTGGAGGACAGACCAGTTGCAAAGTATCAGGTACCTTGAATCATTGGGGAAAACGCAACATAATGAAAACATGACTAATACCCCCTTGGAAAATAAGAAACATATTATAATATCAATAGCTTACGCCTCACGAACTGGCTTACTTTCCTCTTATTTTCCACCCTATAGGAACTGGGGTGGAAAGTAAGGTGCGAGAGGACTAAGTTAATCAAAACTAGAATGAACCGCTAGTATCAATAATGAGGTGGTAAAATGGACAAGGAAGTGCACACCGGGTCCCACTGCTGCTCCTGCAAGGCCTGCACTCCACAGCCTGGAGAGCCGGCCGGCGGGCCAATTCCAGAGGCGCGCGTCCTGGGTATGCTCGAGCACGCGCGGAACGAGGTGAACGCCGAGTGGCGAGAGAGGCTACGTGCCTTGGCGCAGCAGCTGTCTGCCGCCGCCACGCTGGTGTCGCGGGTGTGCGAAGCAGCACAGGAGCCAGAGTTCGGCGACGGGTACAGCAAGTGCGCGGGCGAGGTGCTCACCGCGCTGCGCGAGATGGGAGTGGAGCCATGAATCAGCACGTCAAGGACGTCCTCGAGGCTGAACCGCCAGTTGCACCCACGAGTGAGAAGCCAGGACCGCTACTCGCTGCACTCTGGGAGGCGCTTGCTGCCGCGGCGGCAATCGGCAAGGAGCTTAGCCCACTTGAGCTCATCGAGGGGCTAGCCATGCTCATCGACATGGATAGGTACAAGCAGCAGCTCCGCATCTACAACGCGCTGAAGGCCGACGCTGAGAGAGAAAAAACGTGGCAAGAACTACGAAAGGCAGCTGGCCCAAAACTCACTATTGACAAATCCAAGTGAAACCTGTAGCCTCGGGCGGCTGGGTTGGGGGGTGTGATGGTCTACTCTATATGCCCATGAAAGACAAGCAAGTGCGCGCGAAACAGCCAAGGCCAGAGTTCTTCAAGCCGCGGGTAGGCGGGGCACCAGGCTCCCTCTCGCGGAAGGTCACCGCGCTGCTCCTCAAGCTCTCGAAGACCAGAGGCAAGCTGAAGCGCAAGCTCCTCGCTGACCAGATCATCCTGCTCAACGAGCCCATCCTGGCCAGCTACGCGCGCCGGCACGTCGGGCACGGCCTGGAGTTCGAGGACCTCATGCAGGAGGGACGCATCGGCCTGCTCGTGGCCATCGATCGGTTCAAGCCCGAGCTCGGGTTCGCCTTCTTGACCTACGCGATCTGGTGGCTCAGGCACTACATGCGCCGGGCTATCGACAACCAGGGGCGCGTCATCCGCATGCCGTCGCATCAGCAGACGGTGTACAGCAAGCTGCTCGAGGCCAAGGCTCGTCTCAGCCGCTCCCTGAATCGACCGGCGACGAACGACGAGCTGGCCACGGCAATCAGCCACGAGAGGTACGCCCCTGGGGGCGCCAAGGGCTTTCACGGGGACGACGTCGAGCGAACCATGCGCGTCTGGCAGCCGCCGATCCATGCTGACCCAGAGCGGCCTGATGCCATGCTGGACTGGCTCTCCTGGGACGTGCAGCCTCACGTCGAGCAGGAGCTGAACAACGCCCTCGACAAGCATCAGCTGGGCAAGCTCTTGCGTGAAGCGATCAAGGCTCTCAAGCCCCGTGAGGCCTACATCCTCCGCCGGATGTACCACGACGCCACGCTCAACGAGGTTGGCCAGGAGCTTGGTCTCACCCGCGAGCGCATCCGACAGATCAAGGTCAAGGCCATCAGGACACTCCGCCAACGTATGCAGCGTGGCCAGCAACAGGCGCAACTGTGACCGGCTGGCTAGAGTACAGGCAGCCTTGGGGCTGGACAGTCGTCACCATCAGCGACGGAAACACGACCGACGCGACGGGAACCCGATGGTACTCAAGATGGCTAGTCGACGAGAGATATCAGCCATTCGGGACAGCCCCAGTAGAAACGTGGTTGGCTCATGACTGAGTACCATTGCATATCGATGGACCCACCCTGGCCAGAATCAGGCGGGGGCAAGATCAAGAGAGGCGCTGATCGGCATTACGCCCTGCTCAAAGTGAAGGACATTCCGCAGGTCATCTATGACTGCCCTCTGTGGCGCCCGGCCAAGGACTGCCATCTCTGGATCTGGGCTACCAATAACCATCTACCGGCAGGCCTATGGCTGATGACGATGCTTGGTTTCAGGTACATCACCAACATTGCCTGGGTGAAGGGCGAGGTTCTGCAAGACGGTATGTACTACAAGCTGGACCGGCCAGGCCTTGGCCAGTATACGATGGGCCAACACGAGCTTCTGCTCTTCGGCTCTCGAGGGAAGACGATGAAGCCCGCCGAGATAGATAGACCGAGAACGGTTATCATCGCACCGCGACGGGCGCATAGCCAGAAGCCCGAGGAAGCCTACCAGCTGATCGAGAAGGTCAGTCCTGGCCCGCGGCTGGAGCTGTTTGCTAGAGCCCAGCGTGAAAACTGGAATGTCTGGGGGGACGAGGTTATCGATGCCAGTAATG
>Ga0315289_10003603_pt1 | contig 23367 bp, 20 predicted proteins | sample YL17G11_40_MG_FD_203452 | JGI IMG/M metagenome (GOLD analysis project Ga0315289, IMG submission 203452) | Sediment microbial communities from Yellowstone Lake, YNP, Wyoming, USA - YL17G11_40 | ecosystem: Environmental > Aquatic > Freshwater > Lake > Sediment | place: USA: Wyoming | collected...
GAGGAGGTTAATCAAAAAAAGAATAGTGAAATCTCTAATCTTAAATCAATTTGATAAAGACATTTGGAGCGGTGGTTTTTTTATTGTGGAAAAACTGTAGATATAATTTGCTTGACTTTTATTTCTAATGAAGTATAAAATAAAACATTGTGTCAATTCATATCTAAATGGAAACCATAGCTAACCAAAACAGAAATTTATTCAATAGAGCCCAGACCTCGCTTTTTCATAAAAAGAGTGGGGCTTGGGCTTTTTTATTGGTTAAAGATAAAAAGCCCACTGGGTCCTAAATTGGGCCATGCCCCGAAGCCGAAGGTTTCGTGGGATGAACCCCGACCCAAGGTAGGTCCGGGGTAAGGTTCAAGGAGGAAACCAGACAAAAGTCGACCCGAGCCGTAATGGGTTAGACGGCAAAACAACAATAATTAATTAACCAACCCCGTAAAATTTGCTTAGCAAATTAACGGGGAAAAATTCTTAAAAACATGAATAAGAAAATCTTAATTAGTTTAAGCGTGATTGCTGTAGTTGCGGCTATTGCAGTTGGTGGAACCGTTGCTTATTTCAGCGATACCGAAACCAGCCAAGGCAACACTTTCACTGCCGGGACTTTGGATTTAACGATTGACATTGATGGCGTACTTCAGCCAAACCCATTCAGTGGTCCAATCTTCTCCTACATTGATATGAAACCAGGTGATGGAGACGAAAAAACTCTTAGCTTGCATGTTACCAACGATGCCTGTGGTTTTGTTGATTTTGATTTGGTAACTGATTTAGATAACACTTGTACTGAACCAGAAGGTCAAGCTGCAATAGACCCACTATGTGCAGATAGCGATGGTGAATTAAATGACGAAGTTATGTGGGTTATTTGGAGAGATGAGGGAATAGTTAAGGGATGGAATTGTCCTGATTTCAAGCCCGGTTTATTATGCGTTGATGCGACAGGTAACCCCATTGATCTTGCGGAAGGAGACAATATTTATCAACCTGTGAACTCTTACGAGGGAGTCTTAACTTATGGACCTCTTGTAGAACGTGAAGATTGGGGGTTCGGTAAAATCGTAGCTTCCGATGTTCATTATTACGGTTTTGCCTGGTGTTTTGGTGCAATAGACCCGCTGACCTTAACTTGTAATGGTTCTGGGCCAAAGAACGAAGCCCAAAATGATTCCTTTGAGGCTACCTTAACTGTTAAAGCAGAACAGTGGAAAAATCAGTATGAGAAAATCGGGTGTCCTGTAGACTGGACCGAATACAATTGTGCTGATGGAATAGATAACGATTACGATGGTTTAATTGATTTGGCTGATCCTAATTGTCCAGGATAGTAACCTTTCGCTGATTTCTTAAATCCCGTCAATTGAAGCACATAAAAATTTATGTGCTCGACTAAGCGGGTGAAACGACTATGAGAAAGATACTTATTAGTTTAAGTATTATTGGGGTTGTGGCGGCAATTGCAGTTGGCGGAACCATTGCTTTCTTCTCCGACACTGAAACCAGCACTGCAAATACTTTCACTGCTGGGACTTTGGATTTGAAAGTAGGCGGTAAAGATGATCCGCAAGTTGTGCATATAACGAGAACTAACTTAATACCTTATCCTCATTGGTCTCACAACTATGGAGGAGATTTTACTGTTAAGAACACAGGAAGTATTCAAGGACAGGTTTGGATGGAGATAAAAAATATTAAGAATTATGAAAACAGCTGTCTTGATCCAGAGGTAGAAGCAGGAGATATCACTTGTGGAACTGGCACAACAGATGGAGAATTAGGTGGATTATTAATGTATATCAATATAAAGCGAAATTCTCCACCTTGGACCACATACGGAGGTTTTAATCCTCTTAATAATGCGGAGGGTGTTAGAGTTAATGGTCCTATTTTAAATCCAGGAGATTCTATTCCTATTAATTTTGATTTAGAATGGGACACTCATTCAGGAACACAAGACAATAAAGGTCAAGGTGATAGTATAGAGTTTGATATAGTTTTCCACTTAGATCAGATAGTGACTCCATAAAAGCCAAGTCTCGAAATCTTTTTGGTTGCCTCAACCCGCCCAAATTTATTTAGGTAAATTTGGACGAGGTAAACGTTTTCCTTGTGACAAATTGCCTGCCCAATTTTTGGCAACAAAAATTTGGGCGGGAATGGGGCAACCTATAAAGGTTTTAAGAAAGAAAGAAATTATGAATAAAAGAATTTTAATCAGTTTAAGCGTTATCGGCGTGGTTGCCGCCATTGCTATTGGCGGAACTGTTGCTTATTTTTCAGACGTTGCAAAGAGTGAGGGCAATACTTTTTCTACCGGTAATGCTGATTTGAAAATTAAAATGCCTGATACTGGCTGCAATGACTGGTCGGATTCTTGCCCCGGCAAAGTTTGGTCAGGGCTTTATCCCGGTTGGCATAATTCTTACAATGTTTATTTAAAAAATGTCAGCGCATCGCCAATTACTTTAAAAATTGTCCCTTATATTGAAGAGATAGGTTCACCTCAGGATTTATGGAATAACACTTATATGGAAATTACTTGGTCAGATGGCAGTCATTCAACCGGCAGATATAGTTTGCAGGCCTGGAAAAATAACACTGTCATTGAATTGGAACCGAGGTTAAATCAGGGACAGGAAGCCGGTCCTTGGGTGGTGAAATTTGATATTGCAGAAACAGTTGGCAATGAAATTGCCAATGCCACGATTAGTTTTAACTTGGTTTTTAACGGTATTCAGGCAGGAGGTGAGGGAGGGGAATGTGTGCCCGGAACAGAAGTTTGTGATGGTATAGATAATGATTGCGACCCTCAAACAGCAGATGGTTCTCAAGATCCGCAATTGGGAACACCGTGTGATGGAACAGATGGTGATTTGTGCGTAGAGGGGACATATTTATGCACAGCTGGTCAATTGACTTGTTCTGATAATACCGGATCTACCGTTGATATTTGTAATGGTGCTGATGATGACTGTGATGCGGCATCAAGTGACGGTAGTGAAGATCCGCTAGTAGGTGTAGCTTGTGACGGAGCAGATTCTGATCTTTGTAAGGAAGGAACTACGTCATGTGTTGCAGGGACGGTAGTTTGTTCAGATATGACTGGAAGCACTATGGATGTATGCAACGGTATTGATGATGATTGTGATCCGGCATCTGCTGATGGTTCTGAAGACCCACTAAATGGAATAGCCTGTGATGGAGCAGATAGTGATTTGTGTAAGGAGGGAATGTATTATTGTTCAGCAGGAGCATTAATGTGTAGTGATAGCACAGGAGACACGGTAGAAGTCTGTGATGGCGTAGATAATGACTGTGATGGAGGAATTGACGAAGAGTGTCTTTGTAGTCCCGGCTGTTTTCCACATTGGATTGGTGATGGTTGGTGTGACCAAGTATGTAACAACGTAGCCTGTAACTGGGATGGCGGTGACTGCCTATAATTTAAAAAGAGGAAAAAATGAAAATTTTGAAAACAATTTATTATATTTTGATCGGATTTATTGTGTTGATTGCCGTTTTGCTGATTGTTTCTGTCTTCCCGATTGCTGGGAATTATAAAATAATGATTGTTCAATCTGGTTCGATGGAGCCGGCAATTAAAATGGGAAGTATTGTGGTAGTAAAGCCGGCCGTTGATTACAAAATTGGCGATGTCATTACTTTCGGCCCTTACAGTAAGACGAAAGCGCCCACTACACATAGAATTTATGATATGAAAGTCACCGGCGGCGTGCCAAGTTATATTACCAAAGGCGATGCCAACGATACCCCGGATAATCGAGAGGTTACAGAAAGAGATGTTTTAGGAAAAGTATTATTTTCCATCCCGTATATCGGTTATGCGGTTGATGCCGCGAAAAAGCCATTTGGTTTTATGCTGATTATCATCGTTCCTGCTGTGATTATTATTTATGATGAAGCGAGAAAAATTTTTGAAGAAATAAGGAAAAAAAGACAACAAAAAATTTCATGATACGTAATTCAATAACAAAAATTATCGCAATATTAACGATTGTAAGTCTTAACTGGATCGGGCTTTCGGCTGTTATTGAAACGCTGGCTTATTATAATGATACTGAAAATTCTTCGGCAAATAGTTTTTCTGCAACAACCTTGGGTTTTTATTTAACAGCAGGGGATTGGGAACCTATAGAAAAAGCGATTAATTTGCAACCTAGCGAATCGGTAACGAGGAGTATTAGCGTTGTGAAAGATGGCAATTTGGATTTTCAATATAATGCAAGCACCGTTATAGACACCGAAAATAGCGATACAGGTTTTTGCGACGCTTTAAACTTGGAAGCTAAATTAGGAGACGAAGTGAAATATCCCTATGGAAGCAGTGGTGATAGTTTGGCAGGTTTAAGTTTTGAGAATCCGATTCTTATTAGCAGTGGTCAAGATGATTGGACCTTTACTGTTACTTTGTCTGATTCTTATGCTCCACCAGAAGATGGCGCAAGTTGTGTTTTTACATTTATTTTTGAGGGCTGGCAGGAGGGAACTTGGGGTCAGGGCTTTAATGATACGGAAGAACTTGATAACACTATTGAAACCGGCGGATCAACTACTTCTGGCTATTCTCCAATCGCCGATGCTTATATTGATCAAAGCAAGCCAAATGATAATTACGGAAACTCTAAAGAATTGAGTATTAAATCGAAAAATCCCGATAACAACAGAACATTTATAAAATTTGATTTCAATTTCCCCAGCGGCACAACTATTATTTCTTCAGCTCTGAAATTATATATGAAGTTGGCGCCTTCGATTTCAAGAACTTATGAAGCATGGAGAGTGACAGGTTCGTGGACAGAAGGCGGCATAAAATGGAAAGAGCAGCCGACAGTAGCCGGAACTGCAACAGATTCGGTTTCCAGCGGTACGACCAAAAATGTCTGGCTTCCATGGGATGTAACCAGCGATGTCCGAAGTTTTGTTTCTGGTACTTCAAATTATGGTTGGCAATTAAGAGACAGTAGCGAAAATTCTTCAACTGCTTACGAAGCAAAATTCTATTCAAGAGAAGAAGGCAAACAGCTTGCCTTAAGACCTATTTTGGAAGTTCAATTTTCAGCGCCAGAAATTATCACTGACCACTTGGTTGTTAATGAGGTTTATTATCATATCGGAACCGGCAAGGGAAAAGATCCAGATAATGAATGGGTAGAGATTTATAATCCAACTGATTCAGAAGTTAATATCTCTGGTTGGAAGATTTGCGATGGAAATTCTTGTGATACCATTCCAACTTCTTCTCCAATACCATCAAAAGGATTTGCTGTAATAACTTACAAATCTTCCACTTGGGACAAATGGCCCAGCATACCCTCTGAAGCAATAAAAATTGTTTTGGATTCGGCTGTTGGAAAAAACGGCTTGGAGAATGCCGGTGACCGCGTAATTCTTAAAAACGCTTCTGATTCAGTCATTGACGCAATGAGTTATGGAAATGACACCACTTATTTTGAGTTATCAGTTTCCGGCAAAGGAAAATCTTTAGCAAGAATTATTAAAGGTTATGATACTAATTCGGCTACTGACTGGATAATTAACGCTACGCCAAATCCCGGAACCAATCCTTCGGTTGATGGAGTTGAAACATTAATATTTACTTCCTATGGCGTGGCAGTAGCTGGATATGAGCCAGTGATAGAAGAAGACGATTCTGGCGAAGAAGAAATTTTTGAAGAAGAGCCGGTTGTTGAAGAAGAATCAATGATTGAAGAAGAAACTACCGAAGATGCAACTACTGAAGAAGTAACCGAAGAAGAAACTTTAGATAGCGAAATTGAAGAAGCGAAAATAATAATTATTGATGAAGCTTTTATAAGCGCGCCATTTATTAATACTCCTACAGAAGAGCAAGCTCAAGAAGAAACAGTTGAAGAATATCAAAATACTGAAACCGTAGAAGAGCCAACAGTTACTTCAGAAACAGGGAATCCCGAAGATACGGTTTCAGAGGAACAATCGGTAATTGAAGAGCAACCGGTGATTGGATCGGATAACGATTCGAGCGGTCAGGTTTTGCCGATAGATGCGGCAACCGCGGATACCGGAGGAGCTAATAACGGTAGCGATGGAGCAAGCACCGACACTGTGGTTGCGGCCGATGCCGGCAGTTCTGGCGAGAGTGCGGTAGTGGAATAAATAATTGAAGAATATGGATAAAATATTAAAAACAATTTTAATAACCTCAATCGCGATTTTCGGCGCAGGAGTTTTATTTGTTGATGCTGCTCAAGCTAAACCCCCCGAAGATTTAATTGTTGAATATTGGTCGCAAACTGAAGGTGAATGGTTGCCATTACTAGGTCCAATATTTAGTGAAACAAATTTCTTGCCAGGGCAAGGGGTTACTCGTTTAATCAGAGTAACCAATAATAGTAAGCAAACCCAGAAAATCGCTGTTGAAGCTATAAATGAAAGTGATTCTGGCGGTCTTGCTTCTCAAATGAATATAATAATCAAACAGGGAGAAAACACGCTTTACGATAATACTTTGTCTAATTTCTTTTCTGCGGGAGAAAAATATCTTTCTGATTTGACAAAAAAAGACAATCAGACGCAATATGATTTTTCAATTGCCTTTAATTCAGAAACTGAAAATTCTTACCAGGACCAAACTTTAGGTTTTGATTTAATTATTGGATTTCAAGGACAAGAAGGCGGTGAAGAAGGCGGTGGAGGAGGCGGCGGTGGTTTACCTCCAGGTTTGACCATTCAGAATGAAGCAACTACAAAAATTAAGGAAGATAGTGTAACTATCACTTGGTTGACTTCTTATTCCTCAACCAGTCAGGTAATTTATTCTCGTAGCGATCAACCTCATACTTTAGACTTAGATGCGCCTAATTATGGTTATGCTTATTCAAAAGAGGGGGATGATAGTGGTTTAGAAAAAGTGACCGGCCACTCAGTAACCATTACCGGTTTAACTCCTGGTACAAAATATTATTATCGGACAGTCTCTCACGGTTCCTTGGCAATCAGCCAAGAATATACTTTCACTACTCAGGGAGTGGCTGGAGCAGCTACGGAAGTAGTTACTCCTCAACCAGGAGCCGGTGGGGTACCGTCCGGAGAGGAAATAATTGAAATTCCACTTGCCGAAATACCCGCAGAAGCACCCGCAGAAGGAGCAATTGAAAAACCTTTTGTTCCAGAAGGAGCTGTTTCGCCTGAAGAGGGAATAGTTACTGTTCCTCCTGAAGGAAGAGCGCCCGGAGAAGGATTGGCTCCATTGCTTTTGGCTAGTTTAGGAGAGATAGGAGAAACGCCCTGGATGGTAATTTTAGCAACTCTCTGCTTATTAGGTTTAGTTGGAATTGGAATTAGAGAGTGGGAATTAGCCCGAAAAAAGAAAAAGAATATACCTTAAATTCTGAAAAAACCGAAATCTACGGAGTCGAGGCATAGGTTTTGCCTCGACTTTTTATTTAAGATATAATAAAAAGACATGCTAAAAAAAGGAGAACTGTATTATCCAACCGCAGAATTTAAGAATAAAGCTTGGATAAAGGATAAGCAAATTTATCAAGAAGCGGCTAATGATCCAGTGAAATTTTGGGAGAAATTAGCCAAAGAGCTTTTTTGGTTTAAAAAGTGGGAAAAAGGATTTTTACACAAGCCACCTTATTTTCAGTGGTTTGTAGGAGGAAAAACAAATATTACTTCAAATATTTTCGAAAAAAATTCTTTAGGTTGGGAAAAATTAAAAAATAAAACAGCCGTTATTTGGGAACCAGAACCAATAACTGAACAACAAAGAAAATTAACTTATCAAGAACTTTTTCAAGAGGTAAATAAACTTGCCAACGCCTTAAAGAAATTGGGAATGAAAAAAGGAGATAGAATTGGGATTTATCTGCCAATGATTCCCGAGGTGATAATCTCAATGTTAGCCTGCGCCAGAATTGGAGCAGTGCATGTTGTGGTTTTTTCAGCTTTTTCTTCGGCCGCCCTGAAAATTCGACTCCAAATTACCGAAGCCAAAGTTTTAATAACGGCCGATGGATATTACCGAAGAGGGAAAATAATTAATTTAAAGGAAAATGCTGATGAAGGTACAAAAGAAACAAAAGTTGAAAAAATAATTGTAGTGAAAAGGGCAGAGTTCAAAGAGCAATGCTCTTCTCACGCCTCAGCTAAGGCTTCGGCAAATGAAATTTCCTGGGATTCTCAAAAAGATTTATGGTTGGATGAATTAATAAAAAATGAAAGCGACAAATGTGAAGCTGAAGTAATGGACAGTGAGGACCCATTTTTCGTACTTTTCACGAGCGGTACAACGGGAGTGCCGAAGGGAACTTTACATACCTGTGGTGGCTATACTGTTCAGGCCTATTGGACGGGAAAGTGGATATTTGATTTACATCAAGATTCGATTTTATGGTGCACTTCTGATCCTGGCTGGATTACCGGGCACACCTACACTATTTACTCGCCATTACTTAATGGCGTGACTACCCTGATGTTTGAAGGAGTGCCAGATTGGCCGAATCCTGATAGATGGGCTCAGATTATTGAGAAACACAAGGCAACAATTTTTTATACAGCACCGACAGCAATTCGAATGTTTGAAAAATACGGAGCAGAACTCCTTAAAAAATATAAATTTGAGAGTTTGCAACTCTTGGGTTCGGTAGGGGAACCGATTGATGAATCTGCCTGGCTTTGGTACTTTAATGAAGTGGGGAAAGGGAGATGCCCAATAGTTGATACCTGGTGGCAGACAGAGTCAGGAGGAATTCTAATAACTTCTTTACCAGGGATTGGTCCCTTTAAACCGGCTTTTACTGGATTACCTTTCCCGGGAACAAAATTTGATATTTTTGATGAGAAAGGAAAGTCTTTGCCGCCTAATAAAGAAGGAAATTTGGTAATGCTTCCGCCTTTTGCGCCAGGGCTCTTGCGAGGAATTTACAAAGACCAAGAAAAATATTTGAAAACCTATTGGAGTCAATATGGAAAGGAAATTTATTTTACCAGCGATGGCGCTTTGAAAGATGAAAATGGTTTAATTAGAATTTTGGGCAGAGTTGATGACGTAATTAAGGTTGCCGGCCATCGATTAGCAACCGGAGAATTAGAAGCAGCAATTTCAAAACACGAAAATATAACCGAATGTGCCGTAGTTGGGATGCCAGACGAAATTAAGGGAGAAGTGCCGGTGGCTTTCGTTGTGACAAAAAAAGAAAGACCGGTAGAGGAAATAAAAAAAGGAGTAATTGACTTAGTGAAAAAAGAAATCGGACCAATTGCCCTGCCAAAAGAAGTTTATTTAGTTGAAGATTTACCAAAGACACGCTCAGGAAAAATTATGAGGAGAATTTTAAAAAAATTAGTTACCCGAGCCGCAGCGAATGGTGAAGAATTAGGCGATTTATCAACTTTGGCTAATCCCGAAAGCGTCGAGAAAATTAAACAAATTTTAGGAAGATAATGAAAAAAATCCTTCTTGCAATTTACGACGATTTTACGCGGAAAATATATGTAGAACTTTTTCAGAAGGAAAGACTCGAAGTGTTAGAAACCAATAACGGAAAAGAAGCATTAAATTTAGCTGTAAAAGAAATTCCTGATATAATTTTAGTTGATATTTTTTTATTAGAAATTAAAGGTTTTGAGTTAGTGGGACTTTTAAGAAAAGAAGCCGTTACTCAGAAAATTCCAATAATTATTTTTACTCAGATAGAAAAAAAAGAGGAGAGGCTCAAAGTAATGGAGCTGGGGGCTAAAGATTTTATTGTCGGAGCTACAACCCCTCCTCTCGATGTAGTTTTAATGATTAAAACTCATTTAGGGGAACAAAAGACTTATCGGGTATTAATTCGAGAAGAGCAAGAGAGCGTCAAGGAATTATTAAAAGATTTGGGATATAGCCCCATTCTCAAATGTCCTCGCTGCAGTTCCACCCTCCTTCTGTTTTTAATAAGAGATTTAAGTAAAGGTTTGAATTATTTTAAAGTTTCTTTCCTGTGTCCTAAATGTTGCTAAATATAAACGATTTAAAAATTATGCCTAAAACCAAAAAATTTATTCTTTGGTTTGAAGAAATCTCTAAAAATGATGTTCCTTTGGTTGGAGGGAAAAATGCTTCTTTAGGCGAGATGTTTTCTCAATTGTCAAAAAAAGGAATTAATATTCCCGACGGCTTTGCCCTAACTTCAGATGCCTTTTGGTATTATTTAAAATTCAATGAAATTAGCGCGAAATTAAAAGAAATTTTTCAAAAATTTGATCCAAAAAGTATTAAATCATTAAAAGAAGCTGGAAAAAAAGCTCGACAATTGATTTTGAGAGGGAAATTTCCACCGGATTTAGAAAAAGAAATCTTAAGAAATTATCAAAAACTCTCGAAAAAATATGGCCAAAATTTTACCGACGTTGCCGTAAGATCTTCTGCCACTGCCGAAGATTTAGCAACCGCCTCCTTTGCCGGACAACACGAAACTTATTTAAATATTTCGGGTTCTGAGAATTTATTGGAAGCTATTCAGAAATGCATGGCTTCATTGTTCACCAATAGAGCTATCTCATACCGGGAAGAGAAAGGATTTGAGCATTTAAAAATTGCTTTATCGGTCGGAATTCAAAAAATGGCAAGGAGCGATTTGGCTTCGGCCGGTGTAATTTTTACCTTAGATACCGAGACCGGTTTTCCCAATATCGTTTTGATTAACTCAATTTTTGGAGTGGGGGAGATGATTGTTAAAGGGAGAATTACCCCAGATGAATTTTATGTTTTCAAACCAACCTTAAGAGAAGGTTTTAAACCAATAATTGTAAAAAATCTTGGAAGGAAAGATAGAAAATATATTTATGGAAAGGGTGGGGGATTGAGAGAAGTTTTTGTTCCCCAAAAAGATCAAATGAAATTTTCTTTAACCGATGAAGAAATTTTAAAATTAGCTAAGTGGGCTTGTTTAATTGAGGAACATTATGGAATTCCTCAAGATATTGAATGGGCAAAAGATGGGATTACCAAACAATTGTTTATTGTTCAATCAAGGCCGGAAACAGTTTTCGCCCCAAAAATTGAAAAGAAGGAGAAGAGGACTGCGTCCTCTTCTTCTTCGCTTCCTCTTCGAGGAAGCTTGGTTTACGAAGAATATAAAATAAAAACTACAAAAAAACCAGTTTTAACTGGCATTGCCATTGGAAATAAAATTGGTCAGGGTAAAGTTCGTATAATTGAAAATGTTTCAAAAATAGAGGAATTTCAAAAAGGGGAGGTTTTGGTAACAAAAATGACCGACCCTGATTGGACGAGCATTATGAGTATGGCTTCAGCTATTATAACTGACGAAGGAGGAAAAACCTGCCATTCAGCCATCATCTCTCGCGAGCTTGGAATACCCTGTACCGTTGGAACAGGAGAGGCAACTAAAATTCTTAAAACCGGCCAAATTATTACACTTGATTGCACTTCTGGTTCGGAAGGTAAAATCTTTCTTGGCAAAATTCCATTTGAAGTTAAAAGATACGATTTAAAGAGAATCCCAAAATTGAAAACAAAAATAATGATAAATATTGGAGCTCCCGATATTGCTTTCAAGACCTCATTTTTACCAAATGACGGGGTGGGATTGGCTAGAATTGAATTTATTTTGGCAGAGAAAATCAGGGTTCATCCTTTAGCACTTTATCATTTTAGAAAGATAAGAGATCGAAAATTGAAAGATGAAATTGAGAAAATTACTATAGGTTATAAAGACAAAAAAGAATATTTTGTTGACAAACTTGCTGAAGGAATTTCCCAGATTGCCTCGGCATTTTATCCAAAGCCGGTCATTGTTAGGCTCTCCGATTTAAAAACAAGCGAATATAGGGCCTTGGTTGGCGGTGAACCTTTTGAGCCAAAAGAATCAAATCCCATGCTTGGCTGGAGAGGAGCTTCAAGATATTATGATGAAAAATTTAGGCCGGCATTTGAAATGGAGTGCCAAGCGATTAAAAAAGCGAGAGAGGTTTTTGGCTTGAAAAATATTTGGGCGATGGTTCCATTTTGCAGGACAGTCAAAGAGGGTAAAAAAGTTTTGGATTTAATGGCAAAAAATGGACTAAAGAGAGGAGAGGACGGTTTAAAAATTATCGTAATGTGCGAGATTCCTTCCAATGTCATCTTGGCTGATAAATTTTTGGAGATTTTTGATGGAATGAGTATTGGTTCAAACGATTTAACTCAATTGGTTTTGGGAATAGATAGAGATTCAGCCATTTTAGCGAAAGTTGGCGATGAGAGAAATGAAGCGGTAAAAGAAATGATAAGAAAGGTTATTAAACTTTGCAACGAAAAGAAAAAATACTGCGGGATTTGCGGCGATGCTCCTTCTTCGCTTCCTGATTTTGCCGAATTTCTAATGGATTGCAAAATTCCATCAATGTCTTTATCACCAGATGCAGTAATGAAAACAATTTTAAATTTAGCCAAAATTAAGATATAATCAAATATCGAGCTTCCGAAGGAAGCGAAGATGAAGATGAAGCTTTAGCTTCAGCGACTATTATTAAAGGTCTAAGTCTAATCAAAAATTAAAATTTATTTTATGAAAATCACATTATCAATCATTAAAGCGGATATTGGTTCAATTGGCGGGCACATCAAGCCAAGTCAAAAACTTTTAGAGACGGTCGAGAATTATATTAAGGAAAAGGGTAGGGGATTAATTATTGATTATTATGTAGGTTTTACGGGTGACGATATTTCAATATTAACAACTCACAAAAAAGGACCGGGAAATTTCAAAATTCACAAATTATGTTTCGATGCCTTTTTGGCCGGCACAAAGGTAGCAAAATCTCAAGGGCTTTATGGTGCAGGTCAGGATTTACTGATCACCGCTTTTTCAGGAAATGTAAAAGGAATGGGTCCTCAAGTTGCCGAAATGGAGATTGAAGAACGACCGGCAGAGCCCTTTTTAATGTTTATGGCTGATAAAACTGAGCCGGGGGCTTTTAATCTCCCACTTTATTTAGCTTTTACTGACCCAATGTATTGTGCTGGATTAATTTTGGCTCCTACCGTTAAGAAGGGATTTAAATTTGTGATTATGGATGTAAATTATACCAAGACAGATAGAGTGATTGAATTGGTTAGCCCCGAAGAAACTTATGATATCGCTGCTCTTTTAAGAGATACAGGTCGCTTTGTAGTCGAATCAATTTTTTCTCGAGCTTCAGGAGAGCAAGTGGTTTCGGCTTCTACTACCAGATTACACAACATTGCTGGAAAATATGTTGGCAAAGACGATCCGGTAATGTTAGTGAGAACTCAAAAAGATTTTCCGGCTACCGGAGAAATTTTAGCCCCTTATTCAATTGGTCATTATGTGGCAGGCTTTATGAGAGGAAGCCATAATGGTCCCTTGATGCCGGTTAAGAAAAACTCTCCAATTTCATTTTTTGATGGTCCACCGATTATTTCTTGTTTGGCTTTTTCAATGAAAAATGGGAAACTGACCGAACCTGCTGATTGCTTCGATCATCCCTATTGGGATTATGTCAGAATGAAAATTTCTCAAAAAGCTGAAGAAATAAGAAAGCAGGGATTTTCCGGACCAGCAATGTTACCAATGACTGAATTAGAATATACCGGAGTGATGGAAACCTTAAAAGAATTAGAGAAAAGATTTGTCATTAGAAAAAGATAAAATGATAACTCTCTCGGCAAAAATTCGTAAAAATCTTGGGAAAAAAGTAAAAATCCTTCGAAAGAAGGATGTTTTGCCGACTGTTTTGTATGGCCCCAAGATTAAGAATTTAAATTTAGAGATAGACGCAAAAGAATTTGAAAAAGTTTACAAAGAAGCTGGCGAGAGTTCCTTAGTTTCCCTTGATATTGAAGGGCAAAAACAAAAATTTTTAGTTTTGATTCATGATATTCAGTTTGACCCCTTGACCGAAAAACCCATTCATATTGATTTTTATCAACCCTCACTTAAAGAAGAGACCGAGGTGACCATACCAATAATCTTTGAGGGGGAATCCCTGGCCGTAAAAGAATTGGGAGGAACCTTAGTTAAAAATATTGGTGATGTAGAAGTTAGGGCCCTGCCCCAGAATCTTCCTCACGAGATTAAATTGAATATAGATAGTCTTAAAACTTTTGAGGATAATATTAAAATTTCCGATTTAAAAATCCCACCGGGGGTGAAAATTCTAAAGGACTCAGAAGAGATTGTAGTTTCAGTTTCTCCTCCCGAAAAAATTGAGGAAGAATTAGAAAAACCGATTGAAGAAAAAGTTGAGGAAGTGGAAAAAATAGAAAAGAAACCAAAAGAAGAAGAGCCCGAAGTTGAAACAGAGAAAACAGAGAAAACAGAGAAAAAAGAGAAAAATGTCCCCTAAAGTTTTAAAATTGATTTTGTTAGTTATTTTTATTTCGGCTTTATTATTGCCGAAATTTTTACTTTTAGCTCAAGAAAATCAAACAATAGACCCGATTGAAGAACGGCAACAGTTAGAAGAAGAATTAAAGAAAATAGAGTCAGAACTCCTTAAAATTGAAGGAGATATTACCAAAACCGAAGCAGAAAAGAAGACGCTTAACAATCAAATTTCCCTTTTGAAAAGCCAGATTAGTAAACTCAATCTGCAGATTCAGCAGGGCAATGTGATGATAAAAGACTTAACTCTACAGGTAACAGATACCGAAAATTCAATAATCCAAACTTCCTCGAAAATTGATGGCTCCCGCCAAAAACTGGCTAATATTTTAAGAACTATTAATGGAGAAGAGCAAAAATCGCTGATTGAAATTCTGCTTTCAGAAAAGAATCTTTCTGGTTTTTTTGATAATTTGGTGGCTTTGGAAACTTTAAATCTAAAAAATCGAGAACTCCTGGAAGACATTAAGAATCTGAAATTATCTTTAGAAGGACAAAGACAATCTTTAGATGAAGAAAAAACAGATTTAGAAAAAGTAGTCACCATTCAAACGCTTCAAAGAAAAGAAAGCGAAAGCGTCAAAAAAGATCAGGAATATTTTTTAAAATTAACCGAAGCAGAATACCAAAAGTATCTTAAAGAAAAAGAAGAGACCCAAAAAAAAGCCCAAGAGATTCGCTCTCGCATTTTTGAATTAATCGGAGTGCCGGAAGCTCCGACTTTTGGTGAAGCTTACGAAATTGCTAAGTCCCTTGAAAAAATCACCGGTGTTAGGCCCGCTCTTTTGCTGGCAGTTTTAACCCAGGAGTCTAATATTGGAAAAAATGTTGGTCAGTGTTATCTCAGAGACCCAAAAACCGGCGATGGGGTAGTGGTCTATAATGGAAAGCCGGTATCTAAAGTAATGAAGCCTTCGCGAGACATCGAACCATTTTTACAAATTACTAAAGAGTTAGGACGTGATCCCTACAATACTCCGGTTTCTTGTCCTATTCCAAGCGTGGGGGGATACGGAGGAGCGATGGGGCCAGCTCAATTTATCCCTTCTACCTGGATGATATATAGAGATAAAGTAAAACAAATAACCGGCCAAACCCCCAACCCTTGGGATATTAAAGATTCTTTTTTAGCAGCCGCTTTATATTTAGCAGACTACGGAGCTGCCAAGCAGACCGATGATGCCGAGTGGAAAGCAGCGATGATTTATTTTTCCGGAACAACAAATACAAAATACCGATTTTATGGAGATTCGGTAATAAAAATTGCTAGTCAATATGAAGAAGATATTCAAGAAATAGAAAAGCTTGCTAAGATTTAGAACTTTGTTTTTTTAAATCCTTTATTATCTTTTCTAATTTTCCTTCCATAATTCCTTCAACGTCGTGCCAGCTTTTTTGAATCCGATGATCGGTTATCCTATCTTGAGGAAAATTATAAGTTCTGATTTTTTCGCATCTTTTAGCAAAACCTATTTGTTCTCTCCTTTCTTTGCCAAGTTTTTCTATTTCTCCAATTTCTTTTTTCTCTAAAATTTTCGCTTCCAAAATTGCCATAGCGTTTTCTTTGTTTTGTTGTTGACTCCTTTCTGTTTGACAGGTAACAACAATTCCGGAAGGTAAATGGGTGACTCTGACTGCCGTCATTCTTTTATTGACATATTGACCTCCGGCGCCTGAAGCTCGATAAAAATCAGTTTTCAAATCTTGAGGATTGATTTTAATTTCCGTCTTTTCGGGTTTTCTCAACACCGCCACCGAAGCGGTTGAGGTATGAATTCTGCCCGCTTTTTCAGTTTTGGGGATTCTTTGGACTCGATGGACCCCAGCTTCATACTGCATTTTTGAAAAAACATCACCATTTTTTAATTCAAAAACAAGTTCTTTTAACCCTCCCATTTCCGTTGGATGGGAGTTTAAAATAGTTTCTCGCCAACCAAGAGAGGATCCATATTTTGAATACATTTTAAACAAATCTCTGACAAAAAGAGCTGCTTCTTCTCCGCCAACTCCAGCCCTGATTTCCATAATAACTGATTCCATAGTGCTATTACTAAGTTAGTCGCTCGCTTCCGCTCGCTCTTTAGAAACCGAACCGCAGTGAGGTGAAAAAGAGATTTATCTCTTTGACTACCCACGGTGCTCAATGAAGCTAAAGCTTCATTTCGATCTGCGCTTCCGTAAACGGAAGCTTGATTTCTAACGCGGGCAAAGCCCGACTGTTTTCCTAGACTGGAGAACCTGTAGGTTCTCCCGACCCCTCTCCGAAATGGGATGTCATACTGGATTTACTTTTCTCTTTTTTTCTCTAATCTTTTTTTGAATTTTTCCACTCTTCCCATAGTGTCGACTACTCTTTCCCTGCCAGTATAAAAAGGGTGACAGTTTGAACAAATCTCAATTTCAATAAATTCTTTTGTCGAACCAACTTGAAAAGTAGCCCCGCAGGCGCATTTAACCTGGGCATTAGGAAAATATGTGGGATGGATGTTTTTCTTCATATTTATTATTTTATTAAATTTTTTCTTTAAAATCAAGCTTTTAAAAAAATTCCAAGATTATTTTAACCTCGGAATCTACGAAAAGTTCTTAAAAAAAATGGGGAAAATGAATGTTTCCTGTTTTAACATTTGACGCCAGAGATTACTTCATTGCTTCAGCTAAGGCACTGGCAATAGCTGCTAGAGCTTTGGCTTGCAAATAGAAGCCACTAATCTCAGTTACTGCTTTTCTGGCTTCTTCAAAATCTTTGACTTCATGGCTAGCACCAGCAATGGCTGCTAGAGCTTCGGCTCGGAAATAGGAGTCACTAATCTCAGTTACTGCTTTTCTGGCTTGGTCAAGATCCTTGGCTTGGGCTAAGGCACTGACAATGGCTGCTAGAGCTTCGGCTTTCTCATAGGAGTCACTGATCTCACTAGCTGCTTTTCTGGCTTCTTCAAGATCCTTGGCTTCATGGCTAGCACCGGCAATGGCTGCTAGAGCTTCGGCTTTCCAATGGGAGTCACCAATCTCTATGGCTGCTTTTCTGGCTTGGTCAAGATCCTTGGCTTGGGCTAAGGCACTGACAATGGCTGCTAGAGCTTCGGCTCGGAAATAGGAGTCACTAATCTCTATGGCTACTTTTCTGGCTTGGTCAAGATCCTTGGCTTGGGCTAAGGCACTGGCAATAGCTGCTAGAGCTTCGCCTTTCAAATAGGAGTCACTAATCTCAGTTACTGCTTTTCTGGCTTGGTCAAAATCTTTGGCTTCATGGCTGGCACCGGCAATAGCTGCTAGAGCTTTGGCTCGGGGATAGGAGTCACTAATCTCAGTTACTGCTTTTCTGGCTTCTTCAAGATCCTTGGCTTCATGGCTAGCACCGGCAATGGCTGCTAGAGCTTCGGCTTTCCAATGGGAGTCACCAATCTCTATGGCTACTTCTCTGGCCTGGAGTATTATGTTTTTAAAGAGCCGGGCTAAAGCAATCTTTGACCCTCTTTCGATTAGTTCTTGGATTGCTTCGCCAGTAATTTTCCCTTCAGCTATTTGACTGAAGAATTCACACAGCTGCCTCACGCTCACCTGAGACATGCTTTTTTTCACCTCCTTTTATTTTTTACCAAGACCTGTTTATTTAAGTGCACCTTTTGGGTACACTTAAAGCACTGGCCGTGGCTGAAAGTATATTAGCATAAAAAAAAGCCGTGTCAATCCTTGCTATCGTGGTCAAATAATGGTATATCAAAAAATATGATGAAAACTGAAGGAAAAACCCCGGAGGAAGAGAAACTTCCTACGGGAGAGGCGAAAAAAGATGAATTTAATCTTAATGTAGAGGAAATGGCAAAGGCGGGTTTACATTTTGGTCACAAGACTTCAAGATCCCATCCTAAAATGGAACCTTATTTATATGGAGCGAGAAATGCTATCCACCTTATTGACTTAGAGAAATCAAAAGAGAAACTTAACCAAGCCCTTGAATTTGTAAAAAATTTAATTTCGGAAAACAAAATACTCTTGGTTATTGGAACAAAAATTCAGTCGAGGGAGTTGGTAAAAAACTTTGTCAAAGATTGTAACCTTCCGTATATTAATGAAAGGTGGCTAGGCGGAACTTTTACTAATTTCGGGGTGATGAAAAAGAGAATTGACTATTTTAAGGATTTAGAAAAGAAAAAGGCTGGAGGAGAATTTGAAAAATATACCAAAAAAGAAAGAGCTGAAATTGAAAAAGAAATAAAAAATTTGGAAAGAAAATTTGGAGGCATAAAAAATTTGGAAAAATTGCCCGATGCCATTTTCGTTTTAGATATGGAAAAAGATAGTTTAGCCGTAAAAGAAGCGAAAAAAAAGGGAGTCAAGGTGATTGGAATTTCAGATACAAATGTCGACCCAACCTTAGCTGATTACCCGATTCCAGCCAGCGATGATGCCGTATCTTCAATTCAATATATCCTCGAAAAATTTAAAGAAGTAATTTTAAAAGCAAAACCAAAATGATTTCCCTTGAAAAAATAAAAAAATTAAGAGAAGAAACCGGGGTTTCGATTTCAGAGTGTAAAAAGGCCTTGGAAAAGGCAAAAGGTAATTTAAAACAAGCCAAGGAAACTTTAAAAAAGTCAGGTCGTGATTTAGCAAAAGAAAAAAAAGAAAGAGAAGTTAAGGCTGGAATAATTGAAAGTTATATTCACTCTGGAAAAAAAATTGGGGCCATGGTTGAACTTCATTGTGAGTCAGATTTCGTCGCCCGTTCAGAAGATTTTCAAAAATTAGCCCACGAATTATGTCTCCAGATTGCCGCCATTTCTTCAGAAGAAATCCCCTTGCCAAAACAGCCCTGGATTCGGGATGAGACAAAAACCGTAAAAGATTTAATCGATGAATATATTGCTAAATTCGGTGAAAATATTGTCTTAAAAAATTTTGTTCGATATGAACTTTGAACTAATTGCTAAAATTATTTTGGTTCTTTCAACCTTGGGTCTGGGTGGAATTATTTTGAGAAAGATTCCGGTTTTAATAACCCTACCTGAAATTACTCTTGAAGAGGAAAGTTTGAGTTTAAGATTGAAAAGGAAAATTAGAGAACTCAACCCCTTGAAAAATTTCTCTTACGAGATATTTTTGCAAAAAATTTTGACAAAAATTAGGATTCTCAGTTTAAAAACGGACAATAAAACTTTTAACTGGCTTCAAAAATTAAGAGAAAAAAATCAGAAAAAGAACATTGAGAAAGAAGACAATTATTGGGAAGAAATACAGAAATCCACAAAAAAATGAGTATCAATTTGAAGAATTATCTTACCCTTTCAAGAATCAAAAATTGGCGCGGCTATTTTTTAATCACTTCCTTTGGATTTGTTGCTGCCGAAGGATTTCTGTTCCCCTTCAAAGATATTGTTATTTTTTATCTAATTGTTCTATTGTTCCTAGGTTTTGGTTTTGCCATCAATGATTGCTTTGACACCAAAGAAGACAGGTTGGATAAAGAAAGGAAAAACCCGGTAGCCCTGAAAAAGATAAGCTTTAGAAAAGGTTTAATTTTCTCAGTTTTTCTGGCGCTCTTGGGATTAGGATTATCAACGCTGTTTGGATTAAGAGTTTTTCTTTTTCTTTTCTTTGGAATAATGCTTGTCTTTTTTTATTCTTCTCCTCCCCTAAGATTAAAGTCTCGTCCTCTTTTTGATTTATTATCTCACGGCTTATTTGGAGGCGTCATTCTTTTCTTTGCACCCCTCTTGATTTTTAATAAAGAACTTACCCTGCTTCATTATTGGATTGCCTTTTCTTTTTTTTGGTTTTCCATTATGTTAGAACTTAGAAATCATATTGAAGATTATGAAATTGATAAGATAGCGGGTTTAAATACTAGTGTTGGGGCTTTGGGCCTTGAAAGTTCAGAAAAAATTTTGGAATACTTGGCTGTTTTTTATCCCCTTACTCTTTTTCCAATTTTCTTTTTTGGTTATCAACAACATTTTTTATTATTTTCGATTTTTACCCTGATTTTTCTCCTCTTTTTATTTAAGAAAGAATACGAAATAGTAAAAAATTACAAAATAATGGATATTTACGCCAACCTTTCTTTTGTTCTATTAGCAACGTCGATGATAAGGTGAATTGGATATAATTTTGCCCGGGTAGCTCAATTAGAAGAGCAATGGTTTTGTAAACCATAGGTTGGGGGTGCAAGTCCTCTCCCGGGCTCTGAGACTTGACAAGGATTTTAAAAAAAGTAAAATAAAAAACGAAGAGACTGATATGGCAAAGAAAAAGAAAAAATGCGGTCCTTGTAAATAATGAGTGAATTAGCGAAACGGAAATGAACGAAGAGAAAATCAGGAAGTCTCTTCCTGATTTTTAGTGTCAGGAAAAGAACATTGAAAATTTAATAATCGGTTTATTAAAGTTGTCCCGATTCATTTTTTTTTGAGGATTTGATCTTAGTCCAGGATGAACGCTGGTGGCGTGGATAAGGCATGCAAGTCGATCGGGAACGTATAATTTCGCGCAAGCGAAATGTTACGTTCCAGAGGCGAACGGGTTAGTAACACGTGGATTACCAACCCTCGCCACGGCCATAGCCCATCGAAAGATGGGGTAATAGCCGATGGTCCGAGCACATAATTTATGTGTTCGGTAAAGGTCTTTCGCAAGGAAGGCCGGGCAAGGATGGGTCTGCGGCCTATCAGCTAGTTGGTTAGGTAATGGCTAACCAAGGCTATAACGGGTAGGGGGAATGAGAGTTCGTCCCCCAACACAGGCACTGAGACACGGGCCTGACTCCTACGGGAGGCAGCAGTCGAGAATATTGGTCAATGGGGGAAACCCTGAACCAGCGACGCCACGTGCTCGAAGAAGCCCTTCGGGGTGTAAAGAGCTTTTCTGGAGGATGAACCTTCGGGTGACAGTACTCCAGGAATAAGCGGGTGCAAATTCTGTGCCAGCAGCAGCGGTAAGACAGAACCCGCAAGTGTTATCCGGATTTATTGGGCGTAAAGAGTCCGTAGGCGCCCCGCCGCATCTTCTGTTAAATCTTCAGGGCTTAACCTTGAAGCTGCGGAAGAGATGGACGGGGTAGAGGGCGCTAGAGGCTGATGGAACGCTCGGTGTAGGGGTGAAATCCGTTGATATCGAGCGGAACACCAAAAGCGAAGGCAATCAGCTGGGGCGACCCTGACGCTGAGGGACGAAAGCGTGGGCATAAAAAAGGATTAGATACCCTTGTATTCCACGCCCTAAACTATGGAGACTAGCTGCTTGAAGTGTCGACCCTTCAAGTGGCGTAGCTAACGCGTTAAGTCTCCCGCCTGGGAAGTACGGCCGCAAGGCTAAAACTCAAAGGAATAGACGGGGGCTCACACAAGCGGTGGACCATGTGGCTCAATTCGACAACAAACGAGGAACCTTACCAGGGCTTGACAGACTAGTGAAATCCACCAGAAACGGCGGACTACCCACAAGGACACTAGTTCAGGTGCTGCATGGTTGTCGTCAGCAGGTGCCTTGAGGCGCATGCTTAAATGCCATAACCTGCGCAACCCTTGCTCTATGTTTGCCTTCTGAATTTCAGGAGGATGTCATAGGGGACTGCCGCAGTCAATGCGGAGGAAGGTGAGGATGATGCCAAATCAGCATGGCCCTTTGATGCCCTGGGCTGCACACGTGGTACAATGGCCGCTACAAAGGGTAGCCAAGCGGTAACGCGGAGCTAATCCCATCAAAAGCGGTCTCAATTCGGATTGAGGTCTGCAACTCGACCTCATGAAGCCGGAATCGCTAGTAACCGTGAATCAGCCACGTCACGGTGAATATGTTCCTGAGCCTTGTACTCACCGCCCGTCACGGCAAGCGAGCTGAGAACAGCCGAAGAACCCCTTTTTGGGGGGCTAAGCTGAGTTCAGTGAGAGAGCCGAAGTCGTAACAAGGCACGGGTAGGGGAACCTGCTCGTGGATCACTACACTTTATTTTTGTGTCGACTAATGTTGAAAACTGGGAATTCCGTTTTCAACTCTAGGGCGTTGGTCTCAAGGCCCAAAACTGAGACTGTCGGGACAACTCTAAGAAACCGATAATTTCAATTTAAAAGCCTTTGACAGGCTTTTTAATTTTGCTAAAATTACTCATATGGCAGTTCCTAAAAAGATAATTAATTTTCTTGAGAAAAACAAAATTAAATACGAAATAATAAAGCACCGAATAGTTTATAGTGCTTATGATAAGGCAAAAACTTTGAAAGTTCCCGAAAAAATTATTGGTAAGACTTTAATTCTAAAAATAAATGGGAACTTATCTGCAGTTTTAATTCCAGCAAACAAAAATTTAGACTTCCAAAAAATAAAAAAAATAGCAAAAATAAAGAAATTAGATTTTGCTTCGGAGAAAGTAATTAAAAATAAATTTAAAGGGGTGAAGGTAGGAGCTGTTCCACCTTTCGGAGGTTTGTGGGGAATTTCAACGTTTATTGATAGATCCTTGATAAAACAACCAAAAATCATAATCAATAGTGGTGATTACAATTTTTCAATAAAAATTAGCGGAGCCTCTTTAAAGAAAATAGTACCAGATTTGATAATTGAAAGTTTTAATAAACCCAAAAGTCGATGAAGTTAAAACTTCATCTGCCCGAATATTAATGAGGGCGAGAGAAAAAGCTTGCTTCTTCGAACCCATCTTCGCTTACCTGAGCGGAGCGAAAGGTGGAAAAGAACAAAATGTTCTTTGACCCACAAGTGGAAGCTCGATAAATGAATTAGCCGTGTATTATCGAATTTTCTCTAAAATTTACGAAAAGGCAGCTAAAAAGATGTGTTTAGATTGCGCAGATTTCATTGATAAGGGTTCTAAAATTTTAGACTTAGGATGCGGTTCAGGAATAGTCGGAAGTAAATTTCAAGAATTTTTTGAAGCAAGCGTAACCGGAATCGATATCCAGGATCGGAGAATTAAAAAAATACCTTTTCAAATTTTTGACGGACTTCACAT
>Ga0315289_10003604_pt1 | contig 23358 bp, 44 predicted proteins | sample YL17G11_40_MG_FD_203452 | JGI IMG/M metagenome (GOLD analysis project Ga0315289, IMG submission 203452) | Sediment microbial communities from Yellowstone Lake, YNP, Wyoming, USA - YL17G11_40 | ecosystem: Environmental > Aquatic > Freshwater > Lake > Sediment | place: USA: Wyoming | collected...
CGCAACTTGCAGATTCGTAGCGGCACTTGCAACGGTTGTCGCTGCTGCAGCAGCATACGTCGCGCGGGTGCCTAGATCGCTCGCGGCTGGCACTGCCTTGATAAGTGATATAACCCCCTCGGTCAGACAACGAACCTTCTTGCCTTCCGAGAGCGTGTTGTCAACAGTCTCAAGGGCGATACCAGCACAGGTGTCACCCTGCGCCAGACTCGTCGCGCCATCACCGGCTAAGGCGTAGCCAGCGGTCGTCAGCCTGACGATATCGCCCTTCATGATCTTCTTTGCGGCCAACACCTCAAAGGCGATGACCTTGCCACCCTTGATGAAAGGGTCGCGGGCTGTTCTGTGACTTGCATTGTAAGCCATTTTAGGCCACCTCCCTCTAGGCTATTGCTACAGTCAATCCCGGCTGGATTTTGACGAGGACGTTAGTAGTCGGTTTCTCGGGGTCGATGGCGACCACCGCGCCGATGATAAGGTTGCCGCCTGTGGTTGCACCGACAGCTACTAGAACGGTTTGCTGGTTGCCTGCCTCTGCATTGAACGCGAGGCAGCCAACGTCGGCCTGTATCGGTGTGTCCTTGATAAAGGAGCAGACGCCGCTTGTCCAGCACTTGATCTTCATGGCACCGCCAACGTCTACTACCGTTTCCATCGCAACACCGACGAACATGTCTGCCGCTGCAGGTGTAGTTACCGAGGTAGCTGTGCCTGCAGCGATGATTCTGACGATATCGCCCTTGTAGATCGTTGTCCCACTCAACATGGGATAGGCAACAATATCGCCATCCTCTTTTGCGTAGAGTTCGGCGGGAACAGTCGAGGCTGCAACTGACATCTAGCTCACCTCCTCGATTCCGCGAGGACCCGCTTCGCAATCGGCGAGTTGATGTCCGCACCGATCTTACTAAAGACTTCAACTGTCTCGGGGGATGGCGCATTCTCGCTAGCATCCGCCCGCTGGTACTCCTTGAAGTCAATCACTTCCTTGTTCTTTTCAAGGAGTTCGAAGACGAGATCGCCCACGGATACAGTCCGTTTCGCGTCTCCCTCTCCGAATGTCACAAGTTGCTCCGCTGGGACAGGTCCTCCATGAAGCGGACGAAGCGACAACAGGGCGAACACGATCTCCCTCACGGCAGGAATGAACTTGCCGTCGTGGAACAACCGATCCGTGTCGCCTTTGGCGCGCTCTTCCTGCACGGCCTTCATCATGGCCTGCGCCTGAGCACCTGTCTGCCGGATCATCTCGTCCTGCTCACGCTTCATCTGCATGACGGCATTGTTGGCGTCCCGCACGGCTTGCACATCCGGGTTGAGCTTCCGGAACCGCTCGATTGCGGCCATCGCCTGCTCAAGAGTGATATCAGGCACTTCGGTGTTGATTGTCGTTTCTGCTGTTGGCATTATGATTTTCACCTCCTGGGGTGTAAAGACTTCGCCGCCCTGCCAAGCCTCAAGCGGCATTGAAAAGCCGACGCAATCTTCAGCAAACACCCGCGCGTCGGCTATACGGGGTTCGCGGACAAGTGAAACCTCTGCGATTCCACTCTTGTCGCGCTTGATCGCCACGGACAGAGCCTTGGCTGTGTCTTTCACCAGGTCCCAGGCGGCATCTGTGAAATCAAGGTCGCAAAACAGTTCCTTTCCCTTCCGGAAGAGGCCCTTGGCTGTCGCCAGGGCTCCATCCAGTACGGTGCTCATGTGTTCGAGCTTGACCGGAATAGGGGGTCCCGATGCGTGAGCAGTTACCCACGTATCCATGTCCGCTTCGGTCACCTCGATATCCCTGTCGGGATAACTGCCGGCCTCGAACAGTTTCGCACGCCGGGTTACGGCGAACACTGCAGTGTCGATGTTCATAATTACCTCCTCAGTCTTGATACCTGCCATAAACTGCGTCACCGCATCCAGAGCCGCCGCCTCATCCTCCGGCACGAAGTCCACGGACATTGCGACCCACCTGCCGTCACTGCGTTTTGTATACTTGTGGCGAACGGCGGCCCACGCTGTATCGAAAGCCTTCGATTCGTCGCCCTCATAGGTCTTGAGGGCTGCGTTGAACGCGGCGGCGAATATCTCAAGTGCGTGCGCCGGCAAGCCCTTGAACCGGCTGTCGGACTTGAGATCGGAAACGGTATAGGGCATAGTCATACCTCCTCTTCTGTAAAGCTGAACCCACACCCCGGCGTCAGGTCCGAGGGTTCTTCAGGCCATCGCTGGCATATCTCCGGCTTGTCCGGGCCGTGAAGATCACAGTCGCCGAGCGGGTTGAGGTGCGGGCAGGGAAACTTCAGAACCGCCATATCAGTGCCGTGTATCTCGCAACCGCGGGCACGAAGCCAGTCAATGATGTCCGGTATGGAAAGATCGACCGCGAAGCCGATAATGCGGCAGCAAGCGCCACATCGCAGACAAGAGCCAACCCGTTTCAAGCCGCCATTCCAATCTGGGTCGCTACCCGCCGAGCCCCCTTGGTTCGCCAGTCCAATATCTCCATCGAGGTAGTTCCGAATCCCGGCTGTGGCTTCGGACCGGCGGCAGGGTCGGTATACTCAATGCCCTCTTCCCAGGCGAAAATCGGCGCGAGAATGCACCTACATGCGACATGTGCAGGCGGCAACCACCCACTGATCGCATTCTTGGGTATCCGTTTGCCGTCTCGATAGGCGCAGATTTCGCAGATGCGAGCATCATGGATGCCCATGATCTCGTAGCCCACGATGTCGTCGCTGGAGTCGAACTCCTGCCAACGCGCCTGCTCGTAAATCTTCGCCGTCTCCGTCCGGGCAATCCGTTCGAGTCGATCACGCCCAAAGGCTGTAAATACGGATTCGAGTTCGCGCACGACCTCCCGGTCGGTCAAACCCTGCTCAATACTTCTGATGATCGTATCCTTGGCTCGTTGGAGAACAGCCGCCTGCTCCTCGCCCACTATCCGCAGTGAATAGCGGCGATACCAGTTCACACCTACTTCGGGAACGAATGGCTCAGCCTGGAACCGTAGTCCCCTTCGGATGGCTTCGGCGAGTCGAAGTTCACTTCTGGCGACTACCGCGCCGTAGGCGTATGCCTGAGCCAATAGGCGAACCAGGGCATCGAGCAGGTTTTTGATCGGTTTCGTGCCTAGAATGAAGCTATCGGGCACTATCCCTTCTACCAACTGCAGTCGGATGAGCTCAGCCTGCCAGGATGAGGCTTTCTGCGCAGAGCCAAGGAATGCCGCTTCGATCTGAGCCAACCGCGTCAGCGTCGCTTCCGGTCGGAAGAGTTGAACGCGCTCTGCACTGGTCATCAGAGCATCGTAATTATGCGGTCGGGAAGCGCGTAGAAGTCCACGAGCTTGTTGTTTGTCAGGTTGCCGGATACGAAGGCACTGGGTCTGGTGAACATCGGGATAACGAACCCCGCCGCCGTGAACGTATTGACCGGGGTAGACTCCATCTCGACCGTAAATGTCGGAGTCCCTAGTACCGTCTTGACCTGGGCGACCTCGCGTATGCTCGTGTTGCCGTCCACGTTCTCCCACAGGAGCACATACTCACCACCTTTGAACTGGGCGGTGGCTGCCAGCGTAAATGTGGCCCCGTCCACACTCACAATAGCCTGTTTGCCGACAACCCCATGTTTCCACTGGACCGCATCACTGGCCAGGGGCACGGCTATGTTCTTGGTCGTGGCGTCTTGCAGCACAAACGTCATGGTCGGCGGACCACCCGGATCGGCCAGTGCCGCAACTGCCAAGACCGGGGCGGCTATGATCTTGGCAGTGTCAAGCACTCCATCGACAGCGGCATAGGTAGAGGCCCCAGCCATTCCCGTCAGCCGTCCGAATCTATGCATCCCCGCCGTAGTCGGTTGAGCATCGTCGGCGACCATCGTTCCCTTGGGGAAAACGAGGTGGCTGGCGACGCGCAACCCACTGGACTCAAAGGCAGCTTCGTTTGCCTCCCAAGCAATACGGTAGCCGACAGAGGCCAGATAGGCCGCCAGAACAGGGCTTGCGAGGTCGAGGTCAACTCGGAAGTAGTCATTGGGCAAGGTGATTGCGTTCTTGACAACGCTATCGCGAAACACTGCGGATGCTTCTATGGCATCATCCGCGTTCGTCAGAGCCGTCACGTCCACCCGATGCTCAAAGGTCTCATCCTCGGCTGCATCGGCTATCGTGACGAGCCGAACACTTCCGTCAAGCGCCTCCTGGACGGCCTGCCGCTTTTTGGCTATGTTGTCGTAGTACTTACGGAGCTGGAGAGCTACTGCCATTTTGTGACACTCCTTCTTTTCGTAGGGCAGTTGGAACTTGAGGCATTGCTTCGGGCACTTCCGGCAATTCCTCCCGGTTGGGCAAGCCCAGGTATTCGCGTATCCAAGATTCTCGCGGGTCTACTGCCTCACAGGTCACAAGGCGGAATATCGACTCGGAAAGTTCTCGGATATTCTTTTGGTCGAGCGGTAGGCTGAAGTTGGGATAGTAGTGCTCGGCAAAGTTGTAGTCAATCAGTGGACGTATTAGGGTCTCGTCAACCCACTCCTCCGCCTTGCGCTGCATGCGCTTGATGACTATCTCCTGGACCTTCTCGTGGACTTCGCCGAGGGCAAACGAGCCGGTCCTCCTTCCCTCATCCGTCGTCAAGGTCTGGCCCAAGAGGCATTTGACCATCTGCTTATCGCAGTATCCGATCAGTCGCTCGAAACCGCTGGTTTCGCCGCTCCTTGCAGCCTCAAGCAGTTCAACCGTCACATCGTCCGGTAGGACAATCGCAGTCTCCTGCTGGATTTTGTCGAGTACATTCTTGAGTTCGTCCTGAGCGGCTTTCGGTAAGCCCCTCCGGTACGATCCTTTGGCGGTCGGCGCGCCGTACTTTTCCAGGAAGATCGCCCAGAACTGGAGCATCTTGTCCTTCATCCACCAGAACTTGTATGCCGCGCGCAGTTCTGAGACGCCTTCGGGCTTCCCATGCTCAGCATTCAGTCTTAGAACCGAGAATTTCTCTATCCCGCACTCGACCGGAATGCCGGAATCCATCAACATGAGTCGCTTCGGGTTGCCGTAGTCGTCGATGTCGAAGTAGAAGAGCCAAGGCGCTTTCGGCTTGATCGCTTGATAAGAAACGAGTCCGGCGTAGGCGGGCTCATCAATGATCCGCCATACCTTCTCTGCTATCGCCGTGCCGTACCAGAGAGCGTCGGCCATGCACTCCTCAATCACGTCGTCAAGAGAGCCCGGCATCTCATCAAAAGCATACTGAACAAAGGAAGCCTGCGCTGCTGCCGCTTCAAAGCCATCTTCACCCTCGGCAACTGAGGAATGGACTTTCCAGCCCCGCGAAAGCAAGCCGCCGATCAGGATGGTGGTGGCCATCTTGATCTCAGGGTCAAATCGCATCTTGCGGTAGATAGAGGCCGCACCGCCCTTTGAGGTGAGCAGATCATCAGTGACGGCCGGCCAGTTGTAGAAGGAACTCTTGTACCGTGCTCCCTCTATCGCCGCCTCTTCGCCCATCGGCGCTTTTCGCGACAGGATGGATTGTATGGCTCGCGGAAGTCTCAAGAGTTCTCTCCCGGTTGAATGCGAGAAGCCCTCCCGGTGTTCTCGGGAAGGCTTCTCTGATCTAAGGATGCAACGGGTATTCAATGGACCCGTATCCGCAACGGGGCGATCATACCCGTTGGGCAGTTCCTACTGGGCCTTGCGGCCCTATGGAATATCATTGATGCCGAATATCCGGCAGATAAGGTGGTCAGTAATCCTTCTGATGAACCGGACTTCTGGTAGTGCGGCGATATTCCTAATGAGTTCCCGGCCAGCCGCACTGAGTCGATCTTTGTCGTGCATGAGGCTGCCCGGTATTGACTCATACCCGGTCGGCTCGTTCTTGAGCGGTTCTGTCTTCACGGTTTCACCTCGGCGGCGGGGGTGCCCACGGGCTCGGCCCGGTCTGGAAACAAGCCACGTAGTTTTCTCTCTGCGTTGAGCAAAACCACAGCATCAACAAAGCAATCCAGGCACATGCCAGCTCCAGTTGCATGTTCGCACTTCTTTCGCCGCGACGTGTAGCGCATGGCAAGATCAAAAACCAGGTCCTCGCTCATGGCCTCACCTCGGCGGCAGGCAGTCTGCGCCCAATGGCTTGAACGAGTTCCTGCACCTGCTGTGGAGTCAACTCAGTCGCCGCCTCCGGGTAGGACTCTTCGCCCGCTTCTCCATCCTCGTATGTGACCGCGATTCTCAGCCCATCGCCGTAGCGGGTGATGGTTAAATCGTCTGTCTGGTAGATTACCTCATCCTCACTCACGGCGTCACCTCGGCGGCGGACTCGGGTTGCGGCAGGGTCTTGAGTCGCTCCCTCAGTTGTCGAACCCACTCTGGACCTTTCTTTCCTGTGCGCTCATAGAACTTGAATGCTTCACGCACTGCAGGGTCCTCTATTCCGTAGTCATTGAGCAGTACGTCCACAGGGTCGGGCGGAAGCGGCACTACTTGACTCCAGTGACCACGGCGATTCGGGCGAGCGCGTCGGATTTGCATCGATTCCTTTACCAGGCGCACTTCCCAAACGCTCCCGCACTCGCATTCCACGAGATAGAACCTCTGGAGGATGTCAAGCCTGTAGCGACTCTGCTTGGGCCATACCGTCCATTCGATCACAGCCCCACAGTCGGGGCAGGTCCACGTCATGATGCAGTGGGTTTCAAGACGAACCCCAACCTCAATGGACATCATCTCTCAACACCTCCGAACGTATTGTCCGATAGGGGGGCAGGCAGGCGGCTCGGATAACCGCCGGGGCTGCAGACCCCTTGCCTGCCACATTATACACCAGAGACGCCTTGCCGCACAAGCTCGCGCTTCCTACTTCCCGTCAGTATCCGTACCGGACCAGCTAAGCCGGCAAATGCCAGTACCAGAGCATCGGCATGGTCGGGCGATGGAGCCCCGCGGTGTCTCATCTCAATCTTGCTCTCCATTCGCTTCTTGCCGCTTTCCAGCCGCACATACTTGATGTTCGAGAGCTGCCGAATCAGCTCCGGGTTGTCCGGTATCGAGATGCACTCATCAAGCGGATGCTCAACACCCTGCTCAACCAATTCAAAGGTCTTTTCGAATCGTTGGCGCACCTGCCACCACAACTCCGCCTTGTAATTGGCGAAGGTCTCCAGTGCGGTCCTGCCGTCGGGCATGCAGGACTTTGAGGGTCCAACGCCCACGTTCACGCCGTACACGCTTAACGGCAAAGACCCTTCCCGATCCCTCGCACTGAATGTCCCGGCTACCCCCGCGCCCACTCCGGCCACATCATAATTGAGTTGGGTGATCTTCTCGGCTTCCGCTTTCTCCAAGGCCCAGTTCGCCGTATCAGTCGTGCCCGGCGACCGGCGTTCGTGAATGCCGGTGACAACCGGACCGCATCGGGCTACCAGTACACTGAGATTCGGCCCAGAGTCCGCCACGTCCAAGCCGCCCTCGAAGCACTCGCCGCCCGGCATATCGAAGCGTTTATCCAAATCGACAGCCGACTTTACCCACGCAAACGGTATGCAGATGTCCTCAACCGAACCGGATGGATCAGCCTCGATCTCCTGAGCGATGATCACCGGATCGCGCAACCTGCGGCACTCAGCCTCATACCACGGATAGATCAACTTCTGAGCCGGCTTGAGTCCGCTCGGCTCTGTTCCCGCAAGACCCGAATCCATAACCTGCCCTTCGCCATCAACTACCTGCCAGTGGTTCTTACGAGGGTCGTCTTTCCATGTGAACCGAAATACCGCCAAGGAACCTGATTCCAACTTCCTGTTGAATACCGTCGTCGGCCCATTGTGCGTAGAAACGTATATCCGAACATTCGTGTTCCCTGAAAGGGCCGCCTCTATCCGCTCCGGTCGCTCCAGAAATGCCGCCTCGTCTACGAAGTAGAAACTTGACCTTCCCCCTCGCCCTATCTCGTCACCGCTCTCGCCGGAAATCGTTCCGAGAGTCGCCGGGTTTAAGAGTCGGCAGAAGTTGTCGTGCTTCTTCCAGTCGAAACCGACCGGCATCATCCAGCTGGGTAGTCGTCGTAGTAAAATCCTGATCTTCTCGAAGATCGTGTCCGGGTTGCCAAGACCGTCCAACAACTCCTGCTTGCGCGAACCCACACTCCCCTTGAACCCCGGTTCAAATAGCCACTCGTGAATCAAAAATGAGATCGATAGCCACGTCAAACCCAGGTCGCGACCCTTCTCTACCAGACCGTCCGTCTGAGTCCTCTTTCTCTCCTCTAACCACCTTAGAAGCTCTACCTGCCGGGGATATAGCGTGAATGGAATGTACTTCTCACCCTCCAGCCTCGGATCGTAAGTCCATACCCACTCGTTTACCCACCATACTATGTCGGAGGCCGCCCTTCCCAATACCGGAGCCCGAATCCCCTCCTCATACTCCAACCTGCATACCGATAGGTAATCGTCCTGCTCCTCCCCAGTTAGTTGAGCAAATGCCTCCGCAGTTAGCACTGTCCCAACCTCACAAGCTTGTCCCGACCTTCAGAGTTGATCTTCATTGACTTGCCTTATGTGATGTTCAAAGACTTCCTGCCAACCACATGTGTAGTTTGGGGAGCATGCACATACATGGGGACCCCGGCTTTACAATCTCGCACGTCCGCTTATGAGCGACAGCAACCACGGGTAGTGAACAAACGAGCAGGAATGCTCAGTATCCCAGGCGTTCACCACCAGTGGTGCGGTTAACATAATGACCTATATAGCGCGTCGATTGAGCACGTACCATGCGTTATCAGGCCGCATCAGGGCTCTCGTCACTACCCATAGTGTCGGTTGGCTCGGGCAGGGCAGGACAGTCCACGTCTACAGCAACCAGTCTCAACCGCTCAGCAGCCAACTGCTCAAGCTCAGCGCGCTTCGCTTCCCGCTCGTCAGGTGATAGTGCAGAGAGCGTAGCATCAACCTGTTGGATGGGTTTCCCCCACGCTCTGTCGAGCCAGGTCTGAGCAGCCTGGAGTTTAACGCGCTCGTCCACTGCACCAAGCATGAGCTTGCGGATAACCTCAAGCGCCTGTGGTGTGTGCTCATTGAGTATACGCTTGAGATCAGCCGGAACCGATAATCGACCGCTCGGATTACCGCTCTGCCCCGGTTGCCACTGATATGGCTTGAGGTGCGGGTACTGCTTCTCGCGCGTGACTTTCCTGCTTGCAACTACTTCTGTAGTATCTTCTCCCTCTCTCTCCCTGTCTAGAACCCCCGTAGTCACTCCAGACCTCTCTCCCTGCGCAACTTCGTGCGTTCTGCCGCCATTCTCGGGGGCAGGCCAGCCATAGACTCGGCTCGGAGTGCGGCAAGGCGAACGCACTCGGCAGGATCGTAGGCGGCGAGTCGTCGCTGCTCGCGCTGCTGCTCAGCCGTGAGTTTACCTTCAGGTCCCCAGTCGAAGGGGTCATCGTCACCGTCGTAAAGCATGGTTCTATCCTTCTGGTTCAACCCGCAGATTTGCGGGTATTGAAACCCGCAGATTTGCGGTAAGTCGGCAGTTTGGCTTCCCGCAGATTTGCGGGTTGAGTTGAGAGCAGATCGGGGTGAAAAGTGTAACGATTGGTACGAGCCCGATCACGCTGAATCCACTGTTGCGAGTCAAGCTCGGAAATTGCACGTTCGACTGTATCTTCGCTCACGTCCAGGATTCGGGCTATCTTCACCATACTTGGATAGCACTCGCCGGTCTTGCGGTTCCGAAAGCTAAGTAAGACCAGCAAGACCCTTGTGGCCGTACCGGAGAGTCCATGCAGTTCGCAGCGAAGCCAATCCCAATCGATCTTGATGTAGGCCACTTGCCACACCTCCCGAGCATGACACCTCCCGAAAATGAAGGGGCCTGACAGTCGGCGGGAGACCGATATTCGCGCACGTGTTCGCTAGTCAGGCCCACACCTGTATTGCGCCGCCCGCGGCGCAAAGCGAAGCCTTTGTATTGCGCCGCCCGCGCCCACCTATTGCGCCGCGGGCGGCGCAGTACATGATCTAAGAGATATAGAGTCTTGAGGGCTTCATGATTTCACCAACCCCGGAGGCACAAGCGCCGCCGGTATGACACGGGGCATTTCCGCCTGCCTGATGGCGTCCTTCGCCATTTCGAGCATGCCGTAACAGAGGGTCTTGTTCTGGAGCGGCCCGGTCACGGACACGTTCTGACCGCTTTCATCTTCTCGCAACTGGATTCGCAGTTCGATGATCGGCATTAGGGCTCCTGAAAGATCGGCCCCGGCGATGATGGGTGCAACCGCCGGGGCCTGTGAGAAGGAGGAAAAGAAACGAGAGCTGATGATCGCTCTCCCATGTACTAGCCCTAGAACAGTGTTGCGTGACAAGGGTGCTCACGCTCAGCTCGGCAGAGCGTGAGCGTGAGTCCTAGTACAATTACCTGATTTGAACTATTTTCGCTCTGAGCGTGAAATAGGGCTTGACAGGCACCGATATAGGTGCTATAGTGAATGTAGTATAGACAGACAGAGCACATTGACAACCGATGAGACAGACTCCGAACCTAAGCCCTGGCGGGGAACGCAGACAGGAGTAAGCAGGGGAGGAGTAAAGCGAACAGCTCTCATGGTGGTCTCCTGCTAATCAGAAGGAGGAGACAGCAAGAATGAACATCAGCTACGGCCCCACAAAGGCTAAAGGCCCCTGGTACGTAGGATACAAGGGCGGAGATATGGTAATGTTCCGTCTTGACCGGGGAATTGAGCCAACTGCCATGACTACTCCGCAGTATGCCGCAGTGATCGGCCCGTTCCGTTCGGCGCGCGGTGCAGCGGCTATGGCCTTTCTTGGTCGGGGAAACCCGCACATGCTAACGGTCGCCGACGCAGAACGGATCGGCAAGGAGATCGGCCTGCACTATGATGCTAAGCGGGGTTGGATATACCCGACCCGAGACTAACTCACGATCCGGCAGGAGGCCAGCATGAGGCTGTTCGCAAGCAGACTGTCCTTCCGAGCCCTTCCGCAAAGGAGGCAAGGATCATGGTCAACTTCACTTCTGATCGCCAACAGCTCGAAATACTGCGCCAGGTTGCCGACCGTGCCGATGAACTCGGCATCGGGTACAAGCGCATGGACATGCTCATGGACCTGGACGCCGCGAACTCCAACGGGCAGCCGCTCGATTTCGCGCGGCTGCTCGATTTCCCTGATTTCGATTTCACCCATGACATCTGCGGCATTCAGCGCCACATCGACCGAACCACGGGTAAGTTGGGGGATTGTTTCATTCCCCGCTGTGCCAAAATAATGTAGAACCGAACAACAATCACGAACGGGAGGGCTCGCACGGGCAGTCTATCACAGACAGAGAGGAGGCAAGGATCAATGACTTACTTTGACGAGCCCCAGTCGGTGCAGATGTCATACTGGTTTTGGAGGCATGAGCAGGCCCTATCCCGCCCCGGTTCCACGCGCGCGCACATAGCTATGCGCTACGTTAATGCCCTGGCGTACCACATGGAGTACCACGGGTTAGGCATGGACTGACCCCCGGCTGACTCTGCTCTGGCCGCAGAGGTGAGCCGGTTGGCTCAGATCAAGAGAAGGAGGCAGGAACGATGAAACAGGCATATTATCGGGCAGTACCAAGTGGCGAGACGTATGTTGTCGCGCTGGACGACGCCGAGGAGGTCACGGCGATCCGAGGACCACTGTACTACCGAGAGGTCACAGCGGCGGCGCTAGGCCAGTGGGATATGTCGGAGGCTGATCCAGACGATCTCGACTGGTATCGTGACGCGGAGTTTGCGCTGATGGAGCCGTCGTACCCTGGCGACACCGATTAGCCCCTCTACCCCAGCCCTCTTCGGAGGGCCAGGGCAGGCGGGAAACCGCCGAATCACGAGAAGGAGGTGAAACTGATGGAACAGACTGCTTTCGACCGGGCAATGGCATTTCTCGAACTGCCCGAGGTCCTGGCGTGTAAGCCGACCACGATACAAGCCGTCGATGCGCTTTTCGGGCACACCGGCACTTGGATCGTGCGCACTGGCAAGCATCCCGAGGAGGGATGGAGAGTTTACCTCTCACGCCTGGACATGAGCGAAGGCGCCGTTGTGCAGCTCGTATTGCCCAACGTGGTATGCGAAGCGATAACACGACAGCGCCGCAGCCTCATCGACCGCAGCCGCCGTAAGCCTCGCCGGGTATTGAACCCCGCCGAGCGCCTTGCGGCCCGTGAGCGCGACCTGCGCCGCGAACTGAAGCGCGTGCGCGAAAAGCGCAGCGGATGACAAAGAGCATCATATCGACCCTGCCCCGATAACTATCGGGGCAGGCGGGAAACCGACAGAGAAGGAGGCAGCAACGATGTTCAACATCAGTGAGAACAAGGGGTTCGAGATCACGTTTGACAACGGCTGGACCGCCAGCGTGCAGTGGGGAGCGGGGAACTACTGCTCGAATCACGACCTGCGGATAGGCGCAAGCTGGGGCGAGCCCGTACCCCCGAGTGCAAGTGCCGAGATCGCGGCATGGGGGCGAGCCGGTCAATGGCTCAAGTTCAAGGGTAAGGACGTGAAGGGTTACTGTTCGCCGGAGGAAGTCGCCAAGTTTCTGGCACGGGTAGCCAAGTTCACGCAGTCCTGACCTTCCGCCCCTGCCCTCCTTCGGGAGGGCCTCGGCGGGCGGTTAGACCGCCAATCACAAGCAACGCCCCCGCACTGTGGTATCAGCCGGGGGCAGGCCAAACCTACAAAGGAGGTTTGACAAGTACCATGGTAACCGTACGCGAATCCACAATCAAGCTGGAGGTAGCTATCAGCTACCAGTGGGCGCTAGACGCCCATGCCGCAATCATGCGGCGCATTGACAATTGCCGCAGGGCTATCCGACTGTGGCTGGGGACCCGCAGGGATAACGCGCGGGCGAACGTGAAACAGTTCCGACTCATTATGCACACGCAGGCGGAAGTATGGCGCACAAGTCTCGCCGCGTCCCTCTTGGGGGTCCGCCCTTCCGACATCGGCACTTTGCGCGCGATTCTTGCGAACCCCGAGGCGTTCGCGCCTGCGGGTGCGGCGAAAGAGCCCTGGGAGATGACCGCGGCTGAGTTTGTCTCCAGACCCATTTCGGATCACGTCTACGAACTACTCAAAAAGGAGTTCTTCGGGAGCGATCAATATCGGATCAGCGAACTTGATAAGACTACAGAAGGCAGGGCTCAACTCCATCGCGTCTTGATTGAACGTGAATTAAACCAGGGCAGGACCCTTCTCCCCGAGGTGCTTGGCGACTACCCCGACCTTGCGGCGAACTATGGGAAGGTCGCGCCGACCCCCGAGCCGACCGCGCCGAAAGGCAAGACAACGCGGCGCATTACCAGAGTTCGGGCCGATGGTGACATGAGCGTGCCCAATCGACTAGGCGCGGAGATTGCCTGCGACCTAAAGGAGTTACGAGCGGCAGTCGAGCAGGTCAAGCGGGCCATTGCCTCACGCACGAGCCTGCCGATCCTCGGGCATATTCTGCTGACGCCAGAGGATTCCCGCCTTCGACTGACAGCAACCGACCTGGAAATCGGCATGGAAACGAGTATTCTTGCGAACGTGGATTCCAAACTGGCAAGGGCGATTGCCGTGCCTGCTGGCGCGTTCCTTGACGCGCTAAACACGCGGAATACCGGTGACGGCGCTGTACGACTGACAACAGGCCGGGTGGACAAGCAAGCGGCAGTCGAGGTCAAGATCGGCACAGGCGCAATCAAGATCATGACGCTGCCTGCTGAGGAGTTCCCCATGCTTGCCGAACTGCAAAATGCAACCGAGTGGCAGGCGGTCCCCGATCTTCTTGACGCAGTTTACCGCGTCAAGTTCGCCGCTTCCGCTGACGAGTCCAGGCGAATACTGACAGGGGTACTACTCGCAGGGAACAGGCTCGCCGCAACTGACACTTTCCGCATTCCGGTCTGTGCCGTGCCGTACGAGTTCCCCGGTTCCGGCGTTGTAGTCCCCGCGCGGGCATTCGACATGCTCACCAAAGCGACCGCGAAGCTGGACAGGTCCGGTATGCAGATGAGGGTATCCGACACGCAGGCAGAGTTCCGGGTTGGCGATCTGACGTTTCGTTGCCGACTGATCGAAGGCGGATTCCCCAACTTCGACAAGGTGATACCCGATCACTCCGACTGGCAGATACAGGTGGATCGCGACCAATTGGATTCCGCACTTGCCGACGTGTCTGTCGTTGCGAAAGAGAATTCCTACCGCACGCGCTTCGACCTGACCGGCACTCGAAAACTCAGAGTTTCGGCTCAGTCCGGCAATCTGGGCAAGGCGGAAGCGGAAGTGGCTGTGCAGGCGCACTTCGGCAAGAACATTCCATGCGACAGCCAACGCAGCAGTGTCCACATGGTCTTCAACAACCGCTTCATACTGGAGGCCCTATACGCGGCGGCGGGAGCCGACATGATCACCATTGCTGGCACGGGCCAGGTATCGCCAGTAGTCATTACGGCGCAGGATCGGCCCGGCTGGCAGTGCGTCCTGATGCCGATGCAACTCGACTAAGCGGTACGACCGCAAATCCAGAGAAGGAGGCAGGAACGATGAACAGCATCAGTGTACAGCGGATCGAGGATAAAGCCCGCGACCTCGTGCGAGAAGAGGCAGAGAAACACGTCACGTCACTTAGCGATAGAGAGGCAAACCTGCACCGAGGCCGAGCAGAAGGAGCAATGAAACTGCTCGACTTCATCGGCATGAGCGACTACGCCAACCACTGCCTCATGGAGCTATGGGGCGAGATACTCGCCGACTCCATGCCGACCGGCTGACCCTCCACCCCTGCCCTCCGGCCAGTGGAGGGCAGGAGTGGGCGATCAGCGCCGATTACGAGAAGGAGGATATGAGAATGCAACTAACCGCCTTACAGCGATTCGTCGCTGACCACTGCATAGGGAAAGGGTTCGATTCCTGCGTGCCATGCAGGTGCTATGCCGGACCACTTTTCCGCTGCCAGCACCCCGAGCACCCGAAGTTCGCTCAACGCCGCCACGCCCGCCTTCGCGAGCAGTTGAAGCAGACGCAGACACACGAGCAGAAGGAGGAATCCAATGCCGATCATACCATCCGTTAAAATCCAGTGTGACGTGCCGAAGCGTTGGCTGGGGCTCGCCGATCACTGCGACGGGCGGCTCGACATGATCGTTCCGTACACGACGAAAGCCGACCTTGCCCGGCACGCCCGCCACGACTGCGGCTGGGTAACAGTCAACGGGCTCTGGATATGCCCGGACTGCCAGGAGAAGATAGGGTTGTCGGAGATACGGCGAATAGCCAAGGAGGAATCCAATGCCTGAGAAGATCGAAACCTACAGAACCGAGGACGGCAGGCTCGTCGCCGTCCCGGCGAGTGACACGAGCGGCGAGATCGTCGAGGAGCTGGTAGCGGCGCTGGAGGGACTACTGAGCATCACCTATCCGCCTATTGGCCAAGACGAAAATGGCTGCCTCAAGCGGGGAGCTGATCGGCCTGAGACAATACGCGCCCGCGCCGTGCTCGTGAAGGCGAAGAGGGAGGAGGTGAAAGACAATGGCTGAGCAAACCGTACGAGTCCAGCTCATGATCACCCCCGAGCTCGAGCAGGGGATTGAGGAGATCATCCCGATCCTCGCCGAACGGGAGGGGTGCAGCCAGCGCGAGATCACGAAGCGTCGCATCCACGAAGATGCCTTGCGGCTCTACATCAAAGTCATCAAAGGGGGCAAGATATAAGTGTTGAGCCCCCGGCATCTTTTGCCGGGGGCTTTCTTTCACCTGAACAGTAGTTCCCCAAGTCCGTCCCACCCCATATCCTCTTTGACCACGGTGCGCAGTCCGAGCCCCTCCTTGCGCATAACACAGCGGCGAACGCGCCTGATGATGGCGCGCGCGCGCTCCTCAGTGAAAGCTCGCTCCTTCCACGACCCGCCGTTCAAGTAGGGTTCATTAGGCCAGTGCTTCACGATGTCGGCGATGGATACGTCTTTATCGCAGGACTCCTCGAAGACGCCCTGCTCAAAGTCGTTGACGTTGCCGGAGGCGTAGGCAAAGCGAATGTCGAGCCAGAGCAAGGCCGCCAGGGGGGTCCGATCCGACCACTGGCCCTCAACGTATCCGCGCCGCGAGTGACGTTCGGCTGCCCACCTGCGGTATGCGAGATCAGCCGAGAGTGCGTCAAGGGCGTCGCCGCCCCCGATACCCGCACCAAAAGTCCGCCTTGACACCGCGCCTCTCCTGATGGTAGAATCTATGTGCCGGTGGACAAAATTCGGCTTCATGCCGTGTGATCGCGTCTCGATCCTATATCCCCGGCACTTGGCAAGGTGTCTGATTGGTTCTACCAGAGAGCGCTCTCGGCGACGGGGGCGCTTATCCCACTATGCCCTCCCCCGAGTGCCATAGACGCCCGCATCTCGGACACCCGAAGTAACCGTTGTCGCCGCCGACCATTGGCAGCCGACAATACTTACAGATCAGACTGATCGTAACGACCACTTGCCAGACGTTCATTTCAGCCACTTTCGAGCTTCTCTCAGCCGGGCGCGTTTGCGTTCGTCCTTGATCGCTACCACCTTCCTCTGCCCGTCGACCTCGGCGATCAGGCGCTCTATCAACTCCGCCTTGCGTCTGATCTCCGGCATCGCAAAAAGGTTCTCGGCGGCAACCAACCAGGTTCGTATTTCGCTCAATTCCTCTGCGGTGATCGGTTCGTCAGCCATTCGGGTGCGCCTCCCTCACCAGCCGCCTTAACCGCTTAACCTCAGTAATCAGGCAAGCGCGCACGGGATGGCTGCACCGCGACGCATGCTCACCACGAGGCCAGCCACACTCGGCACAACCGAGGTATTGCTCATCTCGGGCAGAATCGTGGCAGTCAACCGGTTTAAGTCCGGTAATCATCGCCTCCAACTCCTGCTCTGAGAGCGGTTCGTCAGACATTGTGAGTCTCCTCCCATTCGGCTTCAGCCAGGGCGTAGGCCAGAGCGGGCGCACATGGTCGGTTGCATTGCACGTTGGGGCGGACCCGTTCACGGTCATAAATACAGCTATCGCAGAAGTCATAGACCTGAATGAGTGCAAGAGTCGTATCTGTCAACCATTCCAAGGCCCTCTCCGCGATCCACTTCTCCCCTTCCAGCACCGCGATCCGCGCCTCCTTGGCGGCGAGTTGGACCAGGAGCTCGTCACACGCATCAACGGCCCGCTGACGGAACTCACTCGAATGGCGTAGAACATTATCCTTAGTCACTTTCGGCCCCCTCTCCGAGCGCGGTGCGCAGGGCTTCTTCGGCTGTATCGTACCAGGCGCACGGCTTCCCTGGCAGCGCCTCAACGGCGAACCGGCCTTCGTTAAGCCCGTGCGCAACCCCCCCGCGAATCAGAGTCGTGCCAGGCGGCATATCTTCGAGCGACAGCCTTCGCAACTCGCCGTCCGACTCCTGGCCGCAGGCCGCGCGGATTGAGTCAAACATCGGCATGATCGCGGGGGCCGAGTACACCCTTCCCGAATAGTCGGATAGCGGCTTGTCGCAGACCTGAAAGATTCCCTGACCTCGGCTTGTGGTCCACCTCAACTTGCCGCCACAGACTGGACAAGCCGAGAGTGACATTGGCAACTTCGTCAGATCAATGCTCATCGGATTCTCCTTTCCTTCGCGGCGTCTATCGCCGCGTCGAGCGAGTGAAATGGGAACGCTATAGGATCGGCCTTCGCGGCTCGTATCAAGTCGCGCTTGAAGTAGGCGACCTTGCCCAACCGCTCACACAGACACCGCGCGATACCGAGGAACCACTGCCAGTCAATCGCCCTCACTCGCGCCTCTTTCTCGGGTGACGGCCAGTCCCAGTTTCCGAGGTGGTTCGAGCAGCCGACAGCGAATACATCGCAGTATGGGGCCGCGCGCTCAATGAGTTCCAGCGTAAAGTCGGGGTTAATGACGGGCTCGAAGGAGGCCCAGGTGAGGTAGCCACTCTCATGGAACCTGTATAGGTTGCCCAGCCGCACGTGCGCCGATATAGTACCCCGCTCCCACACGTCTCTACTAGCTACATCGCGCGTCGTCAGCGTCTCACCGAATTCAGCGAATCCTTGCTTCCCTGGCAGACTGAACTCCGATATGGACTGCTTTGTAAGAAGCCGCACCCGATTGCCCGAAAGATAGATCAACTCTAGGGCATGGCGCAGAAGATCATAATCCTCCTGCACATGGACCTCGCACGGGTCCCCGATGAAGCTCATGAAGATCGGGTCTTCCTGTTTGCCGATCTTCGCCAGGTCGCGCTCCAGCCGAGAGATCAGGTCCTTCTTGACCGGCCCGGGGATGTGGTAGTCTTCGCGCGTCTTGTGTAAGGTCAGTGGCGCGCTACAGTAGCGGCACTCGCCCCGGCAGGTCGTACGAAGGTTCAGCGCATACCCCCGGCTGTATTCCGCCGCAGCGGCGGTCGGCTTGTATAGAACATCAAGTGTCATTTCTGCTCCTTCCCGACCTCGGCCTTGGCCCAATCCAATACCTCCTGCCGATGTTTATCCGACCAGCCCGGCAGCCCAGACGCCAGACCGGCAAGAATGCGCGCAACCCTCTCCCAGTCGCCGATCTCTTCTTTGACCGCAGCGATCAGGCTCGCGCGCCGCGCCTCCAGGCAGGAGTCCTTACACAAGTGAATGCACGACGACCCATAGGCCCTCTCTTCAGGGCCGGTATAGCAGGCCGCTCTTTCCACACAGAGGCACCGGCAACCATCGAGCATCTGACTAAGCACCACGTTCATCATCGAATCGTCCCTCCATGCCAATCCGCGAAGTTCTCAAGGCGCATGAGTCTCCATTTTGAAGCACAACTGCGCGGCATCAGGAAAGTTCAGTGCGGCGAATTCTCCATGAAACCTCAGTGCCGCTCTGTCGTACGCTCGCGCTGCTTGTTCTTGAAGATAGAAGCATCCCAAGTAATACTCTTTGCCCTTGGAGGTAATGACGGCTCGCCATGGTTTTCTACATCCCCGGTGGCTCTTGGATACACCGAGGTACCGACTCAGACCCCAAGTCGAGTGGCGACCGCACTGGTTCTCTTGGTGTGTGCAGACCCGTAGGTTGCGCCTGCGGTTATCGAGTCCGTTGCCGTTGATGTGATGGACATCCATGCCCTGGGGAGCACCCATAATTTCCCGGTGCATCAAGACGTTCATATATCCCGGCTTACAGTTCTTATAGCCGACGGCATATAAGTTTCGCCGCAACCTGCCCCCGCGACTACTACGGGTAACGTGCCATTTGCGCTTCATGACTTCCTCATAGTCGGCATCATCTACCAGCGCCACCTCGCCCTGCGTCAGAGTTATTTCTTTCATAACATCCCCCAAACGAAAAGCGCCCGACTCAGGAACCGGCTGTTGTCTACGCAGCAGGCCCGAATCGAGCGCCGTTGTAGTATACCATGTCTCCGGTGATCCTGCTGCGTAGACACTTTCATGATACCTCATTGGGGTTCGCCAGTCAATGGCCCGTAGAGATCAACAAAGTCCTCCAGCCGAAGAAGTGCATACCGTCGCGCCTTTCGCCCCTGAGACACCTCAGTCAGAACCACCATCGGTGTCTGGTCGTCTTTACATGACCCTACAGCTTGCGACACTGCCCCCGTGAGCCAAGTTGGTAGTTTCTGGCGAGCCTTGTGCTCAATAGCAAGCAAGGGCGTCGTCACGTCGGCGTGCGGCCCGCCGGTGCAGGGTTGGCGTTCGCCGCCAAGTATCGCCGCCGTCTCACGTTCCTGCCGCTTCCAACGATCTCGACTGCTCATGACTTCCCCTTCCTCGCCTTCAGCCAGGCACTCAGCCAGTCGCGGACTTCGCGGGGTTCGCTACCCTTGAGGACCGCCCCAACGGTCTTTCCTCGCTTCGTGATCTCCAGGTAGATCGCACGGCAGTCGATGTTCGATTCCCTCACGAGAAGATCACGTTGCCATTCAGCGTTTTCCAGTTCGAGTGGTTTCATGATCTCTACTCCCACGCCTTGTCGCAGTCTTTGACCCCGCACTGCGGGCACGTCTCATCGACTAAACCTCCGCAATACCGATAGGGCACGTCCGGCACAGGCGTGCCCTTGGGATACCGCTGTCCCCACTTGTGCCCGCAGTTCCGGCACACGAGTTCGACGGTGTAGGTGTCAACGTCAGTCCGAATCTCGTTCATTTCGATCTCCTCATTCTTTCAGCCAATCTCCCGAGCGGGGTTCCGGGTATGAAGAGTTCCCAGCTCATTAGTTAGCCTCCCTCTCGCCCGTTTTGTGGACTCAAAAATCTCGGCTCCGCCGCCCGTCGTCTATCCGGCCCCCTCACCTCTCGCCAGTCAACGCAGGCGGCGAGCCTACTGCCGAGTCTCAATGCCTCGGTGTCAAAGTCCGTAGGCGACAAGTTGGAGCTGAAGCACAAACGCGGCCTGCCGACAGACTCACACTGGTTGAGCAGGTCGAATATCTCCGACTGTATCTCCTTGCCCTTGAACCCTAGATCGCCCAACGTCAGGAAGTCGTGCAGGTCGCCGATCAGCAGGAGGTCGCACTCGCGCAGAATCTCGCCCTCGCGCGTGTCGGTATCGTTGTGCCGTTGCCACTCGTCGCGCATGTTATGAACAATCCTGTGGCTGAACCGATACCGCACGTCATAGACCCGCCGTTTGGTCGTGAGCATGTAGTTGCCTATCGCGTGCAACAGGTGGTCCTTGCCGACCCCGTAACCACGGTTGCCCACTCCCCAGAAGCCGAGTCCATGATCTACCTCGGGAAAACTCACGGTGAACTTGTGCGCGGCGGCGACCGCCGCCTTCTGGAGTTCGATCTCCTCCGCCGTGCCGGCGAAGGTAAAGTTCTTAAAGCTGTTGGTGAGTTGTTTCCCGCTCAACCCGGAACGCTCCAGGCAGCACTCGCGATACCACTGGATGCTCTCTTGCCTATGGCGAAGTTCTTCGGCCTCGATCTCCTCGGCGGTCGGCGGGTGCTCAAAAACGTGCCTGAGCTTTTCCCGGAGCTTCTCGGGGCAGTGGGAGAGGAACGCGGCTATCTGGGGTTGGAGGGGACCGATCATCGGCTGAATACCCCGGCGTCTCGTTTTGGTTTTGGTGTCATATTAGGCACTCCGGTCCTGTAGGCGTCGAACTTACTGGAGAAGAATGTCAGGCTGTGACCCTGTTTGGTGATGAACGGGTCGGGGTCTGTGAAGTAGAAACCGATCCGCTTCTCGATTTCCCCGAACCTGTGACCCCGAAGTAGTGCTTTGAAGATCGCCGCATCCCGCGCCTCCTTGATCGTCGGACAGTCCTGGAACTCCTGAACGTACCGATCGTGCCAGACCTTGATGAGCCGCTGAGGTTCACCCTGATTCGCCTTGAGGTCCTTGCACCAGGGACAACCAGCGGAAGGTTCCAAAGGAACCTCAGTCTGTTTCTGTTTCTGTGTCTGTGTCTGGTTCGGAAGGGAAGGGGGTATGGGGGAAGGGAATGTTTCACTAACCGTTCCAGCAACGTTGCATTTCCGTTTCCGCGCGCGGCATTTTCGCACCCGCTCTGTGCTTGAGTCACTCTCAAATTGTCGCTTGTCCCAGTTGGTGATAAATGCCATTTTACCGCGATAGGAAACCATTTCTATCGCGTAGAAACGGGATAGTAAGTCAGTTGTAATCCGTTTTCTCATCCGAATTGATTGCGCAATATCGTCATTTGTCATCGGTTTTGAACTCGATAAGAGCAGAGTACCGCGCACTGGACTCTGGTTGGCTAAGGCCAGTAAAAGACCCCATATTCCCACTACTTGCGAGTACGGTATCTTGAGTTGGCGCGCTATGTGAGCGCACTTCTTACAATCGAGGACGTCATCCCACCATCTACACCAGCCCATCATGTTGCCTCGGTTTCCTTCGCCGGTTCCCAGAAACTTGCCCCTGCCTTGCCAAACCTGACCAAACTCCACCCCGATTCGATCCCGCCTAAGCCGACCCTGCCAAACCCGACCGGTGCTCACCCGGTCCTACCATGCCTGGCCGCGCCAGTCCAGGCCTTGATCGGAACAGATCGTCCTCGCCACACCAAACTGCTCCAAATCGTGCCCTGCCTTGCCACTCCGTACCCGGTACAACCGGACCTCGCCTTGACGAGCCTTTCCAGACCCGGCCACGATTACGGGAATGAGTGCGTCCATGCCGAACCTCGCCTTACCCAGCCTCTCCACTCCAAAGCCGGCCGTGCCGCGAGTATGAGTGCGAAGAATCCCTACCTTGCCGCGCCTCGCCTATCCCCATCCGGTCCCACCATGGCAAGCCAGACCGTGCCACGCCCCGCCTATAAAGAGGATAAGTCCGATCCCTGCCCTGCCGTGGCTCGCCAAGCCAAACCTCACCGCTCCAGACCGGACCTCGCCTGAGTTCAGAGAATGAGTGCAACCCCTACCCTGCCCTTGCTGAACCATGCCACGCCTGAACTTACTCGACCTCGCCCCACCTCGCCATAGGTATAAGTGCGACCCCTGCCTTGCCTTGGTTTGCCTCGTCACACCAAACCGCATCTGTCCAAGCCTCGCCCGGCATTACCCGTCCATACCAAACCTGACCCGGGCCTGGCCCATCATGCCCTACCAAGCCATGTCTTATGCGATCTGACTGAACTCCTGCAACTCGAAATGGGTGACCTCGAAGCGCCCAAAACGGGGGCGGTAGTCGCCCACACCGATTCTCTCCCCCGCGACTCTTATGACGGCCTCGATCACCTCCAGCGGGATATGGTCGTCGAGCAGCTTCAACTCGAAACTCAATCCCCATTCCGGCAGCCAAGCCCGCGTCCTCACGATCCTGGCCCGCTGGATACGAACAGGGGCCTGATGTTGGACCGCCTCTTGGTTCTCGTGCAGAATGAACCGCGGCTCGACGAGAAGGGAGCCCTTGAAGTCGTCCTTGTACGTCTTCTTCCCCTGTCCCTGAATCTGGAACTGAGCCGCCGCCTTGACGAGCGCCTGGTAGATATGCTCTGCAGGCTGCACGAACTTGCGGTCTCCGGCCCGCCGATACGCCGACATCTCGAACTCCTCCGCCGGTGTCGGCTTCGTCTTGTGGACGGGCTTCACTGGGTCCTGAAGTTCCTTCTCTGTGATCTCGCTGAACCGGTGCATGAGTAAGCCCGGATCAGCCCCCTTGATGGATACCTGAATCGTTCTCATCGTTCTTCCTCCTCGTTCTCGTGATCGTATAAACTGGGGCGACTCGTAAGATGCCAGTGCCGACCGCACGAGCAGAGGTACGGCCGTACATCCAAGCCGCTCTTTTTAGTCTGGCGCTTTGCAGCCCTAATAGCGGCCTC